>RRZT010415279.1_pt1 | contig 12902 bp, 14 predicted proteins | sample 2165551 | NCBI WGS metagenome assembly RRZT01 (sample SAMN10456910, study PRJNA506462) | wastewater metagenome | biome: wastewater; feature: sludge; material: wastewater sludge; isolation source: wastewater sludge with Escherichia coli K12::gfp cells carrying plasmid... | place: USA: Moscow, Idaho... | reverse complement strand
ATGCGGATGATGCGGGAATTGCAGCAGGTGAGTTTTTTAATCAGGCAAATGTTGATCTGGTCTTTGCACATGCTGCAACGTACGTTACAAGTGCATCGATTCTGCCTGTACACCAGATCTGTAAGGCACCTGTTGTAATTTTGAACCTTCAGCCGGCTGCACAGATCAATTATGAAGCTACGACTACAGGAGAATGGCTGGCTCATTGTGGGGCATGTCCGGTTCCGGAGCTGACCAACGCATTTCATCGCGCAGGCATCTCCTCTTATGTAGTAAATGGTCTACTGGGTCTGAATAAAACACCAGACATCTCGCTTGCAAATGAAGTGACAGCAGACAGACCAGGAGCCGTCAAAGCCTGGAAACAGATCGAGGAATGGATCCTGGCTGCAAAAGTCAAAAGAAATTTACAGGGAGCCAGGTTCGGATTCCTTGGGAACACATACAGTGGCATGCTTGACATGTATAGTGATTTCACCATGTTCCAGGCGCAGACCGGTGCACAGATACAGGTACTTGAAATGTGCGATCTGGACAGGATGTTAAGAGAAGTAACAGACAGAGAGGTTGGTGAAAAATTAAAAGAAATCGGAGAATTTTTTGTGATCAGTGAAAAATCTTCTTCAGATCCGCTGGCTAAAAAACCGACGAGTGAACAATTGGAATGGTCTGCACGTGTTGCAGCTGCACAGGAAAAACTTGTAAAAGAATTTGACCTGGATGCACTGACTTATTATTATCACGGCGCGCCGGGAAATGAGTACGAAAAGATTCAGGGTGGTTTTATAGTGGGTCATTCACTACTTACGGCATCGGGCATTCCATGTGCCGGTGAAGGAGATCTTAAAACAAATCTTGCCATGAAGATCTGTGATCTGGCAGGACGAGGCGGAAGCTTTTGTGAGATTGTTGTAACAGATTATGAGGACGGAACGATCCTGATGGGGCATGATGGACCATTTCATCTGAAGATCGCGAAAGGGAAACCCATTCTGAGAGGTATGGGGCTGTATCATGGCAAACAGGGAACTGGTGTGTCTGTTGAAGCGAAAGTACGTACTGGTGAAATTACAAATCTTGGTTGTACCCAGACAGTTGATGGCAAATTAAAACTGATCATAACAGAAGCAGAATCTACAGACGGTGCGATCATGGCAATTGGCAATACGCAGACTCCTGTAAAATTCGGTCAGGATCCTGACAGCTACATGGATGCATGGTTCGAGCAGGCACCAACTCATCATTTTGCAATGAGTGTAGGTCACAACCGTTCCTTATTTATCAAAACAGCACAGCTCCTTGGGATAGAAACTGTAACAGTCTGAATAAAAAAATAGATTCATATAGTTTAAAATCTCCACATGCAGAGAGGGATGAAAATCTTGAGAACATGTGGGGATTTTTTTGCATGTTTCTCCTTTGATTTATTGGTATTGTGTTGACATTAAAGAAATGCGAGGATATAATTAACAAAGAGAAAAGGTAAAACAACATAAACAAACAAAAATAGAAATAGAGTAGAAACAGTAGAAAGGAAGAGTATGAGTAAATATTTTGACAGTGAAATCAAAAAGTCCCCACGTATTACACAGTTAGTCGATGATTTATATGATCATCTTCCGGTCATAGAATCAGACAGAGCAAGGCTATTGACAGAATCTTATCAGATGACTGAAAACGAACCGATCATACTAAGACGTGCAAAAGCTTTTTTGCATATCTGTAAACATATTCCGATCACGATCAGAAGAAGTGAGCTGATTGTAGGAAGCGCTACAAAAAGTGCGAGAGGATGTCAGGTCTTCCCGGAATTTTCATTCTCATGGTTAGAAAAAGAGTTCGATACGGTAGAAACAAGGTCAGCAGATCCTTTCTTTATTGCAGAAGAAACAAAAAAAGAACTGAAAGAGATCTATCGCTACTGGGAAGGTAAGACCACAAGTGAACTGGCACTTTCCTATATGGCACCGGAAACGATCACAGCGATGGAACATAATATATTTACTGTGGGCAATTATTTTTATAATGGTGTTGGTCACGTAACAGTCTGCTATGACAAAATTTTAGAATCAGGATTTGAAGGAATCAGACAGGAAGCACAGGAAGCATTGGATGATCTTCGGGTCTCGGATGGAGATTATCAGACCAGGAGTGCATTTTTACAGGCTGTGATCATCAGCTGTGAGGCAGCGATGTATTATGCGGCAAGATATGCACAACTTGCACTGCAGGAAGCGCAGAACTGTAATGATGAGACCAGAAAAAAAGAACTTCTTTTAATCGCATCGAACTGTTCAAGAGTTCCAGCAAATGGAGCTCAGAGTTTTCATGAGGCCTGTCAGTCATTCTGGTTCGTGCAGATGCTGTTACAGGTCGAATCCAGTGGACATTCCATTTCACCGGGTCGTTTTGACCAGTATATGTATCCTTACTACAAAAAAGATCTCGATGCCGGGCTTCTTACAAGAGAGTTCGCACAGGAGCTGATCGATTGTATCTGGGTCAAATTAAATGATCTGAATAAAGTAAGAGATGCCGCATCTGCCGAAGGGTTTGCAGGATACAGTCTGTTCCAGAATCTGATCGTAGGAGGGCAGGATTCACAGGGAAGAGATGTGACCAATGATCTATCCTTTATGAGCATTGAAGCTTCCATGCATGTATTTCTGCCACAGCCATCTCTTTCGATCCGCGTCTGGAATGGTTCTCCGCATGAACTGCTGATGAAAGCAGCTGTGCTGACAAGAACAGGAATTGGATTGCCGGCATATTACAATGACGAAGTGATCATTCCATCCCTGATCAGCAGAGGACTGACACTGGAAGATGCAAGAGATTACAACATCATTGGTTGTGTGGAACCGCAGAAGGCTGGTAAGACAGAAGGCTGGCATGATGCTGCATTCTTCAATATGTGTCGCCCGCTGGAAATGGTATTTTCCAATGGGATGGAGAACGGAGTCAGGGTCGGCCCGCAGACAGGACGCGTTGAAGATATGAAGAGTTTTGAAGAGTTCTTTGATGCCTACAAAAAACAGATGGACTATTTCATTGAACTACTGGTCAATGCAGATAATGCAATAGATGTGGCACATGCTGTTCGTTGTCCTCTTCCATTCTTATCCGGTATGATCGATGACTGTATCAGGCGCGGAAAAAGTGTTCAGGAAGGTGGCGCTGTTTATAATTTCACAGGACCACAGGGATTTGGAATTGCAAATATGGCGGATTCCATGATCGCGATCAAAAGGCTCGTATTTGAAGAAAAGAAAATCACGCTGGAACAGCTGAAACAGGCTCTGAAAGACAACTATGGTAAGGGAATCGATCCTGCCATGGCACAACAGATCACGACAGAAGTTGTAAAAAAACTTGTAGAAGCAGGAAATCAGGTTGGAGAAGCTGAGATTACACAGATCTTTAAAACAGCTTTGCAGGGCGGTGTATCCGAAAAGCAAAAAGCAGAATATGACAGACTGCTTGAACTGATAGAGGAAATCCCCAAATTCGGGAATGACATAGAAGAAATCGATCTGTTTGCAAGAGAAGTGGCTTATACCTATTCCAGACCAATGGAGAAATACTTCAATCCTAGAGGTGGTCAGTTCCAGGCAGGACTGTATCCGGTATCTGCCAACGTACCGCTCGGGGCGCAGACAGGAGCAACACCGGATGGAAGGCTGGCATTTACCCCGGTCGCAGATGGTGTTTCCCCAAGCTCAGGAAAAGACACGCATGGACCTACAGCAGCAGCTAATTCAGTTTCAAAACTGGATCATTTTATTGCATCCAATGGAACACTGTTCAACCAGAAATTCCATCCGACCGCACTTTCAGGTCAAAGAGGGCTGGAGAATTTTGTCGCATTGATCCAGGCATATTTTGAACAAAAAGGAAGTCACATTCAGTTCAATGTTGTAAGTCGTGACGTCTTACTGGATGCGCAGAAAAATCCTGATCAGTACAAAGGACTGGTTGTCAGAGTAGCAGGCTATAGTGCACTTTTTACAACATTATCCAGATCGCTGCAGGATGACATCATAGCCAGAACAGAGCAGGGACTCTGATTGGAGAACAACAAAAAATGAAAAACGAACTCTTACAGAAAAAGGGAAGAATATTTGATATTCAACGATATTCCATTCATGACGGACCTGGAATCCGAACGATCGTATTCCTAAAAGGCTGTTATCTCAGATGTCAGTGGTGTTCCAATCCGGAATCACAGGAGTACGAGATCCAGACGATGATGGTCGCAGGGAAAACAAAGATCATTGGACGTGATGTCACAGTAGAGGAAGTTCTAGATGAAGTCAGAAAAGACATGCCCTATTATAGAAAATCCGGTGGAGGGCTGACGCTTTCCGGAGGAGAAAGTTTATATCAGGCTGATTTTGCAGCGGCACTTCTATGTGAAGCACAGGAGATGGGAATTAATACGGCAATAGAATCTACAGCCTGTACAGAATTCTCACAGGTAGAAAAAATACTACCGTACCTGGATACGTTCTTACTTGATATCAAACATATGGATTCTGAAAAACACAAAAAACATACAGGTGTACCAAATGAAAGAATTTTAGAAAATGCAGCAAAAATCGCAAGAGTACACAAGAATCTGATCATCAGGGTTCCTGTCATACCGGGATTCAATCATACAATACAGGAAATAGAGCAGATCGCAGCATTTGCCGCATCGCTTCCAGATGTCAGAGAGATTCATCTGCTTCCCTATCACAGACTGGGACAGGACAAATATACAGGACTCGGAAGAAGTTATCTTCTTGACGGAGTTGAACCAATGAGTCTGGATGAGATGGAAAAATTACAGGTAGCTGCATCAAAGAGCGGACTGCGGTGCCAGATAGGAGGATGATATGATCGATCAATATGATCATGATAACAAAGCCAGGATCATTCAGGAAATCGTACCCGGAAAGCAGATCACACTTGCACATGTGATTGCCAATCCGGATCTGGTGTTATATCAGAAGCTTGGACTGGATCCGGCAATGGACTATGCAAAAGGGGCGATCGGGATTCTGACCATGACACCCAGTGAGACGGCGATCATTGCAGCAGATATCGCATTGAAGGCATCCGGAGTCGAAATAGGATTTGTCGACAGGTTCAGCGGTACACTGATCACGACCGGGACAGTATCCCAGGTCGAAGAAGGAATTCGCGCGGTGATGGAATATTGTCAGGAAAAATTAAAGTATGCAGTTTGTGAAATCACTAAGACCTGACAGTGGACAGGAAATGCGGATAGAAAGATCTTATGAAAAAAATAATGCTGGTAGGAAGAAGTGGTTCAGGTAAGACCACATTAACGCAGGCTCTGAAGGGACAAAAAATCACTTACCATAAAACACAATATATCAATCGTTATGATGTCGTGATAGATACACCGGGCGAATATATTGAAACGAAAATGCTTGGTGGGGCGTTGGCACTCTATGCATATGAAGCAGATCTTGTTGGACTGCTCCTGAGTGCTACAGAACCTTTTTCGCTTTATAACCCAAACATAACAAGTCTTGTGAACAGAGAAGTGATCGGGATCATCACACAGGCAGACAGGCCAGGTGCCAATCCGGAAATGGCCAGAAGATGGCTTGAGATCGCAGGATGCAGGAATATATTTATCGTCAATCCTGAGACCGGAGAAGGGATCGGAGAGCTCTTTACTTACCTGAAAGAAGAAGGAGATCTTCTTCCGTGGGAAAAACAAGATAAAACCAAAATAAAAACAACAAAAAACAAAGATAATATTTGACTTGCCATCATGATAATGGTAAAATACAAATAAATAAAAGATAAAACCACATATACGAGGAGGATACAACATGTTATCGGAATATGAAATCAAGAAAGAGATCTGTGAAATTGGAAAAAGAATCTATGACAGAGGAATGGTAGCAGCAAATGACGGAAATATCTCTGTCAAGTTAAATGATAATGAATTCTTATGTACACCTACAGGCGTCAGCAAAGGATTCATGACACCTGATTACATCTGTAAAGTAGACAAAAATGGTAAAGTAATCCAGGCAAATAAAGGATTCAAACCATCTTCAGAGATCAAAATGCACATGAGAGTTTACAAAGAAAGACCGGATGTTATGTCTGTTGTTCATGCTCATCCGATGTATGCAACAGGATTTGCGATCGCTGGTATTCCATTGACACAGCCAATCATGCCAGAAGCAGTCATTACACTTGGATGTGTACCAATCGCAGAATACGGTACACCATCAACAGATGAGATCCCAGATGCAATTTCCAAATATTTACAGTACTATGATGCAGTTCTTCTTGAAAATCATGGTGCACTTGCATATTCCGATTCACTTCTCGCTGCTTATCATAAAATGGAATCAGTAGAATTCTATGCAAAATTATTATACATCGCAAGACAGCTCGGTGGACCAAAGGAATTATCAGAAGCACAGGTTCAGAGATTATACGAGATCAGAAGACAGTTCGGTATGACAGGAAAACATCCTGCAGATGTCTGTGCAAGTTTGAAAGATGGAAAAACAAGCTGCCATACATGCGGAGCAGGCTGTTCAGGAGTAGCTTCTACACCTTCCAAAGACAGTGACTATGCACAGCTCGTAGCAGAAATCACAAAAACTGTCATGGCACAGCTGAACAAATAATACAACTTTGATCAGAAAGAAATGAGGAGTAGGTTCATGAGCAAAGAACTGGCAAAAATACTCCACGATCTTGATGGATTGACAAATTATATTGAGGCGCTGAGTGTTCTGACAGATGATCCCCATCTGTCAGACAATTTCAGGTATATGCAAAAGAAAACAAATGACAGCAAGGCATACATTATTGAGACTGTTGTCAGGGATGTCTGTGGCAGTTACATCAGGAATGACAGAGATATTCCGACCAGACAGGATATCAGTCTTGAGGAAGCCATCGCTTTGATCAAAAAGATCGAAGAACGGGCAGCTTCCATGGAGATGAAGATCGTAACAGCAGTTTACAATTCTTCGGCAAGACCGGTAGCTGTACACTGTATGGATGATGCATATATTGCTAGTTTCGATGTTGCGGTCAATAAAGCATATACATCAGCGGCACTTAAGATGCCGACGAGTACTCTGAAACCTCTTTGCCAGCCAGGAGCACCACTTTACGGAATTCAGCACACCAACGAAGGGAAAATCGTTATTTTCGGTGGTGGAGAAGTTCTGATCCACAAAGACAGACTGATCGGAGCGATTGGAGTCAGTGGTGGTACAGAGGAAGCTGACACTGCACTTGCAGAGTATGGAAGAAGCATGTTAGAGGAGGTTATGACGTGGTAGTAGGAGAACAGGAAATCCGGGCAATCGTACAGGAAGTTGTTGCAAAGCTGAAAACAGAAGAAACAAATTCCGGTAGCCTTGGGATTTTTGAAGATATGAATGAGGCGATCAAAGCGTCCATTGAAGCACAAAAAGTGATGCATTCTTTGTCCATGGACAGTAGAGAAAAAATCATTCAGAACATAAAAAAAATAACATTTGAAAAAGCAGAAATACTTGCTGTCATGGGTGTAGAAGAGACCGGTATGGGCAACATACCACATAAAATTTTAAAACACAGACTTGTTGCTGAAAAGACACCGGGAACGGAAGACATCACAACAACAGCCTGGTCAGGAGACAGAGGGCTTACACTTGTTGAGATGGGACCTTTTGGCGTGATTGGAGCGATCACACCCTGTACCAATCCAAGTGAGACGATCATTTGTAATACGATCGGTATGATCGCCGGAGGAAACACAGTTGTTTTTAATCCGCATCCAGCAGCTGTTAAAACATCGATTATGGCAGTGAACCTTTTAAACCAGGCGTCTATCGATGCAGGCGGTCCTGCCAATATAGCAGTAACAGTCAGCAAGCCAACGCTGGAAACAAGTGATATCATGTTAAAGCATCCAGCAATTCAGCTGATCGCCGCGACAGGAGGCCCCGGCGTGGTAACAACAGTCCTTTCGTCAGGAAAAAGAGGGATTGGAGCAGGAGCAGGAAATCCTCCAGTTCTTGTCGATGATACAGCAGATATTGCCAAAGCAGCAATGGATATTGTGAATGGATGTACATTTGACAACAACCTTCCATGTATTGCGGAAAAAGAAGTTGTTGCATTTGAAACCATCGCAGATGAACTGATCTATCATATGTTAGAGAATGGAAGTTACCTGATAAACGAAGAAGAACAGGAAAAGCTTACAAAACTGGTCCTTCCTGAAGGCAGACTCAACAGAAAATACGTTGGGAAAAGTGCAAAATGCATCCTGTCAGGAATTGGGATAGAGGTGCCTGATACCATCAGATGTATTATCTTTGTGGGTAAAAAAGAACATCCATTGATCGCAGAAGAACTGATGATGCCGATCCTTGGAATTGTGAAAGCAAAATGTATTGATGATGCGATTGCAAAGGCAGTGTGGCTGGAACATGGGAACAGACATTCCGCACATATGCACTCTAAAAATATTGATAATTTAACAAAGTTCGGAAAAGCAATTGATACCGCGATTTTTGTAAAGAATGCACCTTCATATTCAGCACTTGGATTTGGCGGAGAAGGATTCTGTACCTTTACTATTGCGAGCAGAACCGGTGAGGGTCTGACATCTGCCAGTACCTTTACAAAACGCAGAAGATGTGTCATGGCAGACAGCTTCTGTGTCAGATAGGAAGGAGAACGACCTTGGAACTGAATGAAAGAAATATAGAAGAAATTGTAAAACAGGTACTACAGGGTATGACACCCCAGTCAGTGGAGAACAATGCAAAACCGTCAATGGGAAGCATTCCGGCTAAAAGCCGTGCAGCCATGCTGACAGCACTTGAAAAATATGAGATCAAGGAATTTGCGATTCCGAAACTCGGAGACGATGATATTCTTGTGAAAGTAGAAGGATGTGGAATCTGTGGTACAGATGCGCATGAATTCAAAAGAGATCCATTTGGTCTGATTCCGCTCGTCCTTGGACATGAAGGAACTGGCGAAATCGTAAAAATGGGTAAAAATGTAAAAAAAGACAGTGCAGGAAAACCACTTGCAGTGGGAGACAAAATTGTGACCTGTATGATCTTTAAAGACAACCCAGACATAACGATGTTCGATCTGAACAAACAAAATGTCGGAGGAGCTGATGTATACGGACTTCTTCCAGATGATGAGATCCATCTGAATGGATGGTTCGCAGATTATCTTGTTGTCAGAGGTGGATCTTCTGTATTTAACGTAAGTGATCTGGATCTGGATTCCAGAATCCTGATTGAACCTGCAGCAGTTCTGATCCACGCTGTTGAAAGAGCAAAAACAACAGGAATTCTCAGATTCAACAGCAGAGTAGTCGTACAGGGATGTGGACCGATCGGACTTTTATGTATTGCCATCTTAAGGACTATGGGAATTGAAAATATCGTGGCAGTGGATGGAGAAAGCAAACGTCTTGATTTTGCAAGAGAACTTGGAGCTGAGAAGTCAGTGAATTTCAAGGATCACAAAGGAATTGAAGCATTAGCTGAAGGAGTGAAGGATGCGTTTGGCGGATATCTTGCAGATTTCGCATTCCAGTGTACAGGATCTCCTGTAGCACATTCCAATATATATAAATTCATCAGAAACGGTGGAGGTCTCTGTGAACTTGGATTCTTTATCAATGGCGGTGATGCGACCATCAATCCACATTTTGATATTTGTTCCAAAGAACTGACAGTTGTTGGATCATGGGTCTACACTCTCCGTGATTATGCAACAACATTTGACTTCCTGAAAAGGGCAAAAGGAATCGGTCTTCCGATCAATAAGCTGATCACACACAGATTCCCGTTAAGTCAGATCAATGAAGCGCATCAGACGAACCTCAGAATGGAAGGTCTGAAGATCGCGATCATTAATGAATAAGCCGGATAAGGAGTAGCCGATGTCAAAATCAGTAGGAATCATAGAAGTATACGGTCTGACAGCAGCGTTTGCAGCAGGCGACGCCGGATGCAAAGCAGCCAATGTAGAAATTGAATCATTTGACAGGAATAAACCCGCCAATGCAGATGCATTACCGGTCCCTCTTATTGTTTGCGTAAAATTCAGAGGCAGTGTTGAAGATGTGACAGCAGCTGTAGAGGCAGCTGAAGCAGCAGTCAATAAACTCACAGGGGTTGTGACCAAGCATGTGATCGCTAACGTGGCACCGGATACAGAAAAAATGTTAAAACTCAACGGTCTGGATAAAGACTAAAAGGAAAAATAAACGATACTATATTTCAGGAGGAAAAAGAAATGGCACAGGAAGCATTAGGAATGGTAGAAACAAGAGGACTTACAGCAGCAATTGAAGCAGCAGACGCAATGGTGAAAGCAGCTGAAGTAACAATGATCGGAACAGAAAAAATCGGTTCCGGACTTGTAACAGTTATGGTAAGAGGAGATGTAGGAGCTGTCAAAGCAGCAACAGAAGTAGGTGCAGACGCAGCAGCAAGACTTGGAGAACTGGTAGCAGTTCATGTAATTCCAAGACCACACACAGATGTAGAAAAAATCTTACCAATCATTAAATAATAAGAGGTATCTATGAAATCATTGGGTTTTATTGAATTACCAAGTGTAACAGCAGCAATTGAAGCACTTGATACCATGTGTAAAACTGCAGAAGTAGAATTCGTCACCTGGGAAAAAAAGCTGGGCGGCAGGCTGGTCACGGTCATTGTACAGGGAAATGTATCTGCGGTCACGCAGGCTGTTGAAACTGCAGCTGAAAAAGCAATGAAAAAACCCTGTGTACATTTTGTAATAGCCAATCCACATGAAGAGACCTGGAAAATGGTCCAAAAAAGTGCGCAGAGGCTTCAGAAAACAAAGAATCCGCAAGAATAAGCGCTTTCAGAATGGATGGTGAGCCAAATGCCGGAGACAAAAAAAAGTACAAAATCTGGTACTGCAAAAAGCAAAACCACAGCTAATAAACCAAACACAAGCAAACAGGAAACAATCAGTAATGATGCGATGATCACAAAAAGTGAGGTAGTCGCAAAAGAGAACAAGGAGGAAAAAAGAATGGCACAGGAAGCATTAGGAATGGTAGAAACAAGAGGACTTGTAGCAGCAATCGAAGCTGCAGATGCAATGTTAAAAGCAGCAAATGTTACACTTGTAGGAACAGAAAAGATCGGTTCCGGACTCGTTAGTATCATGGTAAGAGGAGATGTAGGAGCTGTAAAAGCTGCAGTGGAATCAGGCGCAGCATCTGCTCAGAAATTAGGCGAACTTGTCGCAACACACGTGGTCCCAAGACCACATGCAAAAGTAAAAAAAATTCTCCCATCATTAAAATAATCAAAAATAAGCGGCGTGTATCGGTCCCGGAAAAGAAGATGCTTTTTCGGGGCTGCATCTAAGCCTTATGCGGGGTGTTAAAGTGGATCATCAGGAAGTCGAATTGATTACAAAACTAGTATATGATTTATTAAAAAAAGAAGATGAGGACAGTTTTTTAGTTCCTGTCGGCGTGTCGGCACGTCATATCCATCTGACACAGACGGATGTAGAGACCCTTTTCGGTGAGGGCTATCAGTTAACAAAGAAAAAAGAATTAATGGGTGGACAGTTTGCGTCCAATGAAACAGTTACTATTGTAGGTCTGAAATTACGGGCAATTGAAAACGTTAGAATACTAGGACCGGTCAGGAAAGCTTCCCAGATTGAGATATCTGCGACCGATGGGTTAAAACTCGGTGTAAAAGCGCCTGTCCGTGAATCAGGAGACATAAAAGGCTCCGCACCTATGGCTGTTGTAGGACCAAAAGGTGTGATATATTTGAAAGAAGGCTGCATCATTGCAAAAAGACATATTCATATGTCACCACAGGATGCAAAAATGGCCGGTGTGACCAATGGTCAGATCGTGTCAGTCAGATCGAACAACGAAAGAGGATCTATTTTTGACCAGGTCACGGTCCGTGTAGATCCAAGCTATACACTGGAAATGCATATTGATACAGATGAAGCCAATGCTGCTTCCATAAAAACAGGAGACAGCGTAGCCATACTTAAGTAAGCGAATGAATGTCGCACCAATATGTTATTTTGCCAGAATGGGCAGATTGGAGCAGTTATGATAATAGGAAGAGTCGTTGGAAGCGTCGTAGCAACCAGAAAAAATGAAAATCTGATCGGAAATAAGTTTCTGGTCGTAGAACCGGTAGAAAAATTTCGTGCGAACAATTCTAATATCGTTGCGATCGATAATGTTGGTGCAGGAATAGGGGAGACTGTTTTAGTTGCCCTTGGAAGCGCAGCAAGAGTCGGATGCAATCTTCCACAGGCTCCGGTAGATGCTGCAATCGTTGGAATCGTTGATTCCGGAACCGGATGGGAGTAATTGCTCATGGCAGGTACAGATATCACGATGACAATCAATCAGCAAAATATGACGATCGAAGAATTAAAAGCAGTGATGCAGGAATATGGGATTGCAGGCGCTGGTGGAGCAGGGTTTCCTTCCTATGGTAAGCTCAGTGAAAAGATTGAAACACTTATCCTAAACTGCGCTGAATGTGAACCTTTAATTAAAGTCCACAGACAAATGCTGGCACTGCATGCGAAGGGAATCATAGCAGCACTCCGACGTGTCGCAGAGACAGTTGGTGCTTCTGAAATCCTGATCGCATTAAAACCCAGTTACAAAGAAGCGATAGAAGCAGTAGAAGCAGAAATCATCCATACACCTCAGGTCGCGATCCGGTATTTAAAAGAAGCATATCCGGTCGGGGAAGAGGTCGTAACGATATATGCAGCCACAGGGAATGTTGTTTGTCCTGGTAGCATCCCAATAGAAGTAGGAGTTGCTGTTTTATATGTTGGAACAGCCTGTCATAGAT
>RRZT010919668.1_pt1 | contig 12905 bp, 11 predicted proteins | sample 2165551 | NCBI WGS metagenome assembly RRZT01 (sample SAMN10456910, study PRJNA506462) | wastewater metagenome | biome: wastewater; feature: sludge; material: wastewater sludge; isolation source: wastewater sludge with Escherichia coli K12::gfp cells carrying plasmid... | place: USA: Moscow, Idaho... | reverse complement strand
GGTGAATCACTGACCGAAACCACCATCAGCGGTGACGCCGCAATCAAAGACGCCTTGCAAAGCTATTTCGGAGTGGAACTATCATAAAAGCTGGCAAAAAAAAAGCAACAAGCCTTAAATCGGTTTGTTGCTTTTTGTGTTTTAAGACTTATTTCTGGGTGGCCAGGAAAGCGTCAATTTCAGCGGCGGTGGGCAGCGAAGGTTGCGCACCCAGCTGAGTACAGGTCAGGGCACCAGAGGCGCTGGCATACTTAGCCGCTTCCACCAGGTCGCCCATTTCGACGAAGGCCTTAGCCAGGGTACCAGTGTAGGCATCGCCGGCGGCGGTGGGATCGATGGCGTCAACCTTGTAGGGCGGGACCATCACATCCAGGCCATCGCCATAGAGATAAGAGCCGCGATCGCCCAGTTTCAGAACCACAAATTTACAGCCGTTCCGTTCCATCAGTTTTTTTGCGGCGTCCCGACAGGATTCTTCATCAGCGGGATAGATACCGACCAGGGCTTTGGTTTCGGTTTCGTTGGGGGACAGGATCGTAACCGGTGGCAGTTTTTCCAGAGGGTAATCCTGGGCCGGACCGGCATCGAGAACTGTGATGATACCTTTTTTGTTGGCCAGTTCAATAGCTTTGGCATTGGTTTCCAGCGGGATTTCAAACTGCAGCAGAACGGCATCAAAATCGTTCTCAAACACTTTTTCCAGTTCATCCGGAGGGGTCAGCATATTGGCTCCGGGAAAGATGATCAGGCGGTTTTGGCCATTGTCTTCCAGGGTGATGGCCACAAAACCGGTATTGGCACCATCTTTAACGATGGTGAAGGTAGTATCCACGCCTTCTTTTTTCCAGCAATCGAGAAGATATTCACCGTTGGAATCATTGCCGACGGTGGCGTAGGCCGAAACCTCGGCTCCGGTTCGGGCGGCTGCCACGGCGGCATTACTGCCCTTTCCTCCGGGTGCATTGCGATAATCGTGTCCTAAAACACTTTCACTGGGTTCTGGTGCCCGTTCACACCGAAGAATAAGATCCATCATAACACTGCCGACTAATAGAATTTTAGCTGCCATAAATAGCCTCCTTTAAAATTTACCGGGTCAACCAGTGAAAACGAAACGATTAAACTTCGGGGCGCGTACCAGACCAGAAGTCGAACAGATTGATCCCAGTGGTGTGAAAAAGTTACATAAAACCCGGCGGTTTGTTTACATATGCAAACATTATCACGAGGTGAAGACGATGTCAATTGAATTGGATGGGAAAATTTGAACGTTCATCTAGAAAAAATTGAGCTGTTTATAATAGCGATGGAGAATATTTTGTGCTAGCATCATCGGGATGATGCTAGCGCTGAATGCAGATCTAACTTGATGTCGGAAAGAAAAGCGGATTTGCGCTTTCTAATTGACAAAAGCGCTGCTTTTGTTTAGAATGAGTTCAGTGAAAATCTCAGTGAAGATCATCGTAAAGAGTGGTAGTGTCGAGACGTTGCGATACACGCTCTTTTTTAGTAGCTTATTGACGCGGATTTAACCTCATTATTACACAAAGAATGAGAAAAACAGGAGAGAATAGAATGAAGAAAAAAATTTCCAAGCCGTTACTGATCGGCGGCATTGCTTTACTGGTCGTCATTGTATTGGTGATTGGCGTTGTCCTGATGTTGTTCGGGGGCGGCAAAAAAGAGGTCAGCACTGATCCCCTGAACCTGTACAACAAGGTGCTGGTGGGAATGCCGAAAGAGGAAGCCGAAAAAATTTTGAAGGTTGAAGGGTCGGCCAAAGGAAAAGGCTTTAATTATGTTGATGAAAAAACTGGCTATGGGGTAACGGTAAGCTATGACATAGTGGCGACAGCTGCCACAGAAGAAACAGCCGAAACGGATGCTGAAGAACCCTCCGAGGTGGCGGTGTTTAAACAACTCTATGTGCCGGACAACACCTACCTGGATGCTCTGGCCCAGGCCAATGTGACAGCGGATCAGGTCAATGCCCTGAAAGAAGGAATGTCCTATGAGGAAGTCAAGACCATTTTAGGTGGGGTAGACGGGGTCGAAATCAATTCGGCTTATAATAAAAAGGATCCTGCCAACTCCTACTCGGTGATGGCCTGGATCAATCCCGACCGATCAGTAGCCTATCTGACTTTTCTTGGCTATAAAGGATCCCTTAAAGTCTTCGAATTCCGTCAGGCGGAATAAACAAAAGTGCAACCTTTTTATATATTCAAACCTTTAAACTGATACAAACCCAGTACCGACAATTGTTACATCATGTTGTACGCATCGGAGCGGACACGGCATCGCCTGTCCGATTCTGCGCGAAGGCAACGAGCCAATCACAAGCTTGCTTATAGTTGGCGACTGCCCGCGACCAATGCGAAAGGAGCGTAGCGGATTTCGCATGGCGCAGCGAACAACGGATTAACAATTGGTCGGTACGGTAGTTAAACGACAAAAGCGCAACCAGTGACGGTTGCGCTTTTATTATTCGCTTTTCAGGACGGCGATGATTTCGTCAATTATTGGGTTGGCTTGGTCATAGGGAATCTGGCAGGTGCCGACCATGTGGTGACCGCCGCCGCCGTGTTTGAGCATCAGCTTGCCGATGTCCGCGGTGCAGGTGCGGTTTAAGATGCTGTAACCGCAGGCAATCGAAACATTCTGTTTTTGCTTACCGTCGACAATCCAGAGCGATACGTTCTGGTCCGGGTAGAGGCTGTAAATCATAAAACGGTTGCCGGTGTAGATGGTTTCCACATCGCGCAGATCGGTAACGATCACATTGCTGTCGACACGGGTATGGGCAGCAACCATTTCGGTAAAGAGCCGAGCTTGATCGTTGTAGAGTTCAACCCGTTCTTTGACATCCGGCAATTCGAGAATCTCTTCAATGGAGAGGTTGCGGAAAAGATTGATCAGTTCTTCCATTAACTGATAATTGCTGATCCGGAAATCCCGGAAGCGCCCCAACCCTGTCCGCGGGTCAGAGATGAAACCCAACAGGATCCAACCCGTGGGTTTTAAGATTTCTTCCCGGGTCAGATTACCGGAGTCGACCTTATCCACCGAAAGAATCATCTCATGATAATGGGGGAATTTGGCGGCGCCGCCATAATACTCATAAATAATTCGGGCAGCTGATGGTGCCAGACGGCTTTCACCGGCGACTCCGGGATGCCATCCCATCCGATCCTGCTCTGAAGAATGGTGATCAAACCACATACCACAACCGGGTACATAGGGAACATTGGCCAGCACATCATTTTCAGTGGGTGAAAAGAGCCCGTCCTGCAGGTCTTTGGGATGAACAAAAATCCAGTCATCAATGATGCCGGCTTCTTTTAACAACATGCCGCAGATTAAACCATCAAAATCCGAACGAGTAACTAAACGCATATGAAACCTCCTAAGAAAAAATCTAGCTAAATGCCACCGTAAATTTAAAAGCCCCTGGGCTGTTAATGTCAGTAAGAATTTAGAAACAGTTTTTATATTGTACCATTTAAGAAGCTGATTTTCCATCTTTTCAATGAAAAAAATAAATTGATAATTGCAGTTTTAATTAAGAGACTTAAGGTAGTTTGAAAATAAATATTAAAAAGTTTGCTTTATTGGCTGGATCGTGTTATTATAAGTAAGAACTTAAATTAATAGTAAATGAATTTAACATAATATTTTTAATTGGTACTATGCTTTACAGTATTATCCTAATTTAGAAATGTAGTTGTTATCCGTATTACAAGGATTTAGGGAATAAAATTAGGAGGTACTCATCAATGAATGGTACAGTAAAATGGTTTAACTCGGAAAAAGGTTTTGGATTTATTACAGGAGAAGATGGTAAAGATGTATTTGCACATTTCTCACAAATCCAATCAAGCGGTTACAAGTCTTTAGAAGAAGGCCAAGAAGTTTCTTTTGAAATCACTCAAGGACCTAAAGGCCCACAAGCCGAAAATATTCAAGTTATCTAATAACAAGAACGTTTAAACTTATGCCTGAAAATGGCATAAGTTTTTTTTTATCTTGTCACAAAAATTACAGCACCGATCCCTGATCGTGAATAGCAATTCTAAAAACTGCTTGGCTTTACGGGGAACAGGAGAGGGTTTTATGTCAACAAATAATATTGAAGCAATGAAAAAAATTATTGCGGCGAAAAAGAAACAAAGTGCCCAACAGGGACTAAAAGGCGATAAACCTGATCAAAACAGGATCAGTCAGCGAAAAGCCTTTAAAACAACCAAACGTGGCGGTTTTTTTGATAAATAAAGCAAATTTCTAAGGAACGCTGCCGGCGTTCTTTATTTATGATAGGGGTTGCGCAAGTTAAGCTCAGCCTGATGAACATTTTAAAATTAAGGAGAACATATTGCAATTTAAAGATCTAGATATTATCGAGCCGATTCAGAAGGCTTTAAAAGCTGAAGGATACACTGAGGCCACACCGATTCAGGAAAAGGCCATTCCGTCTTTACTGGAAGGCAAAGATTTGTTGGGCTGCGCCCAGACGGGTACCGGAAAAACGGCGGCCTTCGCCATTCCAATTTTACAGAAGCTTTCCTATCAACAGCGTAATCTCAAGGGAAACCGCCCGATTAAGGCGTTGATCCTGGCACCGACCCGGGAACTGGCGCTGCAGATTAGTGATTCATTTAAAGCTTATGGTAAGTTTTTAGGACTACGGACCCTGGTTATTTATGGGGGCGTGTCGCAGAATCCTCAGACTAAAGCCCTGGGCGCCGGGGTTGATATCCTGGTGGCGACTCCAGGTCGACTGCTCGATTTAATTAATCAGAAATACATCCGCCTGAACCAGATCGAGTCCTTTGTTCTCGATGAGGCCGATATGATGCTGGATATGGGGATGCTTCAGGATGTCCGCAAAATAATCAAACATATGCCAGTAGAACGTCAGAATATGTTGTTTTCTGCTACCATGCCGACAGAGATTGCCAAACTGGCGGGCTCCATTCTCAAAAATCCGGTGAAGGTCACCATCACCCCGGTCTCATCAACAGTGGAAGTGATTGAGCAGAATGTTTATTATGTCAACAAAAATAATAAGATCAATCTGCTGGTTCATCTTTTGAAAAATAAGGCTATTGTTTCGGCACTGGTCTTTTCCCGAACCAAACATGGGGCCGATAAGATCGTTAAACATCTGGAACGTTCGGGCTTTAAGGCCCAGGCCATTCATGGTAACAAATCTCAGAATGCCCGCCAACTGGCTCTAAATAACTTTAAGGAACGAAAAACCCGGATTCTGGTCGCTACCGACATCGCGGCCCGGGGTATTGACATTGAGGAATTATCCCATGTCTTTAACTATGATTTGCCGGAAGTGCCGGAAACCTATGTGCATCGAATCGGCCGGACCGGTCGGGCTGGCCTGGGCGGAATTGCCATTGCTTTTTGCGATCAGGAAGAGATGCCTTTACTCGCGGGTATTGAAAAACTGGTCTCAAAATCGATCCCGGTGGTTGAGGTTCATCCTTTTCCACTGTTAGCGGTACCCGAAGACCTGCGCGCACCTTCCTCGCGACGGTCAGCGCCGCATCAGACCGCGGTCCCCCGGAATCGCCGGGGCAGTGGCAGCGGTGCTGGTAAAAATAGTAGTGGAAAGAAAGACCGGGACCGTTTTTATTCTAAGAATAAGCGTAAAGATAGTCTCTGAGACACGATTATTTAGAAGCAATTCGGGTATGAATTATTCTAGTAGCCGGGCGTAAATATTACTTGACGAAAACTGATGATAACACTTAAAATTAATAAATAGGAATTTTTCGATTCTATTAAAAAGGCGGTGGATTTTATGGAAAATATTAGAGTGATGATAGTAGACGATTCAACTTTTTCAATAGCTGTGCTCAAACGGATGCTTCAAAAAGAGGGGCTGGAGATAGTCGGGACGGCCCTAAACATGAATGAAGCAATCCAAAAAGCCCAGGAGCTCAAACCAGATTTGATTACCATGGATATGACCTTGCCGGACGGTGATGGAATCGAGTGTTCAAAAGAGATTTTTAAATATTTAAAAGATACAAAAATCATTGCCATCAGCGCAATGATGGATGAAGAAATTATTCAGCGGGCTAAAAAAGTCGGTATCAAAGGCTATTTGCAGAAACCAGTTGATCAGACCGATCTGGATGCAGCCATCGAACGGCTTTTTGAAGGCGAAGAACTTTTTGGCGTGTTAAAGAATAATTTTGAAGAAGCCTTTAAAGAATCGATTTTCAGCTTCCTGAAACGGGAAATCGGCGGGGAAGTGGTGGTTGAAAAGGTTGCTGATCATGCGACGACCACCAATTCTTCGGGGATCTCGGTCGCCATCGGGATTATTGGCCGCCACGACGGCCGCTTAATCATGGATATGTCCGAAGCGACGGCCCTGGGGATGACCAGAAAAATCCTTCAGGATGATGACCAGCAGATCGACGATGCCATTAATTTTCTCAGCGAATTTACCAATGTTATCAGCGGTAACGCCTGCTCGCTCTTAAACGGGCTCAATCGTTCCTTCGGCCTGCGGGTGTCACCACCGACGGTGTTCCGGGGCAAAGATATTACCATCTCCATTGGCGATATTATGAGCGAGTCGTTTGTCATCAAAACCGATCTCGGTGATGTCTTTATGAATGTGGGTTTCCAAAAGGGGGATGTGGCATGGATGTAGCAATTATCAATTCCTTTATTGCATCCGTAACGGATGTGATGCCGCAGCTGGGCTTTGGTAGCATTATCATTAAAAACCAGCTGGAAAAATCGAAAAAAATTGTTGCCAGCGGCATTGTCCTGACGCTGGGGATTGTCGGCGATAAAAAGGGCAATGTGGCTTATGCCATCGACACCGAGGGCGCCAAACAGATTGCCTCGATCATGATGATGGGGATGCCGGTGGATGAACTGGATGATATGGCTAAAAGTGCCATTTCGGAGCTGTCCAATATGCTCACCGCCAACGCCAGCATTAATCTCTCCAACGAAGCCATCACGGTGGATATTTCACCGCCAACGATGCTGACCGGTGAGGACATCGAACTGAGCATGAGCAAAGAACAGGTCATGTGCGTAGAGTTTGATATCGACGGCATCAAGCTGGAAGTCAATGTAGCTTTGGATTAAATAGGTTATCGATGAACTACCGTACCGACCAATTGTTAATCTGTTGTTCGCCGCGCCATGCGAAATCCGCTTTGCTCCTTTCGCATTGGTCGCGGGCAGTCGCCAACTATAAGCAAGCTTGTGATTGGCTCGTTGCCTGCGCGCAGAATCGGACAGGTTTATCAACCTGCTCGCTCCGATGCGTACAACATGATGTAACAATTGTCGGTACTACAAAAGCTTTAAAAAAGACATCGTTTTAACGGTGTTTTTTTTGTGCAAAAAAATCCCCGTGATGCCGTCTGAGAATATGGCATCACGGGGGTCTAGTTTATGATGTTTACTTGGTCAATTCAAATTTGCTGACCATGTTTTTGAGTAGTTCCGCCTGGCTGTAGAGTTCTTCGCTGGCGGCGGCGCTTTCTTCGGCGGTGGCCGAGTTGGTCTGAACCACCTGAGAGACCTGATCGATGCCTACGTTAATTTGGTTGATCGACGCGGTTTGCTCATTGGATGCGGCGTCAATCTTACCGACCAGGGCGGCGACCTTGGCCACGCCGCCGACAATTTCAGTCAGCGATTCGGCGGTGTTGTTGGCGATCACAGTGCCCTCGGAAACCTTGGCGATGGAACCTTCAATCAGTTCGGTAGTTTCTTTGGCCGCTTCGGCGCTGCGGCCGGCCAGGGTGCGGACCTCTTCAGCGACGACGGCAAAACCCTTGCCCTGCTGTCCCGCCCGGGCGGCTTCGACCGCCGCATTGAGGGCCAGAATATTGGTCTGGAAGGCGATATCATCGATGACCTTGATGATATTCGAAATCTTCGCCGATGAAGCATTGATTTCGGCCATCGAACGGAGCATCTGTTGCATCTGGACATTGCCGTGTTCGGCATTCTGCTGGGCGGTCAGGGTCAGCTGGTTGGCCTGATTGGCATTGATGGCGTTCTCCCGGGTCTGCACGGCCACTTCTTCAATGGAAGCATTGAGCTCTTCCATCGAGCTGGCCTGTTCGGTGGCACCTTGGGCCAGGGCCTGACTGCCATCAGAAACCTGCCGGGAACCCGAGGCGACCTCGTCGGCAGAATGATTGATATTGCCGAGGATCTCATTGAGCGAGGTCATCGTATCATTCAGGGAATTTTTGATAATCGCATAGGAGCCCAGATAATCGCCGGTCATCGGTTGGGTCAGATTGCCGGCGGCCATTTGTTCAAGCACGATGGCGGCTTCGTTGATCGGCTGTTCGATGGCGTCGAGGGTCTGGTTGAAGCCCTCAACGATATCCCGATAACCTCCGGAAAAGCGGGACGCATCGCTGCGGACTTCGAGGTTGCCATTGATCCCGGCCTGCGCCAGATTGCGGGATTCGGCAATCAAGTTGTCAATGGTGGTCAGAGTGGCGATCACCGATGGCGTCAGTTTATCGTTATCGGAACGCTTGCCAATGGCCACGAAGTCACCCAGTCGGCTGGTATCGCCCTGGGAAATCCGGATAAAGGCATCCTGAACATTAAGCAGGCGGTCATGAACCAGGTTGATTTCCTCGGCAAACTCTTCCATGCTGCCTTTATAGCTGCCATTCATAGAAATGGTGTAATCATTGGTGGCCATTTTAGTCATCACCTGGCGGGCCTCATTAACGGGTGCCAGCAGCGAGTTCAGGGTATTGTTAAAGCCTTCAATGATTTTACGGAAATCACCGCTGTGTTGGCTAGCATCGGCCTGGATTTCCAGCTGGCCTTCGGTGGCGGCCTGAGCCAGCATCTCGACATCAGATACCAGGGCATTGATATTATCGATACAGGCATTGAGGTTTTCTTTTATGGTATTAAAATCGCCGTGATAGGTGGCGGTAATTTTAGCGGGAATCTCGCCGCGGCTGATCTTATCGACATAGACGGCGGACATAGTCAGGGGCTCGACCACGGCATCCAGGGTGTTGTTGACGCCAACGACGATATCGCGGTACTTGCCCTGGAATTTGGCGGCATCGCCGCGGATCGATAAATGGCCATCGGTGGCCGATTGGGTCAGCATTTCGACCTCAGCTTCAAGGTTCTTGAGGTTTTCGACGACTTCAATCAGACTCTTCGACTGGACATCCTGGTCGGATTTGACATCGACGGCGACATTGAGATTTCCCAGCGAAATCTGTTCCAGGGTGGCGATGTTTTCCTGAATATTTTCCGACAGTTTCTGGAAGGACAGGCCCAACTTACCCAGCTCATCCTCCCGGCTGATGATCGCATCGGGAATTTCGCTGTCAAAATCGCCTAATTCGGCCTTATGGAATAGCTCGGTGATCAGGACAATCGGATTGACGACGCCTTTAAACTGCTTGTTGCTGTCATAAAAACCTTGGGTGGCGGTAACCAGTGAAATCCCCAGGGTCTCATCCTGATAGGGGGCCGACCAGGCGACGGTGTCGCTGTCATTTTTTCCGGCCAGATACCATTCCTGATTGGGAAAGTCATATTCGTCGGTACTGTAAAGCGCTTCGGCAAAGCTGACAGTGCCACCGTCGCGATAAGCATAGGGCCCAAAATATTTGATTCCCGGTTGATAACCATTATAATCAAACCAGACACCGGCGCCATAGGTGTCGGCATTGAGACCCACATATTGGGTCAGCAGCGCGTTGTATTCCGGAACGGTCAGCTGAGTCCCGGTGATGCCAATGGTTGTGCTTAAACTGCTGACAACCTTGCTGTGATTGTCCAGGGACTGTTCCACCTCGGTGATAATCTGACTGAGCTGGAGGTTCATCCGTTCTTCGATTTGCTGGTTTTCGGTGTTGATGCTTAAAACGGTGACGGCAATGCCAATCACCAGCAGGGCCAGGGCTACAAAAATGATCACCATCGAGGTGATTTTATTACCGATTGAATGCTTGTTAAAAATCTTCATCCTGATTTCCGCTTTTTCTTTTTTGAGAGTACCGGGAGTACCGTGAGCTTTGAGCCCAGTTTCGCACGAAACAATTTCTACACTGTACGGCGTACAGGCTACCGCCTGTTCGCCTACACGTTACGAAATTGTTTTCGCGCAGGTAATGAGCCAATCACAAGCTTGCTTGTAGTTGGCGACTGCCCGCGAACAATAAGAAATTCGCATTGCAATTTCTTATTGTTGTGGAAACTGCACCCAAAGCAATCATTGTTCGTAGGTTAATGACTATCGAGTCGCTTTATTTATACCATATTTTAGCCTATTCTAAACGGGTCCGCCATAAAATCTTTGTTAATATGGGGTAGATTATCGGTCGCTTCAGGAGGTTTGGGCCTGGAGCTGTAAAAAATTCTGGCCCAGCGCCTTGCCGATATTGGGCAGACCAAAGCTGGTAAACAGCGCCATCAGGGCTGTCCAATAGGGCGGGTAGAGCCCCTGACCTTTGCAAAGCAGCGGTTCCAGATCAGCGAAGATAATTTTTAAATCCCAGCCGAAGGCGCTGTCGGCATGTTCCGGAGCAACATCGGCGAGATACTCGGCTTTCCAGTCCCACACGTAAAGCTTATAAAAATCCGTCAGCAACTGCTGCCACTGTTGGTGGTCGATGTAAATTTCCGGCAGATCCGGGTAATAACAGAGAAACGGCCCCTCGATGGTGGCTCCGGCCGGGGTTTTGGTAAAGGTCAGATTCTGACTGGCCGCCCCCTGCTGATAGGTGTTCAGCACAATCTGGCGGGTCGTCGCCACCAGTTCCCGGTGATCACCACCGAATTCGATCTGGCAGTCCCGGCAATAAAGCAACGGCAGGGTCGCCGGACTGGTGTTGGTACCGCCGCATTGTGGGCAAATAGTTGGGCTCATAGGGGCCTCCTTTCATCAACAAAGATTCGGGTGTTGGTGGCGACTTCTTCGATGCACTCACCCAGCCATTCAATGTATGATTTTTCCCGCTTGATGGCCGACTTCAGGACGATGTAGTCGCCGTATTCCGGGCTCTGAATGGTTGAAATATCTTTCGTCGCTAAAAGAATTTCCATATTGGTCTGGAGTTTTGACAGTTTTTCCTGACGCTGCTCTAATTGGTAGTAAAAGTGCGCCAGGATTTCCTCGTTGGACATCGACTCGATAAAATAGGCTTTGAGCCTGAAGATGTCTTTGGGGGTCGGTTCCAGCAAATCCTGCTGCAGTAGCCAGTTTTGGAAATCCTGTTTTCCTTTTTCAGTAATCGAATATATTTTTTTGCGGAGTTTGTCGCCCTCGGGCAGGGTTTCAAAAGTGATCATCCCTTCGTCGGTGAGTTTTTTCAGCTCCGGGTAGATCTGGCTGTGTTTGGCATACCAGAAATTGACCAGCTCCATATTAAATACTTTCATTAAATCATAACCGGTCATGGTTTCCCGGTTAATGAGTCCCAGGATGGCATATTTTAATGTTCTCATTTTTTTAGGCCTTTCGTTTTTTGTCAAATAGTTTTACCCTTCTATTTTATCTGATTTTTACCAAGAATGCATTTGTTTTCTTGTCCAGTTTGAGATATTACCCATCAGGAAGCAATTTATTTGCCTTGACTTGATTAAAAAGAATCATTTACAATAATAGCACAGGGTGTTAATCGAGAAATGAAGTGCTACCGTACCGACCAATTGTTAATCTGTTGTTCGCCGCGCCATGCGAAATCCGCTTTGCTCCTTTCGCATTGGTCGCGGGCAGTCGCCAACTATAAGCAAGCTTATGATTGGCGACTGCCCGCGACCTCGAAGAAATTCGCTGTGCGATTTCTTCTGGTTGTTTAGCGCAAACCGGCAGCGAAGCTCACGGCTGTCTCGCAATTATCTAGATCAATAAAATTTGGAGGAAAAAAATGAATAAGATAGATTTGGAAAATTACGGATTAGATCAGCGGGTTAAGCAGGAAGCCAGTATGTATCAGGGATTGTTTGTGGCGCGGGTGACGGAGCAGCATCGGGAGCTTTATAAGGTGATTGGTGAAGCGGGCGAATTGCTGGCGGAGGTGTCGGGGAAGTTTGTTTTTAATGCTGAAGACAATACCAGCTTTCCGGTGGTTGGTGACTGGGTGATGATCGACCGGACCGATGAAGGTTCGGGGAATGCGGTGATCCATCAGGTGTTAAGCCGGAAGTCCCTGTTTGAGCGCAAAGCGGCTGGAACGGGTGGCGGCAGCCAGATTGTCGCGGCCAATTTTGATCTGGTGTTTATTTGCATGTCATTAAACAATGATTTTAATCTGCGCCGGCTGGAGCGTTACCTGGCGATTGCCTGGAACAGCATGGCCCGGCCGGTGATCGTCCTGACCAAGGCTGACCTCTGTGATGATTTAGCGACCCGGCTCAGTGAAATAGCTGCGGTCCGGGTGGGCACCGATGTCGTGGTCTGCTCCAGTGTCGATAACCGTGGCTATGATGAGATTGCCGGCTATCTGGCCCCGGGCAAAACGATTGTCTTTCTGGGCTCATCCGGGGTCGGAAAATCGACCATTATCAACCATCTGATCGGGGCCGAAGTGCTAGCCACCAAAGGTCTTAGAAGTGATGACAAGGGCCGGCACACCACCACCCATCGGCAGCTGCTGCGGTTACCTGGCGGCGGTGTGGTCATTGATACGCCGGGGATGCGGGAGCTCCATCTGGACAGCGCCGATTTGTCCCGCTCCTTTGCCGATATTGAAGATTTGGCCGAACAATGTCGGTATGGCGACTGCAGCCATAGCAGCGAACCCGGCTGCGCCGTCCGCGCCGCCATCGCAGCCGGGCAGTTATCTCAAAAGCGGTTTGAAAACTATCGCAAGCTGCAAAAGGAATTGGACTACGAAGGGCTCAATTCCCGGCAG
>RRZT010888944.1_pt1 | contig 12907 bp, 12 predicted proteins | sample 2165551 | NCBI WGS metagenome assembly RRZT01 (sample SAMN10456910, study PRJNA506462) | wastewater metagenome | biome: wastewater; feature: sludge; material: wastewater sludge; isolation source: wastewater sludge with Escherichia coli K12::gfp cells carrying plasmid... | place: USA: Moscow, Idaho... | reverse complement strand
TGCATGACCTGCTGACCGAGATCAGCCAGGAGGCCGACATGCGCAACTGTTTTGTCGAGATGGGCGCCTGGGAAGAAGACACCGAAAAGCGTTGGTAGGGCTTACGTTGGTTTTTGGTTCCATTGCTCCCCAAACCCCATCACCTGATTGATGGTGAACACAATTCCAAGAGAGGCATATTGGAAAATTGCCTCCAGCTCCCGCTCCGCCCCAGCTCTATCTCTCTCCGCGACTGGTTTCATGATAATTATGATTTATTTGGTATAAAAAGATGCTACTCGCAAATCCATACACTACCCTTACATAATCGTCACAAACCGGAAATACTTCACTGAATCAGTGAGTAAAGTTTTGTAGCCCAGTCTGCCAATAAAAAACCCGCTCAGCTGCGGGTTCTTTATTGAAGGGTGAAACTTGAAGCCTGCAACATACTACCGACTCGTCGCCCCAGGCGAGACAGACTGCCCCGTAGTCATATTCGACTTAGGTATAACCACCTTGGAAGGATCGACCGGCCCTGTGTGAATCGTAGTCACGGATTTGGGCGGTACGGGCGCGATAGTTTCACAGGCATTTCCACGCACGATCTGAATCTCACTTTCAGACGGACAGGCGACCGGTGTGCAAACAGACGACGTTTTAACGACAGGGAGAAACTTCCCTTCAAATGGGACGTCTCCCGTTCGTTCAACGGTCATGACCAGTTGGAAACAAGCAGTCTGATCCCGAACGCGCATGATGGATTTGATTTGTTTCTTGTCGCCGACTTTGTTGAGGCCTTGGGCGATGTTTTCAAAGGGGTCAGCAGGTTCAGCCATGCAATGAGCCGAAACACAGGCGAGGAGGGCTATCAAATAGGACTTGCGCATTCATTTATTCCTGACTGGTCTTGCTCGAAGTGGTCACGTTAGCCGCCGAAACAAGGGCCTCAGTAGCTGTCTTCATGAGCATCAGTTTGTCTTCCAGTTGGACAGACTCTTTATGCAACACCCCAAGAACGACAGCACATTGCTTTGTAGCAGGATGACAAACGCGCATCAGCTGTACGAATTCCTTGTCTCCGAAAAGCGTGTTCCGTTCCACAACTCCGCTCGCCTCTCCGGTCGTGATACTGGCACGCGTGTCTGTCAAAACCTGGGTCGCAACCACATTTGCCGCACCCGCTCCACCGATATCCATTGCCGCCTTGCCGCCCACAACAGCCAGGCCAATCCGAGTTGCAATGCCCAAACCCTGACCCAGATAAGAAATGAGGGAGCGGCTCTCCTCTTGAACCTCTCCATAGACGCCTGCGCCAGTCCCACGGTAGATGAACTCACACGTCAAATCGTGCGAAGTGCCAAAAGAACTGGTATCGGCCTTGATCCCGGCTTTTTCGAAGGCTTTTTGTAGAAACATATTGCAGGTTGCCGGCTGCTGTCCTTTACCGATAACCAGGGTTTGGTCCGGGCTGATCACGGAAACAGGGAGCGTGCTGTAATAAACCTCAATCGATTTTTCCGGCAACGATATTTTTTCAAAGCGCTGAACATTCGGATTCTGGTCCTGCGCAGCAAAAGCAGTCGCTGAGAATGCCATTGCGATAATTGGGCAAAGGTATTTACTGGCTTTCATGGTTTTCGATTCTCCTTTTGCTGAACTGTCTGTGCGGAGGATGCTGACGTGGACTGAGCCGGCGGCATACCGCCCTCACACATATTGATTCCGTAAACGACGTCAAGATCTTTTGTTCCACCGCCTACAAGTTCCAAAGCACTCCCTGGACTGGTGAAATGCAATTGAAGTCGCTTGCAACCAGGTTGCGGCAAAGCACTTAGCGTAGTCACATGTAATAGTACTTTAGCATTTGGTCTGCGCATCTGCTCTCGTAATTTCGCAGCAACATCGTCGTTCAGTACGGCCCGGGATTCTCCGTACCTTAGGGCGGCTTGGGTTGCTGATTTGAAATCACTGATTTGCTGGGCTAAAGCGAATTCGCTCATCCCAAGCATCGCCAGCGCCAGAATCACAATATTTTTTTCCATAGGACCTTGGTCTCTTTAGGGTGTTGCAACCGGAGTTGGCGTAATTGAGTAATAACTTGAATTGGTGCCGCTGAGTGCGTTGCTTTGAGCACGGGTCACCGCATACGTTGAAGATTTGGTCGTTACGTTCGTCTTCACAGTAGAGATGAATTCACTGAGGTCCATCTGGTCAAATTTAAGTTGTTTCAGTTGTTCCAAGGTGAACCCGCTACAGTCAGGCGTCTCTGCACTTCCCCAACCTTTACCTATTTGAGGCCGGCCCTGTTCATTGATAATCCGCCCCAATTTGGAAGGGAAGCAGCACCATCCTTCAGACGTCGATTTACACGTTCCTAGAGATTTGCTCGAGCAATAGGAACCAACCATGTGGCACAGACCTTGACCTCTCTTAATGCCGAGCTTCATTGACTCATCGTCGCTACAGGTCATCATCTCCATCACCACCATAATCACGATAGCAATAATGAACGTGTAAGGATTGAAATATAGATACCCCCCCATAACTCCTTGGGATGAAATAACGCCTGTCGTTGCAGCAGCACCACCTGCGCCAGGAACGGTTCCCGCAAGGAGAATATTCCCACCCATGAACCCGCTTGTTGCTCCGCTTGCCCATGTAAGACCATACGCACCAATCGAAACCACAGGTGACGTCGTAGCGTTCTGTAAAAGGGCAGCTTCTGCACTATCCACAATCTCTGTTCCTGCCACTGAAGCAAGCGCAGCAGCAAGGTCGCCATATTGCCCAGCGCTGAACAGCGCGTTGTAAAGATACTGAGAGCCAACCTGTCGAATGGTCTCTCCCGCATAGTTCAAGCCGGTCATCAAACCGGATGATGCCATTTGGGAAGTCACGCTATAGTTACTAGCCCCCTCACCACCGGAATAGACCTTGCAGCAGTGAGCCAACCCCCAGTTGCCATCTGTACATTTGCCGGGTACGCCCTTGAATACATCAACAGCCCCTGCTTCATACAGTGCTTCCTTACCCGCTACTACGAGTGCTAGGTCGCTATCCGGGGTGTATCCTGAATCGAAACAATTTCCGTCTGAGCAATATTGTTGCGTACCGCAGTCGGTCACGGTTTTTGTGCCACTCCCCGAGGTGTTGCACGAATAAATGTGCTGGTAGGCGGCGCATGTAACACCATCGTTTAGATAGTCGATACAGGAAGCGCTCTTTTCCAGACAATTTGCATCCGCCTGCAATGCCGCACAATTCGACGTCAAGGTACTGGTTGCGCAGGTATAGGTAAAGTCATACGCCCAGCATGCTTTAGTGACCACCGAACCATCCGCACTGATCCCTGAAGCCTCTTCGGCCGGCGTCGCCAGGCGCGTAGAACTGTCGGCAAGAATGACCTTAGTTGCAGGGCCATCGGTACATACTCTGCCGGCTTCAACACAGTTAGGACTACTAGCCGGGTCGCTACATGTAGTCGTGGTTGTGTCGCTAACAATCGAATACGACGAGTTCAGAAACGTTACGTTGGCAGGTGGCGGCTCAACTTTTGTGCCGCAATTGTAGGTCCGCTCATATTCAAGGCATGAACCATCCCAGCCAGTGTTTTTGCAGACCGGAGAAGACGATTCTGTGCAACCAGCGGTGACCAAGGGTTGGCAGTAATTCGCATAATTTCCTGCCATGCAGCTGTACGTGTAATCACTACTCCAACAGTCTTTATATACCACGGCACCATCGGGGCTGGTGCCGTTTGTGACCTCCGTTGGCGTAGCCAAACGACTGCCCCCGCCCGGGAACACAACCTTCGTCGAAGGGCCGTCGGTACAAACCGACCCAGACAAATTACATGAGGCGTTCTGTGCGTAGCTGGTGCAGGCTGAATAGTCAGTATCGTCCTGAACGACCGTGTATGTGCCATCGAGCACGACAACGTTAGTTACTCCAGTGACCGGGTTGCCGCAACGGTAATTCTTGGTGTAAATGTCACAAGACCCATCGACAATCGATACCTGGGTACACGTAGAACTCGTGGTGCCACACCCCGCTGTCTGGTCAATCGCAGCGCAATGATCAACGGCGGTAGAGGTATCCACGCAATCGTAGGTGTTTTCCCACTGCCAGCACGCATCAGTAATCCCCACCGACGCGAAAAATACTGGCATGCCGCTGACGGTTTTCGGCTCGACCGCATCGAGACAGGTTTTCCCGACAACCTTGCAGGTTCCGGCCCCGGCTGCCAGCGGGACGGCCAAGAGCAGCGTTAGAAATAGACGCTTAATCATGATTACAGCCGGCTCTCGAACATCGAGCATTGGTTGTTTTCGCTCATTGAATAGCTGTAGGTAATCGCACTTGGCTTTGGATAGTTCAGCGTCAACGCATAAACACCACCAGATGTACTGCTGTAGATATTGGCCGTCGCACTGCACGTGTTACCGCTGCACCCATTCCCCACAATTGAAACTGCCCGCCACGCGTAACAACACCGGTTGTCACATTTGTGGAAATTGGTCGAGTAGTTCGAGCCTTCGGAATATGAGCCATAGCCGTTGGCATCGAATGAGTACATCCGACCGCTGTTGCCTGCTGCGCAGTTACGACCCCAGTTTTCGCGCCATACGCCAGCGGCAAACACGCCAACCTGGGGAACTCCGCTTACGTTGCAATACGCAGCGAAGCTCACTTGGTCGCAGTTGCTCGTGAGACACCCCGATCCAACTTGGGCGGACCAACTACCCGGGGAGCAATTCCAGACGACACTCTGTGTCACCGAAGGAACACGCTGTATCTGGCAGGTTTGGCGAGTCGTCGTATGGTCGATGGTCTTGCACTGATAGTTTGTGTCGCCGTCCACCACCACTTTCTGCCCAACAACACAGTACGAACTCGATTGAGTCTTGATGGTTTCGACGCACTTATAGAAATGATCTGGGTCGATGACAACCTGAGTGCCTGTCGAGCAATTCGATGAAGCCAGCGTGCTGTAGTCGGTACAAGCCTCCTCCGATGAACTGGCAGGGGATGAAATGGTTTTTGTCGTGCAGGCGCTGTAATTCCCAGTCATCGCTCCCGCGATGGCCTCAGGATTGTTCTTGATGGCGTTTCCGGTTGTGAACAACGGGTCCGAGTTGTTCAGCACAGTCTGTGGTGGCAGCGTGGCTTGGTGATTGACCGCATTGACCGCCTCACAGTGTTGCAATGTCGCCTGGTCAGTGCCGCCAGCGTTCCCCGCACCACAGTTCGAGATCTTGCTCGACCCGGCTGTCGTCAAAGTCCCGAGAAGGCCTCCGTCGTATGGCGCTGCCCCGGGCGGCAGTGCATTTGGGTCGTATCCACCGATAACAGAGGCTGCCTGGGTATCTGAGATACCAGTAGTCAAAGCCTGTACGTTCGCCTGGCTGCCCGTGCCTTTGCCGTAATCAAAGGCGTCTGACTGCGTCATTAGCGCATCGGCAAAGCATGACGTCGCTGCCGTAAAAAACATGGCCGCAAAGCCAATATTCTTAAGCGCACTCATCGCCAAACCCCGCGGCAGGCGATCACGAAAAGGGTATGTTGGAGGTATGGTCTCATACCCCCTATGTTGCCAATTGTTAGCGGATTAAATTACGTTCAAATCCGCTCAAAAACGCGCCCTTTGTGTCGATTTCTTTAGGCCGAGGCAGTTAATGCCGCCTGTTCACCCAATTACCGGGAAGAGAGATCAACAGACTCGCGAAGTTCTTTGCCAGCCTTGAAGTGGGGCGCCCACTTTTCAGGAACGGGCACCTTATCCCCGGTTTTTGGGTTGCGCCCGATTCTGGGAGGTCTGTACGTCAAGGAAAAAGTACCAAAACCGCGTACCTCAACACGACCGCCTTTGATTAAGGCATCGGCCATCGAATCCAAAATCACTGACACCGCGGCCTGACAGTCCTTGTGCACGAACTGCGGAAAGCGCTGCGAAAGTTGGTCAATCAATTCAGATCGGGTCATCCAAGGTTTTTGGCATCAGAGAGTAGGTCCGGGATTTTGCCAGAAAGCTGGTGATTTTCATGGAGCGGGGGTCAATTTGAGTACAGCCATCCTCAGATTCGACATAAAGACCCCGTTTTTGCGGGCTTTAGAGCGCCATCCAAGGCCATCCATTCCCGCAAAATGACGCCAACGAATGTTTCTGTCAAAACCCCCCGTTCACCTCAAAATCGACCACGAGACTGATGATGCCGGCACCTAGCTTTCCCCGTAATGAACAAAGCAAATTCAAACTCTCGCGCTCACAAGAAATGATCCTTGCCGCGCTTGAAGAAGCTCAGGAGGGGGTCAGTTTGAGAAAGCTAATTCACTCGATGGCGCAGCGGCCAATCACGCCGGCCGAAGAAATCGAATATGCACGCCGAGCAAAAGCGCATTGCGACTGGTTGGAAGCCCATAACCTGCTGGTCTCTGTAGAACAGAAGGGCCACCTCATTTACTCAAAACAAGGGCCACTCCGGCCAGTTTTGGCAGGCAAGATTTACCGTCCATCCTATTCAACCGCTCGCCAAATGGTTTTGGTCTCGGCGGTTGCCTTGGTTCTTGCTGCATGCACGCACTCGCCGTTTAGCAAGGAATCACCTTCGGACAAGCAAGTTCGCCCGTATAACGCCGCAACACTACCGGTAATCACCGAGAGAATTGCACAATTTGCTGATCAAAGCGGCGACTCAGTCTACCGATATTGCCGCGAAGGTGAATGTCCATCACCAACGCCAAAGGTGCCAGCCCGCATTCAGGAGCGGACCACCCAACAGCTGGGAACCCCTCCCGCCCGGGCCCGTATCACCGATGAGAAGTCCCTGAAGGATGCACTGAAATCGTTCGCCAAAGATGCCGGCAAGACCGACTTATCTTCCGAGTCCGGCGCTAAGCCGACCGCAAAGGTAATCCGAACCGAATCTAAGGCTGGGCTACGCGAAACCAAAGAAGAGACGGACCCCCGGAAGGGGACTAAACAAACAAAGGCCCCCGCTGAAAAGGCAGCCACGACTGAAACCCCTAAGCCTGAGCAAAATCCCCAACCTGTCGCTCGGGACGTGAAAACTAAAACCCAAGTTTCAGAGAATGAAAAAGCTCCGGTTGCCTCCACACGGAGCAGCAACGACGACAAACCGCTCAAGGTCGATACATCCTTTGCCTCGTATGATGGACTTGTCTCCTTTGGAAACGGTGCCGAGGTGATGTCCTCCGCCGGCAAAGAACAAGTTGAGAAACTTCTCGATCAGGCGCGGAGCGCAAGCCTGATCCGCCTGAGAGGCCACGCCGCGTCACGCAGCTTGACGGAAGATCAGCGGAAGCTCGCTATTGGCCGCAGTATTGCGGTCAAGCTCGAATTCATGAAGCACGGCGTTGAGCGCCAGAAAATTCGAATTCTCAATCCCAAGGACAACGATCTGCTGGATGCTAGCAACGTCAGCGCTGATGTGAACCGCAGCGTCGAGATCATGATCCAAAAAGGGAACTGATAGCTCTCCTGGGACTGCCTTGCTGTGCATGCCCCGTCGAGACTCAAGAACCAGATGGCCAAAACGCTGAAAAGCAGTGCATGGCATCCCGCAGTAGGCTCGCTCGCCTTTTACAACGGCCGGGGAAGCACCTTGTCTCGCCACGGCTTCAACGTCAGAGTGATCGCCGAAGCCAGGGCCAGCCGTTTGCTGGTCGAGGCAATTGGGCACGCCGGCAAAGTTGTCCGTTTTACGGTCAAGACTTCAAATCTCAGGCAGCCTCAGCCAGACCTCTTTATTGCTTGAGGTGAGACTTCCCTATTCAGGGAATGGCAACCCGCCAAACCTTTGATAAAAACCGCCGTCCAGCCGAGTTTTCTGGCCGGACGCCGTTTCAAGAACCGCAGACAGATACTCCTCCGAACGATCAAGCAGCATCTTGTATATGCGGGTAGTGATCACCCTTGCATCCTGGAGGGGCTCGAAGTAATTGAGCATCTCGGTCGGAAATTCCGGCGTATCCCGCACCAACAAGCGGTATTGATGAATCATCAACAAGCGGAGAACAAATGCATGGGATGCCTGAAGGGCAATGCCGAATGAAATCTCGTCCTCAAGTCGCGAGAAGATCTGGTTGTATCGACTGTACCGTGCCTCAAGCGCCTGAAACTGTTCCGAGCCTGTGATCCAGCTCAGCACCGGAGTTTGTTGCTCATCAACCGCAGACCCGACAACAAACCTGACGTGCTGACAAATTGATGTATCTGCCACCAGCGCCTCGATGGAGCAGGAAGTGTAAGGTTCTTGCTCTGGCCGGGTCAGGATGTTATCCGCCAATGGGAAATAACCATCGTAGATCAACCCGTCGCGCAACTTGAAGTAGCGATCACCAGCGAGACTTCCTCGTTCAAGGAACGCAAACACCCACTGCGACGTCCAGCCATTTTGTGGAAGCTGGTAGACCCGGTGGATTGAATCGGTCCCGCACAAGCCGAAATCCGTATTGATCAACATATCCGCTCGCCGGCCTGTCGCTATTGAACGGAGCCGACCCTCACTGTTGAGCCGGGAAATCGCCGATCGCAATGTCCCTGCCGAGATGCCTACAAGCTCAAGCATTTCTACGACAGCACCTTGCCGAACCAAGCCGCCCCGATGTTCAGCCATATCGAGCATCAAGGACATGACTAGATCACCGGCAACCAGTTGGTAGGATCGCATGAACTCAACCTGCCACTTCGCCAGGGCAGGGGGTAAATTGAACTTCGCAAGCAACGTCATTGCAATTCCATCAAGAATTCAAGAACGGCTACCTCAACGAGTGGCGCGGTAAATAGGTAACCCTGTGCCTCATCGCAGCCGCTGGCCTTGAACAATTCCAATACCGTTGGTGACTCAATGCCTTCAACGACAGTCCTAAGCCCCATGGCTTTTGCCATGCCAATGATGCCGCTGACCAATTGCGCATCAACACCAACCGTCGAAGAAGACAACGACCTGTCGATTTTGACGGCGCTTATGGGATGCTTGTTCAGATAAGCAAGGGAAGTATAACCAACCCCAAAATCATCGAGCTGAAATTCATATCCTGCATCGCTCAGACGGCGTATCCGTTGTGTTGAGCGTTCGTCATCCGAAAGAATCACTCGTTCTGACAACTCAAATTTGAAGTCACTGGGGAAGTGGCCGTACTTGGAAACAGTATCCATCACGGTTTTCACGAAATCCCCTTCCAGCAACTGGACGGGTGAAACGTTGATCGATATCGAAAGCGGGGTCGGGTTGTTTGCTTTCCACCGGGCAAGCATCTGGCTCGCTTGCTCAATAACGAACGCCCCTACGTCAACGATCAATCCATGTCGTTCCATGACCTCCACGAAGGCACTGGCAGGGACAACCGTACCATCCGGCTTTATCCAGCGTAGCAATACCTCGAGGCCAGTGGCTTCCCCGGTTTTGAGACAAATAATCGGCTGATAGAAAACATTGAACTGCCCGTTTTCGAAGGCTGCCTTTAGTTCCTCGATCTGGAGGGTATCAACCTTCGGCACCAGGTCTTCGATACCCTCGCTGTAGACGGTATAGACGCCTTTGCCAAAGGCCTTGCCGCGATACATTGCTATATCTGCAGCGCTTGAAAGCTCATCGAGTGTCGTCCCATGCTCAGGCGCCAGCGCGGCGCCAATACTGGCCGAGGCGACAAAATTTTGGCCGTTCAACAGGAATGGTTCTTTCAGCGCTTCAATGAGTTTCCAACACAGCCTTTCGGTGGATGGTCGAGATATCTTCCCAATCGTTGCGTGAACGATGATGAACTCATCTCCCCCAAGCCTGATGAGATGATCGCGCTGATCGATAACTAAGTTCAGTCGCTTGGCCAACTGGACAAGAAGCTCATCCCCGGTGGCGTGCCCAAGGGTGTCGTTCACGACTTTGAAGTTATCCAGGTCAAGGAAAATAACGGACAGAGAATTGCCATGATCAAGCAAATCTTTGGACCAACCTTCGAACTCGTTGATCAGGTACGAACGGTTGGCCAGCCCGGTTAAAACATCATGTTGCGCTGCGTGATTTGCCCTGGCTTCACTCTTCTTGAGCTTCGACACCTTGAGTGTCGCCAACCCGGCCCCGCACAGAGCAAGGAAAGCTGCCAAGAGCATGAGAAGGCCTTCTGTATTGCTCTCACCGAGAGTCACCTCCTTCGACAGACCGACCACCGCATAAAGGTTTGTGTTGTCGATCTTTTCGAAGGCGTATAACCGGTTAATACCATCTATCTTCGAGACCATTTCAATCTGGCCATGCTGAGGGTCTTCCCGCAACAACTCCCCGATCTTGTTCACCGACCCAAGTTTGAGGTTGTCACCCATTGGGTAGCGCACAAATATTCTTTCGACGTCCCGTATCGCTACGGTGTAGTCCTTTTCAAGATTCAGTTCTTTGTAGAAATCGAGAAATACGTCGTGGATCGCCAGATTGATGACTACAACACCAGCAAAACGACCATCAGGGGTCATTTTTCGCCGGGCGACATGGATCCCTTTCTTTCCGCTGGCCAGCCCCTCTTCAGCCTGGCTGATATACAGATCCTGCCCACCATCCCTTAGTGAAATGAAGTAACCGCGTGTGGAAAGGTCCGTGAAGTTCTTATTGACGACCCCGTATCGACGGATACCGTCCGCGCCGATTAAGGTAAATGAAGCAATGTTGGGAAGGCGTTTCCAGTGCGTGTTGAGTACAGCCTCTATGACCGCCCGGCGCTCAGGAGATACATCCGTATTCAGATCCGCGAAATCAACGTGATCGAGCATCTCGACGAGCAACGCATCGGCTCTATCGAATTGATAGCCAGCATGCGTGGCAATCAGATGGGACAGCGATCCGGCGCGCTGATATACGTTACTCAGCGCTTTGTTTCTCGAGGAAACAAAGATCGTCGTCATCAGGACGAAAACAACGACGATACTCACCCACAACAGGGTAAGCAGAACGTCTGGCCGGTGAAACCGGTTTTTGCTGGTCTTGGACTTCATTCAATAGTCCGGTCTAGGGGATTTTGGAGACGATAGCTTCTTTTTCCCAGTATGACCGTGCAATATTCCTCAGTCTCAGCGATTGGCTCTCGTTAAGGGCAACAGATTTGTTGTCGATTAACAGGCTGGGAAAGGGAACATTTCCAACCCGGGCTTCATCCAGCGTCAGCTCAGAAACAATCCGGAATCTCCCGTTCAAGCCATCCAGGCACAATTTGGCTCGCTCGATGATGATGTCGTCGCGCAGACAAAAATCGTCAAAGCTTCCAACCTGCATTTGGAACGACTGATTCTCATGAGCATCGAGCAGGGTGCCCGCATCTTTATTTTCGAGCGCATGGCTCAAATATTCTGGCAGAGGGGCAGGCCTCCCCAAGAAGAGGGATCGAAACCACCTGGTAATTGACATTGGTTAGATCAGACTAGGAAGCGACGGAAGAAGGCTACGCATATAACCTTGTATTTTACCGATCACTAGCACACCTGGCTGTCTTAACTCGACGTCAAAACGCTGATCCTTGTTGTATAGAACTTCTACAACGGGGTACAAGGTAGAGAAATTGTTCACGGGAGTCTTTCGTTCAAAACGAATCCCGTCAGCTTCTCGCTCACATACGGCACGTCGAACGGACGTTGTGCTGGCCGTACGGATGAGATAAATCCCGCCGTCCTCAATGGACTGCGTAGCAAGGTTCACTAATAGTGTGTCGCCAACCTGAAAATCAGGATCAGAAGCAGCCGCCCAGTTGGTAACAAAAGCATAAGGCCGAGCTCGTAAAATGCTCGTCTTGGGGACCAGGATTGATGCAGCTTCGACAAAGCTGTTAGCGTTCAACCCGCCCGTTGCGGAATGATTCTTTACCCTATAAACCGGCAGGGGAACGCTATCAGTCTCCGAGGATACCTGCTTGAGAACTACCTCAGGCCCATCGCCCAGCAGCCAATCGACAGTCGTGCCGAAATCCTTGGCCATCTTGAGAAGGATGGCGGGGTTTGGTACTGCCTCTGCGTTACACCACCTAAATGCTTGCTGTTTCGAGCTGCCGTATTTTGTTGCCAGTGACTGGTACAAACCAGCCGAAAGGGGAGGGAAGTCACTACGTGCAAGAAGCGAGTTCAGCCGCCGGCTGAACGCCTCCATAATCCCCTGTAGAGCAGGTTCACCTATGCCTGCAGGGAAGATGGATTCTTGCACTGGAAGGCCCGCTGTTTTCTTTATTCATTAATTTTTATTTCCCTAAAACGGCCCTTTGCGTTTTTGGGTTGGCGTCTAATCTAACAGTAAATGTTAATAGTTCACTTTTTGTTAACTTGGAGCTTTATACGGTCAAAATGGACTTTTGTCCATGCCCTTGGCAACCCGTTACAGGTATGACATCAGTATAACAATCCGTTATGGACTGGCATTGTAAGCCAGAAATGAGCCTACTACGGTTATGGCTATCACATAAACAGTGTCCCTTGTTCCTGAGATGCAGGGATTCTCCAGTCGATTTGTCCAGCGCCTGTACCTGACAACATTGTGTTCACCTTCGTGAACGGTCGGCTGCCAAAGAACCCTCGCCATGCTGCCAGCGGTGATGGGTGTGGCGCTTCAATGATCATCTGCTTGTCATCGCCAGCCGCCTCGATCAATGGGCGGAATTCCTGCGCATCGTTCCCCCAAAGCACCCAGACCCGCGCGCCGCCATTTCTGGCAAGCGCGGAGATCCAATTTTCAGAAAACTCTCGCCATAAATCCAAGTGTGTCTTGGGCTCGCCAGTCTTCACCGTTAGTGCCGAGTTGGCCAGCAGAACCCCTTCCTTAACCCAAGAAGAGAAATCCGTCGCACCCAACGGATAACCTAGATCGCTCTCGTATTCCTTCTCGATGTTCTTGAAGGTCTTGGCTGCACGAACGCCGTTGGGGATTGAGAATGACAG
>RRZT011528354.1_pt1 | contig 12910 bp, 14 predicted proteins | sample 2165551 | NCBI WGS metagenome assembly RRZT01 (sample SAMN10456910, study PRJNA506462) | wastewater metagenome | biome: wastewater; feature: sludge; material: wastewater sludge; isolation source: wastewater sludge with Escherichia coli K12::gfp cells carrying plasmid... | place: USA: Moscow, Idaho... | reverse complement strand
TAAAGCTTTTACTGATGCAAGATGGGAAAATTTAATTCCGGGGACAACGATTGAAAAGTGTTATCAATTAACAGTAAATTATGCACAAAATAATAAAATTAATAAGGTGGAAGTGAAAGTTAAAAAGCAGCAAGATCTTTATGATATGCTTAGTACTATAATAATATAAAAAAAACTGAACGATTTTTTCGTTCAGTTTTTTTTATTGGCACTATTTTATTTTAAAAGGTCTTTCGCAAGATTAACAGCGACTACACCATCGGCAGCATAACAATCGGCACCGGCACTTTGAGCATATTCAGCAGTTAAGACTGCTCCACCGACCATAACTTTAGCACCACAGCCTGCTTTTTTTAAGGCGGATATTACTAAATCTATTTGGGGCATGGTAGTTGTCATCAAAGCGCATAATCCCACAATATCAGCTTGATGGGTCAAGGCTGCCTCGACAATTGTTTCCATTGGCACGTCTTTGCCCAAGTCAATGATTTTAAAACCATTATTTTCCATAAGAGCAGCGACAATATTTTTGCCGAGATCATGGATATCACCTTTGACAGTTGCTAATACCACTGTACCATTACTAGTAACTTCTTGGGCTGGTAGCAACTCTTTAATTTTTAGAAAAGCTTCTCGCATTGCTTCGGCTGATAATAATACTTGTGGTAAAAAGGCTTTACCTGAACCGAAGGCTATACCGACTTCATTCATGGCTGCTGTTAGGGCTTGATCAGTAATAGTTAAAGAGTCATAACCTTGATTTAGCGCAGTAGTTACTAAGTCTGCCACTAATTCTTTTTCACCATTTTTAACAGCATTTTTTATCGCTGTTAAAATATCGGTATCGGGGGAAGTTGGTGTTGCGACCACTGTTTCAACATTAGCTTCAGTAAGGCTATACTCTTTGGCATTTTTATCATAACCTAATAAAGCTGAGCTTGTTAGTAAAACATCTTGCATGGTCTTATCGTAAGGGTTAATGATTGGAGCATCTAATCCACAGGCTAAATTCATCGCAAAGAAAATACTATTCATTAAAGGTCGGTTTGGTAAGCCATAAGAGATATTACTTAAGCCCATTGTGGAAGGATAACCAAATTCTTCGCGATATGCTTTTAAGGTTTGCATTGTTTCGGTAGCGGCAATTTCATCAGCCGCTACCGTCATAACCAAGGCATCTAAGAGGAAATCAGTATCAGTTAGACCGATTTTTTTAGCGGCATTGATAATGGTTTTAATGATAGCAACTCGTTCTGGTGCGGTGCGTGGAACATCGCTAGCAATCGGCAAACATAATATTGCTGCTCCATACTTTTTAGCAAGCGGTAAAAACTCTGCTAATCTTTCAGGCTCAGCACTAACTGAATTAATTAAGGCTCTGCCAGGATAAGCTTTTAAGCCTGCTTCCAGAGCTTTAGTATCACTGGTATCAATGGCTAGAGGAACTGCAACTAGTTGAGATATTTCCGTAATCGCTTTATTCATGGCGGCAGCTTGGTCGATACCACCAACCCCCATATTTACATCCAAAATATGAGCGCCGGCTTGGACTTGCTCCAACGCTTCCTTTTTTACTGACATAAAATTGCCTTCTTTAATGTCAGCGGCTAATTTCTTGCGCCCGGTTGGATTAATTCTTTCACCAATGATGACCGTAGGCTCATCTTTACCAATAAAGACTGTTTTGCTTCGAGATGTCAAGGCTAAAACTTGTTTTTTTTGTTGGCGCACTATCGGTGCTAAGGTTTTAGCGATAGTACTTACGGCAGCGATATGAGCCGGAGTAGTGCCACAACAACCACCAATATAAGTAGCTCCTGCTTGTACTAGTGCTGGAACATAACTGGCCATTTCTTCGGGAGTCATTGGGAAAATAGTTTCACCGTCAACTAATTTTGGCATACCGGCATTTGGTTGAACGCTAATGGGGCAAGAACAGTTTTGAGCTAGTTCTTCTATTAACGGTAATAATTGGGCTGGTCCTAAGGAACAGTTAGCACCGATAACATCAGCTCCCATTGCTGCTAAAGTGATGGCAGCGGTTTGAGGATCTGTTCCGGTAACAGTGCGCCCATCAGAGCTAAAGGATAATTGACAAATAACCGGTTTATTACATACGTTTTTCGCAGCGAGTAGTGCCGCTCGCATTTCTTGAATATCAATTATAGTTTCGATTAAAATGAAATCAACACCAGCATCCGCTAAAGCTTTTATTTGTTCACTAAAAACGGCGACCGCATCATCAAAACTTAGTTCACCTAATGGTTGAATGAATTTACCGGTTGAACCGACAGAACCAGCAATTTTGGTTCCGGTAGTCGCTGCCGCTTTGGCAGCACTAACCGCGGCGGTATTTAACTCGACAACTCTATCTTGTAAATTATAGTGGCTTAGTTTAATTCTATTTCCACCAAAGGTATTTGTTTCAATTATATTTGCACCGGCATCAACATATTTTTTATGCACAGCGGTAATATCAGCAGGTCTGGTAACATTCCATAGCTCGGGACATTCACCTGCTTGTAAACCAGCTCCCTGTAACATTGTTCCCATAGCACCATCAAACACAAAAATCATATAATTAAGACCCCTTTCTAGCAAGACAATTTTTTTGATTACAGTCGGTACAACTAGCTTGTGCGACTGTATTTTTTTCAGGAATAAAACCGATAACTGCTGTTACGGATTTTCGGGGTAACAGCATACAGCTATTGGTTGCAGTGACATTGATTAGATTAGCTCGTGCTAATTTCAAAATTTCTGGTTGCACGATTATATCCCAATCGCCATAGCCTGGGCTAAAGCGATAAGTTGTATTATAGCCAAGTTTATTAGCGGTTATTTTTATCAGGTTATTGATATTATCGGCCAGCATTTCTACGGCAGTTGTTGCAGCAGCATCTAGCAAAAGTGAAAAAGCGTAATTACCTTTCTTAAACTCAGCCGTAATAGTATTCTCAATTTCTTCACCGATTGTAACCGTCATTACGGCGACTTTTTCAGCATAACAAAATAATTTTAAAACCTTACTGCTATTAATCAGAAAGGGCGCTGGTGTTAAAATACAACCATTCATCGCATCATAATTATATATTTCCCAGCTTCCTTTAGGTTGTGCTAACAATTGAGCTTCTAAGCAGGCTTTATTAATCAAGTCATCATTAAAGTTGATATTTTTCAAACCGGCATATCTTTTTGTTTCTTCTTTATCAATTGCAGTTAAAGTTGCATTATAAATACCCATAAAATACCTCAATTCTTGCTTATCATTATTAATATTTTAACATAAACCGTCAAGCTATTTTATCTTTAGTGAAAAGAATTAAAGAAATAGCAGGACTTTTACTGCTATTGTGGAATTGAAGTAATTTATCAAGTTAAAATGAGGTGGGTTTTTTGGCAAAAGTTATTGCGATTGCAAATCAAAAAGGTGGGGTTGGTAAAACGACTACATCAGTTAACCTAAGTGCTTGTTTAGGTGAATTGGGACAGAGGGTATTATTAATTGATATTGACCCGCAAGGAAATGCAACCAGTGGTCTGGGTATCGATAAAGGTAAAATTGAAAAATCAATTTATGATGTTTTAGTAGATGATATTCCGATAAAAGATACGGTGATTGGGACGGAAGTTGACAATTTAAAAGTTTTACCAGCAACAATTCAATTGGCCGGGGCTGAAATTGAGTTAGTAGCAAGTATGTCTCGTGAAACTAAATTAAAAAAAGCAATTGATAAAATTAAAAATGAATATGATTTTGTTATTATTGATTGTCCACCATCATTAGGGTTGTTGACGATTAACTCGTTAACTGCAGCTAATTCAATTTTGGTGCCGATTCAATGTGAATTTTATGCTTTAGAAGGCTTATCACAGCTATTAAAGACCATTACGTTAATTCAAGATAACTTAAATCAAGACTTGGTCTTGGAGGGGGTTGTTTTAACGATGTTTGATTCTCGGACTAATTTATCAGGACAAGTCGTGCAAGAAGTAAAAAACCACTTCCAGCAAAAAGTATTTAAAACCATTATTCCTCGAAATGTTAGACTGAGTGAAGCGCCGAGTTTTGGGCGTCCGGTTATTAAATATGATCCTAAATCTAAAGGGGCAGAAGTATATTATAATTTAGCAAAAGAGGTGTTAGCACAATGAATAAGCAAAGTAGAGGATTAGGTCGTGGCCTGGAGGCACTTATTCCAACTATGAGCGAACAAGAAGTAGTTAAAGAATTGCTCATTACTGATATTGTTGCTAATAAATATCAGCCACGCAATGAGTTTAATGAAGAAGCATTAGAGGAACTGGCAGAATCTATTAATCAATACGGCTTGTTGCAACCGGTTATTGTAAGAAAAGTATTAAATGGTTATGAATTAATTGCCGGCGAAAGAAGATGGCGCGCTGCCCAAAAAAACGGTGCTAAAACTATACCGGCAATTGTTAGAGAATATAGTGATATTGAAACAACGGAGATTGCATTAATTGAAAACTTACAACGCGAGAATTTAAATGCTATTGAAGAAGCGGGCGCATATCAAAGATTAGTTAATGAATTTGGCTTAACGCAAGAAGAATTAGCAAAAAAAATTGGGCGCAGTAGATCTCACATTGCTAACTTTATTAGATTATTAAATCTACCAGAAATTGTACAAGAATATGTTTCACGTGGAACATTAACAATGGGTCAAGTTCGACCATTATTAACGTTAGAAAGTGAAGATTTACAAATAGAAGCTGCTGAATATATTATTGCGGAAGACTTATCAGCCCGTGATGCTGAAAAACTAGTTAAAAAGTTAATGAAAGATCCACAGGTTTTGCAAGAAGAATTAGAAGAGGAAGAATATAAGGAAGATATTTTTGTGGTGGAAGCTGAAGATGTCTTAAAAATGGCGCTAGGGACAAAAGTTAAAATTAAACCAGGAAAGAAGAAAAGTAAAATTGAAATTGAATTTTATTCAGCAGATGATTTAGAGCGGTTAGTAGAGGTTTTGACAAATCCTAAAACTGTTACCAATAAGTTCAAAGGAAATTTAATTGTTTAATGTTTCACGTGAAACAGGGAGGTTAAGATGCAAGATACACCTAAAGGAGAACGATTACACATTGCGATTTTTGGAAAACGTAATGCCGGCAAATCCAGTTTGATTAATGCGTTAACAAAACAAGATGTTGCTTTAGTGTCTGATTTACCGGGAACAACCACTGATCCGGTATATAAAGCAATGGAAATACTACCGTTAGGGCCGGTGGTATTAATTGATACGGCGGGACTAGATGATGAGGGCCAGCTAGGCTTATTGAGAGTTGAAAAAAGCAAGGCGGTTTTGAATAAAACCGACCTCGCTATTTTGGTGATTGATGGGCAAAGTGAACTGACAGAATTTGATGTAAAAATATTCCAAGAGATAAAAGCTAAAAACATCCCGATCGTCGTTGTTGTTAACAAAATTGATTTACAGAAAAGAATAATGCCCCACAGTATTGTTGAGCAACTCGGGAATGATGTCGTTGAAGTCAGCACTGTCACTGGTGCCGGGATTGAATTGTTAAAAGGGTTGTTAATAAAAAATACGCCAGAAAAATGGGGTGAAGAAACTTTAGTCGGCGATATAGTGAAAGCCGACGATAATGTTGTATTAGTGGTGCCAATTGATAGTGCAGCTCCTAAAGGCAGATTAATATTGCCACAGGTTCAGGTGTTAAGAGAAATTTTAGATAATGATGCGAATGCTATTATTGCTAAAGAAAATAAATTGAAAGAAGCTTTAGCTAATTTAAAAAGACCGCCGTCTTTGGTAATTACTGATTCGCAAGTTTTTGGGAAAATCGAAAGTATTGTTCCTGAAGCAATACCATTTACTTCTTTTTCCATTTTATTTGCACGGTATAAAGGTGATTTAACAACATATATTAATGGTGTCAAAGCTCTTGAAAAATTAGCGAAAAATGATAAAATCTTAATTGCTGAGGGTTGTACTCACCATCGGCAAAAAGATGATATTGGTACTGTTAAAATTCCTAAATGGCTGAAAGAATACACCGGCGTTGATTTAACCTTTGACTGGGTTAATGGTGGTCAATATCCGGCTAATTTAGCAGAATATAAATTAATAATTCATTGCGGGGCTTGTATGCTAAACCGTCGTGAAGTATTATATCGTAATAGTATTGCCAAGGAACAAAATGTACCGATTGTAAACTATGGAATTTTGATTGCTTATCTTAAGGGGATTTTACCGAGAGTGATTAAACCGTTTCAGTAATTAGTGGATGATATTTAAATAAAGAAGGTTAGTTATGAAGGGAACATTAGTTAATACAGTAGCAGTGTTAGTTGGTAGTGGTTTAGGAGTGTTACTTAAAACCGGTCTTGCAGAAAAATATAAAGAAACGGTGATGCAAACTTTAGGTTTAGCAGTTGGGATTATCGGGATAAAGATGGCTCTAGCCTCGGAAAATTTTATTATGGTTATTTTAAGTTTAGTTATTGGCGCGATAATGGGGGAGTATTTTACCCTCAATAAAAAAATTGATAACCTGGGTCAAAAGCTCACAGCTAAATGTGGTGAAAAATATGGTGATGTGGGGGTTGGTTTTGTAACGGCTAGTTTGATTTATTGTATTGGTGCAATGGCGATTGTTGGAGCGCTTCAAGATGGCATTAATGGTGATGCCGGTATTTTGTATGCAAAAGCACTACTAGATGGTATTTCTGCCATTGTTTTTGCGGCAACATTAGGGATTGGCGTTAGTTTATCAGCCCTATCAATCTTAGTGTATCAGGGCAGTATCACCTTGTTGGCAGGAGTATTGCAACCACTTTTAATTCCTGCCGTTATCACTGAAATTACCGCAACGGGTGGTGTTTTAATAATAGCGATAGCATTATCAATGCTTAATATTTTAAAAATTAGAATTGCCAATTTATTGCCTTCAATGCTGGTGGTAATATTTTTAGCATATTTATGGAAAGCTTAGGAAAGGAGGAGGCAGATGGTTGAATTACAGATTATTTCAGAATTTATTTTAAATAATGTTCAATATTTTATTATTGGTTTAACGCTAATTTTTTTAATGGCACTTATTGTTTTTATAAATATTAATATAAAATTAGCAAAAATGACCAAGCGCTATCGCCGTCTAATGACCGGCATGGATGGTAGCAATATTGAAAGATTATTGATGGGGCATATTGATGAGGTCAGAGATGTCGTCAAGCAGGTTAACGAGTTAAGTCAACAATGTCAAGACAATCAAATTGTCTTGAATAAATGTTTACAGAAAGTTGGCGTAGTAAGATTTAGTGCGTTTGAGGGTGTTGGCAGTGATTTAAGCTATGCGATAGCGTTGTTAGATGAAAATAACAATGGTTTTGTTTTATCCAGTATTTTTACGAGAGATAATTCCAGAACTTATGTAAAACCGATTGAAAAATTGGAATCAAGCTATGCTTTAACAACCGAAGAAAGACAAGCCATTGAAATAGCCACAAAATAATAATATTTTAAAATAGGTCCTTATCAAAAAATTAATGATAAAGACCTATTTTATTTTGTAAGCAGACATAATATTATTATAGAGGTATCTTGATAAAATATTTTTTTAAAAAGCAGGAGTTTTCCCAAAAAGGTCTAATATATATAATATTATTTACAAAAATAGATTATTGGAGTTTACTGTTTTTAGAGGAGATTTAAGGAAGCTTTAACTAAGAAAATGTAAAATTTCCCGGTAGTAAGGTTCATTGGAATAGGGAGGCTTTGGTTTGAATAAGAAAGTAGTTAAACCGGATACTCGAGAATATACCTTTAAGATTATACCGCATCATAATGGTAAAGTTCGCAGTATTAGGATACCAATTAAAATGATAAAAGTGGGAGTCGCTACACTTGCCGCTACTTTTGTTTTTGTAACAGGGGCATTTTGTTATAATAGCTATAACACAGCACAACTGAAACATGACAAAGTTGAATTGGAAAATTTAAGACAAGTTAATAGTATGCAACAAACTCAATTATCGGAATTAGCAAAAAAGACGGCCACATTGCAAACAGAAATTGAAAAAATGGATCAATTGGAAATTGAGTTACGCCAAATGACAACGACTGAAGGCAATACGTCGCGCGGTAATATTAGTAGACCCAATATCACAAGTGGTGGTCAAGGCGGGTTGACGCCAACTGTGGAAAATCTTAATGCTATTGTTGACAATTTACAGGTTGATTTTCAGCAAAGAAAACAAAATTTAGAATATTTAAAGAATGTTTTAGCGGAAAAACAAGCGCAAGTTGCTGTTACGCCGAGTATTTGGCCGGCAAGTGGCGACGTTAGCTCGAGATTTGGCTGGCGTTGGGGTGGCAGTGATTTTCATCCAGGGATTGATATTGCAAATAATATTGGTACGCCAATTGTTGCTACGGCTGATGGTACAGTAGTAGAAAGTGGTTGGAATTCCGGTGGCTATGGTTATTTAGTGAAAATTAGTCATAGCAATGGTATCGAAACGCTATATGCTCATAACTCGGACTTGGTTGTAAGTGCTGGAACAGTTGTTAAAAAAGGACAGGTTATTGCTTATATGGGCAATACTGGCTTTAGTACTGGACCGCATCTACATTATGAAGTAAGAGTTAATGGTACCGCTGTTAATCCCGATAAATTTCTATAATTATAAGGAAAGGTAGCGTGATTTATGTTTGGATTTAAGAAAGATGCTTCATCAATCAGTAATGACATTCAAACAATAGTGAGCAAGGAAACGAAAATAAAAGGCTCTATTATTAGTGAGGGTAATATTAGAATTGATGGTAGTATTGAAGGCGAAATAATGGCCGAAGGTAATGTTATTATTGGGGACCAAGGAAATGTTTCCGGTGATATCAAAGGTGATAATGTTATGATTTCCGGCTGTGTTCGTGGTAACGTTACCGCTAATAAAAAATTAGAAATTTTATCCACGGGAAGCTTATATGGTGATGTTTCAGTAGCCATTTTAAGTGTTGGTGAAGGGGCCGTATTTAAGGGTAATAGTAATATGGTGAAGCCAGATTTGGCTTTTGCCGAATAATAAATAAAGTTAATAAATAAGTTGAGCATATTATTGTGCTCAGCTTTTTTTTTATTAGTTAGTTTAAAAATTAACATCTCCGGAATATATAGTAGTGAAGGAGGTGATAAGATGGCTACTGAAAAAACAGAGGCAACATGCAGATTGTTGCTAAAAGTAAAAGCTGGTGTGAATGCCAAAGGAACTGCTGTTTTTCGTCAAAGAAGTTTTAATAACATTAAAGCAACCATTAGCGATAGCGATTTGTATGAGGTTGCAGGACAATTAGCAAAGTTACAAGCAGCAGAGACTGTCAGCGTTATTCGTCAAGATGAAGCGGTGTTAGTCAACAAGTAAAGCTTATTAATTTCTTGAAAGGAGGTTGAGTGATGTCTAAATCTTTAAATATGGTGTTTAATACTGCCCAAGGGAAAAAGGTCAGTATTAATATCAATAATCCTAAAGAAAATTTGACTAAAGAGCAAGTGACTACTGTTATGAACAGTATTATTGCAAAGAATATTTTTTACAATGATAATGGTGACTTTAGCAGTATTGCAGAGATTAATATTAAAAATACTGATAAAATTGCCTTAGTGTAAAGGTTATGGAAGGATTGTTTAGTCAAATTTCCAACTACGGTTTTCCGATGGTCGTAGCTTGGTATCTGTTGGTGAGAATTGAAGGAAAGCTAGAAAAATTGGGCAATAGTATCAATGAATTAAATAATACCATTACAAAAATGAAGTAGGGGTTAACCTTACTTCATTTTTGTATTTTAGAATATTTTATTTACCATAATATATCAATGGTAGTAAAATTAAGTTAAAGGTATTGTTGCATAATTGGCGAATAATACAATAAATACCCAAAATTTAGCAACCGAGTTTAAACAATAATTTTCTAATAATTAGGTGATATCCTAAATTTACAAGAAAGTAGCTGATTGTTATGTTAAACAGGTTTGTTAATAAAGTAAAATTAATAATGGCTTTAGCTTTAATCTTGCTAGTATTTAATACAACGGCTTTTGCCGGCGAATGGACTAATACGAAAGAAAATATTAAGTTTTGGAACGAATATCCTTTTGCTGGAACGATTTTTAGTTGGGACGGCGCTAAAGATGCTGAAAAATATGCTAATGGTAAGGGCAAGTTAACAACTTATATTGATAATGAGGTCATTGAAGTTTTTTCCGGTAATATGAAAAAAGGAAAATTTCAAGGTAAAGCGACCATTGATATTGTGGGCATAGTTATTTATGAAGGTAATGTCGTTGATAGCAAAATGCACGGCAAAGGTAGTTTGATCTGGAGTAATGGTGATAGCTATAAGGGTGAATTTGTAAATAATGATCAAGAAGGAAAGGGTGTTTATCTTTGGAGTGAAGGTAGTATTTATGAGGGGCAATTTAAAGATAATAAAAGAGATGGTAAAGGTGTTTTAAAGTGGAGTAATGGTGATAGTTACAGCGGACAGTGGCAAGCCGGAATGCAAAATGGCAAAGGAATTTATACTTGGGCTGATGGGACTGTCTATGAAGGTGATTTTGTTGATAATGAACGGACCGGCAAAGGGAAGATTAGCTGGACTACCGGAGACAGTTATGACGGTAGTGTTGTTAAGGGGCTAAGAGTTGGTTATGGTGTTTACAAATGGAAAAATGGTGATGTTTATAGCGGTCAATGGGCCAATGGTCAACAAAATGGCAAAGGCGTTTATAAATGGCAGGATGGAACGGTCTATGAGGGTGATTTTGTTAATGATGCCAGAACCGGAAAATGTAAGATTACTTGGAAAACCGGCGATTATTATACAGGTGATATTGTTAATGGCGTTCAAGAAGGCAAGGGCTTTTTTAAGTGGAACGATGGAACAACTTATGATGGGGACTGGGTTAATGGCTATTTACATGGCTATGGTATTATCAAATGGCCGAATGGTGATGTTTATGAGGGTGAGTTTGCCTATGGCCTAATGGATGGGTATGGAATTTATACTTACAGTGATGGTTATGTTGAAGAAGGCTATTGGCTAAATGGTGAACCGATATAATAAAGATAGGGGTATTCTGATGATAGTTAAATATATTGAAATATTAGATCAATTATTTGAACCGGCCTATATTATTGACGATAAACAAAAAATTTTATTTTGGAATAAGGCGGCAGAAAAGTTAACCGGTTATGATGCAAAAAGTATTATCGGCAAAAATTGTAGCCTTAGTGAAATTGTCCATACCAATGAAAGCGGTGAAAAACTTTGTTTAGACCAATGTCCATTTCAAGAATTACTGGATAAGGGTAAGGTTAGTGAACAGAATTTATTTTTAAGTCATAAAACCGGCTATCGTATTCCGATATCCTTAAGAATGGTACCAATTTTTAATCAAAATAAAAAAATAATCGGTGCAATTGAATTTTTTATTAAAAGAGATCAAATTACCACTTCCGCCCGTCCGGATGTTATTAAAGAATTAGTAAAAACAGCTTATATTGATTCGATAACCGGTTTGCCGAATAAAGAGTATATGGAAAGTAAACTTCTAAAAATTTTAAATGAGGCTAAAATAAATCCGTTGGATACACAATATGGATTGTTAGTAATTGATATTCATAATCTCCAAGAATTTAACAATGTTGGAGGCTTGGAAGGTGGCGATTTTTTATTAAAGGTACTTGGACAAACGCTTGTTAATAATTTAGAAGATATCGCAGACTGCTTTGTTACAAGGTGGTATGGTGGTAAATTTATTATTATTATAAACAGTAATAAAATTAATACCTTGCTGAATTGGAGTAATAAGTTCAAAACTTTAATTGAACAATCTATTATTTTAGGATATGAAAATCATAAAATAAAAGTATCAATAGCAGGAGTAATTATTTATCCTGAGGACACCTTGAAGAGTTTAATTAGAAACTTAGAGCAACAACTATTAATTAGTAAAAGACAAAATAATAATATTAGCATAAAAGAAGGCTAAAAAAATTACCCTCCGCTACTTGTAGCTGGAGGGTAATTTTTTTAGGTCTTGACGATTGTGAAAAAAAATAGTAACTTATATATGAACATATATTCATATATAAGAGGTGTAATTATGCAAAGTGAAGCAGAGCAATGTAAAGCTTGTTGTATTAATCCAGAGAAAATATTTTCAGTAGAACATCAAATTATTCCGGAGGCTGAAACACAGATTTTAGCAGAATTTTTTAGAATTTTTGGTGATGTCACTAGATTGAAAATATTACAGGCTGTTGCAAAAGAAGAATTATGTGTTTGCGATATTTCTGCGGTAGTGAGTATGGGACAATCAGCCGTATCACATCAATTAAGAATTTTACGCAATGCTAGATTGGTGCGTTGTCGTAAGGATGGAAAAAACACGTTGTATTCTTTAAATGATTATCATGTATTAAATATTTTAAAACAAGGAATTGAGCATATTCAAGAGTAAGGAGTTGAGATAATGTCTGAAAAAGAGCAAGAACAAATTTTTTTGGTAAGTGGAATTTGTTGCGCTGATTGTGCGAAGAATTTTGAAAGTGAACTCAATGATATTGATACAATCAAGAGTGCTGATTTAAATATTTTAACAGGAAAGCTAAAAATTGATGGACAGATCGAACTAACAGAACTTAGAAAGCTCGGACAGAAAGAAAACTACCAAATTGATTATTACAATAATCAAGTACTGGCTGTTCCAAAGAAATATTATCACGCGAAAGAGTTTTTAGTGATGGTGTTAGCAGGAACGTTATTGCTGCTAGCGATAGTTTTTGAGAAAATGCAAATTGGCGGTCAACTGTCAGTAGGACTATATTTATTGGCTATTATCAGCGGAGGCTGGAATAATTT
>RRZT011380525.1_pt1 | contig 12911 bp, 9 predicted proteins | sample 2165551 | NCBI WGS metagenome assembly RRZT01 (sample SAMN10456910, study PRJNA506462) | wastewater metagenome | biome: wastewater; feature: sludge; material: wastewater sludge; isolation source: wastewater sludge with Escherichia coli K12::gfp cells carrying plasmid... | place: USA: Moscow, Idaho ... | reverse complement strand
GCCATCTTTTCGTAGATGGGATACCAGTGCCGATCGGTCAGCGGCGGGCTGGTCCAGTGGCCGCCCGATGGATCGGGGTTCAGGTTGATGCCGACGTTGCCGTATTCCTTGACGCACTTTTCCAGCTCGGGGATGCAGGTGACCGGATCGACGCCAGGCGACTGCGGCAGCATGGCGGCGGCGATGAAGTGATCGGGGAACAGCTGGCTCACCCGATAGCACAGCTCATTGCAGATCTCCGCCCAGGTCCTGCTGACCTCGAAGTCGCCAATGTGGTGCGCCATGAAGCTGGCGCGCGGGCTGAAGATGGTGAGATCCGAGCCGCGCTCTTTCATCAGCCTGAGCTGGTTGGTCTCGATCGACTCGCGCAGTTCGTCGTCGCTGATCTTCAGGTCGGCGACGCGCGGCCTGGCGGCCGGGTCCTTGACGCCAGCGATCTGCTGGTTGCGCCAGTTCTCCAGCGCCTTGGGCGCCGTGGTGTAGTGGCCGTGGCAATCGATGATCATGGGTCAACGCTCCTTTTTTTGACTGCGGTGCGCCAGGCTTTCAGTGCGCGCCGGCAAACTGGACCGGCACCGCCTCCTGAGGGCGGCCAAAACGGTCCTTGATGAACAGCGCCGCGGCGGCGATCAGGCCCGGAATGCCCACCACCACGAACACCTGGGGCAGCGGCACGTGTCGGCGCGCCAGCTCAGCCACCAGGAAGGAGCCGGCAATGCCGCCGAATCGGCCGATGCCCAGCATCCACGATACGCCAGTCGCGCGGCCCGCCGTCGGGTAGAAGTTGGCCGCCAGCGCCTGCATGGACGATTGCGACGCGTTCATGATGAGGCCGGCCAGCGCCACCGCCGCCACCAGCAGCCCTTCGCCGCCGCCCACCGCCTGCCCGATCAGGGCGACCGAGATGCAGGTGACGAAGTAGCCGGTGCCAATGATGCGGTTCGGGCTGAAGCGGTCCATCAGCAGCCCGAAGAAGATGGCGCCCACGCCGCCGAGCTGGAACATGGCGGCGATGACGGCGGCGCGCGCCGGGGCGATGCCGGCGTCCTTAAACAGCACCGGCATCCAGTTGACCAGGCCGTAGACGATGACCAGGCCCATGAAGTAGGCCAGCCACATCATCAACGTGCCGAGCAGAAATTCGCGCGACAGAATCAGCGCCAGGCCGGTCTTGCGCGCCGCGTCGGTGGCGGCCGCGGCGCCCACACGCACTTCGTTCAGCACGAAGGCGCTGGCGTGGCGGGCGTCGTGCGAGATGCGCACCAGCACCTTGCGGATGCGTTCGGCCGGCTGCTGGCGCAGCACCATGTAGCGCACCGATTCGGGCAGCAGCCAGAGCATCAGCACCATCAGCAACAACGGCACCACGCCGCCCAGGATCAGCAGCGCGCGCCAGCCGTAGTTGGGAATCAGCCAGGCGGCAAAAAACCCGCCAAAGGCCGAGCCGACCGGAAAGCCGCAGAACATGCTGTTGGTGATGAAGGATCGCTTGCTGTCAGGGCAGTATTCGTTGATCAGCGTGACGGCGTTCGGCATCGCCGCGCCCAGCCCCAGGCCGGTGATGAAGCGCCAGATGGTCAGCTCGGTCAGGTTGCCGGACGTGGCCGAAATCAGCGAGGCCGCGCCCATCACCACCACCGCCGCCGTCAGCACGCCCTTGCGGCCAAAGCGGTCGGCCAACGGGCCGGCGGTCAGCGCGCCAAAGGCCAGGCCGAACAGCGCCGCGCTCAAGACCGGGCCGAGCGCCGACTTCCCGATGCCCCATTCGGTGATGAGCGAGGGCGCGATGAAGCCGATGGCGGCGGTGTCAAAGCCGTCCATCAGCACGATCAAAAAGCACAGGATGAAGATCAGCCACTGGTAGAGCGAGAACGGGTGTTCGTTCAAGAAGCGCTGGACGTCGGTGGCGCCGCGCGGGTCCGGGGCAATGCTGCTCATGAGGGTTTGTCTCCTTTGTCGGGCGCTCGGCTGGATTCACGGCGCCCCTTGTCTCGGTACCGATTGTTGAACCCGCAGCCGCGCCAGTGAAGCGCCCGCGCCCACTATCAGCTATAACCACTTGCTATAGCTTGATCAACGTCATGCGCGTATGCGCTAACCGGGAGCCGCCGATGGACCTGAAACAGCTGAGCTACTTCGTGCGCGTGGCCGAGCTGGGCAGCTTCACGCGCGCCGCCGCCGCGCTGGGCGTGGCGCAGCCGGCGCTCAGCCGCCAGATTCGCCTGCTGGAGGTGGAATTGCGCCAGAACCTGTTGCAGCGCAACGGCCGCGGCGCGGTGCCGACCGAGGCCGGCGCGCTGCTGCTGGAGCACGGCCGCGGCATCCTGCACCAGGTGGCGCGCGCCACCGACGAGCTGGCGCGCCTGCGCGGCGGGCTCGCCGGGCGCGTGGCGCTCGGCCTGCCGCCCAGCGTCGCCCGCGTGCTGGCGGTGCCGCTCACGCGCGCCATCCAGGCCCAGTTGCCGGGTGCGCAGCTGTCCATCACCGAAGGTCTGTCGGCCGGCATGCAGGAGCAGCTGGGCAACGGCCGGCTCGACATCGCCGTCCTCTACAACGCCCAGCCGCTGCCGGGCATCGAGCTGACGCCATTGGCCCACGAAGAGCTGCTGCTGGTGCAGGCCGCCGCCGACGCGCCCGCCACGCGCGGGCCGATCGGCCTGCGCGAGCTGGCGCGGCTGCCACTCATCATCCCCAGCCGGCCCAACGCCATTCGCATGCAGGTCGAGATCGAGATGACCGCCGCCGGCTGCCAGCCCGATGTGGTGCTGGAGATCGACGGCGTGCCGGCCATCCTCGACCTGGTGGCCGGTGGCGCGGGCTGCGCCGTGCTGTCGCGCAACGCGGTGGCCAGCGCGCCGCGCCCGGCCGCGTTCAGCGTGCGGCGCATCAAGACAGCGCGCGCGCCGACGCTGCAGATTCGCCTCTACACTGCCGTGAGCGCGCTGCGCCCGACCACGCGCACGCAGCAGGCGGCGTTGGCCCTGGTGCGCGCCAGCGCGGCAGAACGCTTTGACGCCCTTTGAGAGAGACTATGAAATCAATAGCTGCTCGCGCAATCCAGGCAAGCGCCAGTGCGCTTTTTCTTGCATTTTTTGGTGTATCAGCGCTGGCCCAGGCGCCCGGCTCCAGCGGCTACCCCACCAAGCCGATCCGCCTGGTCGTGCCCTTTACGCCCGGCGGCTCGACCGACGTGCTGGCGCGCGCCATCGGGCAGGAATTGACCAAGGCCTGGGGCCAGAGCGTGGTGGTCGAGAACGTGCCCGGGGCTGGCGGCGCGATCGGTGCCGACAAGGTCGCCAAGGCCGCGCCCGACGGCTACACGCTGCTGATGGGCCACATCGGCACGCTGGCCGTCAACCCCAGCCTGTACCCCAGGCTGCCCTACAACCCGGTGAAGGACTTTGCCCCCGTCGCTTGGGTGGCGCGCGTGCCCAACGTGCTGGTGGTGCACCCGTCGGTGGCGGCCAGGAACGTCAAGGAACTGGTGGCGCTGGCCAAGTCCCGGCCCGGCCAGCTCAACTACGGCTCGGGCGGCAACGGCAGCGCGGCCAACCTGGCGACCGAATTCCTCAAGCTGCAGACCGGCACGTCGCTGGTGCACATCCCCTACCGCGGCACGGCGCCGGCGGTGACCGATTTGATGGCGGGGCAGATCCAGCTCATGTTCACCGGCCTGCCGGCGTTGGTGGCACCGCTCAAGGGCGGGCAACTGCGCGCGGCGCTGGCGGTCTCCAGCCCGCAGCGGCTGGAGGCGCTGCCCGGCGTGCCGACGGTGGCCGAAAGCGGCTACCCGGGCTTCGAGGCCGACCAGTGGTACGGCGTGGTCGCCCCGGCCGGCACGCCGCGCGACGTGGTGGCCAGTCTCAACGCCCAGATCAACCAGGCGCTCACCGCGCCCGAGCTGAAAACCCGCCTGGCGGCCGAAGGCGCCATCGCCACGCCCACCTCGCCCGAGGCCTTTGGCCAGCTGATCGCCAGCGAAATCACCCGCTGGAAGCCGGTGATTGCCGGCGGGCGGGTCAAGGCGGATTGAGCAACTACCCCACGTAAGCACTATCTTTATGATAGCTGCTTGCGCTTGTTGGGCAAGCGCCCGCACCCTTTTTTGCTTGAAAATCGCCGCCCATCGAACTTGTCTGACGCCGCCTGCGCCGCAGCGCCGCTAAAGTGTGAAGTCGGGTTGAACTTTGCCTTTGGCACTCACTCCAAGAGAGTGCTAAAATACTTGAGAAATATGAAAGGACATTCACCCATGACCGCTTCGGTTTCCGCCCCTGCCCATGCCGTGGCCGCGGCCAATCCGTGGGCAGTCGTACCGCCCTTGGGCAACCTCGACGCCTACATCACGGCCGTCAACCGCCTGCCGATGCTGACGCAGGAGGAAGAGCAGCGCTTTGCGCGCGAGTTGCGCGACACCGGCAACATCGAAGCCGCCGGAAAGCTGGTGCTGTCGCACCTGCGGGTGGTCGTTTCCACCTCGCGCCAGTACCTGGGCTACGGCCTGCCGCACGCCGACCTGATTCAAGAGGGCAACGTCGGCCTGATGAAGGCCGTCAAGCGCTTCGATCCCGACCAGGGCGTGCGCCTGGTCAGCTACGCGCTGCACTGGATCAAGGCCGAGATCCATGAGTACATCCTCAAGAACTGGCGCCTGGTCAAGGTGGCGACCACCAAGGCGCAGCGTAAGCTGTTCTTCAACCTGCGGTCCATGAAGCAGGGTTTCAAGGCCGAGGACGCCGAACAAGACATCACGCACCGCGATGTGCTGTCCGACGCGCAGATCGACGTCGTGGCGCGCGAGCTGAACGTGAAGCCCGAGGAAGTGCGCGAGATGGAAACGCGCCTGTCGGGCGGCGACATCCTGCTCGACCCGGCGCCCAGCGACGACGGCGAGCAGGCCTTTGGCCCCATCGCCTACCTGTCGGACGCGCACCACGAGCCGACGGCGATGATCGAATCGGCCCAGCGCGACATGCTGGCCACCGAAGGCATCGCCACCGCGCTGAAAAGCCTGGATGAGCGCAGCCGCCGCATCGTGACCGAGCGCTGGCTGAACGTGAACGACAACGGCTCCGGCGGCATGACGCTGCACGAGCTGGCAGCCGAATACGGCGTCAGCGCCGAGCGCATTCGCCAGATCGAAGTGGCGGCCATGAAGAAGATGAAGGCGGCGCTGGCGGAATACGCCTGAGCGCGCTGCGCCTCATCAGCGCCCGTGCCCCTGCCGGCCCCGCCGTCAGGGGCTTCTTTTTGGTCGAATCAGGCGACAGCGCTTGCTGTAAAAGCGCTAGCAGCTATCAAAAAGATATCGCGCCCACTTCAATTCGGCGCATCGCAGGCCGTGGCCGGGCCGCTGCCGACCGGCTGCGAACCGCCTTGCCCCGACGCCGGGAAAGGCGCCAGCGCGCCCAGCGTCTGCGCGCCCGCGGCTGAAGTGAAGCTGCCGCCGCCCTTGTACAGAAAGCAGAAGTTCTCGAACGGCACCGGCGGCTGAAAGCCCCGCACGCCAAAGCGCGTGGCCTCCGGCGCGATGTACTCGCCGATCGGCGCCACGTAGACGCCCGAGGTCAGGCCCGACGCCAGCTTCTGGTTCGGGCTGCCGAGCACCTGCGCGCGAATGTCGCGCCGCACCGCGCGCGCGTTGTCCTTGGCCGGCCAGGTGTTGCGAAAGCGCCCGAACTGCGCCGCGTTCGACGGTGTCAGCCCGGCTGGGCCGGTCAGCGACGTGCCGGTCTCGTTGCGCCCACTGTCGATCAGGCTGACTTCCACCGCGCGGGACGGGTCGGTGGTGAAGCCAACGATGCGCACGCGCGAGGTCTCTTCCTGCGGCACACCGGCAAACGGCTGGCCAACGGTGCCCATCAAGGCCTCCTCGATGAACACGTACACCGGTTCGGCGCCGGGCGAGGTGTAGATGCCGACCTCGGCCTCCAGCCCGTGCGCGGCAACCACGAAGCCGCCGGCCGGATCGGGCACCAGCATGCCGACATAGGCCACGTAGTCGCCCACGCGCAGGGGCGCCGGCCGACGCGGGTCGCAGCCCGGCAGCGCGGGTGCCAGCGCTTCGGCCGAGACGGCGCCGCAGGTGTAGCGGCGCGCATTGGCGTCGGCCGGCCGGTTGCCGGATGGGCACAGCGCGTCGCCCGCAGCGCGCGCAACGCAGACCGGAAAACCGGTGCGCGCATGCACCGGCGAGTTGTCCGGGTCGAGGCTGAAGCGCTGGTCCAGCGGCAGCGCGGCTTTGGCGCCAGCGCCATTGGCCTGGCCGTAGATGCCCTTGGGATCGTTCAGGCGCACGCGCGCCCCACTGGCGCCGCCCTGTGCGCCCACCCGCAGTTCGCCGCTGGCGCCGTCGATGGCCTGCACAAAGCCGCTGCCCACATGCAGCGCGCCCTGCGTGATGCGCGCGACACCGGCGATGTATTGGTTGCCGACGATGTTGCCTTGCAGTTCGGCCTCGAACGGCACACGCGGCGGCGCCGGGTCTTCCAGCGCCAGGCCGCTGCTGCCCTGCACCGCGCCAGCCGCCGGGCCGCGAAACAGGTCTTGCGGCGTCAGGTACTGGCCCGGCATGGTGACCAGCAGGTTGCGCGGCAGGATCACCGGAATGCCGCGCACCGTCATAACGGCCGAACCCAGCGGCTGCGCCGGCGCATCGAGGCTGAAGCGCTCGATGTGCCCCACCAGCGCGAACGACGGATTGGGCGTCTGCGCCAGGGCCAGGCTGGCCCCCAGCATCGCGGCGGCGCCAAGTGCCCGACGGGCTTGCCGCGTGGCGGCGGGGATGGTGCGGGTGCTCATGTCGTCCTCCTCATCGGATCACCGCCGTCGAGACTTGCGACGCGGCAGCGGGGCGCACTGCCGTGGCGTCGCCAGGCGCCAGCGTCACGCGTTGCGGCGACCACGCGTGGCGGCGCTGGCGGCCGTAATGCACGCTGAGCCCCGGCGCCAGTTCGAACTCGTTCAGCCGATCGAGTTGAGCCAGCAGCGCGCGCTCATGCAGCACGCGGCCGGCACGGCTCAGCAGTTCGACCGTGAGCCGCGCCGACAACTGGCCCAGGCGGTACCAGGGAGATGCCGCCAGCGCGTCGCCCCCACCGGCCTGCAACAGCTCGCCGGGCATCGGCAGCACCAGCGTGCGCGACCAGCCCGGTGGCACCGCCTGCGCTGCAGCGGCGTACGGCAAGGTGTAGCCGATGCAGCCCGCAGGGTTCTCGCTCAGCACGCGCTCCAACGCCAAGCCGGGGGTCAGCCAGCGCACGCCGTGCTCGGTCGCTGGTACGACCGGCCCGCCGTGCGCCAGGCCCAGGCGCGGGCCGCGCGGGCAGTCGCGCAAGGCTTCGCCCAGCACCGCGCGTTGGGCTTGCAGCGGCGCCAGCAGATCGGCCGACCAGTCACCGGCGCGCGGGGGCTGCTCGCGCACCACCAGGCTGGCCACGTGCGACAGGTGGCGCTCGGCCAGCACGGCGTCGGCGGCTTCGGTGCTCTCGTTCCAGAGGCCGCCGATCAGTGCACAGGGCGGCCGCTCGCGCCAGGCGTTCAGGGCCGCGCGCACGCCGGCGCGGGCGTCGGCCACGTCCAGCTCCAGTTGCCGCCCGTGCACACCGCCGCGCGCGTTGGCTTCGGCCAAGCCGGCGCGCAGCCCGGCGGCCAGCACCTGCCCACTCGGTGCCGCCGGGCCCGTCAGTGGCAGCACGCTGCCCAGGCGAATCCGGTCGGCACCCACCCCAGGTGGCGCATCGGCTTCGGTGCCCAGATGCCGCAGGTAGGCCAGCAGCGCCGCCTGCTCATCGGGCCGCAGCGCAAAGCGTGGCATCAGGGGACCCAGCGGGCGACCATCGCGGCCCAGGCCTTGGGTGATGGCGCGCAGCACGTCGTCATCGGCGCGCCAGGCCGGCAGGCCGCCACGCGGCTGGTTCAGGGCGGCGGCACGCAGTGGCGGCACCGGTTGGCCGCCTTCGCGCCCGCCCTCGCCGATTGCGCCGTGGCAGCGCGCACAGGCCAGCATGTCGGGCGGCAGGCGCAAACGCGTGGCGTCGATGCCGGCCGCAAACCCCTTGTGGCCCTGGTACAGCGCCCGCCCTTGTCGCACGAGGGCAGCATCGTCTGACGCCGCGTGAGCACCGGTGGCCAGCAACAGCACGAGCAGCAGCGCAGGGCGCGTGTTCATGCCGACACCTGGCGGATCAGGTCGACCAGCCGCTCGGCCGGCGTGAGCGCATTGGCGCGCGTCCAACGGTTGGGCCGGTTGGCGCCCAGCCACAGCAGCGACGAATGCGCAGACGGGTCACCCACCGGCACATCGAAGGCCTTCCAGGCGCGCGCCAGTTCGTGGGGCGCGCCCGTGAGCATCAGCCAGCCCGCGGCCAGCCCCAGTCGCAGATCGAACCTGCGTGCGTAGGCCCGCATCGCCTCGGGCGAATCGCCCAGCGGGTCGACGCTGATCGACAAAACGCGCGTGGGCGCGCCTTGTGCCCCCCGGGCGTCGAGTCGTTCGCGCAGCGCCCGCAGCGCGGCGGTCTGCGGTGGGCACACCGTGGAGCAGCCGGTGTAGAAAAAGCCGATCACCACCGTTTGCTCACACAGTGCACGCAGACGATGCGGCGCGCCGTCCTGGTCGATCAAGCCGACGTCCGGCAACTGCAGGCGCGCAAGCGGTTGCATGGCTGTGGCGCCGCCATACGTGCCGGCGCCCAGGGCACCCAGCGCGCACAGGCAGACGCGGCGCCTCATGGCCGGGCCCCCAACGCATCCGCGGCCATCAAACGACCCTGCACATAGGGTAGGTCACGCGAGGCACTGCCGACGAACAACTCATAGCGTGCGCCGGGCGGCACGCCGACCTCGGCCACGTAGCGCCCGGCCGCATCTGCCTGTTCGCGCAGACGCGCGCGCTGCTGCCAACCGGATCGCTTGTCGAACAGCAGCAGGGTCAGGTCTGGCACCTGCGCCAGCGGCTGCGCAGCGCCGCGCGCTGTTTGCTCGCTCAGCGCCACCACGATGCGGCGACGTGCGCCTGGCAGCACGCTGTCACCCACCAGGCGAGCGTGTACGGCGGGTGCGGTGTCGCGCCGTACCTGATCCAGGGTGGGCGCCAGCGTCACGCGGTCGCAGGCGACGAAGCGCGGCCCCGCGCCACTGACCACCAGATGGTGCACACCGCCGACGTCATAGCGCACCGGCACCTCGTAGCGCCCAGGCGCCACCTCGCGCGGGGCCAGGTCCAGCAAGCCCACGGCCAAAGGCGTGCGCCGGTAGTTCGAGTAGCTGCCAATCGGCGCCATCATGCCTTCGCTGTACTGGTAGACGAGCTGATCCGCACGGTGCGCCACCAGCAGCCCAGCGCCGCCCGGCGCGACCACGGCGCGGCGCAGACGCTGCGTGTCACCGTCCCGGCTGCGGGCGGTGCCGAGCATCACCTGCGCCGGCTGCACGCGCCCGGCACTCAAGTCCGCCAACGCCCACAGCGTGGCTGCCGACTCGTCGGCCCCTATGGCATAGGCGAAGCGGCTGGTCAGCACCACCTGTCGGGCGTCAGGCACCGTGGCGGAGCGCGCTTGCACCTTGCCAGAAGCGAGGTCGACCATGCTCATACGGTCGCCTCCGGCAGCGATGGCGTAGCGGCCTTCGTCGGCCAGAGCGAGATCGCCCACCGGATGGCCCAGCGTCAGACGGCGTACCTCGCTGCCCCCCAGATCCACGACCAGCACTGCCTGACCATCGTGCGCCACCAGGCGCTGCCCGAGCGCGCTGTAAGCCAGGCCGCGCGCGGCGTGCGGCAAAGCCCACTCACGCTCGCGCTCGGGATGGTCGGTGGCAGCAGTGGAGCGCCAGCGCACCAGACGGCCGTCGGCATGTGTGCTCAGCACGGCCGTGCCCTGCGGGGTGTCCACTCTGTGGACAGCCAGTACGCCCGGCGCCGCTGCGAAGCGCCATGTCGCCGCGCGGCTCGGCAGGTCTAAAAGCGCCACTCGGCCCGCAGCCGGCAACGCAACCCACAGCCGTTGGCCGTGCTCGTCGACCGCCAACGATGCGTTCGGCTCCGCGGCACCGACCAGCTCGTGCGTGCGAACGACACTTCGCAGGTGCGTGTCGATGCCCACCACGCGCGCTGGCGCGCCATCCAGGAGCACCCACAACAAGCCCTGCGCGGGCATGTGGGCCCAGGCCAACGGCATGCCCGGCAGCGGCACGATCGATTCCAGCTTGGCGTTGTTGAGCGTCACGAACGGATTGATGACCGCCAGCGTCTGATCGGCATTCAGCGTGAGGATGCGATAGGTGTTGAGATCCACGTCCGCTCGACGGCCGATGCCGGTGGACACAAGCGACTTCACACGATCCTTGCACGACAGCTCGCCCTCGGACAACGATGGCCGCTGCCGCTGCAGCCAGGCCGCGATCTGACCGGCTGGATAGCGCAAGGGCGTGCCCGACGCACGGTCGCGCAAGTCCAGCGTCAGTCGGCCCAGGCCGCCGCTGGCTCCGCTGGCCGGTTGGTAGCCCCAGCGCATCTCTACACCGGTATCCTCGACCGTGCCGCTGGTGGCCGGTGCAGCGCCACAGGGCAGCGTGGCGACCAACGCGCCGAACGCCAGTCCGAGCAAACCGCGAGCGCCAAACCGGACAGTGCGCATGGCCTCGGCCTCGTCAGACTTCCACCGTCAGCTCGGAGACGGCGATCTTGTCGTAACGGCGATTGCCGAGCAGCGCCACGTCGAAACGCGCTTCGACGATGCGATCTCCCGCCGTCGCCCGAGCTGCCACGAACGGCGCCGTCAGCGCCGTACCCACCCTGCACACGTCGCCTGTCCAACCCTCGGCGGTGACCAGGCGCCAGGTGTCGGGATCGGACTTCAAGGCCACCCACAAGGCACCGAACAGCGGCTGCCCGTCGACCAGGCTGGTGTCGAACGGATCGCGCGTGCAAGCGCCCAGCCACGCGCCGACCGCTCGCACGCCCGGGTCGAAGCGCAAGCGGATTGGCGCATCGATCGGATCGGCCACCGGATTGACGTCGCGCGCGACCAGGATGGCATCGCCCTCCCAGAAGTTGCACTGGAAGTCATCAGAGGAGCAACTGCGTCGTCGCACCGTGGCGCCTTCGGCATTCACCGAGACCGTCACCGCGGGGGCGATCCGGTAAAAATCCGCGGGCGTCCTCGACACGATGACATCGACGTCGACCGGCTCCAGCCCGTCTGGGTCGCGCAGATCCCAGCGCTTCTCGATGGCGGCATGGAAGTCGCCCGGTGCGTTCAGCTGAACAAGGCCCATGGTGATGCTCCTCGGCGCGGGTTGAAGAGGTGGTTCAGGGTCGAACCCGCAGCAGGCCCCAGGTACCGCCGTCCCAGGCGAAACTGGCCATGCTGTTGACAAGGTAGTCCCGCGGTGGGCCGGCGGTGAACTCAAGCGACAAACCCATCATGGGTCCGAAGCCATTGAACACGCCCTGCTGGATCGACGAGCCTTGTTCGGCCCGCAGTTCGCGCGAATCGGGCGACCACGGATACGGATTCCAGTGATGGCCGCCAATCGCCAGGCCCTGTTGTCGCGTGTGGCCACCCGCATGGACAAAGTGCAGACGCACGGTGCTGCCGGTGGTGGCGGTCAAAATGGGTGTCTCAGGCTCGCAGCGACCATCCAGCATTGCAATGCCCGCGCGGCAGCGCCGACCATTCGCGCGCGCGGGGTCGGGTTCCATGGCCGAACTCATCACGGTGCTGTAGTCGCTCTCGTTGCGCTCGGTGAAGCCAACGCTCGGGTCGCCGCCACGCCGCGCCCACAGCGGCTCGCTGCGGTAGTTGAGCGCCTTCATCCCGTAGTCGTCCGGCTCTTCGGCACCTGAGAGATTGCGTACAGGCATGTCGCCCTGCAGCGCGTTCACGGCGTCCTGCACCAGCAGCACGTGATCGACGTATCGGCGCGGGCGCCGCGGCGCTGCGGCCGGCACGCACATGTCGGCGCTGAGACGTGTGTTCTTGAACGAGTTGTCGGCGCAAACCTCGGAATTCGGCGGTCCCACCACCACCGCGCCGATCAGCCCGTGCATGGGGTGCTGAATGGCGTCGCCGAAGCTGCGCACCGGCAGCGCCCCGAATTCGACGGGCTCGCGGCCACGCCCCGGCTCGCGCGTGCTGAGCAGGAAAGCACGCGTACAGCGGGCTTCCCGCGCGGCCGTGCTGCCAGGTGCCACGGGTCCGCATGGCGCCACTAGGCTGCCCTGCACGGACTGCCGTTCGGCATGGGCGGCGCGATCCCAGCGCGGGTTGTTGCGCCACGCGCGCGTCAGCAGCACGGCGCCGTTCAGGCCGATGTTGCTGCCATCGCCCAGCAGCGGATGCTGAGACAACCGCGGCACCGAAAAACCCACCGAAGAGGACATTCGGAATTGGTTCAGGTTGAAGCCGTCTGCAATCATCGGCAATCGGTCGTGCGAGGCGTCACGCTCGGCCAGCACGCCGGGCACACCGGGCACATCGGGCGCGGTTGCCGGCAGCAGGTTGCGCAGCACCACGTGGAGGCATTCGCCCGCCGCCGCACGCATGATCAGCGGTTCAATGGGGCGCCCGGCGGCAAATTCCTGGCGCAATGCGCGCAAGGCCTGATCCGGCGGCTTGCGCGTCGCGGCTTGCTCCAGCTCGTCGCAGGCGTCCCCAGCACAACGCTGGCCGACATCGGCCACGTACACGATAGCCTTCGGATCGCGGATTTGATGACGACGGTTGTAGACGATGCCTTGGGCGCTGGCCGAATCGCAATCGCCCGTGAGATCGCAGGCACGCACCACGTTGACCTCGAAAAAGCGCCGCGCCGCATCTTCTTCACCCACCTTGCACACCTGATCGGACAGATCGCCGCGCGGCATGGCCTCGGGCGACCCGATGGCTGCGAGTCCAGCCGGCCCGACG
>RRZT012318060.1_pt1 | contig 12912 bp, 14 predicted proteins | sample 2165551 | NCBI WGS metagenome assembly RRZT01 (sample SAMN10456910, study PRJNA506462) | wastewater metagenome | biome: wastewater; feature: sludge; material: wastewater sludge; isolation source: wastewater sludge with Escherichia coli K12::gfp cells carrying plasmid... | place: USA: Moscow, Idaho... | reverse complement strand
TATGCATTTAGCATGCTTTTGTACATTTATTGAGCAAGAATGCAAAAAAAATATCATTATACCCGCTCAGCTAGTTTACTTAATCAAACGAATGCGTAACATATACAGCAGTCAGCTTATCATTTGATAAGTTGCTTCCATGGATAACCCATACTAAGGGGAACAATATGAATAATGTTCTAAAATTTTCTGCATTAGCTTTCGCTGCTGTTTTAGCGACTGGTTGCAGCAGCGTTGCCACTGAAACTGAAGCACGTTTAACAGCGACTGAAGATTCAGTTGCACGTGCACAAGCTCGCGCTGACGAAGCGTACAGCAAAGCTGACGAAGCGCTGAGCGCTGCTCAACGTGCTCAGCAAACTGCTGACGAAGCTAACGAACGCGCTCTGCGTATGTTAGAAAAAGCTAGCCGCAAGTAATATTACTTGCCAAGGCAAAAAGGCCGACTGAATTAAGTCGGCCTTTTTATTTATCTGCATATACATTGCAAACTCTCAAGAAGACTCGCGTTTACCATGCATACGCAGCAATAATTCTGCTTCTGACTGGCTTAAACCACATGACTGTTTAAGATCCTCAGTGCTGGCTCCCAGGCCCACTAATCGCGCGGCCTGAGTAAAAGATAAGCTGCTCAAGTCACGCTGTTCCATGCGTAAAATTTTCTCGGGCAAAGGTGCAATACTTTTTTGTAATTCGTACAGCTCCTCTCCCATGCGCATACTGCCTGATAAATAAGTGTCTAAACGCCGATTCAAATCTTTAAAAGCTTGTGTATGTTGCTGTATCTGCTGCATTTGCTGCGCCAATACATCGTCAGCACGACGCTTTGCTCTCCACATACTGTACAAAACCAAACTATTAGCAATGCACAATACAGATAACAGCAACATTGCAGGCAACATTACAGTGAATCCAACTCCGTCCATTCTTCTTCACTCATCATTTTTTCCAGCTCAACAAGAATCAGCAACTCACCATTTTTATTACAAACCCCCTGAATAAACTTAGCAGCATCAGTATTGCCAACGTTAGGCGCTGTTTCTATTTCAGACTGACGCAAATACACCACTTCTGCCACGCTATCCACTAAAATTCCGATAACTTGTTTATCGACCTCAATAATCACCACGCGAGTATTATCACCCACTTCTGCCGGCGGTAGACCAAAGCGTTGTCGAGTATCAATAACAGTCACCACATTGCCGCGTAAGTTAATGATCCCAAGCACATAACTTGGCGCACCTGGTACAGGAGCAATTTCGGTGTAACGCAACACCTCTTGCACCTGCATAACATTAACGCCGTAAGTCTCATTATCAAGACGAAATGTTACCCACTGTAAAATAGGGTCATCACTGCTGTGTACCGATGATTTTTGCATTGTTATTCCTCTTATGTAAAACACTAGGCTGACACTATAATCACTTTCTACTGTCTTTTAGCCTAGCTCTTATATTTATTTTTAATTGACTAAATTAGCGCTGGCTGGCTGACTCATTAATTTTGCTAAAACCTCAACATCAAGTAACGCGCACATGTGCTCAATAACAGTTCCAGCTAACCAGGCGCGCTGACCACGCTGAGTTCGCCATTTCACTTGGTGTGGCTCAAGTCGAATAGAATTTCGCACCTGGTGCACAGCTAAGCCCCAATCAAAGCCATTAATAGAGATCACATAATTTAAATCTTTACGCATATCTGCAGTATAGCGCTCAGGCATCACCCAGCGTGCTGTTTCTAGCACTTTTAAATTACCACTTGGGGCCGACAGTATGCCAATAAACCAATCCGGCTGAGCAAATATGGGAGTCAACTCACTAGGCTTAAATGAATAGATGCTGCCTAATGCTGCCAAAGGCACGGCTAACGTTAGCCCTGCCACATCAAATAATAAACATTCAAATGGTGCATCAGACCATGCCACCTTCTCCAATGCCTCAGGCGCTGGCGCTACTGCACTTTCTTCGACAGATGCTATCTGTACAGGGTCTGCAATTGCAGTAGAAACCGGCAAGCGAGCGAGCTCTTCTTCACTGATCAATGGCTCACGCACAGGTAAGTTTGCTAATAATACAGCGGTCTCAGGCTTAGGCTCATCGAAAACAGGCATGACAGCAGCTGATGAAACAGAACGCTGTTGAGCAGGGCCTATTTCTTCATCTAACAATGCATTTAAATACTGTTGCAGTGCAATATGCTGGGTATGCTTACTCATAGGCTAGTCCTGTCGCGCATAGAATTCATTACGCTCATTGTTGACGATGCACCTGGCTGCTAGAGTCTATCGGCTCACTCAAGGATAAAGGCTCAAAAAGCTTAGCCAATATATGTTTAAGAAGGGCTCGATATGCCAGCATGGCACGGCTGTTTTTATCGAAACGCGAGGGTACTACGCCCTCACGACTTGCATCACGTAAGCGTGTGTCAATTGGAATGTACGCTGGCCACAAAGTCTCTGGATATTGTTTTTTTAACATCCGCAGCGCAACCATAGAGGCTTGGGTTCGTCGATCAAACAAGGTGGGTACAATACTGTATGGCAAGGCTTGCTTACGCGAGTTATTAATCATTTTTAGCGTATTGACCATTCGTTCTAAGCCTTTCAAGGCTAAAAACTCTGTTTGCACAGGAATCACTAAGTACTCGCTCGCTGCTAATGCGTTGACCATCAGAACGCCTAGCAAAGGAGGACTATCAATCAAGGCAAAATCAAACTCATCAGACAGCTGAGTGAGCGTACGACTGATGACTAAACCCAGCCCACCCTGCCCAGGCGATTGGCGCTCAAGAACGGCAAGCGCAGTGCTTGAAGGTAAAATTTTAATATTTTCATGACTGCTATCACGCAACAGCTGCTGGGCCAACCCGCGCGGAATATTGCCTGCATGCTGGAATAAGTCATAGCAACTGTGTTCCATTGTGTCGGGATCATAACCAAAATAACTGGTCATTGAGCCATGAGGATCAAGATCGACCACTAAGACACGCTTGCCCGCGTCTGCTAACAGACCTGCCAAGGCAAGTGTTGTAGTCGTTTTCCCGACACCACCTTTCTGGTTAGCTACGGCCCAGATTCTCATTGCATACTCCACGCTCAATGTCTTATCTGTGCTTTTTTGAGTGATTGCCAATTATTTGGCATAAAAGCACTTAATTTTGACTCAACGTATACTAAGCAATCTATATGCCAGTCTTTAAGGCAGCGCACGCTCATCTGTTTGCGTGGCTGTAGTGCGACGACTATCAGTAAATTTAGAGATGACCAAAACGACACGCCGATTACGAGCACGGCCTATTGCATCAGTATTATCGGCAATCGGTTGAAACTCTCCATAGCCAACCGCGGCCAGCCGCTCAGGCTGCACGCCATTCATCGCTAACATGCGCACGACACTGGCGGCTCGGGCTGCAGAAAGCTCCCAGTTTGTAGGGTATTGGGCGGTACTAATAGGCTGATTATCAGTAAAACCTTCGACCTGTATTGGGTTATCAAACGGCGCTAAAATAACCGATATTTTTTCAACAATATCAAACGCATCCTGATGGGGTATCGCATCGCCACTGGGGAACAATAAACTTGAACTCAACTCGAGCTCTAACCACATTTCATTGGCTCGGACATGCAGTTGCCCATCGCCCAACAAGCCGCTGAACTGCTCACGAATTTGCTCGGCAATATTGACTAAAGGGTCATCCGCTTGGCCACTGGCTGTTGCCGTCATCTCATCTTGATTGGCTTGACCTTTAAAACGTTCATCACCGATAGGAATGGGTTTTATCGAGCGTTCTGGTTGACTAAAAATCCCCTCCATGGAATCCGACAGCACTTTGTATTTGCCTTCGTTAATAGAAGAGATAGAGTACATCACGACAAAAAAAGCAAAGAGCAAGGTGATGAAGTCAGCATAAGACACTAGCCAACGCTCATGATTAATATGCTCTTCGGGTCTACGACGTCGCGCCATTATTACTCCATAAAGCCTTGCAGCTTTAATTCAATAGAGCGCGGATTTTCACCTTCGGCAATTGACAAAATACCCTCTAAAAGTAATTCACGGTAGCGTGACTGACGCATTACCGAGACTTTCAGCTTGCTGGCGGTAGGTAAAAATAATAAGTTCGCTGATCCAATACCATAGATAGTCGCGACAAAGGCAACCGCAATACCACTGCCCAATTGTGAAGGGTCAGCAAGGTTACCCATCACATGAATCAACCCCATCACAGCACCAATAATACCAATAGTGGGCGCATAACCACCCATGCACTCATAAAACTTGGCCGCTTGTAAATCTCGATCTTCTTGCGTGTAAAGATCCACTTCTAAAATACTGCGAATCCCTTCAGACTCCATCCCATCCACTAACAGTTGCAAGCCTTTTTGTGCATACAAATCCATTTCAGCCTCTGCAACCGACTCCAAACCTAATAAACCATCTTTGCGCGCAGTCATACTCCAACCAATGACACGGTTGATTGCATCAAGCATATTAACCTGCGGTGGAAACATCACCCAGCTCACAATTTGCATTGCTCTTTTAAAATGACTCACCGGTGTTTGTAATAAAGCGGCACCAAAAGTACCACCAAACACAATCAGCGCTGCGGGGCCATTAACCAATGCATTAATGTGCCCGCCTTCTAAATAGTTACCACCGATAATGGCGACAAATGCCATTACCACACCGATCAAGCTGAGCATATCCATTAGCTGCACGCCTCAACTAAATAGCCTGCCATATCGTCTAAACTATAGATCGCATCGGCTAAGCCCGCTTTGACAACAGCCATTGGCATCCCATAAATCACACAACTGGCTTCATCTTGCGCCCACACTTGGCTGCCCGATTGTTTCAGCATCCGCGCACCCTCTCGGCCATCTGCACCCATACCAGTAAGTACAACAGCGAGCACTTTATCGTTGAAGACTTTAGCGGCCGAACCAAAGGTGATATCGACACTGGGCTTATAATTTAGTCTGTCATCACCGGGTAGAACACGTACAGTACCGCGCGAGTCAATCATCATCTGCTTACCGCCAGGCGCCAACAAAGCCAAGCCTGGACGCAATAAATCTCCATCTTCGGCCTCTTTAACCTCTATCTTGCAAAGCTTATTTAAGCGTTCAGCAAACGCATGAGTAAAAGCAGCTGGCATGTGCTGTACGATGACAATAGGCGCTGGAAAGCTGGCGGGTAATTGTGTCAAAACGCGCTGCAAAGCAACCGGACCACCCGTGGATGTGCCTATTGCTAATAAGCGGTAGGCCTTGCGCTTAGGGCTGCTGGGCGTGATCAAAGCTGAAGTTTCAGCCTGTGCTAACGGAGTTTTCGCTGGCGTTAGAGTTCTCGTGCGTAATGTATTAAGCGCTGCGGCTGGCTCATTACGCGTCGTGACTGGTGGCGCAACAGCTGGTCGTGATGCCGCTATAGCAACATCGGCGACAGAGGCTGTTGTTGTGGTGGATTTTGGCCAGGCACGACGATTACTTGCTGCTAAAACATGAATTTTATCGCAGAGCATCTGCTTTACTTTTTGCGGGTTTCTAGAAATATCCTCAAAATTCTTCGGCAGATAATCAACAGCACCGGCATCTAATGCATCTAGAGTGACGCGCGCGCCCTCGTGCGTGAGCGAAGAAAACATAAGCACTGGCGTGGGACTGCGCTGCATAATGTTTCGAACAGCAGTAATGCCGTCCATAACCGGCATTTCATAGTCCATCGTGATTACATCAGGCTGTAATGCTAGTGTTTGCTCTACTGCTTCGCGTCCATTAGAGGCCGTTCCTATCACTTGGATATTGGCATCCGAAGAGAGTATTTCAGTCAGCCTGCGCCTAAAGAAGCCAGAATCATCCACCACTAAAACCTTGACCGTCATACTTTCTCCAAAGCGCGTAGCGTCAGCACAACGCCTATTTAATAGCGCTGTCCGTAGTTTTTAAGCAACCCAGGTATATCTAAAATTAGAGCAATTCGACCATCACCTGTGATAGTCGCACCTGCCATCCCCGGTGTGCCATGGAGCATTCTTCCTAGAGGCTTAATGACCACCTCTTCTTGACCAACCAACTGATCAACGACACAGCCAATGCGCTGATTACCGACAGTTAAGATAACCACATGGCCTTCAACTTGATCGGCATGCACTTGCTGAGGTAATAGCCAGTTTTTCAGATAAAACAATGGTAGCGCTTTGTCTCGCACGATAACCACTTCTTGACCATCAACAATATTGGTGCGAGATAAATCCAAGTGAAAGATTTCATTCACATTGACCAAGGGAAATGCAAATGATTGATTACCTAACATCACCATGAGCGTGGGCATAATGGCTAAAGTAAGTGGCACTTTAATCACAACTTGCGACCCTTGACCCGGCGTTGAGAAGACATTTACTGTGCCATTGAGTTGAGTGATTTTAGTTTTCACCACATCCATACCAACACCACGCCCGGAGACGTCCGAGATTTCTGTTTTGGTTGAAAAACCAGGGGCAAAAATCAAGTTGTAACATTCAAGGTCAGTTAAGCGCTCAGCGGCCTCTTTCTCTAACATACCTTTTTCAATTGCTTTATTTCGCAGCACATTGGCATCCATTCCTTTGCCGTCATCACTGATCGTCAACTGAATGTGATCACCCTCTTGTGCGGCAGATAGAACTACGCAACCTTCGCGGTTTTTGCCGACGGCCTCACGCTCTTGCGGTAGCTCAATGCCATGATCAACAGAGTTACGCACCAAATGCACCAAAGGATCGGCTAAAGCTTCAACAAGGTTTTTATCAAGATCAGTTTCTTCGCCAATCAATTCCAAGCGAATTTCTTTCTTTAAGCTGCGTGCCATATCGCGCACTAAGCGTGGAAAACGCCCAAATACTTTTTTAATCGGTTGCATTCGGGTTTTCATTACCGCTGCTTGCAAGTCTCCAGTCACGACGTCCAAATGGCTCACGACTTTAGCCATGGTTTCATCACCGCTGCTCAACCCTAAGCGCACTAAACGATTACGCACAAGAACCAACTCGCCCACCATATTCATGATGTCATCGAGGCGTGCAGTATCAACGCGTACAGTTGTTTCTATTTCAGCCGCTTGGTTTACTGTTGTTCTGGCACTGGCGGCGGGTGTTTTTACCGTTGCAGAAGGTTTAGTTGAAGCGGGCTCTTTTTTAACTGGATTATCTTGTGCTGAGGTAACGGCTGATCCTTCAGATTTATTTACCGAAACTTTGAATTTACCTTTACCATGCAGTTGATCAAGCAATGACTCAAACTCATCGTCACTAATTAACTCTGAATCACTTGCTGCTGTAGTTGTCGAGACCGACACTGCAGCACTGTCTGGCGCTACAGACGATGAACCTGTGCCTTCCACATTAAACTTGCCTTCACCGTGCAATTGGTCAAGTAATGCCTCAAACTCATCATCAGTAATGTCATCGGATGCGCTATTTTCAGTCGGGTGTTCTGTTGCAACTTGAGCAGTACTTGACGTAGAAGTGACAGGTCCGTGCAGCTGATCAAGCAATGCTTCAAACTCATCATCAGTAATAAGATCATCATCAGCGGCTGCAGACTGAGCACCTTGTGTCGCTGGAATTGCCTCAAGCAGCTGCTCAAACTCAGCATCCACTTGATCAGCCGCTTGCACTTCAACAGTGCTCACTGAGTGACTCAACGGCTCAGCAGCAGTACAGGGCTCAGCTAACCGCGCTAAAGCTTCTAGTAATTCATCAGTTGCCGGAGTTAGAGGCTTACCTTCTCGTACTTCTTGGAACATTGCATTGACGCTATCGAGTGCCTGCAGCACCACATCCATTAAATCTGAAGTAACCCGGCGTTCACCTTTGCGCAATATATCAAAGACGTTTTCGGCAATATGACAACACGCAACGAGCTCATTGAGCTGTAAAAAACCTGCACCACCTTTGACGGTGTGAAAACCTCGAAAGATAGCGTTGAGCAAGTTCATGTCATCAGGGCTACCTTCCAGCTCAACCAGCTGTTCAGATAGCAGCTCCAAAATCTCGCCAGCCTCAACTAAAAAGTCTTGGAGGATTTCTTCATCGGCATCAAAGCTCATCTACGCTTCCTCTAGAATCCTAAACTGGACAGCAGATCATCCACATCCACTTGATCTGAAACCACATCATCATGCTTATCGGCATGAATCTGCGGACCTTCACCTGCATTGGAGCTTTTTTCTTTAACAGACTTTTTGCGCAAATCATCTGTGGAGTGCTCAATACCAACCGCCCGATCCACTTGCCCAGCCATAACAACCAGTTTCAGCAAGTTACTTTCAATATCGGCAATTAAAGTCATGACACGCTTAATGACTTGCCCTGTTAAATCTTGAAAGCCTTGCGCCATAAGAATCTCATTGAGATTAGCGGACAGTTGATCACTATCATGCAGACTTCGAGCTAAAAACTCATCAACACGTCGCGCCAGCTGCCTAAACTCATCAGCTTTCATCTCGCGACGCATAAAACGCTGCCAGTCGGCCATTAGGCTCTGCGCTTCATAACTGATGTAATTGACTAAAGGTGCGCTGGCTTCAACTAGATCAATGGCGCAGTTCGCCGCTTGATCGGTCATTTTCACCACATACTGCAAGCGTTCAGACGCATCAGTAATTTGCGACATCTCTTGTGCATGCGGATTACTTGGATCAATATCAAAATCAATAATGGCGCTATGCAGCTCTCGCGTCAGACGCCCCACTTCCATATACAACGTGCGTTCGCGCGCTTGACTAATTTGCGCAATAATTCGCGTTGCTTCTTGTAGATCACCTTTTTCTAAGCTCTTTTGCAGCTGAGGAGCATGCAATGATACTACGGACGCAAAATCAGCCTCAGTGCTATGTTTGTGTTCCATAATTGCCTCATAGCTACTGATTTAACCGTTAACCCGCTCAAAAATCTTTTCAATTTTTTCTTTCAACACTTGCGCTGTAAAAGGCTTAACGACATAGCCATTGACACCCGCTTGTGCTGCTTCAATAATTTGATCGCGTTTGGCTTCAGCCGTAACCATGAGTACCGGCAAATGCTTAAGTTTATCGTCAGCACGAACTTGGCGTAACAAATCTATACCACTCATAATGGGCATATTCCAATCTGTCACTAAGAAATCAAAGTTGCCACTTTGCAGCATCGGTAAGGCAGTAGAGCCATCATCCGCTTCTGCTGTGTTGGTAAAACCAAGGTCACGCAAGAGGTTCTTGATGATCCGTCGCATTGTTGAAAAATCATCAACAATGAGGATTTTCATATTTTTATCCAAGTTAACCTCCAAGCCGTTTTAATTCAGTCTTCAATTCGTCAAAAGACCGCATACTTAATATCATTGAACAAGCGAACTTTAGAGTTTATGTTCGCCAGTCAGTTAACCGTGCTCGCAAGCGCGCCGCACATTGGCTATGTAATTGACTGACTCGCGACTCACTGACCCCTAACACTTCGCCAATTTCTTTTAAGTTTAATTCTTCATCATAATACAATGACAGTACCAAGCGCTCACGTTCTGGCAATCCAGCAATCGCCTCAGTAAGCGCTTGTTGAAAATGCTGCTTTTCAATATCACGCCCAGGCTCTTGTTGGCTACTGTGCATGTCAAACTGATTGCCATCATCGAGCAAGTCATCAAAACTAAATAAACGACTGCCCTGGGTATCACCTAGAATCGTGTAATACTCATCCAAACTTAAGTTGAGTTCGGCGGCGACTTCTAAATCTTTAGCATCACGCCCCGTCTTTGACTCGACTTTACGCACCGCTTCACTGACCATTCGAGTATTACGATGCACCGAGCGTGGTGTCCAGTCACCTTTACGCAGATCATCGAGCATTGCTCCGCGAATGCGAATACCAACAAAGGTGTCAAAACTCGCGCCTTTACTGGCATCAAACTTTTTCGCAGCCTCCAGCAAACCAATCATGCCAGCCTGGATTAAATCTTCAACTTGCACACTAGCAGGCAGACGCGCGAGCATATGGTAAGCAATACGCTTAACCAAGGGTGCATGTTGCTCAATCAGCAAAGACTGCTCATCAGCGCCTTGTGCTTTGCTATACATTTGCAGACCTTTAGATCGTGACATCCATGCTATTCCATTCCAGTGTGGTTAACTAACCGCTCCACAAAAAACTCTAAATGGCCTCGCGGCGTACTGGGTAAAGGCCAACTGTCAATTTTCTGCGCCATCCCTTTAAAGGCTAACGAGCATTTAGCACGGGGATAAGCATCATACACAGCGCGTTGCTTTTGCACTGCTTTGCGTACCATTTCATCATAGGGTACCGCACCTAAGTACTGTAGTGTCACATCATCTAAGAAGCGCTCGGTTACCTTCACCAGCTTATTAAATAAATTGCGCCCTTCTTGTGGACTGTGTGCCATATTAGCTAAAACTCTAAAACGCCCCATACCATGATTACGATTTAACAGTTTAATTAAAGCATAAGCATCGGTGATGGAGGTTGGTTCATCGCAAACCACCATAATCACTTCTTGTGCAGCTTGAACAAAACTTGTGACAGAGTCACCAATCCCTGCGGCAGTATCAATGATCAATACGTCGATATTATCGCCAAGATCGCTAAACGCCTGAATCAAGCCCGCATGCTGGATAGGAGTCATTTCCACCATACTTTGCGTGCCAGAAGAAGCTGGAACTATTTTGATGCCGCCCGGCCCTGTCAATAAAACGTCACGCAAATCGCATTTACCATCCATTACATCAGCCAAAGTGTGCGTAGGGTGTAAGCCAAGCAAAACATCCACATTAGCCAAACCAAAGTCCGCATCCAGTAAAACCACTTTGCGTCCTAGATCAGCCAGCGCGAGGGCAAGATTAACGGAAACGTTAGTCTTGCCAACGCCACCTTTACCACCTGTCACGGCGATCACTTGCACGGGTTGTTTCTGATGACTTGTCATTGTATTCAATACCTTGCTTACTAAACTCTAACCCACACGCTGTGAGGCCAGTGAAGTTGCTGTGCACATTTGCGCCATTATATCTTCTGTTGGCTCCTCAGTACTTTGTAAACGTACGGCTCGACTGATTAACTGATGACTGCGCGGCACTTGTAAATCATCTGGAATCCTTGGACCGTCAGTAGTATAGGCCACTGGTAGAGCATGGCCAATGGCCATGCTTAATGCTTCACCCATACTTATCGCTTCATCAAGCTTGGTGATGATACAACCTGCCAAGCCACAGCGCTTATATGCATGATACGCCGCCTTTAATACCTGACCTTGACTGGTCGCCGCCATCACCAAATAGTTTTTTGCTTGCACACCGCGTGCCGCCAAACTGTCCAACTGCAAACCTAGTGCAGGATCATTGGCAGGCAAGCCTGCAGTATCAATAAGAACAATACGCTTGTGCGCTAAAGGTTGTAACACTGATGCTAACGTCTGCCCATCACCAACATAGCTGACTGGAATATTTAAAATTCGACCCAGCGTTTTTAGCTGTTCTTGCGCTCCAATACGGTAGCTATCCATACTCACCAAAGCAATATGCTGCGCACCATGTTCAAGCACATAGCGTGCAGCTAGCTTTGCCAAAGTAGTGGTTTTACCCATCCCAGCAGGCCCAACCAAAGCGATCACACCAGATTCTTGCATGGGTTCAACCTTAGGTGCGCGCACCGCATGGGTCAAATGCGCCAGCGCCATACGCCATGCTTTGTGTTGATCTTTTTCTGTAGCAACTTTTTGCAAAACAGGTCGAGCAATATCAGCAGCCAAGCCCATTTTCTGAAAACGCTTCCACAAGCCAGCCTGAGTCGGCTGCTGCGCGCACATCTGTCCCCACGCCATACTGCCCAATTGCATTTCTAACAGCTCGCGCAGGCCATTTAACTCAGAACGCATCGCCGCAAACTCATGCTGATTAATAGCAGCCGTTTCTACCTGCTGCTGATTGTGCTGCACCGCTGCTGCAGGTGTTACCCGCTGCATAACCTGCTCGAATAACTGACGATCCTTGCCACGCAACTCATCCTCATCCTGCGCCTGTAAGCGCGCCTGAGCCTCGAGAATTTGCGCTTGAGTCTTACGCAATTCAGCTTCTAGCGCAGGATTAGGACGTGACACAGATGACGGTACTTGATAATCCAGGGCTGCAGTCAACTCAACACCGCCAGCCACGCGACGTGTAGAAATAATTGACGCATCAGCGCCTAATTCTTCCCGAACACGATTCATTGCTTGACGCATATCTGCAGCGAAATATCGTTTGACTTGCATAAGTCAGCCCTCAATTAATTTTGCCCTACCGTTGCCACGATAGTGACCTGCTTGTTATCCGGAATCTCTTGATAAGCGAGCACATACATATTAGGTACGGCTAAGCGAGCAAAACGCGACATCATGGCTCGAATCTGTCCTGCCACCAGTAATACAACTGGCTTGCCAAGCATTTCCTGACGCTGCGCTGCCTCAATCAGAGACTTCTGTAGTTTCTCGGCCATTCCTGGCTCAAGCAGTACACCTTCGCTTGAACCTTGCCCAGCCTTCTGCATACTACTAAGCAATATCTGTTCCAACCTTGGTTCTAGTGTGATCACAGGTAGCTCAGGCTCAAGCCCTACAATGCTTTGCACGATTGCACGCGATAATGCGACCCGCACCGCCGCAACAATAGCGTCAGGATCTTGACTACGAGTGACTGTGTCAGCAATCGCTTCTGCAATACTGCGGATATCGCGTACAGGCACCTGTTCTTGCAACAAGCTTTGTAAGATTTTCAACAAAGTTGATAACGACACCATGCCTGGCACCAACTCTTCTGCAAGTTTTGGCGAGCTTTTTGCCAGCACCTGCATTAATTGCTGGACCTCTTCATGACCTAGCAATTCATGGGCATGCTTATTAAGAATTTGATT
>RRZT011759306.1_pt1 | contig 12912 bp, 14 predicted proteins | sample 2165551 | NCBI WGS metagenome assembly RRZT01 (sample SAMN10456910, study PRJNA506462) | wastewater metagenome | biome: wastewater; feature: sludge; material: wastewater sludge; isolation source: wastewater sludge with Escherichia coli K12::gfp cells carrying plasmid... | place: USA: Moscow, Idaho... | reverse complement strand
CAGGTCTTGGTCCGCACATGCTCGATTCCAGCCGCATCCAAGGCCTTTTCCATGGTCAAAAGCAGAGCAGGCTCATAGCTGATTTCATCGCTAGCTGGGGCGTAGTGGTAGCTGGTCCCCTCATCCCGCAAGGCAGTCTCTGGCAAGAGAATCTTATCTGCAGCGATGGAGGAATCCAGTACCCCGCAAGAACCCAGGATGATAAAGTTTTTAAAACCGCTGGACTTGAGTTCCTCCAGGTGTCCCACCGCCAGAGGCGCACCGATTCCAGCCATTATGACCGCAAGATCCAGCCCATCTTTTTCCAAGAGATACCAGGGATGGCGGCCGTTCAAGCTTTTTAAGTAGCCACCTATCCGGCTTTCTGGCATCTGGCGTACCCTGTCTACGATTTCCCCGTTGAAGGAGAAAATCAGGGTATCACAGACCCCAAATTCCTCCACCTGTCCATGACCACAGGGCTCTATCACTGCAGGACTGTTTTCAAATTCCTTGAGTAACATGGACACCTCCTAGAGATGGGACGAGTGGTGGCTACAATCTCTGAGTTCTTCCAATTTGGAAGTGTAGTAGCGACTTTCCCGTTCTTCTTCGATTTGGTGAATGACCAGATCATCCTTTTTACCGTGGACACGGACAACCTTGGCCGGAATCCCCACCACTGTCACTTCTGCTGGCACATCTGATACTACAACCGCTGCTGCCCCCACCTTGGAATAGCGGCCAATTTCGACTGGCCCAATGACCTGGGCATGGGCAGATACTAGGGCCCCTTCGCGAACGGTCGGATGGCGTTTGCCTGTATCCTTGCCCGTTCCGCCCAGAGTGACCCCATGATAGAGCAAGACTCCCTTTTCCACCACAGCGGTCTCTCCAATGACCAGACCTGCTCCATGGTCGATAAAGACCCCAGCCGCAATTTCAGCCCCCGGATGAATCTCAATCTGGGTCCAAAAGCGCCAAAACTGACTGTGCATCCGAGCCAAAAGCTTAAAACCATGCTTCCACAAAAAGTGAGAAATGCGGTGGGCGGCCAGAGCCTTGACGCCAGGGTAGGTCAAAAGTACCTCAGCAGTCGTCCTGGCTGCCGGGTCATTTTCTTTTACAATATTTATGGTTTCTTTCCACCAACCCATATTCTCTCCTTTTAGTGAGAAAACAAGTTCATGACTGAACTTGTCTGCTCTCTTATTTTTCTACCTTATGGAATTTGAATTCACCAAATCCTGAGCGGTCTTTTTTCTCTGACTTATCCTGTTTGTCATGTTTATTGTGGTGTGGACGGCGTGGCCGGTCTGAGCGCTCTTTTTTCTCCTCCAGACTTGCCCCTTCAGGACGTGGCAGGAGAGCTTTCATTGAGGCGTCTACGCGGCCTTTCTCATCGATCTTGATGATCTTCACATCCACTTCATCTCCAATTTCCAGGAGGTCTTCGACGCGGTTGGTCCTGGTCCAAGACATTTCTGAGATATGAACCAGGGCATCGGTCTTCTCAAAGAGATTGACGAAGGCCCCAAATTTCTCAATGCGAACAACCCGAGCCCGGTAGACTTCATCGACCTTGGCTTCACGCACCAGGTTGGCAATGATGTCCTTGGCCCGATTGATGGCATCTTGGTCAGAGGAGTAGATGGACACATTTCCTTCGTCATCAATGTCAATCTTAACGCCTGTTTCAGCGATAATCTTATCGATGGTTTCGCCACCCTTGCCGATGACAATCTTAATTTTGTCCACATCAATCTTGATGGTATCAATCTTCGGTGCAGTTGGTGCCAATTCTGGACGCGGTGCTGGGATAGTTGCTTCAATCAAATCCAGGATTTCAAAGCGGGCCTTCTTAGCCTGAGCCAGAGCCTCTTCCAAGATTTCTGGGGTAATCCCTGCGATCTTGATGTCCATTTGCAGGGCGGTAATCCCCTCACGGGTACCTGCTACCTTGAAGTCCATGTCTCCAAAGTGGTCTTCCAGACCTTGGATGTCTGTCAAAACAGTGTAGTTGGTTCCATCTGAAATCAGACCCATGGCAATCCCTGCCACAGGGGCCTTAATCGGCACACCACCAGCCATTAGGGCCAGGGTGCCTGCACAGATGGAGGCCTGGGAGGAGGAACCATTGGATTCCAAGACTTCGGCTACCAGACGGATCGCGTAAGGGAAGTCTTCCAGGCTTGGCAAGACTTGCTCCAGAGCCCGTTCACCAAGGGCACCGTGACCAATCTCCCGGCGGCCAGGCGCACCATAACGGCCAGTTGATCCGACTGAGTATTGTGGGAAGTTATAGTGGTGCAAGAAGCGTTTCTTGTACTCGTCATCCAAGCCGTCGATGATTTGGGTTTCACCCATAGGAGCCAGGGTCAAGACAGAAAGGGCCTGGGTTTGACCACGGGTGAAGAGACCTGAACCGTGTACCTGTGGCAAGAAGTCCACTTCTGCTTCGAGGGAACGAATCTCGTCGACCTTACGGCCGTCTGGACGAACCTTGTCCTCGGTAATGAGACGGCGCACTTCGGCATGCTCCATTTGTTCCAGGATTTCAACCACATCGCGCATGATGCGGTCAAATTCTTCATGGTCAGCATAGCGCTCTTCGTAGGCAGCCTTCACCGCATCACGGACAGCGTTGGTTGCATCTTCACGGGCCAATTTCTCTTCCACTTGAACAGCTTTTTTCAAGTCTTCATTGTAGGCTGCGATAATTTCAGCCTGGAGTTCAGGATCAACTTGCAGCAACTCGACTTCGGCCTTTTCTTTGCCGACAGCTGCCACGATTTGATTTTGGAAATCCAAGAGTTCTTGAATGGCCGCATGCCCTTTCAAAAGGGCTTCCAGCATGATTTCTTCTGACAATTCTTTGGCACCAGATTCCACCATGTTGATGGCATCCTTGTTTCCTGCCACGGTCAGATCCAGGAGAGAAGCTTCTTTTTGGGCCTGGTCTGGGTTGATAACCAGCTCACCATCCACATAGCCTACCTGAACACCGGCAATGGGGCCATCAAAGGGAATATCTGAAATAGCCAGGGCCAGAGAGGAACCAAACATGGCCGCCATTGGCGCTGAGGCATTTTCATCGTAAGAAAGGACGGTATTGATGACCTGTACTTCATTGCGGAAGCCTTCTGCGAACATAGGGCGGATCGGACGGTCGATCAGGCGGGCGGTCAAGGTTGCATCCGTTGATGGGCGGCCTTCACGCTTGTGCCAGCCACCTGGGAATTTCCCTGCCGCATACATCTTTTCTTCGTAGTTGACCTGCAACGGGAAGAAATCTCCAGTTGCCATCTTCTTCGACATCACAGCCGCCGTCAGGACGGTTGAATTGCCATAGCGCACCACGACTGCGCCATTGGCCTGTTTGGCAACCTGGCCTGTTTCTACAACCAGTTTTTTGCCAGCGAAAATCATTTCAAACACTTGTTTGGACATACATGTTTCTCCTAGAATAATCTTGATTTACGTGTTTTCTACAAACATCAATCCAAGACCTTCTTGAACTCATCTTTGCACAAAACCACGTATCCTTAATATTTTATCATATTTTAGGCAGAATGAAAGGCTTAAAAGCTGATTTTGACTAGAAAACTTGACTGTGGTAAACTTGAAAAAAGCCAAGGAGAAAAGACATGGAAAAATTGACCTTAGTCAGCCCAAGCATGGACTGGGCAAAAGAGATTCTAGCCTACAAGGAAGCCTTTGGAGGCGAACACCTGTATGGTGGCAGCCGCCTGCAGGAAATAGATGATTTGTCAGATTGGCTGCAACATCTGGAAAGGGCTGGTTCTGCCTCTAGCTGTGAGGAAGGACGGTCCCCTTCTTCTACCTTCCTCTGCATCCGAGAGAGGGATCAGGCCATGGTCGGTATCTGCAATATCCGCCACGACCTCAACCAAGACTATCTGCTGACTATCGCTGGCCACATCGGCTACTCTATCCACCCTGCGGAGCGCAGAAAAGGCTATGCGACGGAGCAACTGAGACTGGCCCTGCTGGAAGCTAAAAAACTGGGGATTGACCGCGTCTTGGTCACGGCAGCTGACTGGAATATTGGCTCCCAAAAGACCATTTTGGCCAATGGCGGTGTCTTGGAAAATACCTACTACGATAAAGTGGACGATGAGCTCATGCTGCACCACTGGATTAAAAACGACTAAACCGAGTTGGCCGCCAACTCGGTTTGTTTATGGACCTTACTTACAAATATGAGCCTTTCTGATACAGAAAAAACACTCCCTTTCGGAAGTGTCCGCGCTGTTAGTCAACATACTTGTCACTATTTTTATTGAGCCAGCTATAAAGAAGACCAATCACCAAACCGCCTCCGACATAGTTCCCAAGTCCTGAGAAGAGGAAATTGGAGAGGACGGACCAGATATTCATCCCTTCAACCGGGCCACCATTGACAAAGAAGGCCAGAGAGAAGGATACAAAGTTGGCGATAACGTGCTCAAAACCTAGGAAGGCAAAGATAAAGATGATGAAAATCATGGAGATGACCTTGGCCGCATCATCCTTCATCCGCAGGGTACAGAAGACCGCCGTATTGACGACGATGTTGGCAAAGATACCCTCAACGAACTGAGACCATGGCGTCTTGGCCAATTTGGCAGAAACTGCTTCAAAGAGGTAATTGTCAGCTGGCAAATGGTTAAAGGCATTGGTCTGAGACATAAACCAAGCAAAAATAACTGCTCCGACAAAGTTAAAGAAGATACAGATAGCCAAGATTTTGGCAGCTGTCCAAAAGCGAAGTTTTTTATTGTAAACCGCGCTGGTCATATACATCATGTTGGAGGTTCCAAGCTCTGCATTCATATAGACAATCATGACCAAGGACCAGCTAAACATAAAAGCATAGAAGAATTTACCTGAGTGAGGGACAATGCTATCTGCATACATAGAGATATAAAATGCAATTCCCGTTCCCAATGTCAAGAACATGGTTGCCAGCATAGCACGGACAGCATATTTGGTGTAACTGTTGCGGGAAAGGTTATCCTTTTTCTCAATCGAATGGGCCAAACTATCAATCAGAGCACTGTTTGATGCTTTCATTTTTTTCTCTCCTCTATTCCATAATCCATGGTATTATACCATATTTTTCCGAAAATGAAACTTATTTTTCGAAATCCTCATCAAAAAGAAACCTTGTTTCCCCTTTCATCAGGAAAACAAGATCTCTTCTGTGAATGTTCAACTTTTAGCGATTTTTTCCAAAGAAAAATTCAACGACGGCGATGACAATAATCGCTCCTACAATTGAGGGAATCAAGGCCATGCCAGCTAAAGAGGGACCCCAACTACCAAGTAAAGCCTGTCCAACAGACGACCCAATGAGGCCGGCAAACATCTTAAAAAAGCAGCCCTTATTTTCACCACGGTTGGTGATGGCTCCTGCTACAGCACCGATCAATACTCCGACAATCATTGACCAGATCATATCTCTTACCCCCATTTTTTTCTTTAGTATACCACAAAAGTGGATTTCTGAAAACTAAACCTTTTCTTCCTCGAAATCCAGCTGAGCACGGTCATTAAAGTAATGACGGTAGGCAAAATAAGCCGCAATAACCGCTCCTAAACTGGTCGCTGATAGAAGCATGAACATGACCATAATCTGATATTTAATCGCAAAGATAGGACTGACTCCTGCAAAGATTAGTCCCGACATCATTCCTGGAAGACTAACTAAACCAACGGTCTTAGCCGAATCAATGGTCGGCTGCATGGCTGTCCGAATGGCTTGACGAACAATACTGGCACTGGCAAGTTTTACTGGGGCACCCAGAGCTAGCTTTTCCAGGACCTGCTGACGCTGGTCGCGAAAGAGACTGTTCATCTCTCGGTAACAAAGGCCGATGGCCACCATACTATTACTGGCAATCATACCCGTAATGGGAATGATTTGAGAGGGGAGAAACTGAATGGCCCCTGACAAAACCAGAACTGTCAAGGTCAAGCCTGTTGCCAGAAAGAGGGACAGATAGGACTGGTAGAAACGCTTCTTTTGATTGGGATTGCGCTTGTCTGCCTGACGACTGGCATTATAGACAATGATGAGCACCATGGCCAAGGTCAAAAAGATATTATCCACATCAAAGACATAGTATAGCAGGTAACCCACCACTGTCAGCTGGATGATGGTCCTAAGCACACTTGTGATGATATCTCTGGTCAGGCCCAACTTTTCCTTACTGCTGATGACTAGCGCCACCAGGACCAAACTCAGGGCTAAGAAGAGGGACAGATAGGAAATATCTATATTATTCATGGGCTAACCTCCCCTCAACAATGGTCAACAAACGTCCTGCCGTTTCTATCTCCCTTTGGTCGTGCGTTACCTCAATCAGGGTGACTCCCGCTTGATGAAGGTCCGTCAAAAAGGTCCGTAAAAGTGTCTTGGTTTTTTCATCTAGACCAGAGCTAACTTCATCCAGGAGGAGGACTTTGGGCTCAAAGAGGAGGTTGCGCACAAGAGCCACCCGCTGCTTCTCCCCACCAGATAATTCCTTGATCGGTTTTTCTAAAAATTCATGCCCCAGATTCAAGCGCGCTAAGGCAGTCAAAACCCTTTCCTGGTCAAAAGGCAGGTGGCGAATTTCAAAGGGAAAGACCATGTTATCCCACACCGTTTGTCCAAAAAGAACTGGTTGTTGGAAACAATAAGAAACCTCTTTGCGGTAAGTCACTGGGTCCAGGTCTTCCAGATCCCGCCCCTGATAGACAATCCGCCCAGAACTGGGGGAAACCAAAGCCGCCAACAGCTTGAGCAGGCTACTCTTGCCAGAACCGGAGGGACCTGTAATAGTCAGATGTTCCCCCGCTTCAACCGAGAGGCTGATCTCTTCTAAAATCACCTTTTCTGGGCTGACAAGGCCCAGATTATCTAGTTCAAATATCTTCATACCTGTAGTATAGCACTCTTAGTTCAGAAAAGAAAATATTTAGAACTGTTCTAAATAAGGCGCCAAAAAACTTCCAGAAATAGACTACTGCAACCGCAAGAAATAAAGAGTCTACAGAAAAGACTCCCCACATCAGTGAGGAGCCTATTCCTATTTTTTTCAGATAAAATCTCTTTAGAAGAGCCAGTAACGAAGCATCAAGTGATTTTAACGAAAAATTAACGACGAAGTCCAAGAGATTGGATCAAATCGCGGTAACGGTTAACGTCAGTCTTACGCAAGTAAGCCAAGAGGTTACGACGGCGACCGATTTTTTTCATCAAACCACGGTAAGTTGCGTGGTCTTTTTTGTGTTCTTTGATGTGGTCGTTGAGGTGGTTGATTTCCCAAGTAAGGACTGCAACTTGCACTTCTACTGAACCAGTATCGCCTTCATGACGCGCATATTGGGTCATGATTTCATTTTTTTTCTCTTTTGAGATTGCCATGAGTTTTTCTCCTTTGTATTTGAGCTGAATCCGAGTGGCAGGTTGGCATATCCTGCAACCAAGAATCGCTAATTTGTCCATTGGACTTTAATCATTCTACCAAGGATTGGCAGACTTGTCAACTGATTTGGGCAAGAGAGGGTCTCCTAAATGACTTTTATGCAAGCTGGGAGAGGAGTTGCTTTTTCCAGGCTTCAACAGCATCCAGATGGAGGGCAAAATCGAAGTCCTTGAGATTGACTTGAACAGACCACTTCTTATTCCGGTAGCGGATCATCAAGAGAATCTGGTCTAGGGAAGATCCCATGTACCAGTAGGTTTCTTCTTGGTCCTGGTGTTTTTCTAGGTCTGCTAAGAGACAGGTTGCCACTTCCTGACAGGTTTCTTCTCCTGTATTAAAAATCTTCCCATAGGCATGGTCAGCTAAGAGCTCTGCTTCATACCAGATATGGAGACTATTGCCATAGGTTTCTTTAGCTAATTCTTTCATTTTTTCCTCCAGCTTATTGCTTTTCTTTTACCATAGATGGATGATGTTTTCTAAATAAAGTTTTATACTTGTGCTGGAATTTTTAAAAAACTTCTAAGGCTACCATAGTTAAGAGAGCCATTTCATAGTAAGCTTCTTTAGATAAATCTTGCATAAAGATAAACTTGTTTTGTTGGACAAGCTTATCATGTCCTGCTGTCTTTTGGGCAGCGTAGAAGATAGGTGCCAAAAAGCTGGCCGCCTGGTAATTGTGCACTTCTTTCCCGCTCAATTCATAACCAGCGGTGATTCGTCTTGTGGACATGAAAAAGTTAAGCATTTTCCCTAGAACAGCCTGGGACTTTTCATCTTGACTTTGGGCCAGATGGTAGGGAACCCGACAGGCATTGTAGGAATAAGTACCATCAAACTCTGTTGCAACAGCATTGGCTTCAGCAGCTTTTACCTCATCTTCACCGACCCACATAAAGTCAGGAAGTAAGCCAGTCTTGTACTGTTCACTCATCAAGACGAGCTTGTCAAGCATAGAATCTTTCAGCTGTAACCATGTGTTGTCCTGGGTCAGCTGATAAAATTCTTCAAATTGCTGGGGCATGACATCCGAGGTCCGCATAAGACTGTGGAACTTACTATCTTCTGTAGCCCAGTCCCCAACTGTCAGAATGGTTAATTCTGCATTGTAGTTGTGAGCAAGAATATCTGCTAGGATGGCCTTTGCTTGTGCATTGTAATCATCTGCTTTTTGGGGCCAAACCTTAGCAGCCTCCATCAAGGCATAGGCGATATATAAATCACCATCTGTGGCATTATGATCGAAAGTTTCAACCTCACCATTTTCTGCGATGACTTGTTTCCATGACATCAATTGGCTATCGGGTAGACGATTATCTAGATAATATTGATAAAGGCGGTCAAAATCTTTTTGACTGGCTAATTTTTGCTGCCCTGCACGAGCTGCAATCAGCATGCCATACCCTTGTGCTTCAGACAGAGTGACTTGTCCATCAGCAGTCTCTTCTGTTTTAATATAGGTCTTTTCATCAAGAGTTCCTACAAAATTAGCAGACCACTCTTGATAGGCATTTCTTTGTAATTGTTTAGGTTTGTTCATCCGTAAGTAGAAAAAGAGGGCAATAAAAGCTACTAAGAGGAGGGCAAAAATTGTATATTTTGATCGTTTTCTGAGCATGAATCCTCCTATCCTGCAAAGCGCTTGGTCTTAACCCACTTGGTGCCGTCACGCCGCAATAATTTATCCATTGTGACAGACCAAACCGACACAATAGAGATAATGATAAAGAGCTGCGTATAGGTGAAGTAGGAAATAAGGGCAATCCCAACCTGATGGATAGTTGCCTGACCAAACTGACTAGCCTGTGAGATAGTAATTTGTAGCAAGTAAATCAGAATCATTACAAGCCAGTTAAAGAGCAATAATTGTGCGATGTACACATTGGAAGGGTCAAAGGCAAATGGTAGGGTAACCGCAGGGTCAAATAGATGCCGAACCATGGCCACAATATTGGCAAAGAAAATAAGGTCAGACAAAATAATGGCCGCATTGAACCAGAAGAAGGTACAAGAATAGTAAAAAACTTCTAGCTTCACCCGCCAGTTGCTTCGATTAAAGAGGTTTTTAAAGTTGGAAATAACCACTTCATAATTTCCCTTGGCCCAACGTTTGCGCTGCATCATATAGGTGCGGACCGTTTCAGGTTCTTGCTGAAAGGCTTCTGAATTATAAGCCAAGGCAATCAATTTTCCACTTTCCATAATCTTGAAGGAGATATCTGTGTCTTCCGTCAAGGCACCATTGCGCCAACCACCGATGCTCTTTACATAGTCAGTATTGATGATGAAGTTGGTTCCTGGAATCCGACCAATCTTGAACAAATGCCACATTCCAACATGCTGTACGCGCTGTGTCACGACAATCTCTTGGTTGATACAGCGTGTCAGGAAATTCTGGGTTGCATTTCTTGTTTTGTTACGGCCAAAGGCTGCAACATGTCGTTCAGGATCCTTCAGAACTTCTTTGATAAGGAAATAGAGGGCATTTTGCTCTGGCATAGCATCTGCATCATAGACACAGATGTATTCTCCAGTTGCCATTTTCAAGGCATCATTCAAGACGCCGGCTTTGCCTCCTGTCCCTTTCCGGTTAATCAGGGTGATATTTCTTCCAGCAAACTGAGGCAAGGCCTTCACTTTTTGCATTTCTTCATAAGTATTATCATTACAGTTATCTGCAAAAAGGAGGAGTTCAACCCGATCCACTGGGTAGTTCAAATTCAGAATGGCAGTGGCTGTTTGGGCAATCACGACATCCTCATTATGGGCTGGGACTACAATCGTGACTTTGGGATAGTAGGGAAGTGGATCTGTATTCACCTTAAAATCACTACGCTTTAACCAGAAGTGAACAGACGAAAACAAGGGAACCAGGGCCCATCCCATCGAAAACCAAATAGATACTAGAGTGAAAATCATTAAAGATTGGCTAATCATTTTTTCACCGCCCTAAAATTTTTATTAACTCTCTCATAGATTGTTAAATAGCAAATTAAGAGAATAAACACACAGATTGCGAACAATCCGGTGACTCCTGTTGCAATATAGAAAAAAATGTCCGTTAGTGTCATATTTTTCTCCTAATATTCTATAATAATTTCAGTCTCCAGCTTGCGCCCTAAATGCTTGATGAGATCAGCAAAGCGCAAAGACTCAAGTTCTTGTTTTTCCCATTCATCTTGCACAATCTGAAACTGAATGGCATTCGGATTGTAGATATTGCGAAAGGGAATTTTTTCCAAAGACTCTTTCAACTGTTCCGGTAAAGAAGCAGTTCTAGAATCATTATTTGCAAAAATCAAAAAGGCACCATTTGGCAAGACAAAAACATCGCGAATGCTCGGATGAGACTTCAGACGATGTTTGACAACCCGCAAAACACGGCGGCTCTCTCTAGGATTGATTTCTCGAAATTGCTCGAAGTGAGCCCACCTCACCATTCCAATCTGCACAGGAAAGGCTGACTCATTGGCCCTTCTCCAGAAAGAAAGTGTTTTTCGGGCTGCCTTTTCTTCATTTCCTGCAAGCTGCTGATAGGACAATCTAAGGAGATAAAGGGTTGCTAATCCTGCAGCCGGAAGAAGGAAAATGTAAAATACCCGTTCTGGTACAGGGATGTAACTGATACCAAAAACCATAATCATGACAATGGCAGTCGTACTCAATACCAAGAGCCATATAGCTAGTAGTTTTGGCAGGAGCCATACGGACACAATGGTTAAGAGAATAACGCCAAGCGTTATCCACTCACTTCCAGGGAAGAAAATATGTGTCGCAAACAAGCTCGCAACAATCCCCCCCAGTACAGAAGGGAAACTGTTATATAGTGTAATTCTTGTTTTAACATATCTATTATTTATCCTCGACCTTAAAATCTTCTGGTTTGTTTTCTGCTCCTTTGAAATAGTAAGCAATAGCTTCTAAAATACGTTTCGAAGCTTGACCATCGCCATAAGGATTTTTCGCTTCGGACATGGTCTGATAGTATTCTTTATCTGTCAAGAGAGAGGTCATTTCGCGCGCAATCAAGTCTGGATCTGTACCGACCAATTTAAGAGTCCCCGCAGCAACACCCTCTGGACGTTCTGTCGTATCACGAAGGACCAGTACAGGTTTTCCAAGAGAGGGCGCTTCTTCTTGCACGCCACCAGAGTCTGACATAATAAAATAACTTCTCGCTGCCAAATTGTGGAAATCCAGGACATTGAGAGGTTCGATGAGATGGATTCGCTCAACCCCCGCCAAAATAGCTTCTGCTACCTCTTTAACAGCTGGGCTCAAATGAACTGGGTAGATGAACTCAACATCCGGATGCTGCGCTACAAAGTCTTTGATCCTGCCAAATACCTTGGCTATTGGTTCGCCTTGATTTTCACGACGGTGCATGGTTAATAAAATAACTTTATTCCCTGCGCCAATCCTATCTAAAACCTCATGGTGATAGTCACTATCCACTGTAAAGGACAGTGCGTCAATAGCAGTATTTCCTGTGATGAAGATGTCCTCTTCTGCCCGGCCCTCTTGCAGCAAATTACTCTTGCTTTCGTTAGTCGGAGCAAAGTAAAGGTCCGCCACTACATCTGTTACCTGGCGATTGACTTCTTCAGGAAAAGGAGATAGTTTATTCCACGTGCGCAAACCAGCCTCTACATGGCCAATTTTGACCTGATTATAAAAAGCAACAAGACTAGCTGCCAGAGTCGTTGTTGTATCCCCATGAACCAGCATAATGTCCGGCTGAACTTCTGTAACAATCGTTTGCAGTTTACTCATGGCCTGGACTGTAATATCTGTTAACGTTTGTCTATGTCCCATGATATTTAAATCATAATCTGGAACAATCTGAAAGGTGTCTAAGACTTGGTCTAGCATCTCTCTATGCTGAGCCGTCACAACAACCGTTGGCTCAAATCGTTCACTATCTTTGGCTAAAGCTAAAACTAAGGGGGCCATTTTGATGGCTTCGGGTCTTGTCCCAAAAACTACCATAACCTTAATTGGTTTGAATCGATGATGATTCATAAAACTCTCCTAATGTGAAACAAATTTTTCTGCAATAGATACGTACATATCAAGCATGAATATTATCACAAACACAACAATGTTAACATAACTATGGTCAAATGTAAACAAATTTTGTTTGAAACAACATATATTTAATGTTCTTGTAGTAATTGTCATCAAACACAAATAAGAAGTCAGTTGCAAAGCACTGACTTCTTTCCTTTATTTACTTTTCAGACTTGGGCAAAATCAGGTTCAGGACGACCCCAACGATGGCACTGAGGGCGGTTCCTGAAAGGGTCAGGGCACCCAGATTGAGGACGGCACCACCCAGACCCAGAACCAGCATGGAGCTGGCGATAATCAGATTGCGGACCTGACCGAAGTCGACGCGGCTTTCGATGAGGACCTTGAGACCGTTGCTGGCGATAACCCCATAAAGCAGGATGGACAT
>RRZT012945976.1_pt1 | contig 12915 bp, 10 predicted proteins | sample 2165551 | NCBI WGS metagenome assembly RRZT01 (sample SAMN10456910, study PRJNA506462) | wastewater metagenome | biome: wastewater; feature: sludge; material: wastewater sludge; isolation source: wastewater sludge with Escherichia coli K12::gfp cells carrying plasmid... | place: USA: Moscow, Idaho... | reverse complement strand
CTTGGCAGGTGATGCACCACGCGGCGGTGAAATCGACGAAGACCGTCTTTCCCGCGGCCTGCGCCTCGGCCACCGCCGCCGGCGACCAGGCCGCCCAGCCCGCGACTGCCGCCGGCCCCAACGCCGCTTCCCGGCGCGCCGTTGCATCCACCGGCGGCTCGAGCGCCTCGAGTTCGAGCAACAACACGCCGATCAATCCCACCGCTGCCAAGGTCGCCGCCAGACGCAGCCGCGCCCCAGCCCAGCCGAGTACCCACGCCAGCAACGCCAGACTCAACAAGGCCGCACCGAAGAACGCCAGCCCGTTGGCGCCGACCTGCTCGACCAGCACCCAGGCCAGCCACACGACCGTGGCATAGAGCGGAAAGGCGAGAAACTCCTTCAAACGCTCCATCCACGGCCCCGGGCGTGGCAGCCTGGCCTGTGCCGCCGGCCAGGCGGCGAGCACGGCGTAAGGCAGGGCCATGCCCACCCCGAGGGCAAAGAACACCGCCAAGGTCGCCGGCACCGGCAGCACGAAGGCCGCGCCCAGCGCCGCCCCCATGAAGGGCGCCGTGCACGGCGAAGCGACGAGAACCGCGAGCACGCCGGAAAGAAAGGCGTCGGCCAGCGGATGCCGCAAGCGCCAAGCGCCAGGCACGTCCTGCGCCAGCGTGGCCACGGGCAACGCCCCAGAGAAGGACAAGCCGAACGCGAAGAAGAGCACCGCCATGCCGCCGACGAAGGCCGGCGACTGGAGCTGAAAGCCCCAGCCGAAGGCGTGCCCGGCAGCCCGCAAAGCCAGCAGGAGAGCGGCCAGCGCGACGAAGGAAAGCACCACCCCGAGCGCATAGCAGGCGGCATGCCCCCACGTCGCGCGCCGCCCCGCGGGCGAGGCGCGGTCTTCGTGCCGGACCAGCGACAACAGCTTGATCGACAACACCGGGAAGACACAGGGCATCAGGTTGAGCAAGATCCCGCCGGCAAACGCCAACCCGAGCGCCAGCCACATGGGCGGCGGCGCCGAAGGTGGGCGTTCTGCCTCCGGCGCAACGCCCACCGCCGCCGGACGGATTGCCCCGGGCGCCGCGCCGTCGATCGGCACCTCCACGGCAAATGCGATCGGCGCCTGCGCCGCCTCCGTGCGACCGACGAGAACACCAGCCAGCGTCGTCCATTCGCCGATCGGCGTGTCCGCGCCGCTCAGGGTCAGCGCATAACCGCCGACCTGGGCGCGGAACGCCTGTGGCGCCGCGGCCTGCATCAAGCCTTCTCCGTACGGGAAAAACGCCGCCTCGTGCAATCGCGGCGCCCCGCGCGGCGCGAGCACATCGACCGCCACACGTCCGTCGTCGACGCGCGCCATCACCCGCCACCCTTCGGGCGGGCGCTCGGCCGGCACGCTGCGGCGTTGCGCGGCGAACACGCCCGCTGTTTCGGATCGTGCTTGAGCACGCCCCTCCGGCGGGCGGACCGGGATCTCAAGCGCGAAACGCCCCTCCTCGGGGATGCACGAGGCCTCGCACACCAGCCATTCGGCGGCCAGCTCCACCGGCAAGCTCTGCCCGCGATAACCGGTCGGCACCTCGATCGGCACGCTGAGCAGCACTGCGTCCGAATAGCCGAAATTGACCAGCGGCCCGACGGCGATGCGTTCCGGCGCCGGCCACTGCAGCGCGCCGACCTCCACGCCCTCGGGCAGGCGCCAGGTGAACACCGGCGGGTAACCCGAATCGCCTGGATTGAGCCAATACACGTGCCACCCGGGTGCCAGTCTGAACTGCAGGCCGAGCCAGAGCGTTTCGCCCGGACTCACTGCCTCGCGTTCCGTCAGCAGGCTGACCGTGGCGCGCGGCGAAGTCACGCTCACGCTGCCTCCGGTGATGGCTGCAGGCGCCGCGGCGTGCGCTGTCGCCGTTGTTGCCGCGACCGGCGCCGACACGACCGTACGGGGGAGGCCGGCGAGCGCGCCCACAACGAGCAGGCTGCGGAACGCGAAGGCGCAAAAGGAAAAGAAACGCAGACGCATGCTTTCCTCAACGGTAAGGGATACGTTCTCCAAGCCGGACGCAGCGTTGATCCGCTTCAATCGTTCCGAACCTCCGGCGCATCACAATCGACGAGCCGCACCGGACTGTCAACGCCCAACCGGCACCTGGAAGGCCGCCGGGCATGACCCGCAGCTCACGCTTCGCAATCGACCCGACGACGGCACCCGGGGTCACTTCGGCAGGCGGCGCTTCTGTCGTCCCGAGCCCCGTCCCGATGCGCGACCCGAGGTCTGCCGCTGCACCGACCTCGCCAATCGCGCCGCCCTTGGCGTGCCTAAACCGTGCACAACTTGTATACTAGTTTCCTTTTACACGTCGCCGACGCCCTCCCGCCTTGCATCCCGTCTTCTCGAACCGCAAGCTCGTTTTCCTGCTCGCCACCCTGTGCTGCATGCTCTGGGGCAGCGCCTACCCGTCGATCAAGGCCGGTTACGCGCTCTTTGCCATCGCCGCCGACGACCTGCCGTCCAAGCTGCTGTTCGCCGGCTACCGCTTCCTCGCGGCCGGCATCGTGATCCTCATCGCCGTCGCCCCGACGCGGCCGATCTTCGCGCTCGACGGCCGCCAATGCCGCCAGATCGCGCTGCTCGGGCTCACGCAGACCTCGCTGCAGTACGTCTTCTTCTACGTCGGCCTTGCCTACACCACCGGCGTCAAGGGCTCGATCATGAACGCCACCGGCAGCTTCTTCAGCGTCCTGCTCGCCCACTTCATTTACCACAACGACCGGCTGACGCTGAACAAGGTCGTCGGCTGCCTCGCCGGATTTGCCGGCGTCATGGTGGTGAACTTCGGCGACCACCTGCTCGATTTCGATTTCACCCTGCGCGGCGAAGGCTTCGTGGTCATCGCCGCCTTCCTCCTCTCGGCGGCGTCGATCTACGGCAAACGTCTCTCGCAGAGCATCGACTCCTTCGTCCTCACCGGCCACCAGCTCGCCTTCGGCGGCCTCGTCCTGGTCCTCATCGGCCACGCCACGGGGGGCACGCTGAGCGGCTTCACCCTCGCCTCGAGCGCGCTCTTCGCCTACCTCGTGCTGCTCTCGTCGATCGCCTTCGCGCTGTGGACCTGCCTGCTCAAGTACAACAACGTCGGCATGGTCTCGGTGTTCAACTTCCTGATCCCGGTGTTCGGCGCGCTGCTCTCGGCGATTTTTCTCGGCGAGAGCATCTTCGAATGGAAGTATGTGCTGGCCTTGCTGCTCGTCTGCGTCGGCATCTGGCGGGTAACGCGCCGCAACTGAGCGGCGCTCAAAAAACAGGCGGCGCTTAAAAAGCCCGTCGCATCAAGCGTCTGCGCCGCCTATCCCGCGCTTGTCCACAGCCTTGTCTACGGCGAGCGTGGACAAGCCTGGTGCATGTGATCGCGCTGCGCCAACTCAGGGAACACGCGCACCCACAGCGTCGCCACGAGCAGCGTGCCGACACCGCCGAACACCACCGAACCCACCGCGCCGAACCAGGCCGCAGTCGCCCCGGATTCGAACTCACCCAACTGGTTCGAAGCGCCGATGAAGATGGAATTGACCGCCGCGACGCGGCCGCGCATCTCGTCCGGCGTCTCGAGCTGGGCCAACGTCTGTCGCGTCACCACGCTGACCATGTCGGCTGCGCCGGTAGCGGCTAGCGCGATGACCGAGACGACCACGTTGGTCGATAAACCGAACACCAGCGTCGCGATGCCGAAGGCACCGACCGCCAGCAGCATGCGCCGGCCGACATGCCGTTGCAAAGGCCAGCGCGTCAGAACCAGCGACATCGCCAGCGCGCCGGCGGCCGGCGCCGCACGCAGCACGCCGAGCCCGACCGGCCCGACGTTGAGAATGTCGCGCGCATAGATCGGAAGCAGCGCGACAGCCCCGCCGAGCAGAACCGCGAACAGATCGAGCGAAGTCGCTCCGAGCAAGACTTTATGCCGCCAGACGAAGACCGCGCCGGCAAGCATGCTGCGCCAGTCGCCGGACAACGCGCGCCGCTCGGGCTGGACGTAGCGCAGGCCGGCAGTCAACACACCGCCGAGGGCAAAGAGCGCCACGCACACCGCATAGACGAGCGTCACGCCCTGGGTGTAGAGCAGGCCGCCGAGCGCCGGCCCACCGATGATCGACGCCTGCACCCCGCTGCTGGCCAACGCCACCGCGCGCGGCAGCAGCGCTGCCGGCACCAGCAAGGGCGTCAAGGCTTGCTGCGCGGGCATCTGGAAAGCACGCGCCAACCCGAGCAGCACGGACAGGCCGAGGATCAGCTCGCGCGTCACCATCGCGTGCCAGGAGGCCGCTGCCAGCGCCAACGCGACGACGACCTGCCCGAACATGACCAGGGCAAAAATACGGCCACGATGCCCGCGGTCGACGCAATGCCCGGCCGGCAGTGCCGCCAGCAGCGCAGGCGCGAACTGGAACAGGCCGACAAGGCCAAGATCCCAGGCACTGCCGGTAAGGTCGTACATCTGCCAGGCCACGGCGACGAGGAGCATCTGGTTGGCCGTTGTCCCAGCCACCCGGGCGTACCAGAAACGAAAGAAGGCGCGCTGACCGCGCAGTTCGGCGAAAGAGACGGAAGACATGGCGGCATTTTAAGCAAACCCGGCGCCTCGATGGCGATGCACGACACGGTGTCGCCGATCCCGCCTTTTGGTTATCATGGCGACCATGATTCGCGCTCCCCTTTTCCGTCGGCCGGCCGCCGCACTCTTGCTGGCCGCGCTCGTCACCGGCTGCCAGACCACGCAACCGACCGCATCGGCCTACCAAGCGGAAACCTTCACCGTCGAGACGCCGTTCCAGTACTACAGCGAACGCGGCCCCGAAGCGGCTTGCGAGATCGGCAAGCGCGCCCTGCTCAGCCAGGGCTATCAGGTCGAAGGCGCGCAACCGACCAACGTCAAGGGCGAAAAATACTTCCGCCCCTTGCCCACGCAGGCCACCCGTCTGACGATCACCCTGGTCTGCCTGCCAAGCAGCATGGGCGCCGCCGTCTATGCCAGCGCCATGGAAACCAGCTACGAGCTCAAGTCGAGCGGCACCAGCGCCGGCCTCAGCGTCGCTGGCGTCGGCTCGGTCTCGATGCCTTGGGCGGCCGACAAGGACACCTTGGTCAAGACCGGCGAAGTCACCGTCACCGCGCCCGAGTTTTATCAGCGCCTGTTTGAACTGATCCGCACGCTCGACGGCTGATCACCCGTCAGGGCCAAGGTCGCCAACGCCACGCCATGACAGCGGCAACGCCACCTCTACCGCCCGCCAGTGCATTGTTCCTGCGCCCGCCGCAACCCCTCGACTACCGGCGCCTCGCCGCCTGGATTCCCGACGCCGACGCCTGTGACCGCTGGGCCGGCCCGAGCATGCCCTACCCTTTGAGCTCCGCCGAGCTTGAACAACGACTCAGCCCGGACGACCGCCGCCGCTTCGCCCTCACCGATCCCGACAGCGGTTTCTGGGGCTTCGCCCAGAGCTGGCAGGAACACCCTCCGGCTTGGCACCTCGGCCGCTTGATCGTCGCCCCCGAGGCACGCGGACACGGCTACGGCCGCCGCCTCTGCGAACTGCTGATCGCCGCCCATGACGGCATGCACCAGGCGCTGACCCTGCGCGTGCGGCGCGACAACATTGTCGCCCACACCCTTTACCTCGACCTCGGTTTTTGCCCAAGCGAGCCGGAATCGACGCCCATGGCTTTATTCATGCGCCGTCCGCCCTCTGCTCTGCGCCAGTCCCACACGCCCTGACGCCGCCTACCCCAGGCCGGCAGCGGGGCACAACGCAGGCGAAACGCGCAGCACCACCACACACTCACCGAAACGGATCGGACCCAGAATCGGATTCGGGATCATGCCCGGCTGGCAGATCGAAGCCCGCAGCGCTATTCTTGCCCTTTCGCTTTTTCCCCGCTTCCTTCCGTTCATCTCCCGACAGGAGCCTCCCGTGCCCGCTTTGCTGCCCCAGCCCGATCCCGACGGCCTGCTCGAATACTCGGTGGTCTATACCGACCGCGCCCTGAACCACATGTCCAAGCGCTTCCAGGGCGTGATGCAGGACATCTCGCGCCTCGTCAAACAGGTGTACAACGCCCAGGCCACGGTGATCGTCCCCGGCGGCGGCACCTTCGGCATGGAAGCCGTGGCACGGCAGTTCGCCACCGACAAGAAATGTCTCGTCCTCCGCAACGGCTGGTTCAGCTTCCGCTGGTCTCAGATTTTCGACACCGGCCGCATCCCCGCCAGCTGCACGGTGCTCAAGGCAAGCCGCCAAGGCGATGGCGCACAGGCGCCGTTCGCTCCGGCGGCCATCGACGACGTCGTGGCCACGATCCGCAGCGAAAAACCCGACCTTGTCTTCGCCCCGCACGTAGAAACGGCGTCGGGCATGCGCCTGCCCGACGCCTACCTGAAGGCCGTCGGCACCGCAGCGCATGAGGTGGGCGCCCTTTTCGTCCTCGATTGCGTGGCCTCCGGCTGCCTGTGGGTGGACATGGCCGAGTGCGAGGTCGACATCCTCATCACCGCCCCGCAAAAAGGCTGGAGCGGCCCGCCCTGCGCCGCGCTGATCGCTTTGAACACACGCGCCCTGGCACGCCTGGAAGAGACGACCAGCACCAGTTTTGCGGCCGACCTCAAAAAATGGTTGCAGATCATGCAGGCCTTCGAAAACGGCGGGCACGCCTACCACGCGACGATGCCTACCGACGCCCTCGCCGCACTGCGCGACGTGATGCGTGAAGCCGAGGACTACGGTTTTGAACGGCTGCGCGCGGAACAGGAAGAACTCGGCCGGCGGGTGCGCGAGCTGCTCGTCGCGCGCGGTTACCCGAGCGTCGCCGCCGAAGGCTTCCAGGCCCCGAGCGTGGTCGTCAGCTACACCACCGACCCCGAACTGCAAAGCGGCAAGAAGCCGCTCGCCGCCGGCCTGCAGATCGCTTCCGGCGTCCCCTTGCAGTGCGACGAAGGTGCCGATTTCCGCTCCTTCCGCATCGGTCTCTTCGGCCTCGACAAACTGCACCACCCCGAACGCACGCTCGAAAATCTGCGCACCGGCCTCGACGTTGCCGGCTGCTGAAGCGCCGAACAGCTTACCCCCTTGCCCTCGCCTGCACACGGCGGCGCGGCAAGGGGCGCGGCCCCGTGCCCCGATGTCACAGTCTCAAACCGCGTGGATTCGCCGTCCTGCGGAAACAAACTATTCGTCATAACACCAGCCCCGAAGGGCTTCGCAGCCCAGCCCAGGGAGACAAACAGACGAGGCTTTTGCAAAAAAGTGTTGACTCTTTTTCCCACGCCCCTATAATGCGCAGCTTCTTCGCTGCCGCAAGCAACAACGCGGTGAAGTGAAGGCGCGTAGCTCAGTTGGTTAGAGCACCACCTTGACATGGTGGGGGTCGTTGGTTCGAATCCAATCGCGCCTACCAAATTTCGCAGACGGGCCACCTGAACAGGGTGGCCCGTTTTGCTTTACAAGCCCGCCACGGGGGTTCAAAGCCGCCCCGACGCCTGCTAGAATCTACGTTTTCCCATTGCCGCCGGTCCTCTTTCCGTAAAACGGACGCCGCCCGGTGCACTTTTTCCAGAGTCGAACATGCCGGTCATCACCCTGCCCGATGGTTCCCAACGTGAATACGCGCAACCGGTCACGGTTGCCGAAGTGGCGCACAGCATCGGCGCCGGACTCGCCCGCGCAGCCGTCGCCGGCAAGGTCGATGGCAAGCTTGTCGACACCAGCTTCCGCATCGAGGGCGACAGCCAGCTGGCGATCGTCACCGACAAAGATGCCGACGGCCTGGAGATCATCCGCCATTCGACCGCTCACCTGCTCGCCTACGCCGTCAAGGAGCTCTTCCCTGAAGCGCAGGTAACGATCGGCCCGGTCGTCGAGAACGGGTTCTACTACGATTTCGCCTATACCCGCCCCTTCACGCCGGAAGACCTGCTGGCCATCGAGAAGCGCATGGCCGAACTGGCCAAGCGCGACCTCCCGGTCACCCGCGAAGTCTGGGCGCGCGACGAAGCGACCGCCTTCTTCAAATCGATTGGTGAGCATTACAAGGCCGAACTCATCGCCGCCATCCCCGACGGGCAGGACGTTTCGCTTTACCGCGAAGGCGACTTCGTCGACCTCTGCCGCGGCCCGCACGTGCCGTCGACCGGCAAGCTCAAGGTCTTCAAGCTGATGAAGGTGGCCGGCGCCTACTGGCGCGGCGACCACAACAACGAACAGTTGCAGCGCGTCTACGGCACCGCCTGGGCCAAGAAGGAAGACCAGGACGCCTACCTGACGATGCTCGAGGAAGCCGAAAAGCGCGACCACCGTCGCCTCGGCCGCCAGCTCGACCTCTTCCACCTGCAGGACGAAGCGCCGGGGATGATCTTCTGGCACCCGAAAGGCTGGACCGTCTGGCAACAGGTCGAGCAGTACATGCGCCGCGTCTACCAGGACAACGGCTACCAGGAAGTGAAGTGCCCGCAGATCCTTGATCGCACGCTGTGGGAAAAGTCCGGCCACTGGGCGAACTACAAGGACAACATGTTCACCACCGAGTCGGAGAAACACGACTACGCGATCAAGCCGATGAACTGCCCGGGCCACATCCAGGTGTTCAACACCGGCCTGCGCAGCTACCGTGACCTGCCGCTGCGCTATGGTGAATTCGGCGCCTGCCACCGCAACGAGCCTTCGGGCGCGCTGCACGGCATCATGCGCGTGCGCGGCTTCACTCAGGACGACGGCCACATCTTCTGCACCGAAGACCAGATCCAAGCTGAGGTCACCGACTTCAACGCGCTGGTGCGTAAGGTGTACGCCGATTTCGGCTTCAACGACATCGCGGTCAAGCTTGCCCTGCGCCCGGAAAAGCGCGTCGGCGCCGACGAAGTCTGGGACAAGGCCGAGATCGCCCTGCGCGAAGGCCTCAAGGCGTCAGGCCTCGAATGGGAAGAACTCCCCGGCGAAGGCGCCTTCTACGGGCCGAAGATCGAATTCCACATCAAGGACGCCATCGGCCGCTCGTGGCAATGCGGCACGATCCAGGTCGACTTCTCGATGCCGCAGCGCCTCGGTGCCGAATATGTCGGCGAGGACAACGGGCGCCATACGCCGGTCATGCTGCACCGTGCCATTCTCGGTTCACTCGAGCGTTTCATCGGCATCCTGATCGAAAACTGGGCCGGCGCCCTGCCCCTCTGGCTCGCGCCGCAACAGGTTGTGGTACTCAACATTTCGGAAAAGCAGGCCGAATACGCCGAGAATGTGGCCAAAGCGCTACGCGCAGCCGGTCTTCGTGCCGAAGCGGATTTGCGCAACGAAAAAATTACCTATAAAATACGCGAACATAGCTTGAACAAGCTGCCATATCAGATTGTCGTCGGCGACAAGGAAATGGCAGCCAATCTGGTTGCCGTGCGTACCCGTGGCGGTCAGGATCTCGGACAGATGTCTGTAGCATCGCTGATCGAGCGGCTTCAAGGCGAAGTCGCGGCGCGGAGTGGCACGGCTTAATTATTTGTCTGAACAAGGAGCGATACCATCGCACTGCAAAAGTCGCATCGCATCAACGAAGAGATCAACGCCCCCGAGGTCCGCGTCGTCGGCACCAACAGCGAGGCGCTTGGCATCATGGGCATCCGTCAGGCCATGCAGATGGCCGAGGAAACCGGTGTTGATCTGGTCGAGATTGCACCGCTGGCGCAGCCCCCGGTTTGCCGGATCATGGATTACGGCAAATTCAAGTACCAGGAACAGAAGCGCCAGCACGAGCAGAAGCTGAAGCAAAAGCAGGTTCAGGTCAAGGAAGTCAAACTGCGTCCGGGCACCGACGAGAACGACTACCAGATCAAGTTGCGCAACATGACCCGCTTCCTGCAGGAAGAAGACAAGGTGAAGGTCACCCTGCGCTTCCGCGGTCGCGAAATGGCGCACCAGGAAATCGGCATGCGCCAGATCGAGCGCATCAAGGCCGATCTTGTGGACCTCGCCAACGTCGAGCAGATGCCCAAGATGGAAGGCCGCCAGATGGTGATGATCCTGGCGCCGAGCAAGAAAAAGTAAGGTTTTGTAGTTCCCGTAGCACCGCAGTACCCAAGAAGTGGTTGCAGGTCCGAAGCGTCCCCGCCGGGGGCCACCCGTAGCCATGTTTAAAAAGGAGCATAAAAATGCCCAAGATGAAGACCAAGAGTGGCGCCAAGAAGCGCTTCAAGGTCAGCACCAGTGGCCGCATCAAGCGCGGCCAGGCGTTCAAGCGCCACATCCTGACCAAGAAAACCACCAAGTCCAAGCGCCAGTTGCGCGGCATGACCGGAGTGCATGACTCCGACAAGGCCATGGTTCGCGCCATGATGCCTTACGCATAAGGAGATAAAAGATGCCCCGAGTTAAACGTGGTGTAACGGCGCGCGCGCGTCACAAGAAGATTCTCGTTCAGGCCAAGGGTTACCGCGGCCGTCGCAAGAACGTATACCGCATCGCCAAACAGGCGGTGATGAAGGCCGGCCAGTACGCCTACCGCGACCGCCGTCAAAGGAAGCGTCAGTTCCGTGCCCTGTGGATCGCCCGTATCAACGCGGCGGCCCGTGAGGTTGGTCTGAAGTACAGCACCTTCATGAACGGCCTGAAGAAGGCCCAGATCGAAGTCGACCGCAAGGTCCTCGCCGACCTGGCCGTGTTCGACAAGCCGGCTTTCGCTGCCCTGGCTGCCCAGGCCAAAGCCCAGCTCGGCGCCTAATTTGGGCGCTTAACGGAAAAGGGAGGCGCTCGCCTCCCTTTTTTGCTTGAAGTGGACTAAAAAAATGCAGAACCTTGATCAAATCGCCCAGGACGCTGCCGTCGCTTTCGCCGCGACCGACGATCCCGACACGCTAGAACAAATCAAGGCGCGCTACCTCGGTAAGAGCGGCCAGATCACCGAACTTCTCAAGGGTCTGGCGAAGCTTTCGCCGGAAGAACGCAAGGCCGCCGGCGCGCAGATCAACCGTGCCAAAGAAGCCGTTGAAGCGGCGCTCAACGCCCGCCGCGAAGCCCTCCGCCGTCTCGCGCTCGAAGCTCGCCTCGCCGAAGAATCCCTCGACGTCACCCTGCCCGGCCGCAGCGAAACGCGCGGCGGTCTGCACCCCGTGACGCGCACCCTCGAACGCATCGAAGCGCTGTTCCGCTCGATCGGCTTCGAAGTTGCCGACGGCCCCGAGATTGAGGCCGACTTCCAGAATTTCACGGCATTGAACACGCCCGAGGATCACCCGGCACGTTCAATGCACGACACCTTCTACCTGCAGGACGAGAACGGCCAAGTGGCCGACAAGATTCTCCTGCGCACGCACACCAGCCCAATCCAAGTGCGCTACATGCAGGCGCACGTCGCCAAGTACGCGCATCTCGAGACGATGCCGGAAATCCGCATCATCGCCCCGGGCCGCGTCTATCGGGTCGACTCCGACGCCACCCACTCGCCGATGTTCCATCAGGTCGAAGGCCTGTGGATCGGCGAGAACGTCAGTTTTGCTGACCTCAAAGGCGTGGTCGCCGACTTCCTGCGCCGCTTTTTCGAGAGCGACGATCTGCAGGTGCGCTTCCGCCCGTCCTTTTTCCCGTTTACCGAGCCGTCGGCCGAAATCGATGTCGCCTTCCAGAGCGGGCCGCTCAAGGGCCGCTGGCTGGAAATCGCCGGCTGCGGCATGGTACATCCGAACGTCCTGCGCCACGTCGGCATCGATCCTGAGAAGTACATCGGCTTTGCCTTCGGCATGGGTTCGGATCGCCTGACCATGCTGCGCTACGGGGTGAACGACCTGCGCCTCTTCTTCGACGGCGACATGCGCTTCCTGCGCCAGTTCGTCTGATCGGACGGCCACTACACTCCACGCATTCCGGTACTTTCGCGCCATTGCTGAAACGGACACCCCATGAAATTCTCTGAATCCTGGCTGCGCAGCTTCGTCGATCCGGCCATCGAGGGCGAAGCCTTCTCTCACCTGCTGACCATGGCCGGCCTTGAAGTCGAGGAAGAAGAAAGCGTCGCCCCGGCCTTTGCCGGCGTCGTCGTCGCCCACGTTCTTGAAGTGAACAAACACCCCGACGCAGACCGACTCAACGTCTGCCGCGTCGACATCGGCACCGGCACGCCGCAACAGATCGTCTGCGGCGCACCCAACGTCGCCCCGGGCCTCAAGGTGCCGTGCGCCCTACCCGGCGCCGTGCTGCCCGGCGAGTTCACGATCAAGATCGCCAAAGTGCGCGGCATCGAATCCTCGGGCATGCTGTGCTCGGCCAAGGAGCTTGGAATTGCCGAGGACGCCTCGGGCCTGCTCGTCCTTCCGGCCGACGCGCCGGTCGGCGAAGACATCCGCCACTACCTCGACCTCGACGACTGCCTGCGCACGCTCAAGCTCACCCCCAACCGTGCCGACTGCCTCTCGCTCACCGGCATCGCGCGCGAAGTCGCCGCCCTGACCGGAACACCCGCAAGCTTCCCCGAAGTCGCCCCGGCCCCGGTCAGTATCGACCGCACCCGCGCCATCGTTCTCGATGCGCCCGAAGCCTGCCCGCTCTACTGCGGCCGCGTCATCGCCGGCGTCAACGCCAAGGCGCCGACGCCCGAGTGGATGAAGCGCCGCCTGGAGCGCAGCGGCATCCGGTCGATTTCAGCCTTGGTCGACATCACCAACTACGTGATGCTCGAGCTCGGCCAGCCGCTGCACGCCTTTGACAACACCAAGCTCGACGGCGCCATTCACGCCCGCGTTTCGCGCCAGGACGAAGAAATCCTGCTCCTCAACGAGCAAACGCTCAAACTCGACGCCGACGTACTGCTCATCGCCGACGATGCCCGCCCGGTCGCCATGGCCGGCATCATGGGCGGCGAGGATAGCGGCATCACCCTTGAGACGACCGAAATGTTCCTCGAGT
>RRZT010929251.1_pt1 | contig 12919 bp, 15 predicted proteins | sample 2165551 | NCBI WGS metagenome assembly RRZT01 (sample SAMN10456910, study PRJNA506462) | wastewater metagenome | biome: wastewater; feature: sludge; material: wastewater sludge; isolation source: wastewater sludge with Escherichia coli K12::gfp cells carrying plasmid... | place: USA: Moscow, Idaho... | reverse complement strand
GTAGCGGTCTCCAACCGGGCTCTGCACAATACTGATCCCCTCGGCCTCCATTGCCTTCACCAGGCCCAAGTTCGACATGACAGTAACGACCAGGGTGTCTTCGTGCAGCTTCCCCTCACTGCGCATCGACCTAGCAAGCGCGCCCATGATCTTGTCACCATCAATGAGGGTTCCGGAGCCATCAACTGCAAGGCACCTGTCTGCATCCCCGTCAAAGGCAACGCCAAAGTCCGCTCGGGAAGCAACGGTGGCAGCCTGCAGCTGCTCTGGATGCGTGGAACCACAGTTGTCGTTAATGTTGCGACCATCCGGTGAAGCGTTGATGACAACGACGTCCGCACCGCTACGGCGCAGGGCTTCCGGCCCAAACACCGAGGCCGCGCCATTCGCACAATCCACTGCGATCCGCAAACCGGAGAGGTCTGTACCGCAAGACTCAACGAGGTGGTCAACGTAGCTCTTCTCAGCCAGGTCGTCGTCATACCACACCTCACCCACGGCAGCACCCGTCGGACGTTGCCACGGTTTCTCCAAAAGAGCCTCGATCTCATCTTCAATCGAGTCTTCCAGTTTGAAACCGCCGCGGGCAAAGAACTTGATGCCGTTGTCCGGCATGGGGTTGTGTGAAGCAGAAATCATCACGCCGAGGTCGATTCCCTCTTCAGTTGCAGTCACGTGCGCCACCGCGGGTGTCGGAACAACGCCAACGCGAACCACATCCATACCGGCTGCGGCTAGGCCTGCAGCCAGAGCGTGATCAAGGAACTCCCCCGAGATTCGGGTGTCACGACCGATGATTGCACGTGGCCTGCGGGAACCGCGGGACTTCTTATCGGTACCACCAATTCGACGGGCTGCCGCCTCACCCAGTGCTAACGCAAGTTCTGCGGTGATATCTCGGTTAGCGAGGCCACGAACCCCGTCGGTACCGAATAGTCTGCCCATCATCTACCTCTAATCTCTGTTCCTTGCGCAACCCGCTCTTGCGAACACACATCCCTAAGTATAAGAACCTCCGCCACATCTGTGACGGAGGTTCTTATTGTATTTGCGTTGGTCGGCGTTTGATTTGCCGATTTAGCGCTTCGAGTACTGCGGTGCCTTACGGGCCTTCTTCAGGCCGGCCTTCTTGCGCTCAACTGCACGAGCGTCACGTGTAAGGAACCCTGCCTTCTTCAGAGCGGCGCGGTTCGCATCACGATCAATCTCATTCAGCGCGCGGGAAACACCCAGACGAAGAGCACCGGCCTGACCCGAGGGGCCACCACCATGGATACGTGCTACAACGTCAAAGCGACCTTCAAGATCAAGCAGCGCGAACGGGGAGTTCACCAACTGCTGGTGCAACTTGTTCGGGAAGTAGTTGTCCAGGGTGCGACCGTTGATGGTCCACTCTCCGGTGCCTGGAATCAGGCGAACGCGAGCAACTGCTTCCTTACGACGACCGAGGCCAGCGCCCGGTGCCGTGATCGAAGCGCCTGCCCCAGGGGCAGATTCTTCGGATTCTGATGTATACGAACTGGGAGCAACTTCCTCATCCAGTTCCAAAACTTCGGTGGTCTCAGCCACGGTTCTCCTAAAAGTGTGTGCCGTCAGCGCCCGAACTACTGGGCGACCTGCTTCAGCTCGTACGGGATGGGCATCTGGGCTGCGTGGGGGTGCTCTCCACCCGCATATACATGCAGCTTCTTGATCTGCTGGCGGCCCAGCGAGTTGTGGGGAATCATGCCCCACACGGCCTTCTCAATCACGCGCTCAGGGTTCTTGTCCATGAGTGTGCGGTAGGAAACCGTCTTGAGCCCACCCGGGAAACCGGAGTGGCTGTAGGCCTTCTTCTGATCCAGCTTCTTGCCGGTCAGAACAACCTTGTCAGCATTGATCACGATGACGTAATCGCCCATATCAGCGTTAGGGGCGAACGTCGGCTTGTGCTTGCCACGCAGCAGCGTGGCAACCTGGGCAGAGAGACGTCCGAGGACGGCATCGTTTGCATCGATGACGTACCACTTCTTGTCCGCATCTCCAGGTTTCGGTGAGTAGGTGCGCACCTGTCTAGCCTTCAATTCTCTTCGTTCGGAACAGGGGCTCTCACAGTCAGCGGGCAGCCGGAGTCCCTATTCACTTCAAAAGTCACTGTTGCGCAGCGCCGACATAAGGCCGAGTTTCACGGCGCGTCGGGCATATCAAACGAGTGGGAGGTGTTCAATACGCAGACCACACAACAGAGCTGAGTCTATCGACCCGGATTCCCTCCGGTCAAAGGACCCGCGGAATTGTGCTGGACTCCTCAGTCATCTGGGCTGAGCCCGTCAGACTCTCAGTGATCTGGGCTTGGTCCGTCCGCCCATCCCGAATGGTCAGCACTCCGTACAGTCTTCCAGCGTGCGCAGTGTCCTTGCCCGCCGCGACTGCTCTGACCACTCGCGTTCCGGGGGGTAGGCAACCCCCATCAGGGTCAATCCACGTGCCGGTGCGACTGGAACCCCGTGGCCTCGAGTGGGGTTGTCGACTAGGGCCCTCATCCAGTCTTCGTCGCGCGCACCCCTTCCAACCTCGACCAGCGCACCCACCAAGGATCGCACCATTGAGTGACAGAAGGCATCGGCAGAAACGTCAATGGTTAGTTCTCCGTCCTCGCCCTCGGCCACTTCGAGGTGACGCAGGGTGCGGATTGTGGTCGCACCTTCGCGGGGCCTACAGAATGAAAGAAAGTCGTGCTCACCTAAGAGGACGCTGGCTGCGTTGTTCATGGCTGTGACGTCAAGATCGTTGTAGGGAACCCACCAGCGAGCGTTCCTTGTCAGAGGGTCGCGGCTCTGCGGGGAAGCGCTGAGAAGATAACGATACTGACGACCCGTCGCCGAGAATCGTGCGTCAAAGGTGTCGGGCACAGTGGCCACTGCGGTAACCACGATGTCGGCCTCCCCCTTTATCAGGGTCCCGCGCGCAACGGAACCACCTGCAATGAGAGGGCGCCAGAGAGCCGAGTAAGAGGAAGCGAGAATCCCATTGATGCGGTCTCGAAGTTTCTGCGGATCGCCCTCGAACTGAGCGACATCGCAGTGAGCGACCTGGTGTTTGGCATGAACACCAGAATCGGTACGGCCCGCTACGGTCAGTGAAATGGGCCGGCGCAAAATCGTCGTCAGTGCGCGTTCCAGTTCGCCCTGAACGGTTCTCAAGCCGTCCTGCTTAGCCCAACCATGCAGGTTTGAGCCGTCGTAGCAAAGATCGAACCGCAACCTTTGCTGCGGAACGGATCCTACTTCGCCGAGCTTTTGCCGCGGAATGAACCCTGCCTCGTCAGGCTCTTGCCGCGGAACGGATCCCGCTTCGCTGGGTCCTCTCACTGGTGTGCTCCAGTTAGATCCCAGGCCCGCACTCCCCCGAAGATTCCAGCCTCGTTGCGCACAAACACGATGTTCCCGGGCAGGGGATTTCGGGGTGACATGATGATTCTTGAGGCGTTGCCACCACCAATGTAGAGCCGGTCCCACATGTAGACGGGAACGAACCCTTCAATGACACGGCGCACCCTGCGTGACCAGTGCGCATCCCCCAGGCGGAGGCGTTCATGCTCGCCAAGGTAGTCGTCAAATGTCAGCCCCCAACGCACGAGGCCCTGGGACAGTTCCGCGTGGGGAGAAAGTGCTCCGGAATCAAAGATTGCGTTGCCCAAACCCGTCCCCAGGGTGATGATCATTTCGAGGCCGGTCCCAGTGATCACGCCGGCGCCCGCAACCTCCGCATCGTTGAGAACGATGGTGGGGAGGTCAAATGCCCCCTCGATGGCCGCCTTCATATCGAAGTTGCGCCAGGCATCCTTCAGTTCTGACACCACCTTGGAACGGGGCCCATCCTTGGTTATGTAGTGGGGCGTTGCGATGACACGCCCGTGGCGGATCATGCCCGGCATTCCAACGGTAACGCGGTCGGCACGGGGTAGTTCAGCGGCGATCGAAGATATCGTCTCGACAAGTACCTTCGGGGGCATGGGGTAGGGGGCGCGTTTCCGCACGGGATTCGCAATGACAGTGGCGAACTCGTCGGCAACCGAACCTTTGATGCCACCACCACCGCAATCGATGCACAGGGTGAGGGGACCAGAACTAGACATGATACAAACTTACCCGCAAGTCACCGTGGCCACATTGCAGCCGGCGACACGGTGCCCCCTTACCGCGACTCCACCGCCGCTGCGCTGGCCCTCGCTCCGGCGCTGCTGGGCTGGCCCTCGCTCCGTCGCTGCTGCGCTGGCCCTCGTCCTCCTGCGCCACCCGCGTCCTCGTCCCCCTGCGCGACTCCGCGGTCCCCTCCTGGCCCCTCGGCCCCCCGCACCACCCCCTCCGCCGTCGCACCCCGCCGCCGCACCCCGCCGCCGCACCCCGCCGCCGCACCCCGCCGCCGCACCCCGCCGCCGCACCTCCGACCCCTCGGCTGGGCGCATCCGCCACTAACTACACTCTTGTGGCTCAAAAAACCCCGAAATCCCCGCAGATTCCTGCCACTTCAGTGCAGTTAGCGGAAATGCCTGCCGCCCCAGCCTACTCCCCCCTCGTCCCCCCGTGCTCCCGGTCCCCCGCAGGTCGGAAAAGCGACTCAGACTGCAACCAGATGCGACCTCCGCGGGACCGAGGCGCCTAGATGGGGCCGAACTCAAGTGATCGCGGGTTGCCAGGCTGTTTCGAGTCGGTGGGTTGTTGTTTGCTCGTTGTTGAGGTTGGTTCCGACGCTGCCCGGTGTCATAAGGGAGCGGGTTGCGCCTTACGGAGCGGGTTTGGTCCGCATAACCGTGTGATTTTAGGGAAAATGCGGCTAAACTCGCTCCGTAAGGCGCAACCGGCCCCGTATGGCGTAACAGTCATAGCTCCGCATCTCCCACCCCAAGACCACAGGCAGTCTCACGCACACGGGGCTTTGACGAGTTGAGAGGTGGACGCCGCCAAATGTATACGTGGGGATGAGACGTGCCTCTCGGGTACGTACCCCAGACGATCATTTCGCCCCCACGTATACATTTCACGGAAGGCTGGGCGTTGAGGAAGGCTGGGCGTCGAGGAAGGCTGGGCGGCGCGGGCGTCGGGGAGGTTGGGGTTGGGCTGAGGCTGACGCGCTGCGCGGCGGCGCAGACACAAAGAAGCCACCCCGGCGATCCATAGCGGATACGGGGTGGCTTCCTAGTGAAACGACCTACTTGGTGTCGTCCTCGTCGGAGGTCTCGTCAGCAACCTCTTCGGCCTCAACGGCCTCTTCGGCTTCTTCGAGAACTTCCTCAACCTCTTCGACCACAGGTTCGGCAACGGCAGCAGCCGCAACCTTTTCTGCAGTCTTGACGGTTGCCTTCTTGACGACAGGTTCAAGGACAATCTCAATCACGCACATCGGGGCGTTGTCACCCTTGCGGTTACCGATACGGGTAATCCGGGTGTAGCCGCCATTGCGCTCTGGATCGAGTTCCGGTGCGATGACATCGAACAGCTCGTAAACGGCATCGCGATCAGTGATCTTGCGCGATACGACGCGGCGATCGTGGATGGTGCCGCTCTTCGCCTTCGTGACAAGCTTTTCGAAGTATGGCTGGAGGGTTTTGGCCTTGGCTTCAGTTGTCTTCAACGAGCGGTTGAAGATTAGCTGAGACGAAAGGTTCGCAAGAATCTTCCGCTGATGTGACGCGCTAGCGCCGAGCCGGGGGCCCTTCTTCGGAGTGGGCATGAATGCTCCTGGATAACTTAGGTTGGATCAGAAAAGTTGGTTGGGCTATAAGCCCAGGTCATCGCTGAAGATTGACTCTCCGGATTCGCCACCCTCACCGGGCAGAGGTGAATCCTTCAAAGCCATTCCCAGAGTCGCAAGGGACTCCTTGATCTCTTCAATCGACTTGGTGCCGAAGTTGCGGATGTCAAGCAGGTCGGCCTCGCTGTGTGCCACCAACTCACCAACGGTGAGGATGCCACGACGACGCAGCGCGTTGTACGAGCGTGACTGCAGGTTCAAGCTTTCGATCGGCAGTGCTAGGTCCGCAGCAAGAGTCTCGTCAGTGGCAGCAACGCCGATTTCGATTCCCTCTGCTTCTACGTTCAAGTCACGTGCCAAACCGAAGAGCTCAACCAGTGTCTTCCCTGCAGATGCAACAGCATCGCGAGGAGCAATGGACGGCTTTGTCTCCACGTCGAGGACGAGGCGGTCAAAGTCGGTACGTTGCTCAACACGTGTTGCTTCCACGCGGTAGGTCACCTTCAGCACCGGAGAGTAGATCGAGTCCACCGGGATCTCGTCGTACGTAGCGTCGAAGTGCTTGTTCTGAGCAGCCGGAACGTAGCCACGGCCACGCTCCACAGTCAGCTCAGCCTCCAACTTCCCATTCTCGTTGAGCGTCGCAATAACGAGATCCGGGTTGTGGATCTCCACGCCAGCGGGAGGTGTGATGTCAGACGCTAGGACGACACCGGGGCCTGACTTACGCAGGTACATCACGACAGGCTCGTCGTTGTCCGAAGCCAACACCAGAGCCTTGATGCTCAGAATGATCTCAGCAACATCTTCCTTTACGCCCTCGATCGTCTCGAATTCGTGCGGAACACCTTCGATACGAAGCGATGTGACTGCAGCGCCCGGAATAGAGGACAGCAGAGTACGGCGCAAAGAGTTACCAAGCGTGTAGCCAAAACCAGGCTCCAGAGGCTCAAGGGTGAAGCGCGAACGGTTATCAGAAATGACTTCTTCAGTCAGGATTGGTCGCTGTGCAATGAGCACGTTGATTCCTTTCTTCCCGGTGCCCGCTATATGACACCGAGGGCGGATCCGCCCCACCGGGCGGGGAATAACCTGTGAAATATGCGCTTGGGCGAGCTCTTACCCGCCCAAGCAGAAGTCAATTAGCCGCGTCGACGCTTAGGAGGACGGCAACCATTGAAAGCCTGTGGTGTGACATCCTGAATGGTGCCAACCTCAAGACCAGCGGCCTGCAGCGAACGGATAGCTGTCTCGCGTCCAGAGCCGGGGCCCTTTACGAAGACATCAACCTTCTTCATGCCTTGTTCCTGCGCACGTCGAGCGGCAGCCTCTGCAGCCAGCTGCGCCGCAAATGGTGTCGACTTACGCGACCCCTTGAAGCCGACCTGACCCGAAGAGCACTGAGCAATGACAGCGCCTGTGGTATCGGTGATCGAAATGATCGTGTTGTTGAAAGTCGAACGGATATGAGCTTGGCCGTTCGTTACATTGCGCCGTTCTTTCCGTCGCGGCTTACGCGAGGTTGTGGCGCGGGTCTTCTGTGCCATATTCCCTACCTACCCGTCTACTTCTTCTTACCGGCGACCGTACGCTTCGGACCCTTACGGGTGCGGGCGTTAGTCTTTGTGCGCTGGCCGCGAACCGGAAGGCCACGACGGTGACGCATGCCCTGGTAGCTGCCGATTTCGATCTTGCGACGGATATCCGCCTGGACCTCACGTCGTAGATCGCCCTCCACCTCAAAGTGGGTTTCGATGTACTGACGTAGGGCAACCATGTCTTCTTCTGTGGCGTCCTTTACGCGCAGGTCGGGGCTAATGCCCGTGGCCTGCAGCGTCTCTTTAGAACGGGTGCGTCCAATGCCATAAATGTAGGTAAGCGCAACCTCAAGCCGCTTGTCGCGGGGGAGGTCGACGCCGGCGATACGTGCCATGTTCCTCTATGCTCCATTGTTTTCGAAGGTCTTGCCTTCCCTACTGACGCTGTCATTACAGACTGCCGCCAGCCTCGGCCTCCGAACCGAGGGTCCAGGACATCCGTCCTGTTCGGGAGAGCTTTTCCGATACCACCCGAATCTCTTCGGGCGCCTATCTGACTGGTGTCAGCCCTGGCGCTGCTTGTGGCGGGGGTTCTCGCAAATCACCATGACGGTGCCGTGGCGACGAATCACCTTGCACTTGTCACAGATCCGCTTGACGCTTGGTTTTACTTTCATTGCTGTTCCTTTGTTGCAAGTCGCAACTGTCGAGGCCGTCTACGAGGATCCCTTGCGTTCCCCACGAAGATTAACCAACCGAACCTTACTTGTAGCGGTAGACAATCCGTCCACGTGACAAGTCATACGGGCTTAGTTCAACAACCACACGGTCGTCAGGCAGAATTCGGATGTAGTGCTGCCGCATCTTGCCTGAGATGTGCGCAAGCACGATGTGTCCGTTTTCAAGTTCGACACGAAACATCGCATTTGGGAGCGCCTCAACGACACTGCCCTCGACTTCGATTACGCCGTCCTTTTTTGCCATATATTCCGCTGGTCCTTACGCTTAGCCAGTGGCACCCGAAATGAGTATGCCCGACTGTTTAGCCTAGTGCAGACTTAGTTGTTGACAAAGGGCCAGCAGCAGGTAGTTATGGAACTCACGAAAACTTCTGCTAGATGAAGCTGCGAATCGGCGTAATCCCAAATGGGGCTAGGCCTGCGGCTCCAGCATCGGAAGCAGTCAGCACGGAAATTCCATGTTTACCGATCGCCACGGTGTGTTCCCAGTGAGCGGCATCAGTACCCTCGACTGTGACAACAGTCCACTCGTCATCGAGGACGGCCGAGGTCGAGTCCCCTGCAATGACCATCGGCTCAATACAAATCGCCATCCCGGCGACCAGCTTGCCGCTCCTACCCCGGGTCCGATAGTTGTAGACCGTCGGGTCTTCATGCAGGTGGGTGCCGATTCCATGACCCGTGTAGCCTTCGATAATCTCGGGGGACCACCCTTGATCGGCCTGGATTGCTGCGCCCTCGGCTTCCACGAAGTCCTCGATAGCCGCGGCAACGTCATTGGTCCGCTTTGCTGTGGCTGCTGCTGCAATACCAGCCCACATAGATCCCCGGGTTACGGAAGAGAGTGTGCGGCGCCGCGACAAAGTCACCGGGCTCACTCCGCCAACTTCCCCCTCAGGATGAATCCCCTGTGCGAACTGAGCATCCGGAATGTGAGTGTCTCCAACGACCACCGTGACTGCAGCGTCACCATGCCACTTCTTGCCAGCACGAACCACGTATGCACCGCAGTCGTATGACACGATATCGCCGAGCTCAAGTGCGCGCTGCCCTGGAATACCGTGCACGACCTCGTCATTAACTGAGATGCACACCGTCGCAGGAAACCCCTGATAATGAAGAAAGTTGGGCTTTGCGCCCGCATCGGCTACAACTTTTGCTACAACCTGGTCGAGCTGAGCGGTCGTAACCCCGGGTTTCGTCGCATCAATGAGGGCCCGATGGATGGCCGCTACAACCAGACCTGCTTCACGCATGTACTCAAGTTCGGTTGGCGACTTGATGGTTGGACGTTCCACTACTTGCAGAGACCTTTGTCTTTCAGCACTGCCATGATGGCGTCATGGACGCCTTCACGATCTTGGTTTGCATCGATGACTTCGAGGAGGTCTTGATCTGCGTAATAGGTAGCGATTGGCTCCGTTAGCTCGTGGTAGTCCTTGAGCCGCTGAATGAAAACATCAACTTTGTCGTCACTGCGGTGTTCCACACCAGCCCGGTTCTGAAGGCGTTCTACTACAACGCCCTCGGGGGCCTCCAGTTCGAGGACGATGTCGAGCTTCACCCCCCGACTTGCAAGCAAGTCACGTAAGGCGTGTGCCTGATCCAAGTTGCGAGGGAAGCCATCGAGAATGAAACCGCCCTCGACGTCCGGAGCGGAACGTCGAGCGTCCACCATGGGTACCGTTATCGAATCAGGAACGAACTTACCCTTAGAAATATAGGAGTCAGCGAGTCGACCTAACTCAGTGCCGTCCTCGATGTTGCTTCTGAAGATCTGCCCCGTCGAAATTGTCGGAACGCCCAGGCACTCCGCAAGCCAGACAGCCTGGGTCCCCTTCCCAACGGCGGGCGGACCGAGCAGGATCATCGCGGTCATTTCAAGAATCCCTCATAGTGGTGCTGTTGTAGTTGAGAGTTTACTTCCTTGACGGTCTGCAGGCCGACACCAACCATGATCAATAGGGTGGTTCCGCCAAATGGCATCTGGTTCGGACCGAGGTTCAGCGGGATCATGATTATCGAAGGCAGAATCGCAACAATCACCAGGTAGATCGATCCGACAGTGGTGATGCGGTTGATGACGTAACGCAGGTAGTCCGCGGTAGGTTTGCCTGCCCTGTACCCAGGAATGAACCCACCGTAGCGCTTCATGTTGTCAGAGACTTCATCAGGGTTGAAGGTGATGGAAGTGTAGAAGAAGGCAAACGCCAGGATCAGCGCAGCGTTGGTCAACATGTACCAACCGCTCTGATGGGAGAAGTTTCGTCCAATCCACTGCACCCAGCCAGATGCGGGATCTCCAAACTGTGCAATCAACGGCGGTAGACCCAGGATGGAAGTGGAGAAGATAACGGGGATAACACCCGCCATGTTGATCTTCAGTGGGATGTAGGTAGTGGTCCCACCGTAGGTGCGCCGACCGACCATTCGCTTGGCGTACTGAACGGGGATTCGCCTCTGCGCTTGTTCAACGTAAACGACCGCAACCGTTACTGCCAAGATGATCACCAGAATGGCCAAGACCGTCAGCCAGCCTTTGGTCATTCCGATGTCCCACAGCTGCATGGGCATAGTTGCGACGATCGAAGTGAAGATCAGCAGGGACATTCCGTTGCCGACTCCGCGCTCCGTAATGAGTTCGCCGAACCACATGATGACGGACGTCCCCGCGGTCATAACCACAACCATGAATAGGTAGGTCGCGAATGTTGCATTCGGGATGACCTCATTGGGGCAGTTGGGGAACATCTGCCCGGACGCTGCCATTGTGATCATCGTTGTCGACTGCAAGATCGCCAGGAAGATTGTCAGATAGCGGGTGTACTGAGTCAGCTTTGACTGTCCCGACTGTCCCTCAAGATGTAGATCCTGCAACCTTGGCACTGCGACCCTGAGAACCTGGATGATGATCGACGCCGTAATGTACGGCATGATGCCGAGGGCGAAGATGGACAGCTGCATCAAAGCGCCGCCCGAGAACAGGTTGAACATGTCGAGCACAGAAGTTGATTCCTGCTGGGCGAGACACGCATTTACGTTCGAAGCCGACACTCCCGGTGTGGGAATAAAGGTTCCAAGGCGGTACAGAGCCATGATTAGCAACGAAAAGAGAATCTTTCGTCGCAGATCAGGCGTACGGAATGCCTGTGCGAAAGCCTTGAACACACTTCCTCCAAACCCCGGGGGGCATTAGCTATCTAGACAAGCTTTGAGACTAGCCCAGACTACTTCCTAAGTCGGGTTGCGGTGCCCACATTCGATGAGCAAGCACAAATTTGATGTAAGAAAAAGGGAGGGCACCGAGTTTCGGTACCCTCCACTCTTACTAGCGAGCGGAGATTGAGCCGCCCGCCTCCTTGATTTTCGCCTCTGCCGAAGCCGACCACTTGTCGACCTCAACTTCCAGTGCCACTGCGATTTCGCCGCCACCGAGAACCTTGACCGGCTCTCCCTTACGTACAAGACGCTTGGCGACAAGATCCTCAACCGTGACTGAACCACCCTCAGGGTAAGCACCAGCCAGAGTGTCCAGATTTACAACCTGGTACTCGACACGGAAGGGGTTTGTGAACCCACGCAGTTTCGGAAGACGCATGTGGATGGGCATCTGGCCACCCTCGAATCCGAGGGGAACCTGATAGCGTGCCTTGGTTCCCTTGGTGCCGCGACCCGCGGTCTTACCCTTGGAACCTTCACCACGACCCACACGGGTGCGATCCTTCTTGGCACCGGGTGCGGGAGCCAAGTGATGTAGCCTCAACACCTCGCCCTCGGCGGGCAGATTGGCGTTCTTCTTGTTAGTAGCCATACCTACTTCGCCTCCTCTACTTCTACCAGGTGCTTGATTGTCTGAATTTGGCCTCGAACAACCGCGGTGTCCTCACGGACAGTCTTTTGACCAATCTTCTTCAGACCCAGGGACTTCGCGGACTCGCGAATGTTCTCTTTCTGGCCGGAAAGTGACTTCTTCAGAGTGATTTCGACCTTCGCCATCAGTTGCTCACCCCCGCTGCTGCCTTGTCTGCTTCAGCGGCTTCCGCCGCTGCCTTCTTATCAGCAACACCTTCTGCACGTGCACGAAGCATTGCTGCCGGTGCTACACGCTCCAGTGGGAGGCCACGACGAGCAGCCACTGCCTCAGGCTCATCAAGCTGCTTGAGCGCTGCAACTGTTGCCCGCACGATGTTGATTGCGTTTGAAGATCCAAGTGACTTCGTCAGCACATCGTGAATGCCAGCGCATTCCAGTACGGCGCGCACAGGACCACCGGCGATTACACCGGTACCCGGAGAGGCAGGACGCAACATTACTACGCCCGCTGCATCTTCACCTTGAACCTTGTGGGGAATCGACCTGCGAATCATGGGAACGCGGAAGAAGCTCTTCTTTGCTTCCTCAACACCCTTGGCAATAGCCGCTGGAACTTCCTTGGCCTTGCCGTAACCGATCCCGACCATACCTTCGCCATCGCCGACAACGACGAGGGCGGTGAAGGAAAAGCGTCGGCCACCCTTCACAACCTTCGACACACGGTTGATAGCGACAACACGCTCCAGATACTGATTGCGATCTTGTTCGCGACGGTTGTCGCGACGGTCACCACCGCGGCCACCACGACCACGGCCCTGGCCTTGACCCTGACCTGCCCCATCGCGGCTCTGGCGCGCGGAACTGTCCTGATCGTTACTACCTCGCTGCTGTGCAGCCATCAGATACTCTCTCTTCCTTTTCTCGCGCCTACAGCTTCAGGCCGCCCTCACGGGCGCCTTCCGCTACTGCCGCAACTCGGCCGTGGTAGACGTTGCCACCGCGGTCAAATACGACCTCTTCAATGCCGGCCTCTTTGGCACGCTGAGCGATGAGCTCACCGACCTTACGAGCCTTGTCCGTCTTCTTCGCATCGTC
>RRZT011162195.1_pt1 | contig 12920 bp, 10 predicted proteins | sample 2165551 | NCBI WGS metagenome assembly RRZT01 (sample SAMN10456910, study PRJNA506462) | wastewater metagenome | biome: wastewater; feature: sludge; material: wastewater sludge; isolation source: wastewater sludge with Escherichia coli K12::gfp cells carrying plasmid... | place: USA: Moscow, Idaho... | reverse complement strand
TTAAATTAAGTTCTGTTTTAATTTTATTGAATAATTGTACATAATCTTCTGGTAAATTTGGTTCAAACACAATGTATTCAACACTGTCTGAAACAATACGCTCACGATACACATCCAATAATGCTTCATCAGGTAAAACACCATACTTAGAAAGTGAAAGTGGGTAGATATTGATCCCATAACTCTTTTGCCAATTTCCAAATGTTGGGGTTAAGGATACAAAAGAAATGATGTTTTCTTGTGCTCTTAACTTTTGGTAATCTGCATAAAGTCTGACCAAATCAACTTCTAATTTCTCGAAATTATTTTCATAGAAAGATTTTTGGTCTGGAAACTTCTCGACAAGATAGTTCAAAATTGATCGACCCATGGAAGTCATCGCAATGGGATCAATCCACAAAATGGGATCACTGTTATATAAATCAGCCGTATCAAGAAGTGGTGTTTCATAGTAATCACTTTCAAAGGATTGGATAGTACCACTCACATTGATATTTTGGTAACGTTTGAAATCATAAAGTTTTGAATAGTAAGATAAATCAACTTTATCGCCTTTCATATCTTTGATTTCTGATTCATACAGTTCAAAGTAAGGTTGTGCTTCATTGATATAGAATAAAACATCCGCGTTTTTAAGCACTTCTTCATAATCGTTTCTCATGACTGCACGTTGTGCAACCATGCCTTGATCAAGACGTGTCACATTGACACGATCCTTCGCAATGGATTCAACCAAGAATTGAAGTGGATAATTTGTGACCACAATTTCATGTGAACTTTGAACACAGCCTGTTAAGCTGAGTGTCACCACCATTAGAACTATTAATTTAATACTTATTTTTCTCATAAAGACCTCACTGTTTCATTATAACATAAACACTTATTGATAATGTTGACGTGCATAGCTTCGAACTTGTTTTTCACTGAAATTGTAAACCCATAATGCAAGCGGCAACAAAAGTGATGAAAATAATATAATCCATATTGAACGATTTGATAAAAACATAAAATAAGATAAATTAATATGTTCAAAGATTTTCAGTAGATAAAATAATAAGGTTTCCTTCATAAAGATCGCCAGGGATACCATCAAGAGTTTTTCCAAATAAGAATCACTGATATGACGGTGCCAAAAACGAACCACAAGAATGGATAGCCCATAAGAAATATAATAAACTGGGTAACTCTTATAATGGAATAAATCCATAATAAAACTTACAGCCAAAACTTTTGTGAGAATCTCAAAGCGTGAGTCTTCACGTGCATAAAGCACAAGTCCAATAAAATGCAGTTGACTCACAAAGAAAAATGGTCTAATGTGTGCCACATTAAAGACAGCTTGAATCACAAAATCAAAAACAAAGAGGATAAAGATGCTGAGCGCATGAATTAAATAACGATATCTCATGGCATCTTCACAACCTTAATGTAATCAAGCGCTTGAAAATCAACACTTGATTTCACAAAGATATCAAGGCCGATGCCTGTTGCGACTGTTTCAATGGTACTTACTTCACCAAGGTATAAACCTTTTGGATAATTGCCACCCAAACCTGATGTTACAATCTTTTGTCCTTTTGCGACTGATTTTTCAGATTTCATCAATTGTATGTTAAAACCATCTTTTTCAAAATCATAGCTGTGCACAATGCCATTGACTGTTTTTCCATCGGTATGGATGCTGACGGATACTTTTGTGAATTCGCTGTTAGAGGTCATTAAAGCCACGGTGGCACTGTTATTGTCAACCGTAATGACCTTACCCACAAGGCCACTGGATGACATCACCGCATCCCCTTCTTCAACCCCATCACTTGATCCAACATTTACCGTCACAAATTTATTCCATGTGTCAAAAGAACGGGTAATCACGCGTCCTGAAATAAAGGTTAAATCAGTATACACTGTATCCAGTTCATTTAATGCTTTTAAGGATGCAATTTCCGCTTGGTATTCTTTTTCTTTAATTTGCCAAAGGGCTGCATCTTCTAATTGGTCTTTAAGTAAGTCATTGATATCACGTTGTTGCCAAAAACTGGCATAGTCTTGTGTAAACCTGGTTGCAGTTTGCACGGGGTATTCAATTAATGCATAACGAACCATGGAAAAAAAACCATAAACTTTCTTTTCAGTTTTATCATAAATGGTTAAATTTTTTAATATATTTAAACTTAATAAAGAAATTACTAAAACGACGATCATAAAGCTTAAAAATCTTCGCAATGGTTTTCTTTCTCTCATTCATATCACCTTTATCATTATACTAAAAATAAAGGTAAATTAAAAACAATTATCACGAATCTATCAGAAATAGATGGGGCATTTTTTCACGAATCGAAACATATCCCCCTTCAGCCACAATTAAATGGTCTAAAATGAACACACCCATCATTTGCCCTGCTCCCACTAAGACTTCTGTTGTCTTAATATCTGCATGAGATGGACTCAGCCCCCCACTGGGATGGTTGTGTACTAAAATAATTCTTGATGCACTTTTCTTTACCGCATCTTTAAAAATTTCACGTGGATGGACAACACTTCGATCTAGGGTTCCTTTAAAAAGAATAGAATGACCCAATAAACGGTTTTGTTTATCAAGATAGATTGCGATAAAGTACTCTTGTCTTTTATACCCAACTTCTAAATTGAGCCATGATATAAGCGCATTGGGTTTATCTATTTGAATGATTTCATCGTTTTTTGGCCTTACCATTCGTTTACTGACTTCTACCAGTGCTAAAAGTTCTAAAGCCTTGATATGTGAGATGCCAGGAATTTCTATGAGTTCATCTTTTTCTAAACGATTTAAACCTGATATCGTGTGGGCTTGTTTTAAGACTTTGTCTGCCACTTGTAAGGCAGAATATTTTCTTGTGCCTTGTCTTATGAAGATTGCCAAAAGCTCACGATCACTTAAAGTTTGAAGTCCTTGAATTAAAGCTTTTTCTCTGGGTCTTAAGTTTTCTGGTATTTCTTTTATTTTCATTTCTTATCACCACTAATAAGTAAGAGCACGCAAAGAAAAAACCTTCAAATTTAGAAGGTTTCTATAAAATATTGATAAGCATTGCGTTTGGGATCAATGGGATCATCCACTTCGATCACACCCGCATATTCAAATCGAAACTTTTGAAGTAGATAAATCATACGATAATTTTTAAAATGTGTGTCAATACGCACTTGCATTATGTTATTTTCATATGCCCATTGGATTGACTTTTCAATCACAATACGACCCAAGCCTTCTGTTCGATACAGCGGATGAACCGCCAAACGATGTATGGTAACATACGGCGCTTCTGGGTTTTGCCAAAAGCCATCAATCTCCTCATAATTTGGATCTGGAGTCTGAGACAAATTTACAGTTGCCGCTACAACGCCATCAACTTCTAACACAAAACATGTTTCATTTTGTATATCTTGTTTGATCGTTTTTTCGTTTGGTGCGCCACTTTGCCACTGCGTGAGGCCTTCTTCTTTTAGAAGTTGTTTCGCCCCTTCAATCATGACAACAACTTGATGTAAATCATCAAGTGTTGCCTTTCTGAGTCTATTCACCTAAAACACTGATGGCTGCAGGTGCGTACTCATTTTTAATGTAATCTTTAACCTTTTCATCTTCAAATGCTTTGAGGATTGCTTTTGATTTGTCTGAATCTTCTTCGCCACGGCGTACTGCCACAACGTTCACGATATTTGCGATGACATCATCACTGATTGTTTCAGCTTGAATACCACGATCTGTAATATCTGCAATCAGTGCAAAGTTTGCATTCACAACGGCATATTCTGCGTTGTCTAAGAGTTTCGCAACGTTTTCTGCACTGGCAAGTTCAATTTCAATACCTACTTTGTTTTCTGAAACTTGTTTGATATCAGCTGTATCTTTATCACCTTCTAAAGTAATCCATCCAAATGATTCAAGAAGTTTTAAAGCACGGGGTAAGTTTGTTGCATCATCTGGCACAATCACTTTGTCGCCTGCTTCTACTGCATCTAAAGAATCTTTTAAACCGCCATATAAAGCAATTGGTTCATAGTGAACTTTTAGAAGTGGCACTAAATCTGTACCATGTGATGCATTGAAATCTTCAAGATATGGGATATGTTGGAAATAGTTCGCATCAAGATCGCCATTTTCTAAAGCTGTATTGGGTAAAACATAATCATCAAATTCTTTAACCACAAGTTCATAACCTTGTTCAGCCAGTGGGTCTTTCAGTTGACGTAAGAAATCAGCATGGGGTAGTGATGTACCACCTAGAATAATTTGTTCAGTTTCTTTGTCTTTTGAACCTGTTGAACAACCCACTAATAATAAACCAGTCAATAATAACACAAGTAAGTTTTTCATATAAATTGCCTCCCTTTGTGTTGGTATAGAAAAAGCACGCCCCTTCCATAAGGATGAGCGTGCGTCATGTTACCACCTTAATTCGTATATACTTCACAGTATATACCTTTACGAGTTCTATCAAACTCTGATGCGTTAACGGGCAAAACCGGATTAACCTAACAACATGCTCAGCCAATCAGCTCCAAGACCATCTTCAGTAAAGATCCACTTGTTTACTTTCACCAAATGTAAACTCTCTGTAAAGTTTTTCATAAACCTACTTTTCTTTTCATAGCTTTTTCATTTGACACTATTATGCATGATATTTTAGGACTTGTCAACGGTAATTTGAATTTATTTAAAAAAAGACTTCGAAGTGAAGTCTTTAGGTGTTAATGCTTTTCAGGATAATCAATGATTAAGTGAAGATCCTCTAATTGTTTTTCAGTTCCCTTTGCAGGTGCATTGGTTAATGGACATCTTGCTGATGCATTTTTAGGGAAAGCAATCACATCTCTAATTGAATTGGAGTGAGTTAGAGCCATCGCAAAACGGTCTAAACCAAAAGCAATCCCACCGTGTGGTGGTGTACCATATTTAAACGCATCCACAAAGAATCCAAAGCGTGCTTTAATTTGCTCATCTGTAAAACCAATGAGACTGAACATTTTTGCTTGTAGGTCTTGATCATGAATTCTCATAGAACCACCCGCAATTTCATAACCATTTAATACAAGGTCATATGCATTGGCAACAACGCTAAGTGGCTCTGTATCTAACAGTTCAATGTGTTCTTCTTTGGGTGATGTAAAGGGGTGATGGCGTGCGACAAGATTATCTTCTTCATCCATTTCAAACATTGGGAAGTTAACAACCCATGCATATTTGAACGCTTCTTTATCAATCAGATCAAAGTCTTTTCCAAGTTGAAGCCTTAAAGCGCCAATTGCCATACAGGTTGGTTCCCATTTACCTGAACCAATAAAGATGACGTCGCCCTCTTCAAGATTAAAGTTTTCTTTTAGGTGCACCAGTTCTTCATCTGTAATAAATTTAGCAGCAGACCCTGTTAAAGTATCTTCTTGATATTTTAAGACCACAAGACCCATCAAGCCATTTTTCTTAACAAGTTCTGTATATTTATCTTGTACTTTACGTGTAATGGTATCTGCATGGTTTCCTTTTAATATTAAACCTTTTAAACTACCCTTTGTTTCTAAAGTATTTGAGAACACTTTAAATTCACTGTTTTTAAATGTTTCATTGAAATCTTGTAGTAACAATTCAAATCTTAAATCTGGTTTATCACTACCATAATTGTTTAATGCATCCACAAAATCAATACGTGGGAATTCTGGTTTCGCTTCATCCAAAACATCAACCATGACATTACTTGCGACTGTTTCAACAATATCCATAAATTGATCTTGTGAAAGGAAGCTTGCCTCAATATCAACTTGTGTAAAGTCTAATTGACGATCTGCCCTTAAGTCTTCATCTCTAAAGCATCGCGCAATTTGGTAGTATCGCTCTAAGCCACCAATCATTAAAAGTTGTTTAAAAATTTGTGGTGATTGCGCGAGAGCATAAAATTCACCTGGGTGAACACGTGATGGCACTAAGTACTCACGTGCCCCTTCTGGGGTAGATTTTGTGAGCATGGGTGTTTCAATATCAATGAATCCCATATCTTCTAAAGTACGTCTCATGTTTGATGTAATTTTAGCGCGGGTCATCATGTTTTTTTGCATGACGGGACGTCTTAAATCAAGATAACGATATTTTAAACGTGTATCTTCTAAAGCATCTGTTTCATCCGCAATAATCATGGGGGTTTGTGCTGCCTTATTGATGATGTTAAATGACATCACTTCAATTTCTACATCTCCTGTAGGAAGTTTAGGATTTTTATCTTGTCTTTCAGTCACAAGTCCTTTTACGCTTAATACGTATTCACTTCTAACTTTTTCAATTTCTGGATATTCATCAGCATTCACAACAAGTTGGATAATCCCGCTTCTATCACGAAGGTCAATAAACACAATGGATCTAAAGTTTCGACGTTTGGAAACCCATCCCAATAATTCAACTGTTTCGCCTACGTTTTCAATACGTAAGTCACCATTATAATATGTACGATTCATCTTATTTCTCTCCTAACCACTCTTTAACCTGCGTTACCACTTCATCCAAATCTACACTAACTTGTGTTTGTGATTCAATATGTTTTAACGTTACTTTATTTTCTTGCACTTCATTTTCTCCCACAAGCATCGCAACTTTTGCTTTATAGCGATCTACCATTTTAAATTGCGCGCGCATGGAACGATTCTCAAAGTCATTTTCTACCACATAACCCGCTTCTCTTAAAGCATTTGCGGCTTTAAAGACATGTGTATTGGCTTCTTTATCTAGAGGCATACCATAAACATCCACGACATCTTCATCAGCGATATCGATCTTTGCGGCATCTAAGTATACCATCAAACGCTCAATCCCCATGCCAAATCCAAAGGCTGAAACACTGGGTCCACCATAATACTCAACCAAATGATCATAGCGACCACCCGCAAAAATGGTACTTTGGGCACCTGCACTTTCATCTGTCGAAACGACTTCAAAGACAGTATGGTGATAGTAGTCAAGCCCTCTTACAAGTTTGGGTTCAACTTCATATGCAATCCCTGTTTCATCTAAAAGATTCAAGACGGCTTCAAAATATGCTTTTGAAGTATCATTGAGTGAATCCTTATTGGTAGGGGCACTTTTGAGTGCTTCATGATCTTGATAGAATTTATCATCTAAAATTCTTAAAGGATTTTGTGTAAAGCGACGTTTGTTGTCTTCACCCAAATCATCAATATAAGGTTCAAAGTGTTTAACAAGTTCTGTGCGATATGCATCTTGACTCTCTTTATCACCCAACGTATTAATAATGAGTTTATATTTCTTTAATCCCAAATCATTCAAGACTTTTAATCCCAGTGTGATGGCTTCAACATCAGAATATGGGTTGGCTTCACCAAAGTATTCGACACCAAATTGTGTATGCATACGCATGCGTCCCTTTTGGGGTCTTTCATATCTAAAATTTGGTGAGATATAGAAGAATTTTTGCGTGGCGTTTCCTTGTGCATAGAGTTTATGTTCCACAAATGCACGCACAACACCGGCTGTTCCTTCTGGTTTTAAAGTTAATGAACGATCACCGCGATCTTTAAAAGTATACATTTCTTTATTAACCACATCACTGGCATCATTACCACGATCAAAAACTTCTGTATGTTCGAAGATGGGTGTTTTGATTTCACCCACATGATATCTTTCACAGTTTTCACGTGCAACTTCTTCAATCTTTTTCCATGTGCGCATTGTTTCCCCATATACATCTTGTGTACCACGAGGTGCTCTTAAGTTAGACATAGTATCACTTTCCTTTTCCTAAAACAAAAAAATAAAGATGGCCCAAGGACGCTAAAAGCGTGGTACCACCTTTGTTTATACTCAATCCTTAACGCAGATTCACGAATCTTTCTACTCTAATTTCAAAAGATCTTCTCCTGTGTGTCACACTAAATTTCAAAGCATGCTTTTCACCAAACAGCATGTCTCTAAGCAATGTCCTTTAGTTCATTCACTATCAACAAATTTTTATCATTAATAATGTATCATATCTTCACATCTTTTACAAGATGACACGCTCAACACGAATCACTGAATCAACCTTACGTAAATTCGCAATCAAGTTTCTTAAGTGCTGTGCATCTTTAACCATGACACGCATCGTTGTTGTAACGTGAATTTTATCTTCTTCAACCTCGGAATTAACCGCTGTAAGCTGCACTTTGAGTTGTGAAGCTGTGGTGACTAAGTCAGTCAGTAAGAAACTTCGATCTGATGAGAAGATGGATAATACGGTTTCATAATCGCCATGGGTGAAATCTTCTTCCCATGAAACATCGATTAATCGAGATTTTTCATTTTTAACATTGGGACAATCTTTGCGGTGAACACGAATCCCCTGTCCCTTGGTAACATACCCAACAATGTCATCCCCATATACGGGCGAACAACACTTAGACATGGATACCATCATGGAATCTATACCGGCAATTCTAACACCCAAATCTCCTGTAACTTTACGTTCTGTGCGCGGTTTGTTGAGGAGTTTTTCAAATTTTTGGTGTTCGTCGATGGGTCGTTGTACATCAATTTTTTCAAAGATTGATGGCAGTGACAAGGCTTTTGTTGCTACGGCATAATATAAATCATCCATGGAGCTGACTGAGAAGTTATTTAAAATATTTTCAAGTTTCTTCAATAGTTTCTCATCGATGTTACGTTTTCTCGCTTCATCTTTAATCATTTGTTCACCCTTAGATACTAAGGTTGAACGCTCTTCTTGAATTTTTCTTTGTAGGTATTGGCGGATTTTATTTCTGGCATGACTTGTCTTAACAACTTTGAGCCAGTCTTCAGAAGGTCCTGATTGTTTATTGGTTCTAACGCGTACCACATCACCTGTTTTTAGTGGGGTGTTTAGTGGTACCAGTGTGTTATTGACCGTTGCACCTACCGTTTGGTGTCCAACTTCTGTATGGACACGATACGCAAAGTCAATGGGTGTTGCACCATTGGGTAAATCAATCACACGTCCCTTTGGCGTCATGACATAGATATTGGCATCAAAGATATCTCGTTGTAACACGTCCATGTATTCAAGGGCATCTTCATCCACATCTTCTGTCATCATGTTAAAGTCTTTAAACCATGCCAGACGATCTTCAATTTCTTTGCGACCTTTACTTGGCATGTTTGTATTACCCTCTTTATATTTCCAATGCGCCGCAACCCCACGCTCCGCAATATCATCCATTTGATAAGTACGGATTTGGATTTCGAAGATATTCCCTTCCTCACCCACAATGGTGGTATGTAAGGATTGGTACATGTTCATTTTCGGCATCGCAATATAATCTTTAAGTCTTCCTGGAATGGGTCTGTATGACGCATGGATATAACCCAGTGTTTCATAACAGTTCAATTCAGATTCTGTAATAATACGAATCGCCAGAAGGTCTAGAATTTCATCAAAGCGTTTGTTTTTGGTCGTCATTTTCTTATAAATACTGTATAAGTGTTTTGAGCGGCCAAAAATATTAAATTTAATATCATTATCAATCAACATCTTAGAGATTTGCGTAATCATTTGTGTGACTTGTTGGTCTCGCTCTACTTTACGCATTTCTACAAGACGTGCGATTTCATAGTATTTATCTGGATGTAAATATTGGAAACTTAAGTCTTCAAGTTCATTTTTAATTTGCGCAATACCGAGTCTGTGCGCAATGGGCGCATAAACATCCAAGGTTTCTTGTGCAATTTTTCTTTGTTTTTCTGGGGGTTGAAATTGAAGGGTGCGCATATTATGAAGCCTATCGACAAGCTTCACAAAAATAACGCGAATGTCATTGGCCATCGCAATAAAGATCTTACGGTGGTTTGCGGCTAAGTACTCTTTCTCATCCACAAACTCAATGTTACCAATCTTTGTGACTGATTCTACAATTTTCGCGATGTCTTCATTGAATGCTTCTGTTAATTCTTCAACAGTGACACCACTATCTTCAATCACATCATGTAAAAACCCTGCCGCAATGGTTACAGGAGACATGCTTAATTTCGCAAGAATATGTGCAACATGCATCAAGTGAACCAAGTATGGCTCACCACTTTTTCGATATTGCCCTGCATGTTTTTCTTTCGCAAAATAAAAAGCACGCTCTATCAAATCAATATTCTCTTCTTGTTTAATATAAGTTTTGGCTTCATGCAAAATCATATCCAAACTGATATCGCCAATCATTTCATGTGACATATTCTCACCTCCAAGTCTTTCTATCATTATATCGTAAAAGTTGTAAAAAACGAAGTTATATAAACTCCGTTAGTATTGTAATATTGTGTAAATGTCAATATCGTCTAATTTGTCGCGACCTTTTAAATCGACAAGTTCGATTAAAAATGCGCATCCGACTACTTCAGCACCAAATTCTTTAATTAAAGAAACGGTTGCTTCAACGGTACCACCTGTTGCCAGTAAATCGTCAATCACAAGCACTTTTTGTCCTTTTTTAATGGCATCTTTATGCATGTGTAATTCATTACTACCATATTCTAAATCATATTTATATGAAATTGTCTCTCTTGGTAATTTCCCAGGTTTTCTCACTGGAATAAATCCGATTTCAAGCTCAGTAGCGACAGGACATCCGAAGATAAATCCTCTGGATTCAGGACCGACGATGACATCTGCCCCCACCTTTTTCGCGAAAGCTGTGAATAATTCAGTCGCCTCTTTGAATGCTGCACCATCTGCCATTAAAGGGGTAATATCTCTAAATAAAACACCTTCAGTTGGAAAATCAGGAATGGTCGCAATATATTTACTTAAGTCCATTTTATTCCTCCAAATCACAAAGTAATTATAGCACAATTATCGCGCATTACGTAATCGTTTTATATTTTTATAAAGCACAAATCCAACGATCATAGCGATGATCATACTAAAGGTCACAATAATCCAAGTGTTGTTGACGTTTGTGATGGGCGTCAAACTCACAATGTTCTCTTGATGGGTTGGCACAAACTCAATAAACCCATCATCATTGGCCATTAACTTTTGTTCAGAGTCAATAATGAGGTCTTGATTATAACCATAGATAAAGTGATATTGATTCACTTCCGAACCAAATAATTTATGGTTAATATAAACACGCATGCCATCCACTGGTTTTTCAGTGAAGTTTAATTTAAAAGCACGATCATTTTTTACCAGTTGGTATAAAGGATCTTGAAGTTTAATATTTCTAAAATTAAATGATAAGTTATAATCATTTTTAATTCTTTGATTAATAAAGAATTTATATAAGATTTTACCATTTAAATCACCGAAGATGACTTCAAGTTTTTGTGCTCCCAGTTGCAGTAGAATTTCTTTATTAATCAGCATGCTGCTTAAGTTACTCAAATCTTCTTTTAAAAGTTCATCTGGTAATTGAATCCAAAGTGTACTGTGTTCACGGTTTTCCATGTAATCTAAAATCTCTTGATCAGGAAGGACCAGTTCAAACGATTTTAAATTTGAAGGTTTAAAGTCTCTAACTTGAAGATAAAACCCAGTATCATCATTTTTCGTGTTTTCTAATAGATAGGTTTCTGCTTCACGATTGCTCACTTTCTCACTGACTTTAATATCTAAAGTTGTTTTAATACCAGCCACTTCTGCTTCAAGTTGTGTTTCCCCAACTTTTAGACCCCTTAAAACACCCGATTCAATCACAACAATTGATTCATCAACGATGTGATATGTGGCAGTTTTATCAGACGTGGTATCATAGGGTACATAAATCAGTTCTGGAATTTTGGCCGTTTCATTTAAATTTAAGTTTACAGATGATGGGTTGAACTCAATTTTCGTAAGTGGCGCACTGACATGCACAATCATCGATTCAGTATGACCATCAAGACTTGCGGAAATGACAGTCTGTCCGAGTTTATGGCCATATACTTTACCATTTTCAACACTGGCAACAGATGGCGTACTTGAAGACCAAACAATACGACCCAAATCTAAGTTTTTGGGTTCAACTTCAAAGTCAACCACAAAAGTTAACCCACGGATTAAGTAAAAAGAATCTTGATTGAACTTCAAGTAACCTTTTTCTTCTTGATCTTGAAAATTAAATTCATGGGTGTAGCTTTTGTCTTCATCTTTTAGTCTTACAATTAGTGTTACTTTTGTGTTCCCTACTTTTTTAGCATTCACTGTGAATTCTTTTTCACCCACGGTAATATCCAAAATATCATCAGGTGCAGAAACAACACTCACACTATAGTCTTCTTCAAGTGCAACATCAAATTGAATGATTTCAGTGTCATATAGATCAAGCTTATGAAGCTTCTTTTCGTTTTTTATTTCTATCACAATTTCAGGTTCTTCAGGTACCACTTCTTCCTCAATATCTTGAGCGAAAACAGAAGGCACCATTAAAAACACCATCATCAATAATAGAAGAAAATTTATGAGATATTTTTTCATGCGCTCACCTCACTGTGTATATTATACATCAAACGTATCAATGCTAAAAGATAAGCCAAATCTTGGGTGGACATCAAAGGTGCCGTAAATGGCATGAATGTTCATTAATGTCTCTTTGGAAAGATTTGGATTAAAGATCACTGCATCTTTTAAATAATAGTTCCTAAAGATACATTTATAACCATAACCATTTAATGCCACAACATCATCAATCTCAAAACCAGACAACATAAATGTAGGCACTTCAAACCCTTCACCAAATGGCTCTAATTCAAAGAGATCCCGGATCATTTTGTCAGTAATTTCAAAATCACAATAAATACTGGGCTTTAAATTATGGTGTGCTTCTAAGTGTAAGATTTCTTGATTCACATCTTTCACAAAGTCATCATAGTATTCTTTTTTCACACTTAAGCCAAACGCAAAATCATGTCCCCCAAAACCATCAAAGTATTTCTCATTTAACTTTGAAAATAAATCTTT
>RRZT010994577.1_pt1 | contig 12920 bp, 10 predicted proteins | sample 2165551 | NCBI WGS metagenome assembly RRZT01 (sample SAMN10456910, study PRJNA506462) | wastewater metagenome | biome: wastewater; feature: sludge; material: wastewater sludge; isolation source: wastewater sludge with Escherichia coli K12::gfp cells carrying plasmid... | place: USA: Moscow, Idaho... | reverse complement strand
TCCAGCACCAGCCGGCACGCCTCGGGGATGGTCATAAAGTAGCGTATGATGTCCGGATGGGTCACCGTGATGGGACCTCCCTTCTCAATCTGTTCGCGGAAACGCGGAATCACCGAACCGTTGCTTCCCAGCACATTGCCAAAGCGCGTGGTAATAAACTTCGTTACACCCGGATGATCACCGTTTATTATGGCCGTAGCCAGGCTCTGCACATATATTTCGGCCAGCCGCTTGCTGCACCCCATCACATTGGTAGGATTCACGGCCTTGTCCGTCGATACCATCACAAACCGTTCCACCCCGTACTTTACGGCATGGTCCGCCATATTACGCGTACCCCACACATTCACCCGTATAGCCTCGCAGGGATTGCTCTCCATCAAAGGAACATGTTTATAGGCCGCAGCATGGAAAACTACCTGAGGAAGATAACTTTCAAAAACGGCATTCACTCTGGACACGCTGCGCACATCACCAATCACCGGCTCGAATTCAAGTCCAGGAAACTTCTCTTCCAACTCAAGGCGTAAGTTATGCATGGGAGTCTCTGCCGAATCGAACAATACTAACTTGCGTATGTGGAACTGAGCTAGCTGCCTGCAAATCTCACTTCCAATGGAACCCGCCGCTCCCGAAACCAGCACAACTTTACCTTCCAAACTATCGGCAATCTCCTGCAGGTTGATTATAATCTCGTCACGGCCCAACAAATCCTCGATAAGCACCGGACGGATTGTCTTGTGCATACTTCCCTCTACCAATTCCTCCATCTGGGGGATAACTAAAGTTCGAAGATTTAGTTTCTCACAATGCCTTATCAAACGGTTTTGCTCCTCTTTGGCCTCTTTCGGATTGGTAAACAAAATCCCGTCCAGGTTATTTCTTTTTATTAGGCTGGCAAGACCAATCTTGTCTTCAACGTAATAAACCGGCAAGCCTCCAATGCTCATTTTTTTTCCTCGCAAACCATAGATGATATATCCCATGGGTTTATAAGAACTAAAGTATGCCGTTGTATTTAGATTTATAGATGACACGCTTTGCGGTGTGGTACCATAAATGAGCAAGTTCCGTTGCTGTTTGTTATTATTGGCAACGATGATTTTATACATGTTGATAAGAATCACTCGTATTGCTATCAGCAACGCGTTGGTAGTCAATGTATCAATAAAGAAACAAAGGAACCAGAATTTGAAGGGTTTGGGAGAATCCCAAAAGTAAAGCATCGATATGAGTAAAACCGACTTTACAACCGCAGAAGAACTCAACCGCCACAACTCCTGCAACGTGGAATGCCTTACCACCCCCCGGTAGGGGCGGAAAATAAGATATGCTGCAGTACTTGCCACTCCGGAAAAGAAGGCAATTCTTATAAACATACCTAAATCCACACGAATACCGATGGCATATTGAAGCAGACTTACAGTAAATAGTGAAACAGAGACAGCGGTTACCAGGTCGGCACCAAACACAATCCAACGGCTCAGGTATTTTATCTGAGCGAGATTATTAAGTTTTTCTTGAATTATTTTTTTCATTCTGTCATTTATAGGTAAGCATTCAATACTTGGCTTTCACACAATACCAGTGGGTGATATTCTTTTGACGAATCTCAATTCCATCACTTACAACCAGGCAAAGGCACTTGATTTGAAAATTGGAATATTGCTTCAGACTTTTAAACGGAGCATCTAACGAAACGGCCCGATCATTAAACAAAAACGTATAATGGGCCTTTTTTGAGGAACGCCCTCTTTTTGGTATTTTTACCAAAAAGCTACATAATCTGTTGTCATTTTTGGCATAAGAGTATTTATTTTATTTTGTAAGCCACAAATCCAAACGGAATTAATTTTTGATACAACAGCCGAGTATTGAACGCTTACATTTAAGAGTCTAATCTTTTCTATGAATACAAAGAACTACATCGTTAAAAAGACCTCTGGAAATTAAAAGCTCCCTTAAAGCTATGACAGTTAGCTGAATCAAGGTAAGCCGATTTCCAAGACAGTAATTAATTGTTTATAACGCAATATTCAATATTGTTGCGATTGCCATTAGCATGGTGGAGAAGAACGAATATTTGGCCCAGTTTATTTCGGCAGGTTCCTTTACGTAAACGGTATCACCGGCATAGAGCAACGGTAGTTCCTGTACCCGGTGATTCGCGTTCATGTAGTCCTTCAGGCGGATCTCTTCGATAGACTGATCCGCTCGTACGATCACAATCTGTTTTCCTTTCTTGATATTCTTGATACCACCAGCCATGCTTAAGGCCGAAAGTAGGTCCACCCCTTCAAATATCTGAAATTGCCCTGGCTTGTTCACATACCCCAGCACGTTGAGCATTTGGTTTTGTATCTTGCGGATATATATAGACACCACCGGATTCACTACAAACTTTTCTACACTTTTCTCAATAGACAAAGTCAGTTCATCGCTACTCATGCCAGCTACTTTTATACCTCCAATACCCGGATACTGGATACATCCGTCAGGCAAAACAGTAATTCCACTCAATGAAAACTCTGGATGCTCCATAACCACAACATCTAATACATCCCCTCTATTAATCACATAATTGTCCTTTTGACCCTTTATCGAAGGGGCAATCAAGAATAAACACCAAACCACTAAACATGTAATCCATTTTGCATTCATATGTGCTTACATTTTTTTATATACATTGTTGTTCCTAATAAACGATTTGTTTTTTGTTTCCACGCTTTTCAAGATTGGTACGAATCTCTTTTTTTAGCAGTAACTTATATCCTGGTATATCCGGATAGAAGAATAATCTCTCCTTTTCGTTGCTATAATAACCCGGTAATGAAGCAAACGAAAAGTCAGGTGCAGAAAGTATATCTTTATAAAGCGACAACAAGAATTTCCTATCCATGTTTGTTTTAAACACCTCTTTAAAATTGGTTATAACTTCCATTTGCCCTTTTGTATCCAAATGTCTAAAGGATGTTCGCATCGCATTAAGCATTATTCTTTGACGGTGGTGCCTCATTTCATACGCAAGCTCAAGTTCCCGAACCTTAAAATCTTTCATTCGTTTTAAATCCATGAACCTTATAAACTCCCAGGCATGAAACCCATCCAGATGCCCAGTACCTGGCTTCAAACTATAAGCATTTGCATAGGGCCCGTCAAGTTTACAATTTACCCCCCCCAGCAGATCAATCAAATCCATAAACGCAAATCTATCTTGTATTAAATAGTAATCAATTTTTTGTTTAAGGCAATTTTCTACAACCTGTACAGTATATTGTATGTCGAAAGTATAGAACAGGTCTATCAATCGGTAATCCGTATTGAGGAAAAGGGTACTATGTGGAATATGGGTAAACTGAATCCGTTTAAATTCGGGATAATAGGTTATCAGAACATAAACGGCCGGCAACCCTACATACAGTATTGAATATTTTTTAATTTCCATCTCACTCTGCGGGGCAGCTGAATTAGGATCAGACACCCTTCTCATAAGATCTGTCAACTGTTTTGCATCCACTCTTGTCAATCCGGACGGACGTGAAGGGATGTGATAGATGGAGTCGTTTAGGACTATCTGATCAAGATTTACAGCCTGCAAGTCGGCAGAAGTCATTAATCCTCCCCCCCTGTGAATCAGCATTCCTAGATCAGAGCCTTGTTTCATGGAATAAACAGCAGGGAGGTTAACAGCACCGCATATACCTACTCGAATCAACACCCTTTCTTTTTTTCCTTCAAGTAAAGGTAACACTAACCAGTACATTAGCCCTAAAAAAATAAAGCCGGCTAAAACCATCCAAAATGCAATTTTTCTTTTGCGAAAATCTTTTTCTGAGACGAAGTCTCTCTTGTTAATACTTTGTTTTCTCATCAGTTTGTAACCAAATCTTTGTTTTCATCCCTTGTTTCTGCCGCAAGAATTTTTGTCTGTAGTAAAACTGCCTGATCAAGCGATGTTTTGCTCGATGCATCTATGGCATATTTTTCTGGAAAGGGAATTTTAATAGAGGTCCCAACCGGTATATAATTGGGATTTTCAATAACATCCCGGTTTTCCATATATATATATACCCAAAACGACTTATTTCCATAGTAAGATAGTGAAAGTAAGGTTAGCCGCGTCCCTGGCTCAATAACTACTGTATCCAGCCATAGGGGCTCTTTTTGTGCAACCAAGGCCGAATCTCTCTTTACTGTATCTGGTGCAGATACCTCTGTATGTTCAGTAATTGGTAATTGTATTAGTCCCGTTTTATCAACTATTTGATTTTTTGCAGCAAGCTTTGGCTCGGGTGATAGATACCATACGCATGCTGCAATAACTACAGCCAGAAATGTCAAAACATAATAACCCCATTTCTTAAAGCCAAATTGTAGTAAAGCTGAAGTACGCCCTTGCTCTTTCTCAAGAGCTAAATTCCTAGGAACAGCAGGTTTCTCCCGCTCGGGAACATATTGATAATTTTCGTAATGATATCCTGAATATTTACTCAGCACATTCTCTTTTACCCCGTTAATAATAGTGCCAATAATAAATAGATTATGCAATTCAAACAGTCGCTTCAATTTGTTAAGCGCAACTCTTGATGTGTTTCCTAATCGAACAACTAGTATCGTTCCGTCAACATGCTCCATAAAACTCAAAATTTCCGGAATAAATAGTGTAGCAGGCGTATCCACAATCACCACATCAAACCGATCTTTGACATCTTTAAGATACTGTCCCAGCATCGGACTGTCATAAAACAAATCCCGCGAATCTGTAACCGTGCCAGCAGGAGTAATCCAAAGTAATGGCACCTGTGTTTCATGCTCTACACCTTCAAGCGTACAGTCTCCGGAAATTAAATTACTTAGTCCAGATTCATCTAACTTGTTAAGCATCTTGCTTAGTTTAGGAGAAAAGAAATCCGTGTCAACTAACAGAACACGTAATTTTTTGTGGGCTAGTGCGCGCGCAATCTCCAGACAAATATGAGATTTACCTTCGTGTCTTACCGAACTGCAAACTGACAAGACTCTTTTATCTTTATATTTTAGCGCCTGTTTTATATTTATCACTAAATTATTCAGATCACTCCTGCTATCGTACCCTGTAGTTGGTTCTCCGGGCCCATTAATATTTGGAGCTCTCTGTTTTAAAACCCCCAATGAACCCAAAACAGGCCAAGAATAAAAACGCTCATAATCGGCCGCCACTATGAGACGGTTATCAAGCAAATCATATAAATAAACTACTACTGCAGCCACAGTAAGCCCTACCAACAGGCCAACAGCAATAAAAAATAAAATACTTTTGTTTGCAGGCACATTAGGCACAGATGGTTCGTCCGCAATCACAAAACGGCTCAAGCTTCCAGACGAAGCGCTTTGAGCTTCAATTAAATTAGAATTAAGTTGTTTAATAGTAAGGAACACCATTTCACGGTTTCTCAGTACTTGTTGCTGATTTTCATCTGAAGAGTCTGGTAAAATTTGATGCTCCAGATCCCCAATTACTCTTTTCAAAGACGCAACATGCGTCTCTTCGGATACTTCTTCTATCTGCAGTTCCATCAACTTGCTCATCAACTGCGTCTTCAGTGGATTTTCCATAAGACTTTTAATTTGCATCCGGTTCTCCAGACTGTCACGCAACATTTCGTTCAACTGCTTTATATTACTGCGTATTGCTTTAATCGAGGGATGATCTTCTCTGTTTCTGGTAAGTGCACGAGCCAAGTCTACTTCTAAATTCATTAATTGGACCTTTACAGGCTCAGTAAAAGCAGACTCGTTAATAATTGTTCCATCCAAGTTCTTTAAAGATGTTTCTGCCCGTTGCCGCGAAGCCTTCAAAGTGTTTAGCGTAATTTCAGCTTTCATCAGATCCATTCGAAACAACTCTAGGTTGGTCTGTAGCTTTTCCGCATCCTGTATGCCTCCGGAGTGAACGGATGCAAGCGTAATCACTTGTTTGTCAATTGAATTTAGTTTTTCGTTGTTTTTAGCAAGCTGGTCAGTAAGAAAAGCAATAAGTCTTTGTGAGTTGTTCTGCTGATGCATAAATAACAACTCATTCAGAGATTCAATGTAGGCAGTCATAATAATAGGGATATTACCCGGATGCCCAGATTTGATACCTACTTTAAAGATAGGTATCCTGTCCTCCTTTTTTTTATCCAGAATTTCAATATTAATCTGACTTTTAAGCTCTGTTTCTGTAAGCGGAAGTCCTGTACGATTCAAAGTAAGGTGAAGGATTTCTGAACTTTGCATTTTGCTAAACCAAAAATTCTTGTCAAAATCAGATTTTACTACCGGGACGTCTTTTTCAGACATATATTCGTGTACAGTTTCATTGTAGAATACTTCGTATTCAGACTTATATTCCTTTGGCTGCTTAAAAGCAAATATTATAATACATGTAAATATAAGAGCGAAAATAAATAAAAAAATCCACTTGTGTATAACCAATACTTGTAGGTAACGTATAATTAATTGAACCAAATTTTCTTCTTGAAGATTCTCGTGGGCTAAATTAGAATTTTCTTGCATAGGTAAATCTTATTAATAAGGACGTGGGAATGTTTTTAATGAGACAAAGGTAATTATTATATTAAAGTTTGCAATGTAAAACTGTTAAAAAAAATAACTTATCGATGGATTTATACATTCAACACTTTTATTCATTTCTAACCCTAAGCTTTTTGATGAAGCAATTAAGGTGTGGATAATAAATTTCTACCTATATAAATACTTTACAAATTCAAATACTTTGCTTTTCATATCCTATATTTAGTAGATTAACACAGTCAATTATTCTTTGTTGATATTGTAAAAATAAAATAGGTCTGCGAAAATATCCTAAATATGATATATTGCAAACTTATATTTGTTATAACAGTGAATACTAATTATTGGCTGACCTGATTTAATTTTGATTTTAATGTGTAATTTTTTATTGAGTTACATCCCTCAATAGCCTCTTTTATACAATCCACGATGTAATGCACATCTTCGTCGGTTACGTACGGCCCGCTAGGAAGGCACATGCCGGTTTTGAAAAGAGCTTCAGAAACACCATTCACATAAGCAGGAGCATTCTTATAAACAGGTTGTTTATGCATAGGCTTCCATAAAGGGCGCGCTTCAATGCCTGCCTTATCCAGGTAGATACGCATAGCCTCAATGTTATTGTTAGGTTCGCAATCAGTATGTACAGAACCGCCTGCATGAACTACACCTGCTGCACCACCTACAGCGCCCTGAACAGCATCTGCATAAGCAAATTCCTCTCCCTTTACCTTTATAGATGGATCAATGGTAATCGTATTAAGCCAATAATTGCTTTCATATCTGGAAGAAGGATTTTCGTGAAGTTCGATACCTTCCACTTCAGCCAACAACTCTTTATATAATTTACATACATGCTGGTGATGTTTTACATGATCTTCTACAACCGTCATCTGACCACGACCGATACCTGCACATATATTACTCATGCGGTAGTTGTAACCAATCTCTTCGTGCTGATAATAAGGATAAGCCTCACGAGCCTGTGTGGCATACCACATAATTTTGTTTTTCGAATCGGCATCGCCACAAATCAGGGCACCACCTCCCGAAGTTGTAATCATCTTATTTCCATTGAAAGACAGAACACCAAAGGCACCGAATGTGCCCAACATCTGTCCATCAAATTTGGATCCAAACCCCTCGGCAGCATCCTCAATTACCGGAATACCGTATCGGTTGGCTATTTCCATAATCTCATCAACTTTGTAGGGCATACCGTACAGAGCCACCGGAACAATCGCTTTTGGAGTTTTACCTGTTTTTACGATACGATCTTTGATAGCCTGCTCCAACAACTGAGGGTCCATGTTCCAGCTATCTGTTTCAGAATCCACAAACACCGGAGTAGCCCCACAATACACAACCGGATGAGCAGAAGCACAGAAGGTAAAACTCTGAACAATTACTTCATCACCGGCACCTACGCCACAAGCCAACAAAGCCAGATGTACTGCAGCTGTACCTGCAGAAAGAGCCACTACTTCCTTGTTCTGATTAACATATTGCTTCAAATCTTCTTCGAAGCCATTTACATTGGGACCTAATGGCACTACCCAATTTGTATCAAATGCTTCCTTAATATATTTTTGTTCTAAACCTGCCTCACTCATGTGGGCAAGGCAAAGGTATATACGTTTATTTATCATTAGTTCTATTGTTAGAATTTCTTTATCTTATAAAATCATCTGTGTAATTTCTCACCTTTATCTCCCCATGGCCAGGACATATTGAATACAGCCCTTCCATAGCTTTTAATCTGTCATATGAATTTCGAGCTTCTGATTTGTTACTGTTGGGAAAGATAGCGGTTAGTTTGGTGTTTGGAATGAAAGAGTCGCCAGTAAACAAATAATCCCCTACAATATATGATAGACAGCTTTTGTCATGACCGGGAGTAGATAGGATATTTGCAAGAATGTAAGGAAACAATTCGATTGAATCACCCTCAATAAGAGGGAATACTTTATCAACTTTAGAGATAATAAAGTCAGACATTTCATCGTGATACTTTGTTATATTGAGCTTTGGATCTTGTAGAGCAAGAATGCCAAAATCATTGGTATAGATAAAAGCATCAGGAAAATCACTTAGTAATTCATTAATCCCATAAATGTGATCAGCATGAGAATGAGTCAATAGAACACCCTTAATGTATTTACCAAACAAACGTTCTTTAACATCAAAGTAATCACCGCAATCTACCAACCAGACATAATCATATGCTGTATTTGACAGGATGTATGTATTGGAACTAAAGAAAGAGTTCGTAATTCTTGTTACTATCAAATTATCACATTTCCAAATAGTATTCAACATCTTTAAATAGTAATAATCTATTTACAAGTGTAGCCTCCGTCAACAAAGATATTGGTACCAGTCACCCATCTGGATGCATCAGACAAAAGGTAAATGCATGCATTTGAAACATCAGTTACTTCGCCAAGACCTAGTAAATGCTGGGCTTCCAACGCTTTCCTCTTATCTGGATCTGTAATGTGAGGAAGGTCTTCATTGATAGGGGTTATTACGCAGCCAGGCGACACAGTGTTTACTCTTACCCGTTTCTTTGCCAATTCGCAAGCCAAACTTCTGGCTCCCGATAGCAAAGCCCCCTTAGTCATACCATAAATTGATTTTCCTTGCTCACCCACACTTCCCATCACTGAGGAGAAGAAGATTACGCTAAGTCCATCTTTTGCAATAACTCCACGTTTAGCAACTTCTTTAGTAAGCATGTAAGCCGAATATACATTCGTTTGGAAAAAGTGGTCCAGTGTTTCTTTATTGGCCAGATTTAAAGGCATAGTAGTTGAAATACCAGCGCAATTAACAAGGCCGCTAACAGGACCAACATTTGTAACAATTTGATTTACCAGAGAAGAAAAATCCTCAAAATCCACCAAGTCATACGATATGATGCAATGTTTATCAGGATTCTTCATTTCCGATAATGTAAGGTTGAGTCTATCTTCATTTCTCCCTATTAATGCAACAGTTGCTCCCATACGAGAGCAATCTATTGCACACTGGGCCCCAATTCCGGAAGAGGCTCCAGTTACAATAATTGTTTTTCCTTCCAGAGAAAAAGGATTATACTGCTTGTCCATTTTCGACTTCAATAATATCGCTAATTTTACAATCAACAAAAGGCACAATAGCAGTAGCCCAGGTCATTCCAACACCGAATGCACTCATAAGCAGTTGCTTTTTTCCATCCAGTTTGCCTTGAAGCTCACTTACCATAGTTAGAGGAACAGAAACAGAAGAAGTATTTCCATATTTGGCAATAGTAGATGGAATCTTTGTAGTATCTAACTTCATCTTTTTAGCAATGTAGCTATTGATAAAATTATTAGCCTGATGAAAGACTACAAAGTCAAAATCATCTACCGTCTTTTCTGCAAAGGCAAGTGTTTTCTTTATATCTCGCGGAATTTCGCGAATTACGAAATTAAACACATCCCCACCACGCATGTATCCCTGCTCATCACTGCGCATATTCCCAAACTCATCTACTTCTTTTTCAATTACTGTTTCTGCAGAACTCATGTTTCTGTAACCACCAGCAGGAATCATAATCAGGTCTGCACGAGATCCATCTGAGTTTAGAGAAAATGTACTTTCGCCAAATTTGTCATCACACTCAATTAGGGCAGCTACTCCGGCATCACCAAAGATGAAAGCACTTCTTCTGTCTCTTGGCGAATACACTTTAGACCGAGTTTCACCATCCAGCAATAAAGCCTTTTTTAATCCGGATTTCTGCATCATAGGGAAAACTACAGACAAACCATAGAGAAATGCCGAACAACCCAAATTAATATCAAAAGCAATTGTATTGTTGGGAAGACCCAATCTATGCTGTAAGATAACCGAAGTGGCAGGCATACGATAGTCGGGTGTCTGTGAGATGAATATTAGCAGATCAATTTCTTCTTTGTTGATTTGGTTATCGCTTATCAATTTCTCTGCAGCTGCAAAACAAAGATCAGAAGAGCATGTATTTTCATCTGCAAAGCGACGCTCCTCAATTCCTGTTTTTTCAACAATAGCAGCTGCCTCTTCAGGAGTAAACACATCTGTATACTCTAAATTCTTTATCACGCGTTTAGGTACTGCGGCAGACATGGCCGTAATACCTACTCCCTTAAACTTCAGATACGACATGGCTTATTTGTTAGACTCAATATATGACACAATCGCACCCAAAGTAGTCAATTTTTTGAAATCAGCCATTTCTATCTGAATTTCATATTCTTCATCCAGCATTGCAATAACAGAAAGATAAGCAAGAGAATCCCACTCATCTAGCGTTCTGAACTCTGTATTCTCATTCAATTTAGCGGCATCAGTATCGATGGCTTCAGCAAAATTCTCAATAAATTTTGTCATTCCCATATCTATAATTTTTTAAAGATTTATATTTCTATTCTTTTAGCCGGATTCCCCATATAGAGAAATCCATCCTTCGTTTTTCTTAAAACAACCGCCCCTGCTGCAAAGCGTGTATTGTCACCGATTTTCAAGTCCTGAGCAATGAAAGACCGGGCACCAAAAAAGTTCTTATTCCCTATAGTAGTCTGGCCGGATATGCGTGTTTCCGGAAACAAGGCATTATAATTTCCAATCGAAGCATCATGCCCCATACTGATCATACCATCCAGCACATTAAAATCTCCGATTGTTACGTTACAACTAAAACGGCATCCAAAAGTAATTAAATTACCCTTGCCAATAGTCAACGAATCTTCATCAAAGAAAAAAACACCCGGAGCAATTATATTTGGAAAACTTACCATCGGATTCGTAATCTTACTTGAAACCAGTTCAATGTATTTAGGAGTACCTATTCCAATGATAACATCAAGAGGAGCAGACCAGGCATTCAGCGTATCAATGTTACCGAGAACCTTGCCATACTTACATTCTTTCCCAACAGGCTCTCCATCATCGAAGTACCCAATTAGATTCCATTTCTGTTCAACTTCGTTTATCTTGTTAATTACACAGGCAACCTCTCTTCCAAGACCACCGAAACCATATATAGCTATATTTTTCATCTTAATTCTTACCATTAAATGCTTCCATTGTTGCAGATGTATCAGAATTGATGTCGCTGCGACAAAGAACTTTCTTAATTGTTATAAAAATCACTTTTAAATCAATCCAGAATGAACAATGCTCTACATACCAAACATCAAGTTTAAACTTCTCATTCCACGAAATCGCATTACGCCCATGGCATTGGGCCCACCCACTAATTCCGGGCCGAACCTCGTGGCGGCGTGCCTGTTCGGTTGAATATAAGGGAAGGTACTTAACCAACAGCGGACGAGGTCCAATGAGTGACATATCACCCTTCAAAACATTAAATAACTGCGGAAGTTCATCAATCGATGTTGAACGTACGAACTTGCCAACCTTTGTGAGACGTTGGGCATCAGGAAGCAACTTCCCATCTTTATCCCTTTCATCCGACATTGTCTTGAATTTAACCACCTTAAATATTTTGCCATCCTTGCCCGGACGTTCCTGAAAGAAGAAAGCTCCAGCACCTTTATTTGCATAATGCAACCATACCGTAACCACTAGTAAAATTGGACTAATGGATATAATTGCTAGTAATGATATTAAAAAATCAAGAATACGTTTAATGAAAGATTTATACATACTTTTCTGCGTTCTTATATGTAAAATGTGTAGAAGCCTTCAATGAATTGTAACTTAACTCGGTTTTGAGTTCAGTATTATTATGTAATTCGATAATATAATCAACCATACCTTGAATGTTATTTTTGTCAAAACATTTTCCATTTTTATATTTTGATACTAATTGGTAAAGTTCCGTTTTTTCAGAAGCGATACATAAAAGCGGAGCACCAACAGCAAATAAATTGTAGGTTTTACTTGGTACACTCAAAGACGAGGTTTCATCATTGAGTGTAATAACAGCAACGTCTGCCGAAGCTAAAGAATACGGTAATTTATCAGTATTCTGCCATGTCAGAAATGTACAGTTATTGAGATTATACTCAGAAACCTTGTCTTGTAAGATTTTCTTTTTCCCACCTTCACCTATTATCATAAAATGTATATCTTCATGATTACGAAGAGCTTTTGCTGTTTCAATGATGTATTCCACATTATGAGTTTTACCGATATTGCCGGAATAAAGCACTATAAATTTATTGGAGAGATTATGCTCTTTTATAAACGGATTTGTGCACTTATCTATAGGTTGTAACTTCCCAGAAGCGGGCCAGTTGGATATAGCAACAATCTTATCTTCTCTTCCGTAATTATGCAGCTGCTTTTTCATTCCCTCGCTAAGTGTGACTACACTTTCTGCCTTTTCAAATAAT
>RRZT011543350.1_pt1 | contig 12930 bp, 23 predicted proteins | sample 2165551 | NCBI WGS metagenome assembly RRZT01 (sample SAMN10456910, study PRJNA506462) | wastewater metagenome | biome: wastewater; feature: sludge; material: wastewater sludge; isolation source: wastewater sludge with Escherichia coli K12::gfp cells carrying plasmid... | place: USA: Moscow, Idaho... | reverse complement strand
TAAACTTGGTGGAAGTAGTAATGATTCGTTCTCTTTGTAAGATTTATAGATTATCTTTGCCATGCTTATTCGGTTTATGTTTTTTATTTATCAACATAAATTTACATAATTTAATTGAAATAAGCAAGGGTTAATCGCTTTTATTACAAGCTATTAACCCTTTATTTTGTAAAATAAAATTGCAATTGTATTGCTGGATAAAAAAAAGAGAGTGACTTACTTTTTAGTCACCCTCTTTTATTTATATTCAACTCCGAACTACATTCGGGGTAGAATTACTCAGCTTGAGCTTCTGCAACTGGAGCATCAGCTTTCTTAGTAGTGCGGCGACTACGACGAGTAGTAGCTTTTTTAGCTTCTGGTTTAGCAGCAGCTAATGCAGCTTCGTTGAAGTCCACGAACTCAATAAGAGCCATGTCTGCAGCGTCACCTTGACGGAAACCAGTTTTTAGGATTCTGGTATATCCACCTGGGCGATCAGCGATCTTAGGTGCAATTGTACGGAACAACTCTGTAACTGCCTCTTTTTGCTTTAGGTATGAGAATACCGTACGGCGTGAATGAGTAGTATCATCTTTAGACTTGGTTACAAGTGGTTCTATGTACATACGAAGCGCCTTAGCTTTCGCTTCTGTTGTCTCAATTCTTTTGTGCAAAATTAGAGAGGAAGCCATGTTTGCTAACATCGCTCTGCGGTGTCCGCTCTTACGGCCTAAGTGATTGAATTTCTTATTATGCCTCATGTTTTATTACTTTCTTTTCAATATTATACTTTGTCACATCCATGCCGAAGTTGAGTTTTAATCTCTCAACTAGCATATCTATTTCGGTAAGTGATTTCTTTCCGAAATTTCTGAACTTCATTAGCTCAGATCTCTGAAGCGAAACCAAATCGGCAAATGTTTCAATCTCAGCTGCTTTTAGACAGTTTAGAGCTCTTACCGAAAGTTCCATATCTGAAAGTTTAGTAAGAAGCAGATGACGCATACGTAACGACTCTTCATCAAGCTCATTGCTAACAACTTCTACCGGAGTTTCAAGGGTAATCTTCTCGTCTGAGAACAACATGAAATGGTGGATCAGAATTTTGGCAGCCTCTTTCAATGCATCTTTAGGATGGATTGAACCGTCGGTTGTTATCTCTAAATTTAGTTTTTCGAAGTCAGTCTTCTGCTCTACACGCCAGTTTTCTACAGAATATTTTACATTCTTGATTGGAGTGTAGATAGAGTCAATCGGAATCAAACCAAATGGAGCATCCTCCACTCTATTCTCTTCGGCAGGAACGTATCCTCTACCTTTTCCGATTCTAATCTCCATTGTGAGATTGACAGACGGCTCCATTGAGCAGATATGCCATTCCGGGTTCAACACTTTGAAAGAAGATAGTTGCTTAGAAATATCTTCTGCGGTAAATTCATTCTTTCCGCTCACCGATACAGTAACGATTTCAGTATCTTCACCTTCAATCATTCTTTTGAAGCGAACTTGCTTTAGATTTAGAATAATATCGACAACAGTCTCAATTACACCTGGAATTGTAGCAAATTCATGGTCCACACCTTGAATCTTAATCGCGGTAATGGCATGTCCTTCTAAAGAAGATAGAAGAATTCGACGCAAAGCGTTACCAACTGTTATGCCGTAACCCGGCTCCAACGGACGGAACTCAAAGCGACCGAATTTGTCGGTAGCATCAAGCATTATTACCTTATCCGGTTTTTGAAATGCTAATATTGCCATTTTATTTATTATTTAGAGTATAATTCAACGATTAATTGCTCGTTAATGTTTTCTGGAATCTCAGTTCTTTCTGGTAGATTTAGTAATTTACCAGACATAGTTGCAGAATCCCACTCGATCCAAGCAAATCTGCTTGTACCACGAGAAATGTTGTCTTGAATAACCTCTAAGCTTTTTGATCTCTCACGAACGCCAACGATGTCTCCTGGTTTGATAATAGTAGACGGAATGTTGCAAACGTCACCATTTAAAATGATGTGACAGTGGTTAACCAACTGTCTTGCTGCAGCACGGCTCGGTGCGATACCCATACGGTATACTAGATTGTCTAGACGAGACTCAAGAAGTAGCAAAAGATTTTCACCTTTGCGGCCTTTCATTCTTGAAGCTTTTTCGTAAAGATTACGGAATTGTCTCTCTAAAAGACCGTAAGTATATTTTACTTTTTGTTTTTCTCTAAGTTGAGTACCATACTCCGATGATTTCTTGCGTTTCTTTGCAAGACCATGTTGTCCCGGAGGGTAGTTTTTCTTTTCGTAACTTTTATCTGGTCCGAAAATAGGCTCGCCAAATTTGCGGGCAATTTTAGTAGAAGGCCCTGTATATCTTGCCATATTTAATAATTTTAATGATTAATAAGGATTAAACTCTACGGCGACCTTTTGGACGGCAACCGTTGTGTGGAAGTGGAGTAACATCTACAATCTCGGTAACTTCTATACCTGCACCATGAATAGTACGAATTGCAGACTCACGACCAGCTCCAGGTCCTTTTACAAAAGCCTTTACTTTACGTAGCCCCATATCAAAAGCTACTTTTGCGCAATCAGCAGCAGCAGTTTGCGCTGCATATGGAGTGTTCTTCTTAGAACCTCTGAATCCCATTTTACCAGCAGATGACCAGCTTATAACCTGACCATTATTGTTGGTAAGAGTAACAATTACATTGTTGAAAGTCGATGAAACATGGGCTTGGCCATATGCTTCTACTTTAACAACTTTCTTTTTATTTGTTGTTCCTGTTTTTTTTGCCATGATCTAGGTTCTATTTAGTTGCTTTCTTCTTGTTAGCTACTGTTTTCTTCTTACCCTTACGAGTACGCGCATTGTTCTTAGTAGATTGTCCGCGTACAGGAAGTCCCAAACGGTGACGGATTCCTCTGTAACATCCGATATCCATCAGGCGTTTAATGTTCAGTTGAATTGTAGAACGAAGTTCTCCTTCAATTTTATACTCTTCAGCAATCGTTGCTCTGATCGCTGCAATCTGATCGTCGTTCCAGTCCTTAACTTTCGTATTGAAGTCAATTCCCAGCTTTGTCAATATTCTTTGAGCAGAAGGACGACCGATACCGTAGATATAGGTTAAACCTATCTCTCCTCTTTTGTTTTTTGGTAAATCAACACCGGCTATACGTGCCATAATTTATTTATCTCTTTATTGTTTCTATTAAAATTTATCCTTGGCGCATTTTGAATTTAGGATTCTTCTTGCAAATTACATACAAACGACCTTTGCGTTTTACAATTTTGCAGTCCTCGCTACGCTTTTTAATGGATGCTTTTACTTTCATTTTATTTAAATTTTATTTGTATCTGAAAGAAATTCTTCCTTTGGTTAAATCATAAGGTGACATTTCAACTTTAACTCGGTCACCCGGTAATATTCGGATATAGTGCATTCTCATCTTACCGGAAATGTGAGCTATTACTACATGTCCGTTATCGAGCTCTACGCGAAACATCGCATTTGACAGGGCCTCAATAATTGTTCCCTCTTTTTCTATTGCTGCTTGTTTAGGCATAAAATATTGTTAACCTTACAATTTAGTTATTGTTTTTCTCTATAAAGTCAAAAGTAGATAAAATTTCGGCTCTATCTCTCTTTACTGCAACCATTAATTCGAAATGTGCCGAATTTTTTTTGTCTGCAGTGTTCAGAGTCCATCCGTCCTCTTTAAGGAAGACAGAGCGTGTACCAGCGTTCACCATAGGCTCTATACAAATGACCATCCCTTCAACAAGTTTTTTCCCGTCACCTCTTCTTCCATAATTTGGAACTTCTGGAGACTCGTGAAGTTTCTTTCCAATTCCGTGTCCGACCATCTCTCTGACAACAGAAAATCCGAAACTCTCAACATGTTCTTGGACCGCATAGGATAAATCACCCATTCTATTACCAACGATTGCTTTTTCTATTCCTTTGAAGAGAGACTCTTTGGTAACACGCAACAAAGTTGCATTTTCTTCTGAGATCTCCCCAACAGGGAAAGTATAAGCGGAGTCGCCATAATAGCCTTTCATCTTTGTGCCACAGTCAACAGAGATAATATCTCCTTCCTTTAGGCGATAGTCCGAAGCGAAACCGTGAACTACTGTTTCGTTTACAGACAAACAAAGGGTGAAAGGGAATCCACCGTAACCCAGAAAAGCCGGTTCAGCACCATGATCTCTGATAAAGGTCTCAGCAATTTTATCAAGTTCAAGTGTTGTTACACCTGGCTTAATGTGCTTGCCAACCTCTGCCAAAGTCCTTGAAACCAAGAGAGCATTCTCTCTTAGTAACTCAATCTCTTCTGCGTTTTTCAATTTAATCATTACTTAAAGAACTTTATTAGAGTCAATTACATTCCCGAACGGCCTTTAAGACGTCCTGTCTTCATTAAACCGTCGTAGTGACGCATCAGCAGATGACTCTCAATTTGCTGTAGCGTATCTAGAACTACTCCAACCAAAATCAACAAAGATGTTCCCCCAAAGAATTGAGCAAACTGATTGTTAACACCCAACATCATCGCAAATGCAGGCAAAATTGCCACCATTGCTAAGAAAATTGAGCCAGGTAGAGTGATTCTCGACATGACAGAATCCAAATATTCTACAGTTTTTTTACCAGGTTTAACACCAGGGATAAAACCGCCATTTTTCTTCATGTCCTCAGCCATCATTGTTGGATTTACAGTTACTGCTGTGTAGAAGTAAGTAAATGCAACTACCATCAAACCGAAAATAAAGTTGTACCAAAATCCGGTTGGATTAGTAAGAGTGGCAGCAAGACCTCGTGTAGCATCAAAACCAGCAAACATAAGTGGAAGCATCATCAATGCCTGAGCAAAGATTATCGGCATTACGCCGGCCGCGTTAATCTTTAACGGGATATACTGACGTGCACCACCATATTGCTTGTTACCAATAATTCTCTTTGCATATTGTACTGGAATCTTTCTTGTACCTTGCACAAGTGCAATGGTCGCAACAAAGATAAAGAACAAGATAATCATCTCAACGATAAGCATTAGGATTCCACCACCTGCTGTTTGATTGACTCTTGCACCACCTTCTGCCAATAACGCAAATGGAAGTCTTGCAATGATACCAACCATGATGATAAGAGATATACCATTACCTAAGCCGCGATCGGTAATTCTCTCCCCAAGCCACATGATAAACATTGTACCTCCAATGAGAACGATTGTTGCAAATATATTAAACGAGAAACCTTTCAGAAGAAAAGCAGTTTCTGGCAACTGTACGTGAAGGTTAGCAAGATAAGTTGGTCCTTGTAACACTAAAATTACGATTGTCAGATAACGGGTCCATTGATTCATTTTTCTACGTCCACTTTCGCCTTCGCGTTGTAGTCTTTGGAAATAAGGAATCATTATACCCAAGAGCTGAATAACGATAGATGCAGAGATGTAAGGCATTACACCTAATGCAAAAATCGAAGCGTTTCCGAACGCACCGCCGGAGAACATGTTCAGCAGACCGATGATACCTTCCGAAGCTTGACTTTGTAGATTGTCAAGTTGAGTAGGGTCGATACCAGGTAATACTACGAAACTGCCCAAGCGATAAACTAGCAGCAATAGGATAGTATAAACTATCCTTTTGCGCAGCTCTTCAATCTTGAAGATATTCTTTATTGTTTCGATTAGTTTTTTCATTGTTTATTTCTAGATTAAGTTTGCCTTTCCTTGCAGCGCTTCAATTTGCTGAACAGCAGATTTAGAGAAAGCATGTGCACTTATCTCGATCTTTGTAGAAAGTGTACCGTTACCTAAAATTTTAACTCTGTCGTTTTTAGATACCAGACCTACATTGATCAAAGTGTCAACAGTAATAACAGTTTCACCTGTTTTTTCTGTGAACGCTTGAATTGCAGATAAGTTAATAGCTTTATATTCTACTCTGTTGATGTTGTTGAAGCCGAATTTTGGCAACCTTCTCTGAAGTGGCATTTGACCACCTTCAAAACCTTTCTTGCGTGAGTAACCCGAACGAGATTGAGCTCCTTTGTGACCACGTGTAGATGTACCACCATGTCCGGAACCTTCACCGCGACCGATTCTCTTTTCTCTTCCGAGAGATCCTGTTGAGGGGGTAAGATTATGTAATTTCATTTCTAATTTCTCCTTTTAATTGATTTCTTCAACTTTAACAAGGTGCAAAACTTTGTTTAACATCCCCTTATTAATCGGATTTAGTTCAAGTTCCACTGTTTGGTGGATCTTGCGGATACCCAAGGAATTCAATGATGCGATTTGTCTTTCAGTCGCACTGTTGATACTTTTAACTTGTGTGATTCTAACTTTTGCCATTGTATATCCTCCTTATCCTTTAAATACTCTGTTCATTGGAATACCACGAAGACCTGCAACAGTGTAAGCGTCGCGCATCTCAAGAAGAGCTGCAACAGTTGCTTTAACTAAGTTGTGAGGATTAGAAGATCCTTTAGACTTAGCAAGTACGTCGTGAATACCTACTGACTCAAATACAGCACGCATCGCACCACCCGCCTTTACTCCGGTACCTTCCGCAGCTGGCTTCATGAATACTCTTGCACCACCGAATTTAGCCTCTTGCTCGTGAGGGATAGTCTTTTTGTTCAATGGAATTTTAACTAGGTTCTTCTTTGCATCCTCGATACCTTTCGAGATAGCAGTTGTAACCTCGTTAGCCTTACCAAGACCATAACCGACAACACCTTTTTCGTCACCTACCACAACGATAGCCGCAAAGCTGAAGTGGCGACCACCTTTGGTCACTTTGGTAACTCTTTGTACCGCTACCAATCTGTCCTTTAATTCAAGATCAGTAGTTTTTACTTTCTTTACATTTGTATTTGCCATAGTCTTTTCCTAGAATTTAAGACCACCTTCTCTGGCGGCATCTGCTAAACTTTTAACTCTTCCGTGGTAAAGATAACCTCCGCGGTCGAAAGATACTTGGGATACTCCCTTTTCAATTGCTCTTTCTGCAGCAAGTTTTCCTACTAATTTTGCAACCTCGATACCAGGTTTGCCTTGGCAAGCCTCTACAATAGCCTTATCTCTTGAACTTGCAGCAGCTATAGTAATTCCATCGATATCGTTTATGATCTGAACATATATTTGTTTGTTGCTTCTGAATACACACATTCTTGGTCTCTCAGGAGTACCGTTCACAACCTTGCGGATGCGGTATTGTATTCTCTGTCTTCTTTCTATTTTATTTAAAGCCATATGTCCTCCTATTATTTAGCGCCTGCTGATTTACCAGCTTTACGACGAAGTTGTTCACCAACAAACTTAATACCTTTTCCTTTGTAAGGCTCAGGTTTACGCAATGAGCGTATCTTAGCGGCAACCATACCTAAAAGTTGCTTGTCATGACTTACAAGAGTCAAAACTGGGTTAGCACCCTTCTTTACAACTTCGGCAGTAGCTTTGATTTCGTTAGGCAGCATCAAGTGAATATCGTGAGAGAAACCTAAGCTGAACTCAAGGATTTGACCTTTAGCTTCAACGCGGTAACCAACACCGACTAATTCTTGTTTGATTGTAAAGCCTTGCGATACCCCTAAAACCATATTGTTCAAAAGTGCACGATATAAACCGTGAAGTGAACGATGGCGAGGTTGATCGGTTGGCCTTGTAACAGTTAAAACATCTCCCGAAACGGTTACAGTAATGTCAGCATCAATTTTCTGCGACAATTCACCGAGTGGGCCTTTAACCTTAACCACATTGTCGGAGCCAACTGTTACGGTAACTCCTTTTGGAAGGTTTACAGGTAATTTTCCTATCCGTGACATCTATTTATTTGTTTAAATTTATTACTAATTAGTATACGTAGCAGATAACCTCTCCGCCTACATTTAGATCTTTTGCCTCTTTATCGGTAATGATACCTTTAGAAGTAGACAAAATAGCAATACCCAGGCCGTTAAGAACTCTTGGCATATCTTGAACGCCAACATATTGTCTCAAACCCGGAGTACTTATTCTAGTAATTTTTTTGATAGCTGCTTTTTTAGTTTCTGGGTGATACTTAAGAGCTATCTTAATTGTATTTGAAGGTTGTCCTTCAATTAGCTTGTAGCTTAAAATGTAACCTTTTTCATGAAGAATTCTGGTTAGCTCAAGCTTCATTTTTGAGGCAGGGATCTCAACAATCTTGTGACCCGCCATAGATGCATTACGCACCCTTGTTAGGAAGTCTGAAATTGGATCAGTCATTTTTAATTAATTTTTTTTAAATATTCGACACCATAGGTGCCCGATATCCAATGAATAATATGTAAAATGGGAGTTTACGAACTCCCGGTCGTTGCTATATTTCTACCAGCTAGCTTTGCGAACTCCAGGGATAAGACCCTTGCTGGCCATTTCGCGAAACTGGATACGGCTGATTCCGAAAATACGCATAAAGCCTTTTGGACGGCCTGTAAGAGAACAACGGTTGTGTTGACGAACAGGGCTTGCATTCTTAGGCAGCTTATCAAGAGCGGCATAGTCGCCTGCTTCTTTAAGAGCTTTGCGTTTTTCTGCATATTTGGCACATAATTTAGCGCGTTTCACTTCGCGTGCCTTCATTGATTCTTTTGCCATTATCTATCTCTTATTTATAGATTATTTCTTAATATTTTTAAAAGGCAGACCAAATTCGCGAAGTAGTGCGTAAGCCTCTTCGTCTTTAGCGGCTGTAGTCACAAAAGTGATCTCCATACCAAGAATTTTGGTGATCTTATCGATGTCAATCTCAGGGTAGATAATTTGCTCTTTAATACCAAGAGTGTAGTTACCTTTTCCATCAAATTTATCATTAATACCTTTGAAATCTCTGATACGAGGTAGAGAAATGCTGATTAATCTCTCAAGGAACTCATACATCTTTGCAGAACGTAGAGTAACTTTTACTCCGATAGGCATTCCTTTACGAAGTTTGAAGTTAGAGATGTCCTTACGAGAGTAAGTAAGCATGGCCTTTTGACCAGTGATAGTTGTAAGCTCTTGTTGTGCTATATCAACAAGTTTTTTGTCGCCAGTAGCAGCACCAACACCTTGATTGATGGTAATCTTAGTAAGTTTCGGAACTTGCATGATTGAAGTGTATCCGAACTCTTTCATAAGTTTGCCAACGATCTCGTCTTTATACTTCTTTTGAAGTGAAGGCACATATCCTTTAGCGATTACTTGAGCACCTTCTACTTTTGCTGGCTTAGCGCTCTTGTCGGCTTTCTCAGCTTTACCTTTAGTAGCTGCTTTTGCAGCGGTATCTTTAGTATTTGCCATTATTTAATCTCCTCTCCAGATTTTTTCGCGTAACGAACTAATTTTGCTTTGTCATTCCTACGACGACCTATTCTGGTCGGACCGCCTTTTGACGGATCTACTACCTGTAGGTTTGAAATATGTACACCAGCCTCTTGCTTGATAATGCCTCCCTGAGGGTGTTTTGCATTAGGCTTAGTATGCTTGCTAACCATGTTGATTCCTTCAACGATGGCACGATTCTTTTCTGTAATGATCTCAAGAACTTTACCGGTTTTACCACGGTCGTCCCCAGCATTTACAAATACTAGATCGCCTTTTTTAATATGTAATTTCTTATTCATACCCTAATATTACCTTAAATTATAACACCTCAGGTGCTAAAGATACTATTTTCATATAGTTGTCACGCAACTCTCTGGCAACAGGGCCAAAAATACGGGTTCCGCGAACTTCACCCTGATTGTTCAGTAATACACAAGCGTTATCGTCAAAACGAATATATGAACCATCTGGACGACGGATCTCTTTCTTTGTACGTACAATAACTGCCTTAGATACCGACCCTTTTTTAGCGTCTCCTCCTGGAATTGCACTTTTAACTGCAACTACAATTTTATCGCCGACACCGGCATAGCGGCGGCGCGTTCCACCTAGAACACGGATACAAAGAACCTCCTTTGCACCACTGTTGTCTGCCACTAATAATCGTGATTCTTGCTGTATCATGGCTATTTAACTTTTTCTACAATTTCTACTAATCTCCAGCATTTTGATTTGCTCAAGGGACGAGTCTCCATAATACGAACTACATCTCCTTCGCTGCACTCATTCTTTTCGTCATGAGCAACAAACTTTGTGGTTTTATTTACGAACTTACCGTAAATAGGGTGTTTTACTTTTCTTTTTACAGCAACAACGATAGACTTTTCCATCTTATTGCTAACCACTGTTCCTATTCTTTCTTTACGAAGATTTCTTTCCATGACTATTTGTCCTGATTTTTTTCCATTTGGCCCATCAAAGTTAGCATGCGGGCAATGTTTCTTTTAGCTTTCTTAATCTGAGATAAATCATCTAATGGAGATATGGCATGATTCATCTTAGTACGCACTAGGTTAGCCTTTTCGGTTTCGATGCGCTCTTTAAGATCTTTCAGCGATAATTCGCGTATTTCTTTAGTTTTCATTTAACTCCTTAATTAATTTATTCAGTGTAATCTCTACGTACTACAAATTTTGTAACTACCGGTAGTTTTTGTGCTCCTAGACGAAGTGCCTCTTTAGCAACTTCCAATGGAACTCCTTCCGCTTCGATGAGCATACGACCAGGTGTGATAGGACATACAAATCCCTCAGGAGCACCCTTACCTTTACCCATACGAACTTCGGCTGGCTTCTTAGTAAATGGTTTATCAGGGAAAACGCGGATCCAAATTTGACCCTCACGTTTCATGTAACGAACTACGGCCTGGCGGGCAGCTTCGATCTGCTGACCAGTTAGCCAGCAAGATTCTGTTGTTTTAATTCCGAAGGATCCGAAAGCAAGTTGATTTCCCCTTTGAGCAATCCCCTTCATGCGGCCTTTCTGCTGCCTTCTGAACTTGGTTTTTTTTGGTTGTAACATTGTTTTTTTACAGTTTAACGATAACAGTAAATATGTTTTTTGTGCTTTGGTCTGATTTTTTTCAGAGTCATTTCTCTGCCCGTCAAACACTTACATCATTTGATGGCGTATTCGCAGGGATGCAAATATACCAAAATATTTTAATGTGCAAAAGTTTCTGAAATTATTTTTTCACAGGCATCCACCACTTTAATTTCTGAGCAATTAACATAATTACAACAGAAAGAGCGAGAGCTCCTAAAAGAAGCCAAAGGCCAAAACCATTTACAAAAAGAACCGGAACGAAGGTTATTAATAATATCTCAACAGGGGCAATCGGTAAATAGGCAAGAGCATAATCATCGACAACTTTACTTTGCATCTTTGGATCTACAATTCTCAATAGTGCAAGACCCATCGCCATCGTTCCAGTCCACCATCCCCAAGCGAAGATTGATCTTTCGAACCAATATGTTCTGGATAATCTCCGTCCTAAATAGAAGGTTATTCCCCAGACCAAAACAACTCCAAACACGATAAGCAAGATTAGTGGTGTTGCATATTTTATAACTACGCTCATTTTAATTGAAGCGACTCCAAAGGCAACAAGTAAGTCTGTGAATGTGCCACTTAATTTATTGGTTTGTTGTGGACAAATATATTCTGTAACTCCTGTTTTATCGAAAATCTTTTTAGACATTAATCCTACAATAAATGCACAGGAAAACACAGGAAGCTCTAGTTTAGGAGCATATGATTTTACACCCACACTTATAAGGTATCCCAAAAAAGCAATTACAAATATAAACGCAAGATGAAAAGCAAGAGAATCAACTGCAATAGATGATGTTGTAGACTCCCCAGCACTCTCTCTCCTCTCCTTTGGAATTAAACCCGTTCTCAAATCGTGAGGTAACTCAGAAAAGTCCTTAATAAAACAGGTATCTCCTCTTCTTGCTGCCATCTTTATAAACATCAATCCAACAACGATAGCCAGAACAATACCTACAGTCGCAGTAGTCATCCCTAGGCTGGTAGCATCTTCCCATCCCAAATTATTAAACGCAGCACCAATAGCCGCAGCAGTTCCATGACCTCCGTAAAAACCTGTTGGTAACATTATCCCAAAGGCTGGATTAAGATTTGGCCAAACTACACTTAACACTAATAGTCCAAAAAGCCCAGCAATAGACCACTGAAGTAACATTCCCAACTGAGCGTATGCCCAAATGGAACCAACCCTGCCTTTCACTTCATTCATTGAAAATTTTGGAGAAGCTAGAGGGAGAGACGCAAATACAAGTGCAATCAAAACCGCTGAGTAAGTACCTAGCTGATTTGAGAAGGGAAGCCACTGCAAGCCATTTGCACCTAAAATAAGGCCAAGAGTACCTGCAATAAGGCTCGGTGGAATAAAGAGCTTTTGAATGAGTTTTACTTTAGTACGTAAGAGCTGCCCAATTAGTAGTAGCCCCAGGATAAGTCCAAAATCGGTAAAAAGGGTCCATGGACCATAGGGAGTTGTTGTCATTGTTAAGTTGAAGTTTAGGTAATAATTTATCAAATATAAATAAAATGGTCTGATTATTGATTGAACAAGAAAAAATATAAATTTGTATCCATTTGGTTATGAATAGCTCATTAAAAAAAATACACTTGCTAAAATACTTCTCGTTAGTAATTTCGCTCTTAGCAATTACTACATTTAAGGCTGAAGCTCAAACAAATGGCTATCCACTCAATTATAAAATTGAGGGCAAAGACACTGTATATCTAATTTACATGAGAGAGCTATACTTCTTTAACAGACCAGTAAATAAAAATAGCAGACAGTGGCGAAATTATTACAGACTTGTTTATAACTTCAAAAAAGTATATCCCTACGCACTTATTGCCCGAGACAAAATCCACCAAGCAGATAGCATAATTGCAGCAAGAAACTACAAGGGAGGACAAAGAGAGAGATTCATTAAACAGTTCGAAAACGAACTCTTTTCGGAATTCGAAAAACCTCTAAAGAAAATGACAATATCGCAGGGAAAACTCC
>RRZT012481334.1_pt1 | contig 12932 bp, 11 predicted proteins | sample 2165551 | NCBI WGS metagenome assembly RRZT01 (sample SAMN10456910, study PRJNA506462) | wastewater metagenome | biome: wastewater; feature: sludge; material: wastewater sludge; isolation source: wastewater sludge with Escherichia coli K12::gfp cells carrying plasmid... | place: USA: Moscow, Idaho... | reverse complement strand
CCTGCTACTTCACCATGATTGCGGTCAATGACGAAGGCCGCCCCATCCCCACCACGCCACTGGTGCCCGAAACGCCCAATGAGCGCCGACGTTGGGCGGCGGGGCAGCTGCGCAGCACCTTGCGCAAAGAGATCGAGCGCCGCAGCCTCGAAATCAAACAGAACCCCGAAGAGCTGCTGGTGAGCTGCCCCCTGCCAGAAATCAAGCTGCCAGGCAAACAGACGCCCAAGCCATGAAGGGCTGTGCCCCATGTTTTGCTGCTGCCGAATAGCGAGTAGGTGGTGGAGCGTGGGAGCAAGGGCAGCAGCAGGGCAGGTTACCAATACAAGCGCGGTCGCTGCTGGATGCCGACGGTGCACAGATACACAACCCGCTTCATTAAAAAATGAAGCGGGTTTTTCGTGGGCTTATCTTGGCTATTGCACTATCGTTTGGATGAACGGATGACGAAGATCCTGCCCGCTGACAGGAAGACCTCTTGACCATCTGTGATGCGACAAGCCGGCGTAAATTTTCACTACCAGAGAAAAACTGCCAAGTTATGCAGCGGCCTCAACCAATGATTAAAGGGCTGTAATCTTCATCATCTAAATATTCGTGAGTAATTAAATCTCCTTTGGTTGTATAAATCAAAAATTTTAATGCACTTCTTGTCGATTCATAATATTTTTTTATATTCGAAATATTCAAAACATGGTTTGGATCTATTTTTGGAATTTCATTGGAATCGTCTTTTATCCATTTACATTCCGAATTGATTAATCCAATATCACTTTCTTTGTAATGAGCCAGCCAATTTCTTGAATTGATCAAAAGTATAATATTTTGCCAAAATCCTTCAGACCATTTAATTTTTTCTGTGGAGGAAGATGTTATATATTCAATTTTTGATTTTATATTTAATTTATCGAAATCGGTATTATTGGTGTAATTCAGAAAAATATAATTTACCCCAGACTCTAGGGCTGCAGCACATGCAAGAACACACACTGCCGATACTTCTGTCTCATCCTCGCTGCCAGACTCTGTCTTTTCTATCATTTTTTTAACAAAAGAAAGAAAAGCTTGCTCAGCATAAAAATTTACTCTGAACGTCATAGATTAAAAAATCTTCTAATTTTGATTAAATCATCATCTTGAAAATATTTTTCTGCAGCCAAGCCTACACCCATCATCATCCAAATCATGATTCTGCTGTATGGCTAGTGGACAGTGCGGCGTGAACGTAAGGGCTGCTGCAGGGCAGGTTACCAACAGCACACAGGCACACAACCCGCTTCATTGAAAAATGAAGCGGGTTTTTCGTGGGCTTTTCTGCGCTATTGCTCGGGTGAGCGGGTGATGTTGCCCTGCCGGACTCAGGGCTGGATTACTTTGTGTTCGATATCGACATCGGCCTCGATGCGATCAACCAGTCCATTGGCGTCAAAGCGTACGCGATATTCTGAAAAACTGCCCAGCCAGAAACGCCAGAGATTGGCATCCAGCGTCGGGTTTTCGCTGGCGACGGGGTAGCCCACGGACATGATGACTTGTTCGCGCGTCATGCCTTTGGTGATTTTGCTGTTGCGAATGGCCGTTTGAATGTGGGGCGGGAACTGCGCCAATTTTTCCTGCGGGTTGGTGGGAATGACGTAGCGTTGGATAAACACGTTCAGTGGCAGGGTGCGGCTGTAATCGTTGCCAATGGAGTGTTTTTTGCCATCGATCAACACATGGGCGCGATGAAAGCCGTAACCCGTGACTTTGAGCGGCGTGCCCAGCGGGATGATCCGCTCGCCTTCCGCTTCGTAGTTGATGTCGCTGATCCAGCCGCCCGCCGAGCGCATATTGCAGCAGAGAAAACCCTCGGGCTTTTCGGTGGGTTGTTGCGCCCAAGAGGTAGATGCGGCGGCCAGTGCGATGGCAAGAAGTATTTTTTTCATGGTGATTTACTTTTTCGATGATAAACAAACAAAAAGAAACAACTGGTGAAGTTTAATCAGATTTTTTGAAAAATTGAAGATGAGTGGCTGAAGGACATGCTTGCGCGCAGCTAGGGTTGCACAAAGCCATGTGGAGGGCTTTGCAAAACGGATGGCCATCAGGGGCGTGAGTAACGGCACAAAGGGATTCCCCGCCCCACCTGCGGGGAGAGGGGGCAAGTAAAGGGGGTTGTTGGTTTGAAAAAATGCAGGTTTCGTGCCTTGGATACCCTCATCCTTCCCCATTGAAGGCAGGGGAGGGGCTATGCGTGGCCTGGCTTGTGCGCTTTTTGTTCCCACACCTTTCACCGCTGACGGCGGGGCAAAGCGATGGCCACACCAAGCAACACGCGCCAAGGTGGCGTTGCAAAGGTCTTATGCAGGTTGCCTGCGCGAATCGTGGCAAAAGCCAGAGTTAATAAAGGAAAGGGCGCAGGGCCAAGCATCATGTGCGCTTTGCCGCCAGAAGCGGTAGCAAGCTTCTTTAGCTGCCTTTTTGCATTTGCGCGGCTGCCGCGCTTTCGGCCGCTTTTTTGGCAAATTCGGCGCGCAGGGCTTTGAGTTTTTCGCGCGGGTCTTCTTTCACGGTGGCGCTATCAAGCGCCATTTCTTGAATGAAGCGGCTGGGCTGTGCGCTGACGTGTTCGCGGCCTTTTTTGCGTTTTTTGGGCCAGCTCACCAGCAGGCTGCGTTGGGCGCGGGTAATGCCCACGTACATGAGGCGGCGCTCTTCCTGAATGCGCTGTGCCAGGCCTTCAGATTCGGTATTGCCTTCGGCATCTTCGACCTTGAAGGGCAGCAACCCTTCGACCACGCCCACCAGCAGCACATGCGGCCATTCCAGCCCCTTGGCGGCGTGCAGGGTGGAGAGGGTGACGACGTTTTGGTCTTCGCCACGTTCGCTGATGGTGGCCAGCAGCGCCACGTTTTGCGCCACTTCGAGCACGCTTTTGCTTTCGCTTTGCATGGTGACGCCTGCGGTGTCGTCGATCTGGCCGCCGCAGCGCCCGGCCATCCAGTCGCAAAATTCGAGCACGTTGCTCCAGCGGGCAGCGGCGATTTTTTCGCTGTCTTCGCTGTCGTACAGGTATTTTTCAAAGCCGATGTCGCGCAGCCATTCGCCCAGAAACGTTTTGGCGGCTTCGGCGCCGGTGGTGTTGCGCGCCCGAAATTCCAGATCGTTGATGAAGCGGCCAAAGGTGTGCAGGCTATCAACCGCGCGCTTGGGCAGGGCCGCGGGCAGCGAGGCCGAAAACAGCGCTTCGAACAAGCTGACTTTGTAGCGGTTGGCAAACTCGCCCAATTGCGTGAGCGTGGTGTGGCCAATGCCGCGTCGGGGGCTGGTGATGGCGCGCAAAAAGGCGGGGTCGTCGTCCTGATTGGCGAGCAGGCGAAACCAGGCGTACAGGTCTTTGATTTCTGCGCGGTCGAAAAAGCTTTGCCCGCCCGAGACTTTGTACGGAATTTGCGCGCGGCGCAGCGCCGTTTCAAACGCGCGGCTTTGGTGGTTGGCGCGGTAGAGGATGGCGAAATCGCGAAAGTCCTTGTGCACCGAATTGGCGCGCAGGCTCTGGATGCGGGCCACGGCGCGATCGGCTTCGTGCTCTTCGTTGTCGGCATCGATCACGCGCACGGGTTCGCCTTCGCCCAGGGCGCTCCAGAGCTTTTTGGCAAACAGCTTGGGGTTGCTGCCAATCACGTTGTTGGCCGCCTGCAAGATGGTGCCGGTGGAGCGGTAGTTTTGCTCCAGCTTGATGACGCTGAGTTGCGGAAAGTCTTGCGGCAGTTTTTTCAGGTTATCGAGCGTGGCGCCGCGCCAGCCGTAAATGCTTTGGTCGTCATCGCCCACGGCGGTGAAGCGCGCGCGGCTGGCATCGGGCCAGCCCACCAGCAGCTTGAGCAATTCGTACTGGATAGCGTTGGTGTCCTGGTATTCGTCCACCAGCACATGGCCCAGCGCCTGCTGCCATTTTTGGCGCACCTCGGCGTGGTTTTGCAAGAGCTTGAGCGGCAGGGCGATCAGGTCGTCAAAGTCCACGCTTTGGTAGGCCAGCAGGCGTTCTTCGTAACGCGCCATGACCATGGCGGCGCTGCGGTTGGCATCATCCAACCCGGCCTGTGCCAAGGCGGCAGCGGCGTGCAGGCCCTGGTTCTTCCACAGGCTGATTTGCCATTGCCACTGGCGCGCCACGGCGGCGTCGGTCGTGCCGCCACAATCCTTGAGCAGGCTGAGCACATCGTCGCTATCGAGAATGCTGAAATTGGGCTTGAGGTTGAGCGCCGCGCCATCTTCGCGCAGCATGCGCACGCCCAGCGCGTGAAAGGTGCAAATGATCACCTCGTTGGCGGCCTTGCCAATCAGGCCCTTGGCGCGCTCGCGCATTTCAGCAGCGGCCTTGTTGGTGAAGGTGATGGCGGCAATGCGGCCGGGGGCGCAGCCTGCCTGAATCAGCCGCGCGATTTTGTGCGTGATCACGCGCGTTTTGCCCGAGCCCGCGCCCGCCAGCACCAGGCAGGGGCCGTGCAGGTGATTGACTGCTTCTTGCTGGGAGACATTCAGGCCGTTGGACATGGGGCAGGGGCAAAAAAACCGGAAAGAAAGACGAAAAAGGGGGCAATGATACAGGGCGGGGCATGCGTTTTGCGGGGCATTGCGTGCGTGCGCCATGAAGTCCGCTTGGCTATCGTGCGGGCTGTCTGAGTGGTTCACGGAAACAGGGCTGGCACGTTCGTATCCTACGAGGTGAACGGCAAAAACCGATCTGGCGGCATGACTGACTACCAGCCGCAAGCATTAATGCTTAGAAAGCATAAGCCCGAGGCCGTGGAATAAGCCAGATTCTGTTTACGGTACCGCTTGCTCCGCCGCTGGTGCGGCAACCAGTTTCACGCCAAGGGCAGCCATGACGCGCTGGATGGTTTCAAAGCGCGGCTGTGCATCGGCGCGCAGGGCTTTGTAAAGTGCCTCGCGGGCGATCCCCGAATCTGCCGCGATTTTGGACATGCCGCGGGCACGGGCAATGGTGCCGATAGCCTCAGCCAGCAGGGCGGGGTCGTTTTCCTCAAGAATGCTTGAGAGGAACACGGCAATAGATTCCTCGTCTTGCAGGTGTTCGGCAGGGTCGAAGGGGTGGGTTGTGATGCTCATTGGCTTTTATCCTTTCAGTTGCTGAATCAGCTTGCGGGCGCTGTCGATGTCTGCCTGTTGCCCGTGCTTGCTGCCACCCGCCAGCATGATGACTACCTGTTGGCCTTTGCGGGTGGCGTATATGCGCAGCCCAGCGCCGAAGTGCTCGCGCAACTCAATCAGGCCGGCCCCCAGTGCCTTGTGATCGCCCCATATGCCCATGGATACCTTGAGCAAACGGGCGGCAATGCGAGCCGAGGCCAGCTTGTCCAGCTTGGCGTGCCATTTGTCGAATTGCGGGGTTGTCTCTATCAGCAGCATCGGCGTATTGTAATCGAACGATTACAAGCATCAAGTGTGACTGATCAATTGTGGAGGCGCCCGCTTGCATTCTTTTGCACATTGGCCGCCGCCCTAATGGCTGGCTAAGTTTGGGCGTGCACCATGCAGGGTATTGGCAGTGCTTGCGTTGTGCGAGTAGCGCCAAAACAAGCAAGGAGAAAACCCATGCAAACCACCCGAACAATGATTGCGTTGTTGGCTGCTGCCGGCATGGCCACGGCAGGCAGTTTGGCGTATGCCCAAAATTCACAACCCACCGTGCAAGCCCCCGTGCAACAAGCGGTTGCCCCAGCGGCCGCGGCAGAAGCGGTGCCAGCAGCTGTGGCTCAGCCCGCGCCGATCGGCATCGAACAGGCCATTGCCGCCGCGCAAAAACACCACCCCGGCAGCAAAGTCAAAGATATCGAGCTCAAAGGCAAACACGGCATCATGGTGTACGACATCGAGCTGGTTTCTGGTTGGAAAGAGTACGACGTCAAGGTAGATGCGGCCACGGGCAAAGTGATTTCCAGCCGTTTCGATGGCCTATCAGTCTTTCACTGATACAAGCCCGAGCAGTCGGGTGCACAATTCCAGCCATGCATCACCCCACTACCCATGGCGCCCACGAATGGGCCCAACCAAGCAGCCATGCGCGTTCTGTTGATTGAAGACGACCCCATGATCGGCGCTGCCGCACAGGCGGCGTTGAAAGATGCATCCTGCGCAGCCGATTGGGTCAAGAACGGGCAAATGGGCCTGAGCGCCCTGGCCGCCCAACATTACGACTTGGTTTTGCTGGATTTGGGCCTGCCCGGCAAAGACGGGCTGGCCGTGCTGCGCAGCCTGCGTGCGCAAGGCAACCCGGTGCCTGTGCTCATCATCACCGCGCGCGATGGCGTGGACGACCGCATCAGCGGGTTGGATACCGGCGCGGATGACTACATCGTCAAACCCTTTGACATGGGCGAGCTGCTGGCGCGCATGCGTGCCGTCGTGCGCCGCAAAGGCGGGCTAGGCAGCCCCGTGCTGGAAAACGGCGTGCTCGCCCTCGACCCCGCAGCGTACACCGCTACCCGCGTGGGGCATGCGGCGGTGCAACTTTCCAAGCGCGAATTTGCCCTGCTGCACGCCTTGATGCAGCGCCCCGGCGCCATTCTGTCGCGCGCGCAGCTTGAAGATCGCGTGTACGGTTGGGGCGAGGAAGTGGAAAGCAATGCCATCGAATTTCTGATTCATGCCCTGCGTAAAAAACTGGGCAGCGATGCCATCAAGAATGTGCGCGGCGCAGGGTGGATGGTTCCGAAAGGCCCATGAGCATGACAAACACGGTGAACGATTCAGCAGGCTCTGCGACAGAGCACGTGGCAGCTCGCTCGCTGCGGCTGCGGCTGGCGCTGTGGCTGTCATCCTTCATCGTGGGGGTGGCCGTGGTGGCGGGCGCCTATGCGTTTTGGCAAACCTTTGAGGAAGTGCACGAACTGCAAGACGATGTGCTGCGGCAGGTAGCCGCGCTGGTGCGCCATACGGATGGAGCGAATTTGCAGGCGCTGCAAAACGCCACCGAGCACGACGACCTCGACATCGACGATGACACACAAGTGCTGGTGCAGGCCCTGGGCCAGCACGGCAAACGCAAAAAGCTTGAGCTGCCCGAAAGCCTGCCCGACGGGCTGCAAACGTTTACCCACGGCCACACCAGCTACCGCATGTTGGTGCACAGCCTGCCCAGTGGCGAGCGCTTTGCCGTGCTGCAAGAAACCAGCCTGCGCAATGAAATTGCGCGCGACAGCGCCATGTTCACCGTGCTGCCCTTGCTGTTGCTGGTGCCCTTGCTGGTGGTACTAACGGTATGGATGGTGCACCGCATGCTCAAGCCCGTGGCGGCCTTGGCCCGCGAGGTAGATGCCCGCAGCGATACCGATTTGCACGCCGTGGCGCAGCAGGAGCTGCCATCCGAGATACGCCCCTTTGTGCTGGCCATTAACCGCTTGCTGGCGCGGGTGGAGCAAGCCATGCAGGCCCAACGGCGCTTTGTGGCTGATGCCGCGCACGAACTGCGCTCGCCCATGACGGCGCTTTCCTTGCAGGCGCAACGGCTGGCTGGCGCAGAGATGTCAGACGCCGCGCACGAGCGGCTGCAAGCCTTGCAGCAGGGCATTGAGCGCAACCGCCGCCTGCTCGATCAGTTGCTGGCCATGGCGCGCGCGCAAGAGCCATCGACTCAGCAGGCCCAAGCCGTGGCGCTGCACGATGTGTTTCGGCAAGTGCTTGAAGACCTGATGCCGCTGGCCGAGGAGCGGCACATCGACATGGGCATGGCCGAAGGCGCAAACGGGGAAGAAGGCCACGGCCTGCAGCTGCGCGCGCATGCGGTAGAGGTCGCCACCGTGATCAAAAACCTGGTGGACAACGCCATTCGCTACGCGCCCGATGGCGGGCGGGTGGACTTGTCGGCGCGTGAGGCGCAGGGCAGCATCATTCTGGAGGTAGAAGACAACGGCCCCGGCATTCCGCCGGGCGAGCGCGCCCGGGTGCTGGATGCGTTTTACCGTGTGGCAGGCACTGAGCCGTCGGGCTCGGGGCTGGGGCTGTCGATCGTCCAAGCCATTGTCGATCGCTGGGGCGGGCAAATCGAGTTGTTGGATGCGGCGCACTTTTCCACGGGATTGCTGGTGCGCATCCGCCTGCCCGCGCAGTTGCGCGGCTGAATGCTGGATGAGGCGCCTGATTGACCGCCTGAATGTCTGAACACACGCGGTTTTGATTCCCCATTTCCTCCAAACCCCGCACGCTGCCCTATACTGCCGGTGCTTGTCGGGGCGCCAAAGACGCAAGTCGTGCGGCTGAGACCACCAGATGGTGGAACCCGTTGAACCTGATTGGGGTCATCCCCGCGTAGGAAACAACGCAATCATCGATGCACGTATCGGCCAACAGGGCGGTGCGCAGCCATCGTTGCAGCGGCTGGCGGCATGCCGTCGCGCATCATGCGATCACATGCGCCAGGGGCTTTCGGCAGGCTTTGTTCTTGTACGGAGACTTGTCTTGAGCCAACACGCACACCATTCCCCGCATCCGCAAACACCATCGCAACCGCAGCAGTATTCACCCTTGCCGCCATCCGCGCAGGCTGCGGCCAGCAGCCCGTACCGCTGGCGGGTGCTGTGGGCAACCTTTATGGCCTATCTGTTCGACAGCTTCGACCTGACGGTGCTGGCCATCGTCTTGCCCGTCATGCTGCAAGCCTTGTCGCTCTCGCTGCCCGAAGGCGGCTTGCTGGGCACGGCCACCATGTTGGGCGCCATGCTGGGCAGCATGCTGTTTGGCTTGATTTCTGAAAACAAGGGCCGCCGCTTCGCGCTGGTGCTGGCCTTGTGCTGGCTGGGCATCGGCATGGGCGCTGCCTATTTCATCCACAGTTGGCGGACGTGGATGGTGCTGCGCTTTGTGACTGGGCTGGCCATTGGCGGCGTGTGGGGGCCGTGCGCCGCGCTGATTGCCGAGCACTGGGCGCCGCAGCAGCGCGGGCGCGCCGTGTCGTTTGTGCTCAGCAGCTTTGCAGTCGGTTCCATCGCGTCAGCCTTGCTGGGGCGCTGGCTGCTGCCCGATCACTGGCAATGGCTGTTTGTGGCTGGGGCGGTGTCGATCGTGGGCGCGCCCGTGGTGCATGCCCTGCTGCCGTCAGAGCGCCGCAGCCAGCCGCACAGCATGACGCAAGCAACACCAACCGCAGCAGCAACACAAGCAGCGCCAACAGCGCAATTGGCGCCCGCGGCAACAGCGACACCTCAGGCCGTACAACGGGTGGGCGTGGGCGACATCTTTTGCGGTGGGTTGGCGCGCATCACCTTGCCCGCCATGCTGATCAGCGTGGTCAATCTGGCGGGGTATTGGGGCGCAGCGTTTTGGATACCCACCTTCCTCACCAAAGAGCGGGGCTTGAGCGTGCAAACCATGCTGGGCTTTTCGTTCGTGCAGTATGCGGGCATGTTCGTGGGCTTTCAGTTCTTTGGCTGGCTAGCTGATGCAATCGGGCGGCGGCGCGCCATGCTGGCGGCCTTTGTGGCCTGCTCGGCATCCATCGCCGTGTACATCGTGGTGCGGCACCCGATGTTTCTGTTCTGGTGGGGCGCCATCGTGGGCTTTGCCCTGTGCGGCGCAGGCGGCATTTTGGGCGCTTATTACGCCGAGCTGTTCCCGGCGCATCTGCGCGCCTATGCGGGCGGCTTTTGCTGGAACATGGGGCGCATCGGCGCCATGCTGGCGCCTTTCACCATCGGCGTTGTCGGCAAAACGCACGGCCTGCAAGCTGGCCTGGCCATCACAAGCGTGATCTACCTGGCGGGCACATTGCTGCTGTTTTTGCTGCCCGAAACCTATCGGCCACCAAATCCACCACCCACATTCCCAAACGACAAAGGCGCAGCATGAAACCATCTACCGATACCACCACAACACCGCCAACCGACGTGCTGGGCCAGCAATGGCTGATCATGGGCGACATCAATTCGGGCAAAACCACGCGCTGCCGCCAGTGGTTGCAGCAATTGTGCGAGCAAGGGCTGGGCGCGCGAATAGCCGTGCTGGACTTGGCGCCACACATTCCGCCAGCCATGGCGCAGGCGCGCGGCCTGGCCGGGGCAGGAGGCTATTTGCTGCCGCCCGCCAACAGCGGCGTGCTCGACCTGCGCACGCAACTGCACGCCCCGCGATTGAGCTCTTCAACCGAGGCCGATGCCGAAGCCAAAGCCGCGCAAAACGCGGCCGCCATCAACGCGCTGCTGCAACGCCTGCCGCGGCCCGGCAGCGGGCGCGATGTGCTCTTCGTCAACGACGTGACGCTCTATCTGCAGGCCGGCACCGCGCAAGACTTGCTGGCGCACATAGCGGGCTACGCCACGCTGATCGTCAATGGCTACTGGGGGCAACGCCTGGGCGACAGCCCCCTGTCGCGCCGCGAAAAAGCGCAAACCCAACTGCTGCGCGAACACTTCGCCCGCCACGGGCGGGTGGTGGATTTGGTGGTTTGATAGGTCAGCGTGATAAAAATAAAGTAAGCCACGCAGTTTTGGGTAGAGCTGTTTATCATCTGCGGTTACGCACCTAGAAAGTAGATGTAACAGAGACGAGGGAAGAGCACGCATGAAAAAGAACATGGATAAAAACGGTAATGGCAGTGCTCTCGGCTTTGAAGCAGACCTTTTCAAAGCCGCCGACAAGCTGCGCGGCAACATGGAACCCAGCGACTACAAGCACGTCGCGCTCGGGCTCATCTTCCTGAAATACATCTCTGATGCCTTCGAGGCCAAGCACAAGGCGCTGCTGGCCGAAGACGCGCAGGCCGCCGAGGACAAAGACGAATACCTCGCCGACAACGTGTTCTGGGTGCCAAAAGAAGCGCGCTGGTCACACCTGCAGGCGGGCGCCAAGCTGCCCAGCATCGGCACCCTGATTGATGACGCCATGCGCGCCATCGAGAAAGACAACGAATCGCTCAAGGGCGTGCTGCCCAAAGACTACGCCCGCCCCGCGCTCAACAAGGTGATGCTGGGCGAGCTGATCGACCTGATCTCCGGCATTGCGCTGGGCGAAGAAGGCGACCGCTCCAAAGACATCCTCGGGCGCGTGTACGAGTATTTCCTGAGCCAGTTCGCCGGGGCCGAAGGCAAGCGCGGCGGCGAGTTTTACACCCCGCGCTCCGTGGTGCGCGTGCTGGTCGAAATGCTGGAGCCGTACTCCGGCCGCGTGTACGACCCCTGCTGCGGCTCGGGCGGCATGTTTGTGCAGTCGGAAAAGTTCGTGCACGAGCACGGCGGCCGCATCGGCGACATTGCGATTTACGGGCAGGAGTCGAACTACACCACCTGGCGGCTGGCCAAGATGAACCTGGCGGTGCGCGGCATTGATTCGGACATCCGCTGGAACAACGAGGGCAGCTTTCACAAAGACGAGCTGCGCGACCTCAAGGCGGACTACATCCTCGCCAACCCGCCCTTCAACATCTCCGACTGGGGTGGCGACCGCCTGCGTGAAGACGTGCGCTGGAAGTTCGGCGTGCCGCCCGTGGGCAACGCCAACTTCGCCTGGCTGCAACACATCCATCACCACCTTGCCCCCAACGGCACGGCGGGCGTGGTGCTGGCCAACGGCTCCATGTCCTCGCAGCAGTCGGGCGAAGGCGAGATCCGCAAAGCCATGATCGAGGCCGACGTGGTGGATTGCATGGTGGCGCTGCCCGGGCAGCTCTTTTACTCCACCCAGATCCCCGCCTGCCTGTGGTTCCTGGCTCGGAACAAAAATCCGGGCAAGGGTCTGCGTGACCGGCGCGGGCAGGTGCTGTTCATCGACGCCCGCAAGATGGGCGTGCTGGTGGACCGCACCCGGCGCGAACTCACCGACGACGAGATCAAAAAAATCGCCGACACCTACCACGCCTGGCGTGGCGAGCAGGACGCGGGCGAGTACGCCGACGTGCCGGGTTTTTGCAAATCCGCCACGCTGGAGGACATCCGCAAACACGGCCACGTGCTGACACCGGGGCGCTACGTGGGTGCGGCGGAACAGGAAGACGACGGCGAGCCGTTCGAGGAAAAGATGCTGCGGTTATCCAAGCTGTGGCGCGAGCAGCGGGCGGCCGCCGCCAAACTAGATGAAGCAATCGAATCCAACCTAAAGGAGCTGGGCTATGGCGAATGAGTGGCCCACAACCAAGATTGGAGATGTTTGTCTGCGGGTCACCAAGGGAACGACTCCGACGACAGGAGGCGGTGCATTTACTGACAGGGGTATTGCGTTCATTAAGGTTGAAGCAATAACCGAAAGCGGCGGCTTTCTCCCGGAAAAGTTTGCATTCATTGACACTGAGACAGACGAAAAGCTAGCCAGATCCCGACTTCAAGAAAAGGACATTCTCTTTACGATTGCAGGAACCATTGGCAGGGTTGCCCAAGTAACGAACGATATTCTTCCGGCAAACACCAATCAAGCCGTCGCGATAGTTAGACCGAACCCTGACCTGATCTTTCCGAGATTCCTTTATTACGTCCTTCGAGACAGCAAAAGAATTCAGCTTGCGCAATCAAGGGTTGTGCAATCGGTTCAAGCAAACTTCAGCCTTGGTGAACTTTCGGCCGTAGAGCTTCCGTTGCCGCCGCAAGAAGAACAACGCGCCATAGCTCATATCCTTGGTACGTTAGATGACCGGATCGAACTCAACCGACGCACTAACGAAACGCTGGAGGCGATGGCCCGCGCCTTGTTCAAGGCCTGGTTCGTGGACTTCGAGCCGGTGCGCGCCAAGATGGAAGGCCGCTGGCAGCGCGGCCAATCCCTCCCCGGCCTCCCCGCCCACCTCTACGACCTCTTGCCCGACCGACTGGTTGAATCGGAGTTGGGGGAGATTCCGGAGGGGTGGGAGATGCAGCCGCTCAGTAAATTACTGACGATCATTGGTGGTGGAACGCCCAAGACATCCATTGAGGATTACTGGGGGGGGGAGATACCTTGGTTTTCGGTGG
>RRZT010793688.1_pt1 | contig 12932 bp, 9 predicted proteins | sample 2165551 | NCBI WGS metagenome assembly RRZT01 (sample SAMN10456910, study PRJNA506462) | wastewater metagenome | biome: wastewater; feature: sludge; material: wastewater sludge; isolation source: wastewater sludge with Escherichia coli K12::gfp cells carrying plasmid... | place: USA: Moscow, Idaho ... | reverse complement strand
GGACTCTGCAGAGGAGCATCCGGAAGTAACACCGTTTATCTGGAACTGAAACTGCAGCCGTATGATTATGCGGCAGCATCGGTGATCCTGGAGGAAGCCGGAGGTAAGATTACACAGATTGATGGCAGCCCGATCACCTTACATGAAGGATGTTCGATCATCGGCGGAACACCTGCGGCATGGCAGGAGAGCAAAGATGCCTTTGAAAAATTAAAAGAAGAGATGTAGATAAAAAGCATTGTGTGGTTGAAAAACTGCATAGTGCTTTTTTTGTTACAGAAAAGTTAAATAAAGATAACAAGTGTATTTCGTGCTATTTCTTTAATGAAAATGATTTTCATTAAGTTATTTAATGAGAAAAAAAGTCGATTCATGGTTAGAAAATGCTAACATTTTTGTGGACATGAAAAAGGAGTTATGGTATAAAAATAAATGGTTAGAAAACGCTAACACAATAGCGTATATATAAAGAGGAGGAAGGAAATGGCAAATCAGAGATTGATGAAAAAAGTTGCACCAGTTGTTTTAAGTGCAGCGGTCGCAATGACAAGTATGCCGGCAACAGCTTTTGCAGCAGATTTTTCTGATACAGAAGTTACTGTAGCAGAGGAAAGTGCTGATATTGAAGAAGCAAGTGCAGAAGCTGCGGACACAGATGTTGTGGAAGATACAGAGGATACAGATGTAGACGTTGAAGAAGCAGCAGAGGACGTGACAGCGGATGAAGAAACATCTGATGAAGAACTTTTCAGTGCTGAGGTCAGTGAAGATGAAAGTGCTAATGAGACAGGAGAAGGACAGACAGAAGGCGAAGCATATGTTCTCATGAACATTCCTTATGATGATTTTTATAAAGCAGAATTAAAGAATAATGATGTAAAGGTTGATGCATTTACATCTGCAACAAAACAGAAGACAAGATCCAGTCTTGCAAAAGGCTCTTATCACGTAAATTCAGATGGAAGCGATATCACTGGTGTGACTTTTCCTGTGAAAGTATCTGATATTTCAGTATTGAAGGACAAAAAACAGATTAAAGATAACGCTTCAGTGAGTATCACAACAGCTATAAAGGGAAAAGAAACTACTACAGAATACAAAGGAAAAGATGCTCTTTTTGAAAGCGACTCATATTCCTATTATGTTCTTTCTGAGGAACCATCCTACTACAAAGAACTGACAGTCGGTGAAGATGGAAGTTTTACATTCAGTGCCATTAAAGGTAAATCAGCAGCACCGGAGACAAAACAGGTGCAGGCTGAATTCAAAACAAAATCCAACTATGGTGACTACCAGCTGAAGTTTGATAAGACTGAATTCAAAAGCATTATCAATATAGATACTGACACAGTGTATGGTGCAGTTATTAATACAACAGACGGAACAACCTATGGTCTCTGCCATCAGGAAAATATCTGGAAAGGATATGAGTTGGCATGGAGTACAGGATATACAACAGAAAGTCATGGATGCCATCTCAACTCTGAACATTTTGAGTCTATGATGGGAAAGACAATTGACAGCGTAACATATTATGCAAGTAATGGCATTTATACATTAGATATTGCAGACGTAAAGGTTCTGGCCAAAACTGGTGTGACAGCGACTGTTGCAGATATCCATACAACTGATACAGAAGCAGCGGTTACTCTGGACGGAACTCTTCCAGAAGGATTTTTAGCAGAATATACTGTTGACGAAACAGAAGTTGCTTATGCAGATGGTAAGATTACAACAGGAGCACTGGCAGCAGGTTCCCATACATTGACGATCAGTGATGCTAATGATGTATATGCTCCGATTCAGGCTTCCTTCTATGCAAAAGAGGCAAATGTACCGGCTGTATATGATGCGACAGAACATAAAATCGCAGTAGCTGACGGAATTACTGAAGACCAGTTAAAAGCATATATTAAAACAATTACTTCTGTAACAGTGGGAGATAAGACTTATGCAGCTTCAGGAAAAGGTGCAACAGTGATTGTCAAGAAAGACGGAACACTGGATACCTCTAAACTGGAATTGGCAGAAGGTACAAAATTTGTAGTAACATCCAGTTCATATGATGATCTTGAATTCTCTTACAGCCTTTACAGTTATGTATATGCAGGACTCACCTGGGGTGAATACTGGAGTCAGGAGAGTGTGACCGCAGCGGGAAACGTAAGCGGATCTGATGAAAAAGACTCTCATAATGAATCTGATACAGGCGCATTTGATGCAGTAACAAGAGCTACAACAAATCATGGCCTTCACAGAGGAAGCTATCAGTGCATGGCAACAATTTATACAACAGAAGGCAATACATATCAGTTATCTTACTGGAAGAGCAGTACAGAACCGGTTCTTGCAGATGGAACAGTTGCAATCTGGACTCCGGCAGACAGAAAGACCGGTACTCCGGCATCTATTCAGGTAAATGGCAGAGCGAAAGAAAGTCTTGATCATTATGCAGTAACAGGTATTAAATATGTCCCTATACAGGTAAAAGCTGAAGATTATGCGGATTTTGCTGCAAAATATCCGGTTGTTAAAAATGGTGAAACACTTGTTGGTGGTTTCTCTGAAAACAATCTGAAAGCATACAGCGAGACTGCAAATGTAACAGTAAACACAAATGGACTGAAATCAGCAACTGAGAATGAAGATGGAACCTTCTCTTTCAGTGCAAGAAAAACAGGAACAGAATCCGGTATTCAGGGAACTGATCTCAAAGTTGCAACTGGAATTAAGCCAGAGGTTAAAACAGCAAGTGGATCTTATGGAGAATTCCTTCGTGTGGATCTGAATGGTAATTATGGTGGTCTTGGTGCTGCAATGCAGGCAGTTAAATGGGATTACTATGGAAATGGTAATACAGTACTTGCAACATATGGCACGAAATTTGCTGCTGATAACTGGATGCATAAAATGATGGGAATTCAGCTTGGTCTGACACATTCTGTAAGATGCCAGCTTCCGGCAGGAACAGATGGAACAGGTCACTGGAAATTGACCGTTTATGCACTGGGATATCAGGACTATACATTTGAGTTTGATGCAACAGCTACCAATATTGTGACTCCAACAGATCCGTCCACAATTGATACAACAGCACTGAAAGCAGCACTTGAAAAAGTAAAAGCTCTCAATAAGGATGATTATACAGAGGAATCCTGGAAGAAAGTAGAAGATGAAGCTACGGAAACACAGGAAATGCTGGAAGAAATTGAGGCAGCAATTAAGGATAAGACAACAGTTGCATTCAGCCAGGCTGCAGTAGATGAGCAGGTTAATGAGCATCTGACAGCAGCAATCAATGGACTTGTGAGGAAAGAAAAACCTGTAGAGCCGGTAGTGACACCAGATGTTAAACCAACAGTAACACCAGGTAAAAATGAAACTAAGCCAACAGCAACTCCGACGCCAGTAGTTAAGCCTGGTATCACTGCAAAAGTCTCACAGGTTTATGTCGGAAAGAAAGCTACAATCAAAGTTACCAAAACTAAGGTAACAGGAAAAGTTACTTTCAAATCCAGCAATAAGAAAGTTGCAACAGTCAACAGTAAGGGTGTTATCACAGGTAAGAAAGCTGGAAAAGCTGTTATTACTGTAAAAGTTGGTAAATACACCAAGAAATTAACTGTTAAAGTTAAGAAACCTTCCTTCAAGCTTGTAAAATCTTCTGTAAAGCTGAAAAAAGGTAAGAAAACAACGATTAGAGTAAAAGCAGCACCGGTATCTAAAGTTACATACAAGACCAGCAACAAGAAAGTTGCAACAGTTAACAGCAAAGGTGTTGTAACAGCTAAGAAGAAAGGAACAGCAAAGATTACTGTTAAATGCAATGGAATTACAAGGACATTCAAAGTAACAGTAAAATAATTCCTTTATAAAATACACATACAAAAGAACGGGGGCCGTTTACAACTGCCCCTTCTTTTGTATGTTAAGGGGTAGATTATATGTACAAAAAGAATCTTATGAAACTTTTTCCGGCAGTTGCTGTAATTATTGCGATCGCAGCAGCTGGATTTCAGCAGGACAGTGAAGTGAAAAGTACAAAAACAGTTCAGGCAGCTGAGAATGAACTGATAAAATCAGATGAACTTACGAGTCTGCTGACAACTGCATATTTTAATGACGGAGGAATGAAGGATACGGATGAGGCAGACAGCAGCATTCTGAAAACAAAGAAAAGTAAATCCAAAATAAAAAAAGCGGGAATTACGACAGGAAAAACAAAAGCACTTCCGGAAAAGTCAGCAGCAGCTTCCGGGCAGGGGCAGGGAACGACCACGACACCTACAACTTCTGTTCCAAAGGGCGGATATAAAGATGGGATTTATCAGGGAAGTGGAACTGGATTTGGTGGAACGATCACTGTTCAGGTAACGATTTCCGGAGGAAAGATTGCTTCTATAGAAATACTGAGTGCTGCTGGTGAAACAGGCTCTTATTTTGCATCAGCCAAAGGCGTGATCAGCAAGATGATCTCCGGTCAGACTCCAAATGTCGATGCAGTAAGCGGCGCAACCTATTCCTCAAATGGAATCATCCAGGCAGTTCAGAATGCACTGTCAAAGGCCGGAAAAGGAAAAGCTGCAAAGACAACGAAAAAGACGACAAAGAAGAATACCAATACTTCAAATAAAACAACAACGCCGGTTGAAATTACAAAACCGTCCGGAGAGGTAACTTATAAAGATGGAACGTATACTGCAGAAGCAGAAGGATTTGACGGTCCGATAAAAGTTACTGTTACGATTAAAGACGGAAAGATAACCGCAATCACAAATACGAACACTGATACAAAAGAATATTTTAATAAGGCATGGAATAGTATTCAGCCGAAGATTCTTGAGAAGCAGGCAGTGTATGGTGTGGACACCGTAAGCGGAGCAACGTTTTCTTCAAATGGTATTCTTAAGGCGGTACAGAAAGCCCTGGAACAGGCTGCGGTAAATGTGACACCGGCACCAGAAGTGACGGTAACTCCAACTCCGGCACCGACAACCGCTCCAGCACCGGTTATACCGGACACCCCGAAGGTTTTATATAATGACGGCACATATACGGGTACCGGAATTGGATATGGTGGAAAGATAAATATCTGTGTAACAATTAAAGATGGAATGATTACGGAAGTATCTCAGACCAATGAAGGAGAAACACCAAGATATTTCAGAAATGCATGGAATGTAATACAGCCGGCAATTATTGCAAAACAAAGCACAGATGGCATTGATACTGTATCAGGAGCAACATATTCTTCTGAGGGAATTCTGTATGGAGCAAAATCAGCTTTAGAGCAGGCTTTAAAAACTTCAGATATAACAGCGACACCAACTCCGAATCCAACAGCAACACCGGAACCAACGGCAGCACCGGAACCAACGGCAGCACCGGAACCAACGGCAGCACCGGAACCAACAGCAACACCGGAACCAACAGCAACACCGGAACCAACGGCAGCACCAGAGCCAACAACAGCACCCGGAGCTGGGTATAAAGATGGAAGTTATACGGGAACAGGAGAAGGATTCAATGGTCAGGTAACTGTTACGATTAATGTATCAGGGGGAAATATTGTGTCAGCCGGATATGATGGGGAAGATGATGAACCGGAATTTTCAAATGCATGGAATGGCATTTATAATCAGATCATGGGAAAACAGTCTGCCGATGGAATAGATACAGTGACAGATGCTACATATTCTTCAAATGGACTGATTCAGGCATTTCAGAGTGCTATCAGCCAGGCAAAATAATAAATGTTCGATAGTGAAAAAGAAAACTTGAAAATATAAGGAGTCTGAAAGGAAAACTTTAGATGAAATACCAGAATTTTATTATGAGAATTTTGTGTCTTCTGTTGATTCTTGCCGCTGTAGTAGGATATAATTCTATGCAGAAAAAAGATACGCAGGCACAGGAATCACAGGAGATTACGGCACTCACAAAGCGTGTGGAGAAGCTGGAAGAACAGAATACGGAGATACTCTCTGCTCTGGAAGAGGCTGCTAAGAATCAGGAAGCAGCGATCGCACAGGCACAGAGGGATGCAAAAGACAAAGATGATGCTGCAAAAGAGGATGCGGAGGAAGCTGACGCTGCAGATACAGAAGAGTCTGATGATTCGGAAAATGTATACAAAGATGGTACGTATACCGGTTCTGCACAGGGATTTGGAGGTGCGATCACCGTACAGGTCACACTTGCAAATGATGAGATCACAGATATTCAGGTGACAAGTGCACCGGGTGAGGATTCCGCTTATCTTTCGCAGGGAGAGGGCGTGATTAGTTCCATCATTTCTGCGCAGAGTACGGATGTGGATACGGTATCAGGTGCAACATTCAGCTCTACAGGTATTATCAATGCAGTTGTAGATGCTCTTGGAAAGGCGGAGAACTGATGAAAAAGAGGCAGAGAAAGGTCCGTCTGATCCGGGCTGCCATACAGCTTGTATTTTTTATCTTTTATCCGGCGCTTTTTTCAACGGCATTTGCGGGCGTGAAATCTATTTTTCAGGCAATTGCAGCACACCAGCAGATTGCCTGGAACTCATTTCTTGATGTGACAGGATTACTTCTTCTGGTTACGATTTTGTTTGGCAGACATTTCTGCGGATATGCATGTGCATTCGGTTCATTGGGAGATGCCATGTATGAACTGACTGTTTTTATCAGACAGAAAGTATTTCATAAAAAGGGAAGACATGGTTATCCGGAAAAAGCAGTCAGAATTCTTCAGAAGGTGAAATATGTGCTTCTGGCATTTCTTCTGCTTTCCATTCTGACCGGATGGTATGCATCCCTTCAGGGAATGAGTCCGTGGGATGTATTTTCCATGCTGACAGCAAGAAAACTTCCAAATGCTTCTTATAAGATTGGAATTATCCTGCTGGTGCTGATCCTGATCGGAATGTGTACACAGGAAAGATTTTTCTGTCAGTTCCTTTGTCCAATGGGAGCAGTTTTTGCAATGATGCCGATCCTTCCGTCTGCACTGTTTAACAGAAACAGGGAGAAATGCCCTTCAAAATGCGGACTGTGCAGGAAGAGATGCCCTGCACATCTGGAGATTGACGGAGATACACCGCTTTCAGGGGAATGTATCTGCTGTCATGCCTGCCAGGTGACCTGCCCACGTAAAAATATTCAGATTGGCCCGGTAAAAGAGCGGGAAATGGTGAAAGAATGAAGATAAAAAAGAAGTCAGCTGTCATGCTGTGCGGAGTTTTCTGCACGGCATTGACAGCAGTTCCGGTACTGGCGGATATAGAGGTACAGAAATATACAAATACGGATTTTGCAATGGATACAGTTGTGTCTGAAACATTGTATACAACAGGAGATGACCTGAATACTGCAATTGGTCAGAAGATACGGGATATTGAGACAGAGTATCTTTCCTGGACGGATGAGGATTCTCAGATCGCGAAACTGAATGCAGCATCGGGAGAAACAACGGAAGTTTCAGATGAGCTTGCCGGCTATTTGGAAAAAATATTTCAGCTTGCGAAGGATTCGAATGGAGCTTTTGATCCAACGATTGGAAAGATCATTCGTCTCTGGGATATTACAGGAGAAAATCCTCATGTCCCAGAGCAGTCAGAGCTGGATGAACTTCTGAAAGATGTGGGATACCAGAAAGTATCTCTGGATGGCGATAAGGTAACGCTGGAAAAAGGAGCTACTCTGGATCTGGGAGCAACCGGAAAAGGAATTGGCTGTGATGTAGTTTCTGATTTTCTGAAGACACAGGAAGATGTGTCAGGAATGATCCTGAACCTTGGCGGTAGCAGTGTTATGGCTTACGGCGAGAAACCGGATGGTTCTGACTGGAAAGTTGCTGTGACTGATCCGCGTGATGTCGAAGGCGATTACCTTGGTGCGATCACACTGGAAGGTGGAGAATTCCTTTCGACTTCCGGTGACTATGAAAAATATTTTATGGAAGATGGTAAGAGATATCATCATATCCTTGATCCGAAGACAGGATATCCGGTGTGGAATGGTCTGGACTCTGTGACGGTTGTCTGTGACAGCGGACTTCTGGCAGATGGACTTTCTACAGCATGTTTTGTACTTGGAATGGATGATGCATTAGAATTGCTTGAGAAATATAATGCGGAGGCAGTCTTTGTAGATGAGGATAAGAACGTGTATCTGACGTCCGGGATGAAAGACCGTTTTGAATTGATGAAGAATACCTATACAGTGAAAGAGGCAGAATAAAAAACAACGAAATTGTCTTCGGACGATTTCGTTGTTTTTACGTTACAGTAAATGACTTATATCAGATGTGAGGTGACTCTCACCTCTGCAGGTGGTGAGCAACAAAATTATATCAGTGGCGGGCATTTTTGAAAAATTAAAAGTGGATACGTTTCAAAACTTCATTAGTCAGTGTTCCAATCAGTAATCCGGTAATGACACCGGAGATCAGCAGTGCCGGTGCATAGTAGATCAGACCGGACGTCATGGTGATCAGACAGGCAATCAAAAGCTGACCAATATTATGGGAGACACCTCCGGCAACACTGATACCGAGGATGCTGAAGTCGGATTTTTTTTTCATAACCGTCATGACGGTGAGGCTTAAAGCTGCACCGGCCAGACTGTACAGAATACTGAAAAGATTTCCGAACATGAATCCGATGATAAAGATACGGATGACAGAAACAAGGGCGGCTTCTTTCCAGGTATATTTTTCAAGGATAAACAGGACTGCAAGATTGGCCAGCCCGAGTTTCATTCCCGGAATTCCGGCAAAAAAGGGAATCAGTGATTCCACATAGCCAAAGATGATTGCTACTGCGGCAAAAAGCCCGAGATTGGCAAGTTTTTTCTGATTCATGGCAGGTTCCTTTCAGGGAGAATTCTCCCGGAATGATGATAAAGTTTCAGACAGCAGTATCGAATTCAGGGGAATCTTCATTGAGGGATTCTCCTTTTTCGCCTTCAATCACAACTTTATTCGGCAGACAGACAATCGTTCCACCGGTACTGTCAACTGCTTTCTGTTTCATACAGAGGTGGTCCGGGCAGTCGGCTTCGGTCATTTTGACCTCGCCGTTTTTTATTTCGCATACATTGGTGCCGTTTATTTTGATCACCTGATCTTTCCCAAGGGAATAGGTGCCGTATTCCTCGCCGTTTACGGTAATTCGAATACTTCCGTAATTCCCGCGGCGGGTGAGATACATGCCACCCCAGAGGAGCAGGGCAAACACCACGATGCCAATAATAAAAGTCAGTTCTTTTTTCTTCAATTTCAATACCTCAGTCAAAAAAGTATGTTCATAAGATGCGTAGAAGGTTGAGTTTATGGTTTCTTTTGAACTTACAGATACGCAGATTATCATAGCATATCGAAGATTGATTGACAAGCATAAGTTAGAAATAACAAACAAATACACGGGGATTCGTCATGGACATACTTTATTTAAGAAATATTCATTGTTTTCCCCGGTGGAAAGTGGTAAAATAGTAGGGATTTCTTAAATAGGACAAATACGATAATTTTGTATATAAGCGATCAATAAATACAGAAACAGGAGCAGGCTATGAATTTATTCCAAAAAGTATTCGGGACAAGAAGTGAGCATGAAGTAAAACGTATCATGCCGCTTGTGGAGAAAACAGAATCACTCCGCCCGGAAATGCAGAAATTAACAGATGAACAGTTAAGAGACAAGACCAGAGAATTCAAGAAGCGTCTGAGTGAAGGTGAGACACTGGATGACCTTCTTCCGGAGGCTTTTGCGGTTGTACGTGAAGGTGCCAAACGAGTTCTTGGTATGGAACATTACCGTGTACAGATCATCGGTGGTATCATTCTTCATCAGGGCCGTATCGCAGAGATGAAGACCGGTGAAGGTAAAACCCTTGTTTCTACACTTCCGGCATATCTGAATGCACTGGAGGGTAAAGGCGTTCATATCGTAACAGTCAACGACTACCTGGCAAAACGAGATGCTGAGTGGATGGGTAAGGTTCATGAGTTCCTTGGACTGACAGTAGGTGTTGTCCTGAATGATATGAAACCAGAAGAGCGCCGTGCAGCATACGGATGCGATATCACATATGTAACAAACAACGAACTGGGATTTGATTATCTTCGTGACAATATGGTCATCTATAAAGAACAGCTGGTACAAAGAGATCTGCACTACTGTATCATCGATGAGATCGACTCCGTCCTGATTGACGAGGCACGTACACCTCTTATCATTTCCGGACAGAGCGGTAAGTCCACCAAGCTTTATGAAGTATGCGATATCCTTGCACAGCAGCTGGAACGTGGTGAAGCCAGCCATGAGATGACAAAGATGGCAGCCATCATGGGTGAAGAGGTTGTTGAGACCGGTGACTTCGTAGTAAATGAAAAAGATAAGATCGTCAATCTTACTGAACAGGGTGTGAAGAAGGTTGAGAAATTCTTCAATATTGAAAACCTGGCAGATCCGGAGAACCTGGAAATCCAGCATAACATCACACTGGCACTTCGTGCACATAATCTGATGCACAAAGACCAGGATTATGTTGTAAAAGATGACGAGATTCTGATCGTCGATGAATTTACCGGACGTATCATGCCGGGACGTCGTTATTCTGACGGACTTCATCAGGCAATCGAAGCAAAAGAACATGTTAAGGTCAAAAGAGAGAGTAAAACGCTTGCGACGATTACATTCCAGAACTTCTTTAATAAATATGACAAGAAGGGCGGTATGACCGGTACAGCACTTACAGAAGAAAAAGAATTCCGTGATATCTACGGAATGGACGTTGTAGAGATCCCTACCAACAGACCAGTACAGCGTATAGACCTCGAAGATGCTGTATATATGACAAAAAAAGAAAAATTCAATGCAGTTGTTGAGGCTGTTAAAGAAGCTCATGCGAAACAGCAGCCGGTTCTGGTTGGTACGATTACCATTGAAACATCCGAACTTCTCAGCAAGATGCTCCGTCGTGAAGGTATTGCGCATAACGTACTGAATGCGAAGTTCCATGAACTGGAGGCTGAGATCGTTGCACAGGCCGGACAGGCAGGAGCTGTTACAATTGCTACCAACATGGCAGGTCGTGGTACGGATATCAAGCTTGACGATGTGGCAAGAGAAGCCGGTGGTCTGAAGATCATTGGTACAGAACGTCATGAGTCCAGACGTATTGATAACCAGCTGCGTGGACGTTCCGGACGTCAGGGAGATCCGGGTGAATCCCGTTTCTATATCTCTCTGGAAGATGATCTGATGCGTCTGTTTGGTTCTGAGAGACTGATGAAGATCTTTACTTCACTTGGTGTTGCTGAGAACGAGCAGATCGAACATAAAATGCTTTCCAATGCAATTCAGAAAGCACAGGAGAAAATCGAGTTCAATAACTTCGGTATCCGTAAAAATCTTCTGGATTATGACCAGGTTAACAATGAACAGCGTGAGATTATTTACAAAGAGCGTCGTCAGGTTCTGGATGGTGAGAACATGCGAGATACGATCTACAAGATGATCACAGATATTGTAGACAGTACAGTGGACATGTGTTTCTCTGATGATGTAGATGCGGTTGACTGGGATCTGAATGAGTTTAATACAACACTCCTTCCGATTATTCCGATCGAGCCGCTTACTACAGAGAAAGTAAAAGGCAAGAGAAAAGATGAGATCAAACATCTGATCAAAGAGGAAGCCGTGAAGCTTTACGAAACGAAGGAATCTGAGTTCCCTGAAGCAGAGCAGCTGCGTGAACTTGAACGAGTAGTTCTTCTGAAATCCATCGACAGCAAGTGGATGGATCATATCGATGATATGGAGATCCTTCGTCAGGGTATTGGACTTGTAGGATACGGACAGAGAGACCCGGTAGTAGAATACAAGATGAGTGCTTTTGAGATGTTCAACAATATGATCAGTTCTATTCAGGAAGATACGGTACGTATGCTGTATCATGTCCATGTTGAACAGAAGATTGAACGTGAGCAGGTAGCGAAAGTTACCGGAACAAACAAAGATGACACATCTGTTAAGAAACCGGTTCAGAGAAAAGAGGACAAGGTTTATCCGAACGATCCGTGTCCGTGCGGAAGCGGCAAGAAGTACAAACAGTGCTGTGGACGTAAATTGATGAAAGCATAATATATTAATATATAACAGAGCACCGATTCATATATTGATTCACAGGTAACCGGATAACGATCTGGCGAACTAACTGCTAACTATGACTAGGCATTCTCTCAGGAGTACCTTCGAGAATGAGTCATCGTAAGCAGTGGATTTTGCCAGAATCTAAAACCATCCGGAAATAACCTGTTCATTCAATATATGAAGCGGTGCTCTTGTTTATATACAAAAACTCCCTGCATGAATTTGGTTACATACAGGGAATTTATAATGTTATTTAAAAGAATTTTGCGATTTCGCTGAGTTCTTTTCGATGTGGGCGGATTGGGTCTTCGGCTGCTTTGCCGACTGCGATAACGGATACAATAGTCTCTGTTTCCGGGATGTTCAGAATCTCACGGAGTCTGTCTGCTTCACGGAGTCCCATGATCAGAGTGGACAGACCGAGATCTGTGGCTTTCAGAATGAGATTTTCGTTCTGCAGACCAAGATCGTAGCATCCCCATCCGTTGCCGAGTTCGTTATCAGCACTGCCGTCTTTCTGAAAACCGGCACGGTCATGAACGAAGGTTGTGATGATCAGTGCGGCATGTTCTGATTTACCGGCATTTCCGGCGTCCGGCAGGCATTCCATGCGGATTTTATTTACCATCTCTTCAGACAGGACACAGTAATAACGGCCGGTCTGGGAGTTTTTCCAGGATGGAGCTTCCTGTGCGGCACGAAGCAGTTCTTCCATCTGTTCTCTGGTGACACCGGCACTGTATTTGCGGACAGTTCTTCTTGTTTCTAATACTTTCTGAAATTCCATGACATT
>RRZT010905131.1_pt1 | contig 12933 bp, 10 predicted proteins | sample 2165551 | NCBI WGS metagenome assembly RRZT01 (sample SAMN10456910, study PRJNA506462) | wastewater metagenome | biome: wastewater; feature: sludge; material: wastewater sludge; isolation source: wastewater sludge with Escherichia coli K12::gfp cells carrying plasmid... | place: USA: Moscow, Idaho... | reverse complement strand
TCGTCGAACAGGCCCAGGAAGCGCGACTGCGCCATCTGGCGCAGCATCGCCGCCGGCAGCGGGTCGGGCCGGCCGTAGTCGTCGATGTAGATGTCCAGACCGTCCATCACATTGAAATGCGGATCGGCGAAGAGCTTCTTCAGCGCGGCGTTCTTCACCGACGGATCGACGCCGCGGGCGACGAAGCGCGCGACCTCCGCGCCTTCGGGCAGGCGCGCGACCTCGTCGAGCGTCGGCGGTGGCAGCGCGGGTTCGGCCGGGGCCGGGACGGACGCGGCGGTCGCCGGAGCGGGCGGCTGCGCAGGTGCCGGCGCGGGCACGGCCGCGTGGACCGGCTCGGGCGGCGCCTCGCCCTGGCGCACCTGCACCTTGCGCTGCGACCAGCGCGAGAAGAAGCCTTCGCCGCTGCTCATGCGCACCCCGGCGTGTCGCCGCCGGGCCCGCGCCGTGCCGGATCGACGAAGGAGGCCGGCCGGCGGCGCTTCTTCGGCTCGGGCCGGTAGTTGGCGTCGGTCCAGGCCTGCAGCCAGGCGCGCACCGCTTCGGGCAGCGGCAGGTTGTCGACCCGCTCCTGCGCGTCGAGCAGCCGCCCGGCCTCGTTGTAGGACAGCGTGACGGTTTCCGGCGCCGCCTGCGACGCATTCTCGTCATCGATGCGCCACATCACGAACCAGACCGGCGCGCCCGAACTCAGGTTCAGGTAATAACCCTCGCCCTCGTCGCGGTGCAGGCGCACCGGGAAACCCGGGTACAGGAAACTCGCGCGCTGGCCGTCGTCGCGCAGGCAGCGGGGCTGGTTTCCCCACTGGCCCTCGTCGATCAGCACCTCGGCCAGCGAGAATCTCCAGTCCTCCCAGACGCTGGGGCGTGCATGGCGCTCGATCACCACCGCGACCCGGATCTCGGGCGGCGCGGGCGGGCTGTCATCGGTGGGCTGGGTCATGGCGGAGGGTCGGCAAAGGCGGGCAGTCTAGCGCCGGCCACCCGGTCTTGCTGCGGATCAAGGGTTTGTATCGATTCGACGACAGCGGGCCCCGATGTTTTTTCGTGCCCTCGGATGCCGCCCTGCGACGAATTGCCAGCGACGGGGCGACATTCTGCGCAACCGGTTTCGGCATGAAAATCCCAGAGGCCTGGCGGGCTGCAGCAAACTGGCGCGACAGTTTGTCGCGACACCAGCGACAAACTGTCGCGATTGCCCTGGCACGCGCTGCGTGACAACCCTTATTGCCGCGCTTGCATAGGCTCCGCCCAATACGGTTCAATCCTTCGCTCGCAGGCTCGGCCAATCCCTGATCGCGCCGGCATCGACCTGCCTGAATCCCTTTTTCCCCCTTCCATCCGACCTGTCCGGAGTTCCGTGATGAGCCCTTCCGACCGCCCCGCGCCGACCCGCCGCCGTGTCTTCGCCGCTGCCGGCACCGTTGGCGCGCTGGCCGCCGTGGCGGCGGTGCTGCCGGGCACATCCCGCCCGGTGGCCGCACCGGCCGAGCCCGCCGCACCGGCGCCCTCGGGCGGCGGCGGCTACCAGCTGTCGGAGCATGTGCAGCGCTACTACCGCACTGCCCGCGTCTGAGCGGCCGAGCCTGAGTCTGAGGATCCCGGAGACATCGACATGCTGCTGACCCGCCGTTCGACGCCGACTGCCGCCCCCGCGGCCGGCGCCGCCCCTTCTTCTCTCGTCTCCAGCCTGGCCCGCGGCCTGCAGCGCGCGATCCCGACGCTGGACCGCCGCAGCTTCCTGCGCCGCTCCGGCCTGGGCGTGGGCGCCGGCCTGGCCGCCTCGCAGCTGACGCTGGTCAAGCGGGCCGACGCCTCCGAGTCGGCGCGCACCGCGCTGACCGGCACCGGCAAGGTCGAGGTCCGGCGCACCGTCTGCGGCCACTGCTCGGTGGGCTGCGCGGTCGACGCGGTGGTCGAGAACGGCGTCTGGGTGCGCCAGGAGCCGGTGTTCGACTCGCCGATCAACATGGGCGCGCACTGCGCCAAGGGCGCGGCGCTGCGCGAGCACGGCCACGGCGAGTACCGCCTCAAATACCCGATGAAGCTGGTCGACGGCAAGTACCAGCGCATCTCCTGGGACCAGGCGCTCGGCGAGATCAGCGCGCGCCTGCTCGAGCTGAAGAAGCAGAGCGGCCCGGACTCGCTGTTCGTCGTGGGCTCGAGCAAGCACAACAACGAGCAGGCCTACCTGCTGCGCAAGTGGATCAGCTTCTGGGGTTCGAACAACACCGACCACCAGGCCCGCATCTGCCACTCGACCACCGTCGCCGGTGTCGCCAACACCTGGGGCTACGGCGCGATGACGAACTCGTACAACGACATGCAGAACGCCCGTGCGGCGATCTACATCGGGTCGAACGCGGCGGAAGCGCACCCGGTGTCGATGCTGCACATGCTCCACGCCAAGGAGCGCGGCTGCAAGATGATCGTGGTCGATCCGCGCTTCACCCGCACCGCGGCCAAGGCGGACGAGTACGTGCGCATCCGCTCGGGCTCGGACATTCCCTTCCTGTTCGGGGTGATGCACCACATCTTCAAGAACGGCTGGGAAGACAAGAAATACCTGGAGGACCGTGTCTGGGGCATGGACAAGGTCCGCGAGGAGGTGCTGACCAAGTGGACGCCGGACAAGGTGCAGGAGGCCTGCGGCGTCGACGAGGCCACCACCTACAAGGTCGCGAAGATCCTGGCCGAGAACCGCCCCGGCACCATCGTCTGGTGCATGGGCCAGACGCAGCACACCATCGGCAACGCGATCGTGCGGGCGTCGTGCCTGCTGCAGCTGGCGCTGGGCAATGTCGGCAAGTCGGGCGGTGGCACCAACATCTTCCGCGGCCACGACAATGTGCAGGGCGCCACCGACGTCGGTCCCAACCCGGACTCGCTGCCGGGCTACTACGGCCTGGCCGAGGGCGCGTGGAAGCACTTCGCCAAGGTCTGGGGCGTCGACTTCGAGTGGATCAGGAAGCAGTACGCGCCGGGCATGATGACCAAGTCCGGCATGACGGTCTCGCGCTGGATCGACGGCGTGCTCGAGAAGAACGAGCTGATCGATCAGGACAGCAATCTGCGCGGCCTGATCTTCTGGGGCCATGCGCCGAACTCGCAGACCCGCGGTCTCGAGATGAAGAAGGCGATGGACAGGCTGGACCTGCTGGTCGTCATCGATCCCTTCCCGAGCGCCACCGCGGCGATGGCGGCGATGCCGCCGATGAACAAGGACGACCTGAACCCGAACCGCGCGGTCTATCTGCTGCCGGCGTGCACGCAGTTCGAGACCTCGGGCTCGTGCACCGCGTCGAACCGCTCGGTGCAGTGGCGCGAGAAGGTCATCGAGCCGCTGTGGGAGTCGCGCACCGATCACATGATCATGGCGCAGCTCGCCGACAAGCTCGGCTTCGGCAAGGAGCTGGTGCAGAACTACAAGATGGTGCCGGGCAAGGGCGGCATGCTCGAGCCCGAGACCGAGTCCATCCTGCGCGAGATCAACCGCTCGGTCTGGACCATCGGCTACACCGGCCACAGCCCGGAGCGGCTGAAGGCGCACATGCGCAACATGCATGTCTTCGACGTGCGCACGCTCAAGGCCAAGGGCGGCATCGACAAGGAAAGCGGCTACTCGCTCGACGGCGACTATTTCGGCCTGCCCTGGCCGTGCTTCGGCACGCCGGAGATGAAGCACCCCGGCTCGCCCAACCTCTACGACACCAGCAAGCACGTCATGGACGGCGGCGGCAACTTCCGCGCCAACTTCGGCGTCGAGCGTGACGGCCAGTCGCTGCTGGCCGCCGACGGCTCGCACTCGTTGGGCGCCGACCTCACCACCGGCTATCCCGAGTTCGATCACCTGCTGCTGAAGAAGCTCGGCTGGTGGGATGACCTGACCGAGACCGAGAAGGCCGCGGCCGAAGGCAAGAACTGGAAGACCGATCCGTCGGGCGGCATCATCCGCGTCGCGATGAAGGTGCACGGCTGCCACCCCTTCGGCAATGCCCGGGCCCGTGCGGTGGTCTGGAACTTCCCCGATCCGATTCCGCAGCACCGCGAGCCGCTGTTCTCGACCCGTCCGGACCTGATCGACAAGTACCCGACGCACGACGACAAGAAGGCCTTCTGGCGCCTGCCCACGCTCTACAGGTCGGTGCAGGAGAAGAACCGCGACGTGGGCAAGAGCTTCCCGCTGATCATGTCCAGCGGCCGTCTGGTCGAGTACGAGGGCGGCGGCGAGGAAACCCGCTCCAACCCCTGGCTGGCCGAGCTGCAGCAGGAGATGTTCGTCGAGATCAACCCGAAGGCCGCCAACGACCGCGGCATCCGCAACGGCGACTGGGTCTGGGTGAAGACCCCGCCGATGGCGGCGCTGCCCGACTTCAAGGGCCTGCGCGTCAAGGCGCTGGTGACCGAGCGGGTGGATGCCGACACCGTCTGGCTGCCCTTCCACTTCTCGGGCCGCTGGGGCGGCATCGACATGGCGCCCTACTACCCCGAGGGCGCGATGCCGGTGGTGCGCGGCGAGGCGATCAACACCGCCACCACCTACGGCTACGACAGCGTCACGATGATGCAGGAAACCAAGACGACGGTCTGCCAGATCGAGAAGGCAGCCTGAGGAGCACCCATGGCCCGAATGAAATTCATCTGCGACTCGGAGCGCTGCATCGAGTGCAACGGCTGCGTCACCGCCTGCAAGGCCGAGCATGACGTGCCCTGGGGCGTGAACCGCCGCCGCGTCGTCACCCTCAACGACGGCCTGCCGGGCGAGAAGTCGATCTCGGTGGCCTGCATGCACTGCAGTGATGCACCGTGCATGGCGGTCTGTCCGGTCGACTGCTTCTACCGCACCGAAGAAGGCGTGGTGCTGCACGACAAGGATGTCTGCATCGGCTGCGGCTACTGCAGCTATGCCTGCCCGTTCGGTGCGCCGCAGTTCCCGAGCAACGGCACCTTCGGCCTGCGCGGCAAGATGGACAAGTGCACCTTCTGCGCCGGCGGCCCCGAGGAGAACGGCTCGGCCGCCGAGAACGAGAAGTACGGCCGCAACCGCCTGAGCGAGGGCAAGCTGCCCGCCTGCGCCGAGATGTGCTCGACCAAGGCGCTGCTGGGCGGCGACGGCGATGTGGTGGCCGACATCTTCCGCACCCGCGTGATCCAGCGCGGCAAGGGCAGCGAGGTCTGGGGCTGGGGCACCGCCTACGGCCAGCCCAAGGCGGAGGTGAAGTCGTGAGCGCGCATCGCCATCCCGCTGCGCGTCGTGCGCTGGGCGCGGTGCTGCTGGCCGGTCTGGGCCTGCTGCTGGGCGGCTGCGGCGAGCGTGCCCAGGAGCAGCAGGTCAAGGGCCCTGACGCCTCTCCCTGGAGCGGCAAGCCGGGCGGCTTCGGCGCCAGTGGCTGGCAGGGCGGCGACCAGAGCGCCTGGCAGGAGCAGATCCGCCAGCGCGGCCAGCGCCAGAACGAATACGCCCGCACCGGCGTGTCCGGCTCCGGTGCTGCCGGCAATGCGACGCTGCCGGCGCCGGCCGCCAGCCAGCCCTGAGGCCGACGCCGCGAGGAGCCCCGCCATGTCCCGCCTGATTTCCTCCCTGCTGCTGGCGGCCGCGGCGCTGCTGGCGCAGCCGGCCGCGCTGGCCGCCGAGCCGGCTGCACCCGCCGCTGCGGCATCGGCCGCAGCCGATGCCGCTCCCGCACCGCGCCCGGACGACACCCAGGCCGAGCGCGCCCGCGCCCAGCCCGGCAACAACGCGCCGTTCTGGCGCGGCGTGCGCGACTCCGGCCAGCAGGCCGGCTACAGCTCGCTGCCCGGCGCCGAGAAGGGCGTGCTGATCCAGTCGCAGGTGCAGTATCCCGGCTCGCGCCTGACCACCGCCGGCGAGGCCTGGCGCCAGGTGCGCAACCAGTGGATCCTGCCCTATGGCGGCTCGCTGCTGCTGATCGTCAGTCTGGCCATCGGCCTGTTCTACTGGCGCAAGGGCGCGCTGGGCGGCCACCAGCCCGACACCGGCCGCATGATCGAGCGCTTCACCCCGCTGGAGCGTGCGGCGCACTGGGTCAATGCCGCCGCCTTCGTCGCGCTGGCGCTGTCGGGCATCGTGATGGCCTTCGGCAAGTTCTTCCTGCTGCCGCTGGTCGGGCACACGGTCTTCGGGGCGCTGACCTTCGTGCTGAAGAATGTCCACAACTTCGCCGGCCCGCTGTTCGCGGTGTCGCTGCTGGTGGTGATCCTGGTCTTCGTGCGCGACAACATCGCCAACCGCGCCGACTTCGTCTGGCTGTCGAAGGCCGGCGGCATGTTCGGCGACCAGGAGGTGCCCTCGCACCGCTTCAATGCCGGCGAGAAGGGCATGTTCTGGTGGGGCGTGACGGTGCCGGGCGTGGTGGTCGTGGCCTCCGGCCTGGTGCTCGACCACCTGGTGCCCGGCTGGGGCGAGCTGCGCGGCGAGATGCAGGTCGCGCACATGGTCCATGCGGTCGCCGCGATCCTGATGATGGCGGTCCTGCTCGGCCACATCTACATGGGCACCATCGGCATGAAGGGCGCCTATGCCGCGATGAAGACCGGCTATGTCGACGAGGGCTGGGCGCGCGAGCACCACGAGCTCTGGTACGACGACATCAAGGCGGGCAGGATCCCGGCCGTGCGCTCGAAGCCGGTCGCCAGCTCCGCCGCTCCCCGCTCACCTCAGACGAGTCCCTCCGCATGAAGCGCACCCCTTCCTCCGCGGTTTCCCTCGCGGTCTCCCTGGCTGCCCTGCCGCTGATGCTCTCGGTGCTGGCCGCGCCGGCCCTGGCCAAGCTGCCGCCGCTGTCCGAGGAGGCCAAGGCCAAGGCCGAGGAGACCAAGGCCCGCGGCGCGCACGGCGACAAGGTCGCCGCCTACAAGCTCTGCCTGGCGATGGACAAGGTCGCCGCGGACTACCGCGCCCGCGCCAGGAGTGCCGGCAAGGAGGTCCGCCCGGCCACCGAGACGCCGCCCTGCACCGATCCGGGTGCCTTCGTGCCCGCGCCAGCGGCAGCCGCCTCGGCGCCGGCCGTGCCGGTGGCGGCGGTGGCTGCTCCTGCTGCTCCGGCCGCCGCGGCCAGCAAGCCCTGATCCCGCATCGTTCGCTGTCCGGAGTCCGCTGCCATGCCCGCCCTGCCGCACGCGCTGCCTGATCCCGCCGGGGGGCTGCCGGCCGCTCCTGCGGCCCCGGTTCCGGCTGCGCCGCGCATGACCGACGCGCGGCTGCCGCTGCTGCGCGAGATCGAGGTGATGGACGAATACGGCGTGCGCCGCACGATCGCGATTCCGGCCGAGCAGGCGCTGACCGTCTTCGTCGACCGCCGCGAGCTGGTCACGCTGATGACGCTGGGCGCGATGCCCGAGCTGCTGGTGCTGGGCTGGCTGCGCAACCAGCGCCTGATCGCCTCGCCCGACGAGATCGAGTCGATCACCGTCGACTGGGAGGTCGGCGCGGCGGCGGTGCGCACCCGCGCCGGCATCGCCGATCTGGACGCGCGCACCGGCCGCCGGGTGGTCACCACCGGCTGCGGCCAGGGCACCGTCTTCGGCGACCTGATGGCGCAGGTCGACGGCATCCGGCTGCCGGCGCCCGAGCAGGCGCGCCTGCGCCAGGGCGCGCTGGTGGCGATGCTCGAGACGATGCGCCAGACCGACAGCATCCACCGCCGCGCCGGCTCGGTGCACGGCTGCGCGCTGTTCTCGGCCGACGGCCGCGAGCGGCTGATGTTCGTCGAGGATGTCGGCCGCCACAACGCGATCGACACCATTTCCGGCTGGATGGCGCTGCACGGCATCGACGGCGGCGACAAGGTCTTCTACACCACCGGCCGGCTGACCAGCGAGATGGTGATGAAGTCGGCGCACATGGGCGTGCCGATCATCGTCTCGCGCAACGGCGTGACCCAGATGGGCCACGACCTGGCCACCCGCCTGGGCATGACGCTGTTCGGCCGCGCCGCCAACCGGCATTTCCTCTGCTACACCGGCTTCGATCGCTTCGACTCCGAGCCGGAGCCGCAGCGCGCGCCGGTGCGGGTCGTTGCCGGCTGATCCGGTCGCCGGCCTGCGCTACAGTGCGGCGGCCCACGCGCTGCCTGCTGTCTGCCGCCCATGTCCGATTCCGCCGACCTCCTGTCCCCCGCTTCCGAACCGGCCTGGCCCCATGCGGCGGTGCTGATCGTCGATGACGAGCAGGGCATGCGCCATTTCCTGTCGCGTGCGCTGGCGCCGCGCTTCGGCCGGGTCGATGCGGTCGACAGCGCCGAGGCCGGGCGCGACCTGGTGGCCGCGCACCGCTATGACCTGGTCATCCTGGACATCACGCTGCCCGGCCTGAGCGGCCTGGCCTGGCTGCGCGAGCTGCGTGCGCAGGGCCATGCCGGCGAGGTGATCCTGATCACCGCGTTCGCCGATCTCGACACCGCGATCGAGGCGCTGCGGGCCGGCGCCTCCGACTTCCTGCTCAAGCCCTTCCGGGTCGCGCAGATCCTCAACGCGGTCCAGCAGGGCATGAGCCGCTCGCAGCTGGCGCGCGAGAACTGGCTGCTGCGCCACCGCCTGGCCCAGCAGCCGCGCGAGCTGCCCGAGTTCGTCGGCCGTTCGCCGGCGATGTGCGCGCTGATCGATGCGCTGGCGCGGGTCGCACCGGTCAATGCGCCGGTGCTGCTGCGCGGCGAGTCCGGCACCGGCAAGGAGCTGGCCGCGCAGACCCTGCACCGCGGCAGCGCCCGGTCCGGCGCGCCCTTCGTGCGGCTGCACTGCACCGGCCTGTCGGCCGAGGCGCTCGAGAGCGAGCTGTTCGGCCATGCGCCCGGCGCCTTCGCCGATGCCGTTCCCGGCGCCGACCAGGCCCGCGACGGCCTCTTCCACTACGCCCAGGGCGGCACGCTCTTTCTCGACGAGATTTCCGAGCTGCCGCTGCCGGTGCAGGCCAGCCTGCTGCGGGTGATCGAGGAGCGCCAGATGCGCCCGGCCGGCAGCCGGCAGAAGATTCCGGTCGATGTGCGGCTGGTGGCCGCCAGCGAGCGCGACCTGGCCGCCGAGGTCGCCGCCGGGCGCTTCCGCAAGGATCTGTACTACCGGCTGCAGGTGGTGGAGATCGCGCTGCCACCGCTGCGCGAGCACCGCGGCGATCTCGGCCTGCTGTTCGAGCATTTCGTCGCGCTGCTGGCGCCGCAGCTCGGCGCCGCGCCGCTGCGGCTCGATGCCGACGAGCTGCGCTATCTGCAGCAGTACGACTGGCCCGGCAATGTGCGCGAGCTGCGCAACTTCGTCGAGCGCTCGCTGATCCTCGGGCGCATCAACGTGACCGCGCTCTATCCGGCGCCGGCCGCCTCGGGCCCGGAGCCGGCCGAGGTGCATGCGCCGGGCGCCGCCGGCGGGCCGACCGACCTGCAGACGCTGGAGCGGCGCCACATCCTGGGCGTGCTGGCCTCGGTGCAGGGCGACAAGGGCCGGGCGGCGCAGCTGCTGGGCATCTCGCGGCGCACGCTGGAGCGGCGCGTCGCCGAATGGGCCGCCGAGGCGCAGTGACGGCCGTGCGCGCGGCCGGCGCCGGCTCGATCCGCACCCGGCTGCTGGCGCTGACGCTGGTGCCGCTGCTGGGCGTGCTGCCGCTGCTTGGGCTGATCCTGCTGCTGTGGGGCAACCAGGCCATCGACCTGCTGCTCTCGGGCCGGGTGCGCGCCGACCTGGCGGTCGCGCAGGGCTATTTCGACCGGGTGCAGGCGGAAGTCGGCAGCGGCACGCAGGCGGTGGCCAGCTCGCATCAGCTGGTGCGCACGCTGGCGCTGGCGCCGCCGGCCGAGCGCGAGACGGCGCTGGCCGCGCTGCTGGCGCGCGAGCAGGTCCGGCACCGGCTCGATTTCCTGCGCATGCTGCCGCCGCAGGCGCCCGAGGCCGTGGCCGGCGCGGTATCGGGCGCCGCGGCTGCCGAGGCGGTGGTGGCGGTGATGGAGGTGGCGCAGCTCGAGGCGCTGGCACCGGGTCTGGCCGAGCGTGCGCACATCGCGCTGGTCGACTCCGACGGTGCGGTCCCGAGCGACCGGGTCACCGAATCGCGCGGCCTGGTGCTGATCGCGCAGGCGCGCATCGAGAACGCCGCCGGTGCCACGATCGGCTGGCTGCAGGGCGGCGTGCTGCTCAACCGCAATCTGGGCGTCATCGACCACATCAACCGGATCGTCTATCCGGACGGCGCGCTGGCCTTCGGCAGCCAGGGCACCGCGACGCTCTTCCTCGACGACGTGCGCATCAGCACCAATGTGCGGCTGTTCGGCGACCCGCAGGCCGAGCGTGCGGTCGGCACCCGGGTGTCGGCGGCGGTGCGCGAGGCGGTGCTCGGGCGCGGCGAGACCTGGCTGGGGCGCGCCTTCGTCGTCAAGGACTGGTATGTCTCGGGCTATCTGCCGCTGGCGGATGCCAGCGGCCGGCGGGTCGGCATGCTGTATGTCGGCTTTCTCGAGCGGCCCTTCGTGGTGGTCAAGTACGCGGTGCTGGCCGGCATCGGGCTGCTGTTCTTCGTGGTGATGCTGCTGGCGGCCTGGTGGTCGCTGCGCTCGGCCGCGCGCATCTTCCGCCCGCTCGAGCGCATGACCGAGACGATGCAGCGGGTCGAGTCCGGCCAGGCGGCGCGGGTCGGGCCGCTGCAGGCCGACGGCGAGATCGACCGGCTCGGCGCCACGCTCGACCATCTGCTCGACACGGTCGATGACAAGACCCGCGCGCTGCAGCGCTGGGGCGAGGAGCTTGATGCCAAGGTGGCCGAGCGCACCGCGGCGCTGCAGGCCGCGCAGCAGCAGCTGGTGCGCAGCGAGCGCCTGGCCACGATCGGCCAGCTCGCGGCCAGCATCGCGCACGAGATCAACAATCCGATCGCGGTCATCCAGGGCAATCTCGACCTGCTGCAGATGACGCTGGGCGAGGCCGCCGCGCCTGCCCGCGACGAGATCCGGCTGATCGACGGCCAGGTCGAGCGCATGCGCCTGATCGTCGCGCAGCTGCTGCAGCAGGCCCGGCCGAACGAGTACGCCGGCTATGCCGAGGCGCTCGATCCGGCCGAGGTGCTGCAGGCCAGCCTGGTGCTGGTGCGCCATCTGCTCGAGCGGGCGCAGGTGAGGCTGGTGCTGCGTGCGTCGCCTGGCGCGACCCCGCCGGTCATGATCAACCGCCAGGAGCTGCAGCAGGTGCTGATCAACCTGATCGTCAACGCCACCCAGGCGATGCAGGAGCAGGGCGAGACCGGACCGGCGCGCGAGCTGGACATCGCGGTGCGCCACGAGGCCGGCCGGGTGCTGCTGGAGGTGAGCGACTCCGGCCCCGGCCTGAGCGAGGCGGTGCGCGCGACGCTGTTCCAGCCCTTCTTCACCACCCGGCGCGACGGCAACGGCCTGGGCCTGTGGATCAGCCGCGGCCTGCTCGAGCGCTACGGCGGCGAGCTGCGCGCCGCCAACCGGCCCGAGGGGCAGGGCGGCGCCCGCGGCGCGGTGTTCACCATCGATCTGCCCGCAGCCGAGGTGTGAGGTCGCGGATGGAAGTGGAAAAATCGCTCAGGTACCATGGCGGCAGTGGCAGGATGATGTCCGTCGATTCGGGCCGCCGTGTCCGATGTTCCATCTGCAGGGAAAAAGACCGATGAGCCGTTCCATCCATCCCGCCGGTGCGCCGGCCTATGCCGATCTCGAGGCGCGTTTCCAGCGCCTGTACCGTCTCGAGCATCTCGGCGCGATCGCCGGCTGGGACCAGGCCGCCAACATGCCCCCGAAGGGCAACGAGGCCCGCGCGGCCGCGATGGCCGAGCTGGAGACGCTGATGCATGCCCAGCGCACCGACCCGGCGCTGCGCGATCTGCTGGCGCGCGCCGAGGACGAGCCGCTCTCGGACGACCAGCGCGCCAACCTGCGCGAGATGCGCCGCGACTGGCTCGCCGCCAACGCGCTGCCCTCCGCGCTGGTCGAGCGCCGCGCGCTGGCCACCGCGCGCTGCGAGCATGCCTGGCGCACGCAGCGCCCGGCCAACGACTGGGCCGGCTTCGTCGAGAACTTCCGTCCGGTGGTGCAGGTCGCCCGCGAGGAGGCGATGCACCTGGCCGAGGCCACCGGTCTCGCGCCCTACGACGCGCTGCTCGACCGCTTCGAGCCGGGCATGACCGGTGCCGAGGTCGAGCGCGTCTTCGGCGACCTGCGCGCCTGGCTGCCGGGCCTGATCCGCCAGGTGCGCGAGCGCCAGCAGGCCGAGCCGCCGGTGATCCGGCCGGTCGGCCCTTTCCCGCTGGCGCAGCAGAAGGCGATCAGCCTGGCGGTGATGCGCCGGCTCGACTTCGACTTCGAGGGCGGCCGGCTCGACGAGAGCACGCATCCCTTTTCCGGCGGCGTGCCCGAGGATGTGCGGCTGACCACCCGCTACCGCCTCGACGACCTGATGCAGAGCCTGATGGGCACGGTCCACGAGACCGGCCATGCCCGCTACGAGCAGAACCTGCCGCGCGAGTGGCTGGGCCAGCCGCTGGCGCGCGCGCGCTCCTACGGCCTGCACGAGAGCCAGAGCCTGTCCTTCGAGATGCAGCTGGGGGCCCATCCCGGCTTCGTCGCGCAGCTGGTGCCGCTGCTGGTCGAGCATTTCGGTGCGCAGCCGGCCTTCGAGGCCGAGAACCTGGCGCGCATGGTCACGCGCGTCGAGCCCGGCCTGATCCGGGTCGATGCCGACGAGGTGACCTATCCGGCCCATGTCATCCTGCGCTTCGAGATCGAGCGGGCGCTGATCGAGGGCGCGATCGACGTGGCCGACATCCCCGCGCTGTGGGACGAGAAGATGATGGCCTACCTCGGGCGCGACACCCGCGGCGACTACCGCAACGGACCGATGCAGGACGTGCACTGGCCGTCGGGCTCCTTCGGCTATTTCCCCTGCTACACGCTCGGGGCGATGTACGCCGCG
>RRZT011278006.1_pt1 | contig 12934 bp, 10 predicted proteins | sample 2165551 | NCBI WGS metagenome assembly RRZT01 (sample SAMN10456910, study PRJNA506462) | wastewater metagenome | biome: wastewater; feature: sludge; material: wastewater sludge; isolation source: wastewater sludge with Escherichia coli K12::gfp cells carrying plasmid... | place: USA: Moscow, Idaho... | reverse complement strand
GGATACGGCGTGATGTTCGGGAAGGACATGGACGAAGCCCAACTGGCAAACATTACTCACCTGATTGAAACCGAACCGCGACGATGGATTGCACAGGAAGTGATTGATTTTATCGACCTCGAAATTATGGAAGGCGACGGAACAGTTTTCCGAAAATCAGACCTCAGAGCATTTGTAATAAGTGGCGAAGAAACCATGGTGTGGAAAAGCGGACTAACACGCTATACCCGAAACCCCACTTCGTTTGTGGTAAACTCATCGCAGGGGGGTGGATTTAAAGATACATGGGTATTAAAGAAATAACAATTTAAAACGATAAAATAATGGGAACACAATTATTGAAAAAAACAAACAAAGGCATTTCAAATGCCAAAGCCAACCGGTTATTCTGGATGGGACGCTATGCCGAACGAGTATACCTGGCGCTACACCTGCTACGCAAACATTACGACCTGATGATAGATGAAGATAGCTATGCCTACAACGATTTTTGCAACAAAATGGGCATCTTTAACCGCTATAGCTCTGGCGAACATTTTATTGCCAGCTATTTGTACGACAAAGAAAATCAGGATTCGATAATAAACATGCTTGAACGTGTGAACGACAATGCCATTCTACTCCGCGAGGAAATTATGAGCGAGACATTGTCGTATGTGCAAATGTCGATTTTTTACATAGAAAGAGCGCGGCAAAAAGATGAGGTTCTATCGGAGTTACAGACCATTACCGATTATATGCTGGCATTCTGGGGATCGGTTGACGAAAGAATTAACGACTCTCAGACCCGAAGTATGATTAAATTTGGTAAATTTGTCGAAAGCGCCGACCTTCATATTCGTTTTGATTATCCGTTCGACCGTATTGAGAATGTTAATATACGACTAATGGAAATTCTTGATCGGGATTGTGAAATGTACGACGAAATAAATTTATTAGCATACAAAATTCATATGACCTTCGATAAATACAAAGAGCCGCGTGCCTTGTATTATCTGAATGGTCTGTATACTACATGATTCATTCTTAATGTCAATTTACAGGTATAAATACAGCACCAAAATACGTTTTAGCGAACAGGTTTTCGCACATCATTTTTTACTGCGATGCGTGCCGCGCGACACTAATTCGCAGCAAATTATGGAAAGCAGTTGTATTATTCAACCCGACTGTAAAGTAAGTTACAGCACCGACACCTTTGGCAACATCCTGATTTCGGGCTATATTGGCAACTTTCATGCTGATTTCGAATTTACGTCCGAAGGTATGGTGGAGTTAATACGTAAAAAGAATACTGAAGAGTTGAACCCGATTTTTTTGTACAATACAGCGCTCACACAACCTATGGATAAAATAAAGGAGATATGTGCGGGAATTCATTTTGCAGAGAACGCGTCCACACACGAAAAGATTTTCAGGATTTCTGAAGAAATAAACAAACAACTGCAGTATACTTCTGGGGTAACATCGGTACGTACCAGCGCCGAAGAAGCACTGCTTCAGGGCAAAGGTGTATGTCAGGATTTTGCCCATACTATGCTCGCTATGTGTCGTATATTTGGCATAGCAGCACGCTACGTGAGTGGATTTATGGAGGGCGAAGGTTACACACATGCCTGGATAGAATATTATCACCTGGGTAGTTGGTTTGGTTTTGACCCTACACACAACCGGCCTGCCGACCCGGGTTACATAAAACTATCGCACGGACGCGATTATAACGATTGTGCCATTGATAAAGGTGTATTTAAAGGACTGGCACAACAAGAGATGGAAGTTTATTTACGAGTAGAACAAATTCAACAATGATAAAAACCATACTTTCAGAAGGATTACCGGTGGATGAACAACTTCTAATCCGAAAAAAAGTGATTACAAACGGCGATGGCGACAAACGTATTTGCATTGTTACCGGTACGCATGGCGACGAACTCGAAGGACAGTACGTCTGTTTTGAACTGATACGTCGGATTAACGAAAATCCTGGTATGCTCAATGGTATTGTCGAGGTATATCCGGCACTGAATCCACTGGGTGTCGATTCGGTTACGCGGGGAATACCTACTTTTGATCTGGATATGAACCGTATCTTCCCGGGCGATCCTAACGGACACCTCATTGAATATACAGCCCATAAAATTATTGAGGATTTGCGTGGTGCCGATATGGTAATTGATATTCATGCCAGCAATATTTTTTTGCGCGAAATGCCACAAGCACGTATCAACAAGCAAATGTCCCGTAAGTTAATACCTTATGCCAATATGCTTAACATCGATTTTATATGGATACACGATGCGGCCACTGTACTGGAATCAACACTGGCTCACTCGCTTAATGTACTAAAAACACCTACCATTGTGGTTGAAATGGGTATAGGTATGCGCCTTACACTCGATTATGGAAATCGTTTGGTGGATGGTATTTTTAATATGATGCATAAAATGGGAATGTGGAGCGCCAAATCTACGGCAAAAATTGCTAAACCAACGCTTTCTACAAAAGGCGAAGTGTGCTTTATGAATGCCGAAGCTTCAGGTATAATTATTCCAACTGTATCGCATTCGGTGAATTTGAAAAAAGGCGATTTGCTCTGCCGCATTGTGGACCCTTTCGAAGGAAAAGTGCTGCAGGAAGTTACATCGCCCGTGGATGGATTGCTGTTTACTCTGCGTACTTATCCCGTGGTGTACGAAGGTTCGCTTATTGCACGCATATTTGCAGCATCGGCAAAGGAATAGCCGGACACTCTGCAGGGGAAATTTGTACCAATAAAAAAGAAAAATCATGGTAAATTCCATCTGACAAAAAAATCAATTAAACAGATGAAACAAGAAATAATCTTCCGGATGAAGTCGCCTTACCGCGACGATTTTAAAATACACGGCTTTCGGTTTGGCGAAGGCGAGAAAACCCTCGTCATAGTAGGCGCTATGCGTGGCGACGAAGTCCAGCAGCAGTTTACCTGTTCCCAAATAGTTAAAAATCTTATCGACCTCGAAGCAGCCGGCAAACTACTGCCCGGGCACGAAATTCTGGTCATACCATCGGCCAACCATTTCTCCATGAATATTAACAAGCGCTTTTGGGCTATGGATAACACCGACATTAACCGCATGTTTCCGGGCTACGACAAAGGAGAAACTACTCAGCGCATTGCAGCTGCCATTTTCGAACACGTGCGAGGCTATAAATACGGCATACAGCTTGCCAGTTTTTACATGCCGGGCGAGTTTATACCTCACGTACGCATGATGGACACCGGCTTTCAGAACCATAAACTGGCCAAGCACTTTGGCTTGCCTTATGTACTTATTCGCAAACCCAAACCTTACGATACCACTGTGCTCAACTACAACTGGCAGATTTTTGGCACTCAGGCCTTTTCCATCTACTCAGGCGACACCGAAAATATCAACAAAGACACCGCCAAAATAGCCTGGCTATCCGTATTAAGGTTTATGAGCAATATGCAAATTATACAGCACCCCATGCATCCAGGTACATGCTCGCACACGCTAAAAGACTCTGAGTTACGCACTATACTCTCGGCCGACTCCGGCATACTCTATTCGCTCAAAGGTGCCGGCGACGAAATAAAAAGCGGCGACCTGCTGGCCAAAATACTCGATCCCTTTACCGGCGAAACCCGCAGTTCCATATTCTCACCCATAAATGGTACCATCTTTTTCGCTCATCATAAACCGCTTATACACCAAAACACAGTAGTCTTCAAAATCGTGGAGTTTTAATAGCATCACTTTTAATCAATAATGTGTTGAATTAGAATAAAATGGTTCTGGATAACTGTTTTTTGCAAGCTGAAAAACTTGCTAAAAATACTTAACAAATGAAGTTGTACTTCATTTGTTAAGTATTAATTTATTATTTTTGCATCGAATTAATGGAATTATAAGCTGACTGCTGGTATTGAGATAGTGATAAGTTTTATCCAAGTTTGCCGACTTTATCTCTTTATCAGCAGTTTTTTCAAAGTTCTTATTCGATTTCTGCAAAAATAGTATTTTAAAATTATTTAGAAAAATGGAGAAGTTGGTAACTTCAAATTTAAAGTTGGGTATAATTGCGGGTGGACAATTAGGAAAAATGTTAATTCAGGAAGCAAGCAAATGGAATATAGCCACATTTATTCTGGATAATGAAAAGGATTGTCCAGCGGCAGGCGTAGCATCGGAATACATTCAGGGCGACCCATTAAGTTTCGAATCTGTTTATGATTTCGGGAAAAAAGTTGATATTCTCACATTCGAACTTGAAAATATTAATGTGGAAGCACTGTTTAAACTCAAATCAGAGGGTTTGAAAATCATTCCCGAGCCTGAAATATTGACTCTGATACAAGACAAAGGATTACAAAAAAATTTTTTTGCTTCACATAATATTCCAACATCTTCGTACAGTCTTTTTATTTCGGAGAACGAGATTTATGATGCTGTAAGGAAAAGGAAACTTGAATTCCCTTTTGTGCAGAAATTATGTAGAGGTGGTTACGATGGTAAAGGTGTAGCTGTAATTCGGAACGAAAATGATCTTCAGAAGCTACTACACGGCCCTTCTGTGGTTGAAGAGTTAGTTCATATTTCAAAAGAAGTTGCTGTCATTGTAGCCCGAAACGAGAACGGAAAGGTTAAGAGCTTTCCGGTTGTTGAAATGGTTTTTGATGGTCAGGCTAATTTAGTAGAGAAATTGATATGTCCATCGCAAATAAGTACCGAAGATTCTGCCCGGGCAACCCAAATAGCCGAACATATTATAAGTGAACTGAATATGACAGGTTTGCTTGCTGTTGAATTTTTTATTGATAGAAGCGGCAGGATTCTTGTGAATGAGGTAGCCCCTCGTCCACACAACAGTGGTCACCATACCATCGATAGTGTTGTGACATCGCAATATGAACAGCATTTAAGGGCTATTTTGAACTTGCCACTTGGAAGTACAATGATAAAAATGCCATCGGTAATGATTAATTTGCTGGGCGAAGTAGGGTATGAAGGACCTGTTTTATACGAGGGACTAACAGAAAGTATGGAAACAGAAGGCTTAAAGATTCATTTGTATGGTAAAAAGGAAACAAAACCCTATCGGAAAATGGGGCATGTTACTATTGTTGCACATACATTGGAAGAAGCTATCGAAAAATCAGAAAAAGTAAAAAATATAATTAAAGTAAAGTCATGGAACAAAAATTAGTAAGTATAGTTATGGGCTCCGATTCAGATTTGCCAGTTTTGAAAAAAGCTGCCGAGATGCTTGATTACTTTGGTGTTGGTTATGAAATTGATGTGGTTTCGGCACACAGGACACCTCAAAAATTGTTCGATTTTGCTTCAGCAGCTCACCTGCGTGGAATAAAAGTTATTATAGCAGGAGCTGGCGGAGCTGCGCATCTCCCTGGTATGGTTGCGGCAATTTCTCCACTTCCGGTTATAGGTGTTCCAATCAAATCGTCCAACTCAATTGATGGCTGGGATTCTGTACTGTCTATCCTTCAAATGCCGGGTGGTGTGCCTGTGGCAACTGTGGCGTTGGACGGTGCCAAAAATGCCGGAATTTTGGCAGCGCAAATTATTTCTACATCTAATAAGGCTATAATGGATAAATTGATATATTTCAAAAAATCAATGAACGATGAAGTAATTGAAAAGGCAAAAAATTTAGTTTCTGAATAGATTGACTTTAAGTAACAACAATAAAATGTTCATGAAAAAGGTTTTAGTAGTAGTAGCTTCTTTTTTTATTATGCTTTGTTTGGGCAGTGTGTATGCATGGAGCCTTGTTTCAACTGAACTTATATTCAATTATGGCTTTTCTTCCGTGCAGTCGCAGTTAGTATTCGGATTGTTAATTGCAGTTTTTCCGGTAACAATGATATTTGCCGGAAAGTATGAAGCACGGATTGGAACCAGAAATATGGCTATGCTATCTGCTGTGTTTTACAGTGCTGGTTACCTGTTATCGGGGCTGTCGAACGGAAACTTCTGGCTCATACTTTTTGGTGTCGGCATACTTACCGGAATAGGAACCGGATTAGGATATTTAGTGGCACTAACCACTCCTGTAAAACATTTTCCGGAAAAAAAAGGACTTGTTACAGGCATATCTACAGCAGGTTTTGGTTTGGCCGCGTTTGTATTTTCGTTGATTATTGAACGAATGCTCCTTGATGGTAAACGTATTTTAGATATCTTTTTGTTTATTGCAATAGTACACGGATTAATTATATTATTTTTCTCATTATTTATAATACCTCCATCGACCTCAAATCCAACCTCGCTGAAAAGCTTCACTGTATTTCGTTTTGATTCAAAATTTATCAAACTATTTATGGGTATATTTATGGGTACTTTTGCCGGCTTACTTGTAGTCGGGAATTTAAAACTGATTGGAAGTGAGCATGCTATACCCAATCATACCTTGGTAATTGGGGTGTCAGTATTTGCAATTGCAAATTTTACAGGACGGCTTAGCTGGGGCAAGCTCAGTGATCATTTTGATACAAACGTATGCGTCGTAGTGGCATTGAGCTTGCAAGCTGCGTCAGTATTTTTGATTGGACTTTTAGAATTAACTTCAATTAGTTATTTGTTGCTTTCGACACTGATTGGTTTTAGTTTTGGCAGCAATTTTGTATTATTTGCAAAAAAAACATCGCTCTATTATGGCGTTGATAAGTTAGGCTTGGTTTATCCATATGTTTTTTTGGGTTATGCCATTGCCGGTATAGCTGGGCCTCTTTCCGGAGGAGCAATTTATGATTTGTTTCAGAACTACGACTACGCTTCATACATGGCTTCTTCATTGAGTTTATTGGGAGCTTTACTTTTTTTTAAAAGTTCTAAAAGGAAACAGCCGGATCAGGATTCTTGTGTTTCAAAAATCTTAAAATGATCACTATTGTCTAATTTCGAATAAGTATATCTTTGTCCATCTTTCCCGAAAGCACTCACTCCGTTTTCAGTCCCAAAATGGCTAAACAAAACATAAGAATTATTTGTTCCAAATTTAGATCTATCTTTGAATTTAAATCAAGAAAATAATATAAGACTTAAAGGTAAAAATATATACAATTATGATCAGGGTTTTAAGTGAAGATGAAGTAAAAAATATTAAAGCTGAAACAGAAATTGAGGGTTTCAAAAAAATTATTGATGACCTACATACTGCGGGGAAGTTTTTTGATGCTGTATTAAGGGGGCTGGGTGAAGAAAAAGTGGCAGGATTGCTTTTTTCCATTAATTATTTTGATAAGGAAACAAATGTAGAAACATCGGATGAGGATAAGCTTATTCAAGCTTTAAGTATCTATTTTCAGTTGATGAATCTTGTGTCCGAGAATGCAGCTGTTCAGTTCAGAAGAAAACTCGAAAACCGCTCCGGGGCCGAAAATATTCGTGGATCATGGGCCGAAACATTCAAAAAATGGAGGCAAAGAGGCTTAACTCAGCATCAAATTAGCAAATTGCTTCCCCAAATTCACCTGATGCCTGTGCTTACGGCTCATCCTACCGAGGCTAAGCGGGTATCGATTCTTGAGTTGCACCGCGAGTTATACCTCCTTTTGGTAAAAAAGGAAAATATTATATGGTCTGAAACAGAGCGTGTGGCACTGGATGAAATGTATCAGTCAATGCTTGAAAGATGGTGGCGAAGTGGCGAAGTATACCTTGAAAAACCTGATGTTGCCTCCGAAAGGAGTGCGGTAATGCACTATTTTACAAAAGTTTTTCCTGAAGCCCTTGCTCTTAGCGACAAGCGACTTAAACATGTTTGGGAATACAATGGCTATGATTCACAAACAATGAAAGACCCGGATAATTATCCGTTAATAACTTTTGGAAGTTGGGTTGGAGGCGACCGGGACGGACATCCCTATGTTACTGCTGAGATTACTCGTGAAACATTGCTCATTCACAGAGAGGCCGCGATCAGTATTATTGAAACGCAACTTATATCGCTTGCCCGGATGCTGAGTTTCTCTGATAACAGAAATGAAGTTCCAAGTGTATTAATTGAACGCATTGTTCAGATGAGTGAACAGTTGGGCAAACAGGGGGAATTAGCTGTAAATAGAAACTATCATGAACCCTGGAGGCAATTTATCAATTTAATGCTTCTGAAACTGGAAAATAGAAATAGTGAATTGGTTTTGCCATTAAATGCGTATTATCCTACGGCAAAAGAATTGCTTGATGATTTGCGCTTTATACGAAAAACTTTGGTTGATACTGGCGCCATCCGTATTGCTGAAACCTACCTGTTTCCAATTGAACGGCAGGTGCAATGTTTTGGGTTTCATCTTGCTAAACTCGATATTAGGCAAAACAGTGCATTCCACGACAAAGCAATGGAGCAATTACTTGCTTGGATTAATTATCCTGAAATAGAATACAGTAGCTGGAGCGAAGACCAAAAACTGGCCTTTTTAAATGCTGAATTATCTATAAATCGACCATTTGTAGTAGCAGGTGAATCCGTAGGTAAAGAAGCCGATCAAGTACTTGAATGTTATAGAGCAATAAAAGAACACATCAACTGTTTCGGAACTGACGGTCTTGGTTCATTGATAGTCAGCATGACACGTGGAGTGAGCGACTTGCTGGTTGTTTATCTCTTTATGCGCGAAGTTGGATTAAAACACGACCTCCTTCAGGTAGTACCATTGTTTGAAACCATTGACGACTTACAACAATCTGCATATGTGCTCGAACAATTTTTATTACACCCGGTCAAGAAAAAATCGCAATGTTCAGGTGTTCAGGAAGTAATGCTTGGGTATAGCGATAGCAATAAAGATGGTGGGATTGTTGCTAGCAGATGGAATATTCATCAGGCAGAACAGAACTTAACATCAGTTGCACAAAAGTACAATGTACGTCTTCGTTTTTTTCATGGTATTGGAGGTACTATTAGTCGCGGAGGTGGTAAATATCATCGCTTTCTTGACGGTATGCCGGTTGGTACCATGACTGGGCAAATTAAGCTCACTGTTCAGGGCGAAACAATTGCCCAGCAGTTTGCCAACCTTGTTAACGCAACATATAATATAGAAATGCTCTTGTCGGGTACAGCCCTGCAAACCAGTTTTTCATTATTTCCTCGAAAACATGATATTTATCCGTATGAAGCTCTTGATTGCCTTTCATTACTATCACTAGAGAAGTACCAGCAACTCATCAAACATCCGCGATTTATTGAGTTTTACAGCCAATGTACACCCATTGACGTAGTAGAACAGAGCAAAATAGGATCCCGACCCGCCAGAAGAACAGGACAAAGAACCCTAACTGATTTACGTGCAATCCCATGGGTATTCAGCTGGAATCAGTCTCGCTTCAATATTACAGCCTGGTATGGTGTTGGATATGCCCTTGAAACAATGCAAAACCAATACCCTGAATTGTATAATAAATTACAACACTATGCTGATATTTGGCCTTTTCTGCGTTATATTCTTATTCAAATAGAAACAAATTTATTAAACGCAGATCCGGATGTGATAGATTTATATGTATCTCTTGTCGAAGATACAGAGCTTCGAAATGAATTACAAAAGGATATTATGCTCGAGTTAAATAGAAGCACCAAACAGGTAGCCTCACTTTTGGGTGGAAATACTGAAAGTCGCAGAGCTAGCCTATTCGAAAACATAAACCAACGCAAAAGCTTACTCTATTTGCTTCATAAACTACAAGTACAAAAACTTAGAGAGTGGAGAAAAATTGATCAAAAAAACACAATAGAGGCTGAAGATCTGCTTAATAAATTACTTGTGATTACTACTGCAATATCAGGAGGAATAAAAGGTACAGGCTAATTTTTACAAACTGCAAAAGCGATATAACAGCTATGAGCTCCGACTCAACTCAAGTGGTTACAAAATCTACGATAACCGTTGTAAAATAAGTAATTTTGTTTGCTAACAGTGTATTATGTAGTGGAAAGTAAGTTAACGATATTTGAATTCTATAGACTTCAAATCGTCCTTCCGCTATTTCCGTATCGACAACTCCGAAGTTTGAGAATTTACAGTCAATGTGGATTCTGCTCCCAGAATCAATGGTAGATTGTAATCTACATGTCCTGAAGGGAAGTCGAAACAAACCGGATAATTTGCGTCTTTCACTGCTTCCAGAATTATTTCGCGGATGGATTGCATCATTTGAGGGTCTTCGTCGCAGTCGCTAAACTGACCTACAACAAGACCGTTTATTTTATCAAGCGCGCCTGACAAACGCATGTTATGCATCATGCGGTCAATATGGTACGGGCGTTCGTCAATTTCCTCAATAAACAGGATGTTTCCTTCGTATGGCAAGTCAAATGCAGTACCTACCATACCTGCCAAAACCGAAAGATTACCCCCGATTATTTTTCCTGTTGCAGTCCCGTTTCTGTTATCGGCAACCGATTTTATTGAGTATTCAGGCAGATTTCCTTCGAGCAGGCTTTTCAGCCTGCTTACAGGTTCATAATTACCGTCAAGTTCGGTCAGGTGTTTGGCCATAATAGCGTGTACCGATGCAATTCCCTTTTGGGTAATGGCGTTGTGAAGAATGGTAATATCGCTGAATCCGATTAACCATTTAGGTCGGTTGCAAAATGAAGTAAAGTCAATTTTATCAATAATCTGGGCTACACCATATCCGCCCCGGCTGCAAAGTACAGCCTTAACGTTCGGGTCGTCAAACGCCTTTTGCAAATCGTCAATACGCTGTTCTTTTGTGCCGCCGAAACGACCGTATTCCGAACGCGCAAACTGACCTTCAGTAGCATTGTAGCCCCACCCCGAAAGCACTTTTTTAGCGCCATCAATATAGGCAGGGTCTATTTTTCCTGAAGGACTTACAATACGAATTTCGTCGCCGGGTTGTAGTGGTGCTGGTAACATAAATATAAATGAATGGCTAGTATTCGAATCGTCCGAATTCGCTCTCAATTAGCAGTTCTGTTTTGTCCGATGCTTCACAGCGACCCACAATCCGGGCATCGATACCAAACGATTCGGATATAGCAATTACCTGTGCTGCATACTCTTCGGGCAAATACACTTCCAGTCGGTGACCCATATTGAATACTTTGTACATCTCTTTCCAATCGGTACCCGATTCTTTCTGAATCAGTTTAAACAGTGGCGGAACCGGAAACATATTGTCTTTCACCACTTTCAGATTTTCTACAAAATGCAAAATCTTGGTTTGTGCACCTCCCGAGCAATGCACCATGCCATGAATTTTCCCGTGCAGGTCTGTCAGTAATTTTTTAACTACAGGCGCATAAGTGCGGGTAGGTGATAGTACTAATTTTCCGGCATCTATATCCAGGCCTTCAACCGCATCGGTCAGTTTACACGAGCCTGAGTAAGCCAAATCCTGTGGTATGTCGGCATTGTAGCTTTCAGGATATTTTACAGCCAGATAATTGGCAAATACATCGTGTCGAGCCGATGTCAGTCCGTTGCTACCCATACCACCGTTGTATTCTTTCTCGTAGGTAGCCTGTCCGCTCGACGATAAACCAACGATTACATCGCTCGGGCGAATATTGGCATTGTCAATCACATCCGAACGTTTCATGCGGCAGGTTACCGTACTGTCCACAATTATCGTGCGCACAAGGTCACCTAAGTCGGCTGTTTCGCCACCAGTCGGGTAAATATTCACACCCATGTCGGCCAGTTCATTCACCAGCTCGTTGGTGCCGTTAATTATGGCCGAAATCACTTCGCCCGGAATCACATTTTTGTTACGTCCTATTGTCGACGACAGAAGAATATTATCCGTAGCGCCCACACAAAGCAGGTCGTCAATGTTCATTATCAGCGCGTCCTGCGCAATACCTTTCCACACCGAAACATCGCCGGTTTCCTTCCAGTACACATAGGCCAGCGACGATTTTGTACCCGCCCCATCGGCATGCATAATGTTGCAATACTCGGGGTCGTTCCCCAAAAAGTCAGGAATAATCTTGCAAAAAGCCTTCGGAAAAAGCCCTTTATCGATATTCTTGATGGCATTGTGCACATCTTCTTTCGAGGCCGAAACGCCTCTGAGGTTGTAACGTTGATCGCTCATTTTAGTTTTATAATTGACTGCCTGTCAGGCATTTATTTCTATTTTCTTTACTGTAAACTATTCACTGTAAACTCTTTACTGCAAACTCTTTACTTCTTTTGGGCGCGTCCCTCCTGTCGTCGGGTCGGGCTGTAGTTTATCCCGATTTATCGGGGCTCTTGTACCGTTCGCTATGCGTCCGGCACGCCGCTTCAATCCCTCGCGCACAATGCAACGCAGCAACCGTAGTGCGCAATGCAACTATCCCTACATTCAACCCCTCCGGGGTTGTGGGTGTTTTTCTCATTCACACCATGGGTTTCACCCATGGCTATTTATATGTAAGCCCTCTGGGCTTTTCTCATCCTCAGAACTCAATACTCAACACTCAGAACTCAAAATATAAGCGCTATTGTATACAAGCCCTCCGGAATTTTCTCATCCTCAATCCTAAGAACTCAATCCTCAACACTCAGAACTCAAAACCACTTACTGCAAACTTCTCACTTCCCCTATCATTCTCCTCATCTCCTCATTAAATTCCGTCATCTTCATCATCTCTTCCAGCCCGATGTGCATGCGGTAGCACCAAAAATTCCTCGGGTTGTCGGGCACATTTATTCGTTCATCTTCCTCTTTTTCGCGCCACAGTTTTTCATCCATCGCTATCCAGTCCTGCCAGGGCAGTATCACCCACATGGCACCCGATTCCAGGTGTTGTTTTACGATTGCTTTCGCAATGTCGGCTTCGCATTTTTCAGGAGAAGCACCTTCACGTTGAAGTACATCGTTGTAAAATTGTTGCGTCAACGCACTGTTTTCTTTCCACCATGCCCGTAGCGGGGTCATATCGTGTGTTGAAG
>RRZT010652699.1_pt1 | contig 12936 bp, 11 predicted proteins | sample 2165551 | NCBI WGS metagenome assembly RRZT01 (sample SAMN10456910, study PRJNA506462) | wastewater metagenome | biome: wastewater; feature: sludge; material: wastewater sludge; isolation source: wastewater sludge with Escherichia coli K12::gfp cells carrying plasmid... | place: USA: Moscow, Idaho... | reverse complement strand
GACCGACTCGATCACCGTGCCCCGCTCGACACCCAGCAACCGCTTCCATACCCTGACTCCAGACACGCCGTCTCCCCGCACCAGCTCTCGGACTCTCGACAAGCCCAGAACCTAACGGGCAGACGGCGTGTCGCTCACCCATCCCCCACCAGGCCCCACGGAAACAGCAGAAGAGCCTAGATTCGAGCATTCGGATTGGTGTTCGTCCATGAAGAGGTCTCTTGCTGGAAGCCGTAGTCTGCGAGGTTCTGGGACACGCCCCCGAATGGCCCGCAGGCCTTGAACTGCAACATGCGTCCCTTGAAGTTCGAGTGTTGGTAGAAGCAGTACCAGAAGGTGCTGATCCCGTACGGGCATTGGTTGAGATAGCTCGTTGCAGCCAACGCCGAGGTCAATTCAGGAGTGGCAACGTGATCCGATCCATCTGGCACGAAATTCAGCCGCACGGAGCCGTCGCCGAACGCTACCTGGTATGTCGAGGTTTGATAGGCGTTTGGGTGAGAAGCGAGATAGTCCTGAACCGCAGCGGGCGTCTTGCGTCCCCCCTTTTCAGCTGCGGAAGCTTGGGCGGAGGGGGCTCCGCCCATTCCCAGAACGACGAGGAGGGGCAGGAATGCTGAGATCAGGAATCGTGGGTACAACCGGGGGGGTGAGTCATATCACTCTCCTTCATCTGGGGATGGTTGCGTTGACTCGAGGTGGGCAAGTAGCCCCGCCCAGATTCAGAATCGCGCAAGACTGGGATGGCCGCAACGTAAACGGTTGCAGCGAGTGGGTCACTGGTCAACCCCGCGGGTCATCCGACTGCGAGGTCGACTCGGCGAACGCAGGGTGTTCCCCATTCCCAGGCCTTGGCGTTCGTACCCCCCTACGTGTCGGTCGGGTGAATCGCGAGGGTCCACGACTGACTGAGGGTGGTGGTGAAGCCGGTGGCGACGGTGGCGGCGCGGGCGAGGTTGAACGCGATGACGGCGGCGGCGACCCAGTCGGCGATGGCGGTGTAGGACCCGGAGGGTAGGTGGCCAGCGGTCCGTCCTTGAGTCGACGATGACCTGTTCGATGATCTCGTGGCCCTCGATGGAATCACCTTTCGGGTCAGGGCTTGGCCGGACGGGGGTGGCGTCGGGACGTCTACTACCAACTGTCACGGGCTTGAATACCCAGCAGGGTCACGGCGCGCGGTGCGGCATACCCGGTCCGTTCGGCTCGACTGCGACACGCCCGAACGTCCGCATCCTGAGATGTGCCGGCCGACAGGCGGTCGGGATGGCACTCTGACTACGTGCAGCGTGTCACCCGGACCCTCAGCGAGCTGGCCATCGCCGGCGTCCTCGTCATTACCTGAGCGCGACGAGCTCTTCCCTCGTCGCGCAGACCTCCCGACCCGGGGGGTCTTTTTGTTGCACCGGCCACACCCCGGCCGGGCGGCAGCGACAGGGAGACGAAGACCGAGGGCAGCACGACACCGTCGGTGAACACGCTGCACCATCAAGCCTCTTGACCACGACTCACCACCACCACCCCCTACACGACCCCCTACCACGACCCGAGGCCGTTCTCCCCAGAGCGCCACACACGGACGGAAGAAGCACGATGTCCTCCCTCGATCTGCACGTCTACGACACCACGCTGCGCGACGGCGCCCAGCAGGAGGGGCTCAACCTCTCCGTCGCGGACAAGCTCGCCATCGCCCGCCAGCTCGACGAGCTCGGGGTCGGCTACATCGAGGGCGGCTGGCCGGGCGCCAACCCCAAGGACACCGAGTTCTTCGCCCGGGCCCAGCGCGAGCTGCAGCTGCAGAACGCAACGTTGGCCGCCTTCGGGGCGACCCGCCGGGCCGGCTCGGTGGCCGCCGCCGACCCGCTGGTGCGGGCGTTGCTGGATTCCGGCGCCCCGGTGATCACCCTCGTGGCCAAGTCGCACAACCGCCATGTCGAGCAGGCGCTGCGCACCACGCTCACCGAGAACCTCGCGATGATCCGCGACACGGTGACCTTCCTGCGCGGGGAGGGCCGGCGGGTCTTCGTCGACGCCGAGCACTTCTTCGACGGCTACCGCCTCGACCGCGACTACGCCCTCGAATGCGTGCGCGCCGCGGCCGAGAGCGGCGCCGAGGTCATCGCGTTGTGCGACACCAACGGGGGGATGCTGCCGGCCCAGGTCGCCGACGTCGTGCGTGACGTGCTCGACTCGACCTCTGCCCGGGTGGGCATCCACTGCCACAACGACACCGGGTGTGCGGTGGCCAACACGATGTCGGCCGTCGACGCCGGCGCCACCCACGTGCAGGGCACCGTCAACGGTTACGGCGAACGCACCGGGAACGCGAACATCCTCACCGTCGTGTCGAATCTGCAGATCAAGCAGGGTATGCCGCTGCTGCTTCCGGAGCGGTTGCGCGAGGCCACCCGGATCGCGCACGCGATCAGCGAGGTGACCAACGTGCCGCCCTACAGCCGCCAGCCCTATGTCGGGTCCAGCGCGTTCGCGCACAAGGCCGGCCTGCACGCCAGCGCCCTCAAGGTCGACCCCGACCTCTACCAGCACACCGACCCGGCCGTCGTCGGCAACTCGATGCGCACCCTCGTCTCCGACATGGCCGGCCGAGCCAGCATCGAGCTCAAGGCCAAGGAGATGGGCTGGGATCTGTCCGACGACGGTGCCCTCGTGGCCCAGGTGCTCGCCGAGGTGAAGGACCTCGAGCTGCAGGGGTGGACCTTCGACGCGGCGGACGCCTCCTTCGAGTTGTTGTTGCGTCGTCACCTCGGCGTCGCCGTCGACTACTTCGCGGTCGAGTCCTGGCGGGTCATCACCGATGCCCGCGAGGGCGGCGAGGCCACCTCGGAGGCCACCGTCAAACTCACCGCCGGCGGCGAGCGGCACGTCGCGACCGGGGAGGGCAACGGCCCGGTCAACGCCCTCGACCACGCGTTGCGCCTAGCCCTCGCGCGGGTCTACCCCGAGCTGGAGAACCTCGAGCTCGTCGACTTCCGGGTGCGCATCCTCGACGCCTCGCATGGCACCGACGCGATCACCCGGGTGCTCATCGAGACCGCCGACCAGGAGACCACCTGGCAGACCGTCGGCGTCGCCGCCAATATCGTCGAGGCCTCCTGGATGGCCCTCGTCGACGGCATCACCTACGGGCTGCATCGCGAAGGAGTGCCGGCCCGATGAGCATGCCAGCGCAAGAACCTGAGCCATTCCGTGACATAAAAGCGCTTTCTGAGCGTCCAACACCTGTGAGCACGATCACCATGGCCCCTTCCATCGTGGCCCATCCCGCTGCGGCGGCCCCGCGGCATACCGGCGTGACCCCCGGCTCCGACGGACTGTCGCTGCGACCCGGCACGCGCCACGAGGCGCAGCAGCTCACCGAGCTGGCCTTGCGCAGCAAGGGCTGGTGGAGCTACTCGGAATCCTTCCTGCAGGCCTGCCGCGCCGAGCTCACCCTGAGCCCGCAGACCGCCGAGCAGACCACGGTCGCGCAGGTCGACGGCCACCCCGCCGGCTTCTACCTGTTGTCGCCGATCCCGCCCGGCTCGCCACTGGCGACGCCCTTCGGCGCTGGCTCGCAGGTGACCGCGAGCAGCCACGGGTCGCTGGACATGCTCTTCGTCGATCCGGAGTTCATCGGCACCGGCGTCGGGCGGGTGCTCGCCGAGGACGCCCGCCGGGTGGCCGGCGCCCAGGGCTGGACGCACCTGCTCATCGAGTCCGACCCGCAGGCCGTCGAGTTCTACCGACGCCTGGGTGCCGAGCAGATCGGCGAACGGTTGAGCGGCTCCATCCCGGGGCGCAGTCTGCCGCTGCTGGAGCTGCCGGTGCGCCGCACCAGCGGCGTGGGCGGTGCGCGGGCCACTTACTGGCGGTAGAGGTTCCGACGCCCAGCGCCAACCGGAACATGTCCACCACATCGTTCACCGACCCCCTGCGGCTCGACCTGCCGAGACGAGGGAGGGCGGCTAGGCTCGGGCGGTGACCTTCGACAACGTCGGCGCGTTCGCCGGGCACCGGATCGACTACACCTGGGACACAGGGCAGCCCAGCCCGCCGTGGCCACAGCTGCCGCTGGCCGGGTCGCCGCAGGCCCTCCCACGGGTCGCCGTCGACTACGACGGCACCGCCGAGGACTGGGCGGCCCGCCTGCAGGCGCTTGTCGCGCTGCCGGGCGCCGACCGACTCGAGGGCCTCTCGGTCGGGACGTGGGGGGAGCCCTACGACACCGATGCGTCGAACATCGTCGCCGCGCTCGTCGCCGTCGCCCCCCGGCTGCCCAGCCTGCGGGTGCTCGTCTTCGGCGACATGTCGATGGAGGAGTGCGAGGTCTCCTGGATCAAGACCACCGACCTGTCGCCGCTGTGGGCGGCATACCCGCAGTTGGAGCACCTGCTCATCCGCGGCAGTGACGGGCTCGCGTTGCCGGCCCTGCGGCTGGCGCGGCTGCGCACCCTGCGCATCGAGTGCGGTGGGCTGGACCGCACCGTCGTGCACCAGGTGCTCGCCGCGGACCTGCCGGCCCTCGAGGAGCTCACCCTGTATCTCGGCGACGACGATTACGGGGCGACCAGCACCGTCGAGGATCTCGGGCCGCTGCTGCGGGGTGAGGTGCTCACCACGGTGACTCGGCTGGGCTTGGTCGACTCGGTGATCCAGGACGAGATCGCCCAGGCGCTCACCGGGGCGCCGGTGCTGGAGCGGCTCACCGACCTCGACCTCTCCCAGGGTGTGCTCACCGATGTCGGCGGGCGGGCGCTGTTGGCCAACCCCGCCCTCGCCCGGCTGCGCCGCCTCGACCTGCACCACCACTACCTCAGCGACGAGCTGGCCAGGCAGCTGGCGGCGCTGGGCCCCGACGTCGACGTGTCCGACCCGCAGGTGCCCGACGAATACAACGGCACCACCTACTACACCGTCGCTGTCGGGGAGTGAGCCCGGGCCCGCTGCCGGAACTCGTCGTGCTGGGCGGCGGCGCCGGGCCACGCGGCAGCGCGTATGCCGCGTCGCTGGCCGCCGTCGGGGTGCCGATCCGCGTCGTGCCGTATGCCGCCGTGCTCGACGGGCAGCCGCTGCCGGTGCGGCCCGGCGCCATCGTGCGCTGCGAAGCGCCGAGCGACACCCCGGGCCTGGACGCCCGGCTGGTGCGCCTGGGCGGTGGGCCGGCGGTCGACGTGGCCGCCGGGCAGCTGGTGCCGACCGCCGCCTGGCACCATGGCCTGGGCCAGCTGCTGTTGGCGGTCGACCGGGCGCTGGCCGACGCGCCGGCGCACCGGCGTATGCAGCGCACCGAAGCGGTGCTCGCGATGTTCGACAAGGCCGAGACGGCCCGGCGCCTGGCCACCGCGGGGGTGCCGCAGCCCGAACACCTCACCGCCGCCGGCCCCGACGCGGCCTTCGCCCCGGATCTGGCGCAGGCCCGTGACCTGGTCGCCACCGGCTGGGGGCAGGCGTTCGTCAAGCCCCGATTCGGCTCCAGCGGAGCCGGTCTGGTCGCGCTGCGCTGGCGCGGTCGCGACGAGGTGATCGCCCGCACGACGATCGACTGGGACGGGCAGCGGGCCGGCAACACCGCCCGGCTCGTCACCCGGCGCGGCTGGGCAGCCGTGCAGGAGCTGATCGAGGTGCTGCGCCCCGACGGGCTGGTCGTGCAGCGGTGGCTGCCCAAGTGGTCGGCCGGCGGCGGGCCGTGCGACCTGCGGGTCGTCGTCATCGCGGGGCAGGCCCGGCACGTGCTGGCGCGGATCGGCACCGGGCCGGTGACCAACCTGCATCTCGGCGCCCGCCGCGGCGATCTCCAACAGACCCGCCGGGCCCTCGGCGAGCGGGTCTGGGGTCGTGTCCTGCGGGTCGCCGAGGCGGCCGTCGGCTGTTTCGAGCCGTGTCTGTATGCCGGTGTGGACGTCCTCGTCACCCCCTCGGGGGCGCCGCACGTGCTGGAGGTCAACGCCTTCGGTGACTTCCACGAGGGCATCCTCGTCGACGGGCTGGACACCTATCAGACCCAATGGGCGGCTCTCGTGTCCGGCTCGGCCGGCTCGGCCGGTGCGGACCCCAAGGGCTGCGCGGGCGGCGCGGGCGGGAGCGCCGCATGATCCCGGCCGCGCAGCTGGTCGGCAGTCACGACATCGTCCTGGTCACCCTCGACTCGTTGCGCCACGACGTCGCGGTCGCCACCCGCGCGGCCGGGCGCACGCCGTGCCTGGCTGCCGCGTTGCCACCGTGGCAGCAGCGCGAGACGCCGGCCAGCTTCACGCTGCCCGCCCACCAGGCCTTCCTCGCCGGCTTCCTGCCGATCCCGGCCGGATCGGCCCGCCCCCCAAGGATGTTCGGCGCGCGGTTCGAGGGCGCCGTCGGGGTGCGGCCCGGGTCGTTCGTCTTCGACGAGCCGTCCCTGCCGCAGGCCCTCGCGGCTCGTGGCTACCACACGGCCTGTGTCGGCGGGGTCGGCTTCTTCTCCGGGCGCGGGGCGCTCGGGTCGGTGCTGCCGAGCCTGTTCGCCGAGCATCGCTGGTCGCCGGCCAGCGGGCCGGCCAGCCGGGTCAGCGCCGCCGCGGTCGTCGACCACGCGCTCGACGTCATCGCCGGCACCCCGCCGGGGACAAGGCTCTTCCTCCTGGTCAACGTGGCCACCACGCACGCGCCGACGCACCTGCACCTGGACGGTGCCCACCGGGACAGCGTCGACACCCAGGCCGCCGCCCTCGCCGCCGCGGATGCCGACCTCGGGCGGCTGCTGGCCGGGCTGCGCCGGCCCACGCTGCTGGTGGTCTGCGCCGACCACGGGGACTGTTTCGGCGAGGACGGCCGGCACGGGCACGGCATCGCCCACCCGCTCGTGCTCACCGTGCCCTACGCCGAGGTCGTGCTCGCATGAGCGGCCACGCGCCATGGCAGACAAGCGAATCCATTCAGTCCGCCGACGAGCCCACCACGCGCCCTGGCTGGTCGGGCGAGGACCTGCGCGCGACCTTCGACGCCGACCCCTACCGCGGCTACGTCTACGGCTATCCGCACAAGACGGCATACCGGGCCTTGGAACCGGCCGTGCCGCTCGGGCCGGTGTGGGCCCAGGAACGCCAGGACGCACTCTTCGGCTATCTGCACCTGCCCTTCTGCGAAATGCGCTGCGGCTTCTGCAATCTCTTCACCACCGCCAACCCGCCGGCCGACGCGATCGGCGACTACCTCGATGCCCTCGAACGCGAGGCCCGGGTGGTGCGCGAACTGCTGCACCGGCCCCGAGCGGCTCGACTCGCGATCGGCGGCGGCACCCCGACCCTACTGGCGCCCGGTCAGCTGGAGCGGGTGATCTCGTTGCTACGCAACGTCTTCGACGGCGGCGCACTAGCGGCCCCATTGTCGGTGGAGACCTCGCCGGCCACCGCGACGCGGGATCGGTTGCGGCTGCTGCGTGAGCTCGGGGTGCGGCGGGTCAGCATCGGCGTGCAGTCGATGATCGAGTCCGAGGTGCATTCGGTGGGCCGCCCCCAGCACGGCCGTCAGGTGCACACCGCGCTCGACCTGATCCGCGCCGACGGCCCGCCGGTGCTCAACGTCGACCTCATGTACGGCCTCGGCGGGCAGACCGCAGCCTCGTGGATCGCCTCCCTCGAGCGGGTGCTCACCTGGGCACCCGAGGAGATCTTCTGCTATCCGCTCTACGTGCGACCACTCACCGGCCTGAGCGGCCGCGCCGCGTGGGACGACCAACGATGCACCCTCTACCGCATCGCCGTCGACCGGCTCGCCGCCGCCGGCTATGCGCAGACCTCGATGCGTCGATTCACCCGGGTCGCCGAGCCCGACGACGAATACGCCTGCCAGAGCGACGCGATGGTCGGGCTGGGCTGCGGCGCCCGCTCCTACACGCGGGCGCTGCATTGGTCTCGCGAGTATGCCGTGCGCCGCACCGGGATCCGCCGCATCATCGCCGACTACTGCACCACCTCGGGTGACGAATTCACTGTGGCCCGTTGGGGGTTCGCCCTCGACGAGGAGGAGCGGCTACGCCGCTACGTGCTGCAGTCTCTGCTGCATGTCGACGGCCTCGACCTAGCGGCGGCACGGGCGGCCACCGGACTGGATCCGCTGGTCGCGCTCCCGCAGGTGGGTCGCCTGGTCGACGTCGGCTTGGCGCAGCAGCGCGGCGGGCGGCTGGGTCTCACTGCCGCCGGCCTGGAACTGTCTGATGCGATCGGCCCCTGGTTGCACTCCAGCGCAGTCGCCGCCCGGTGCGCCGGCCACGAGAGCCGTTGAGCACGTGGACCACTCGGACCGGACCCACGACGGTGAGCTGACCGTGCTCTACCGCGGCCCGCTCGCCTCGTGCAACTACGGCTGCGGCTATTGCCCGTTCGCCAAGCGGCCGGAGACCCCGGCCGAACGCGCCGCCGACACAGCGGCGCTCGATCGGCTGCTGGCCTGGGCGCGGGCCGCGGCGCGGCCGCTGCGCATCTTCTTCACCCCGTGGGGTGAGGCGTTGCACCACCCCCGATATCGCGAGGCGCTCATCGAGTTGAGTCGGCTACCGCAGGTGCGTCAGGTCGCCGTGCAGACCAATCTCGCCGGCTCACTCGACTGGCTCGCCGCCGCACAGCGGGCCAGCGTGGCGCTCTGGGCGACCTATCACCCGACCCAGGTGAGCCGGGAGCGGTTCCTGGCCCGCAGCGCCACCCTGCGCCGACTCGGGATCGCGCACAGTGTCGGGGTCGTCGGCACCCGCGACGCGATCGACGAGATCGAGGCGCTGCGAGCCGACCTGCCTGCAGAGGTGCCGGTCTGGGTCAACGCCTTCTCGATGACCGGCGGCGCCGTCGAGGTCGGCTACTACCGGCCCGACGAGATCGCCCGCCTGCGGGCCGTCGACCCCTACGTCGAGGTGGGCCTGCTGCGGCTAAGCAGCCGTGGGCAGTCCTGTCGCACAGGGGATTCGGTGATCAGTGTCGACGGCGAGGGCACGATCACGCGCTGTCACTTCGACGCCCGGGTGCTGGGCAACCTGTGGCACGACGACCTGACCGACATCCTGCGCCCGCGCCCGTGCCGCCGGCCGGTGTGCGACTGTCACATCGGCTACGTCCACCTGGATCAGCTCGGCGCGCAACAGGTCTACGGCCGTTCCGGATTGCTGGCGCGCATTCCGCTTGCCCCGCCGGACCACCCGGTGCCGGACCCGACGGCCTACCTGACCCGGGCCCGGAGCTTGCTCACCCCGACGCGCCAGTCTCCGTCTCCGTCTCCGTCTCCGTCTCCGTCTCCGGGAGCAACGCATCGCATGCCGTGATCAGCCGGGCCCGCAGCGTCTGGCCGCGCGCGGCATACCGGCGTTGTTCCGTGACATAGGCGAGCTTGCCCTCGGTGGTCTCGATGGGGATGGGGGAGTAGCCGAGGGGTCGCAGATCGTACGGCGAGGCGCGCATATCGAGCGCCCGCAGGTCACGGGCCAGCTCGAAGCAGTCGGCGGCCAACTCGCTCGGCACTCCCGGGGCGAGCTTCATCGCCCACTTGTAGAGGTCCATCCCGGCATGCAGGCAGCCCGGCTGTTCCAGCTCCAGCTGATCGGCGCGTTTGGGAGAGAGTGCGTTACGTGGCCGGGCTGGCTCGGTGAAGAAGCGGTAGGCGTCGAAGTGGCTGCACCGCAACACATTTGCCTCGACGACGGCGTCGGTGCCGGCCGCGCCGAGGCGCAACGGCCAGCGGGCGTGACGCACCTCGTGCTGCTCCAGCCGATAGACCATCGCCCATTCGTGCAGCCCGAAACAGCCCAGCTGCATCGGTCGGGCCGCGGTGCGGTGTGTCAGCTCGCGCACGAAGCGCACCGTTTCGCCGCGCGCCTGCAGGTATGCCGCGTGGTCCAGCTCGACAGCGCCGCGCACCACCCGAGCGAAGCGCCAGCCGGCCCGTTCCGTGGCAGCCGCGTCAGCCAGGCGCACCCCGGGGCCCGGGTGCCAGCGGCGCAGCGCGGCCGGGGTGAAGGAGTAGTAGGTGAAGAGGAAGTCCTCGACCGGGTGGGTTTGACCACTGGCGCGGCGGGCGCGGTGCCCCTCGGTCAACGCGTCGACCCGGCGCTCGTGCGCCGCGGCGGTGGCCTGCCATTGCTGCTGCGGGAGCACCTGGGTCACGACCGGCAGGCTAACCCCCGCCGGGCCGACCCGGCTCCGCAGGCCGGCCGAGCAATATCCCCACTTCGCTGCGGCGCGGCGCCGAGCATGGCATTGTGCGGCCATGATGCGTCGAGTCTCTCGTACGGCCGCCCGAGTCGCGCTGCTCGCGCTCACCGTCGCCGGTCTGGCCGTGGGAGCTCCGGCCGCGGCCGCCGACTCCGGCCGCGGTGCCGAGCACGCCACCGGATGGTATGTCGCGCTGGGCGATTCGCTGGCCGCCGGTTATCAGCCAGATCGGCTCGACGACCGCAAACGCGGGTATGCCGGGCTCGTGCTCGACGCGGTGCGACGCACCTCCCCGAAGACCCGGTTGGTCAACCTGTCCTGCTCCGGGGAGACCTCGGTGACCTTCCTCGACGGCACCCTCTGTGACTACCACGCGGGCAGCCAGCTGGGGGCGGCACTGGCCTTCTTGCACGCCCACGGCAAGCACACCCGACTCATCACCATCGACATCGGCGGCAACGACGCCCGCGCCTGCATCAGCCCGACCGGCGTCGACCTGGTCTGCTACGAGGCGACCCTGCGCCGGCTCGGCGGCAACCTCGCCGGCATCCTCGGCCAACTGCGCAAGGCCGCCCCGCGCACCCCGATCGTCGTGCTCAACTACGCAGACCCCTATCTCGCCGCCTGGTTGACCGGCCCGGCCGGCCAGGAGTTCGCGCGCGGCTCCGTCGAGGGCATCGCCCAGATGAACGGTGTGATCGCCGGGGTTGCGGGAGCATTCGGTGCGCCACTGGCCGACGTCTCCGCGGCATACTCGACGACCGACTGGACGCCGGTGCCCTTCGGCGGCATGACCGTGCCGCTCAACGTCGCCCGGATCTGCCAGTGGACCTGGATGTGCACGCCCTACCAGGACATCCACCCCAACGACGCCGGGTATGCCGTGATGGCTCGCGCCGTCGTCGCGGTGCTGCCGGCGAAGCTGGCTCCGGCCACCACTGTCGCCCCTGCCGCCTGAGGCCGCCTGAGGCCGCACCGGCCTGAGTCGACCCGGCCCGGGACGCGACGTCCCGCGCGATGGTCTCAGTCGAGCAGCCGGGCCATCCCCTTGGCCTTGACCTTGGGCTGCTTGCCCTTGCGCCCCTTCTTGCCGCCCCGTCCGGCGCCATCGGGGTCGGCGGTGTTGTCGCCCTCGTCGCCCGCGTCGGCCCCCTCGGCCGCGGTGATGGCGCGCTGTCGGCGGGCGTCCCACGCGAAGACCGTAGCCGGCTGCGGCTGCCCGTCCGGGTCGTGCGCAATGTGCTCGACGGTGATCGTCGCGAAGGCCAGGTGCACCGCGTCGTCGCTGCGCTGCTGCGGCGCCGACGCCGCGGTCACCACCCGGGAGACTGCGACGTCGCTGAGGGTGACCCGCAGCCAGGTGTGGTCGACATCGCCGCCATTGGTCGCGGCGAGCACGGCGTGCGAAGCGTGCCGCCCCGAGGCACACAGCCCGAGTAGCTGCGGCAGCGCCGCGGTCGTCGGCATGCTCACGACGACCTCGTCGAGCCGGGCCTTCCCGGCGCCCTGACCGCCGCCGAAGTGGTGCCCGTCGCTGGTGAGACCCCAGGACCAGGAACTGCATTCGATGGAGCCGCCGTGGTGCTCCGCAAGGCTCGCGCCGGTGACCCCGTCGACCGTGAGATAGAGCGAGACACCCATGTCACACCTCCGTGTCCACCCGGCTGCCGTCGCCGGTGGGCTCCATCCTTCCCTGCCTCCGCCACGGGCGCGACACCCCCCTCAGGTGCGTTCGGCCCGGCACTAGAGTCCAGGGGTGCGGATAGCGAGATACACCCTCGGGGACGACCCGGCATTCGGGGTCGTCGTCGGTGAGTTGGGTGCGGACGGGTCCACGGACGAACTGACCATCCACCCGATCAAAGGCGATCCCCTGTATGCCGGTGTCGTCCCGGCCGCGGGTGAGCCGGTGCCGTTGGCCGAGGCCCGACTGCTCGCGCCGGTGATCCCGCGCAGCAAGATCATCGGCATCGGACGCAACTACGCCGACCATGCCCGCGAGATGGGCAACGAGGTGCCGGCCGAGCCGATGATGTTCCTCGTGCCCAACACCGCGGTAGTGGGCCCGGGCGAGCCCGTCGTCATCCCCCGCGGCTCCGACACGGTCGACTACGAGGGTGAGTTGGCCGTCGTCATCGGCACGATCGCCAAGGGAGTCCCAGAGCGGCAGGCGTTGGAGTGCGTGTTCGGCTACACCTGCGCCAACGACGTGTCCGAGCGCAGTTGGCAGCGCGGCGACGGTCAGTGGGCGCGGGCCAAGGGCTTCGACACCAGCTGCCCGCTGGGGCCCTGGCTGGTCACCGACCTCGGCTCCGCTCCCCGGCGGATCGTCACCCGCCGCGACGGCGAGCTCGTGCAGGACGGCACGACGGCCGACATGGTCCACGGTGTGGCCCGGCTCATCTCCTACGCGTCGACCTTCTTCACCCTGCTGCCCGGCGATGTCATCCTCACCGGCACTCCGGCCGGTGTCGGGCCGGTGCGGGCGGGGCAGCGGGTGTCGGTGACCATCGAGGGTATCGGCACCCTGGACAACCCCTTCGTCCGCCGCTAGGAGCCTGCTGAACAATCCGCGTGTCGTGGGTGGTCCCGGGCGGCGGGTTGGGATCCTTGGTGTGTGCAGGGTTCGGCGGATCGGCAGCGTGAGTTGTTGGATGTGGAGTCGGTGGCTGGGCATCTGCTGGCGCCGGGGAGTGTGTTCGCGTTGCTGGCCAAGCATCGGGACAGGTTGTTCCCGGAGTCGTTGTTCGCCGATCTGTTTCCCTCG
>RRZT010179183.1_pt1 | contig 12936 bp, 10 predicted proteins | sample 2165551 | NCBI WGS metagenome assembly RRZT01 (sample SAMN10456910, study PRJNA506462) | wastewater metagenome | biome: wastewater; feature: sludge; material: wastewater sludge; isolation source: wastewater sludge with Escherichia coli K12::gfp cells carrying plasmid... | place: USA: Moscow, Idaho... | reverse complement strand
GGCCGCGTGCACCGCGCGCTGCGTGATGTGCCGCACGGCTCTGCGGTGCGAAAGCTCAAATTCCCGCGCCGTTTTCGGGATGAGCAAAGACGCGAACGACGTCAAAAACGAAGACGGAAAGTATAGCATCGGCATTGCCATGCCCTGCAATAAACCGTAGGCGGACATGGAAGCCGCACGACTGAGCCCGTACCGCCCGAGCTCGCGCGGGATGAGCAGATTTTCCGCCGTTGAAAGCAAGCTGCGTGCCGCGCTCGAAAGCGTGCACGGCACCGCAATGTGGAACATCCCGTGCAGAACGCCCGTCGCCTGCTCTTTTTCTTTCGGCGTGTTGCGCTTTAAGCTGCGGCGGTAAATGAGGAACCCCGCCAAAAACGAAACGGCTTCTCCGAATGTTGAAGCAATCATCGCCGCAAAGCACGCGGCTTCTATGCTCTGCGGCGTAAAATACCAGAACAGCACAACGGCGGAGAAAATCGTCAGCACCTGTTCCACCGCGTCACTCCATGAGGTGGAAAGCGATTCGTCCACTGCTAAAAAATATCCCTTCATGCACGTGCACTGCGACATAAACGGCAGCCCAAGCGCCAAAATGCGCAGAGACGGCGCCGCGCCGGCGTTGCCCAAAATATGCGCGGCGGCAAAATCCGAAAAGCACAGCAGCAAAACCGCAATGGTACAGCTCACCGTCAGGCAGAACAAAAAGCACTGCGTCACCACGCTGCGCACCGTGCAGCGGCGGTTCGCCGCAATGGCTGCCGTCACCATGCGCGTCACGGCCAAGCTGATGCCGGAAGTGGAAAGCGTGATGGCGAGCAGGAACACGGAGAAGATGAGCTGGTAAAGCCCCATGCCCTCCGCACCGATTTTGCCCGATAAATACGCACGGTAGCCGATGTTCGTAATGCGGAAAAACAGTGAAAATGCCGTTAAAGCGATGCCTTGCAGCAGAAATTTGCGTTTTGTCATGATTGTCGCAGGGCCTCCTATTGCAAGTTTTCCGGGCGCGTTGTATAATCAGCTTATATGAGAAATGTATAGATAATTTTCTGCATTTTATAAAAAGAGAACAGGAGTTAAAAAGTATGACAGATCAGGTAAACGCAGACTGGACCGAATTACAGGTCACCATTCCCGCGGCGGATACGGACCGCGCGGGCGACATTGCGCAGATGGTCGTGCCCTACGGCATTTATATTGAAGACTATTCGCATTTAGAAGAGGAAGCGATGGAAATCGCGCATATCGACCTCATTGACGAAGACCTTCTCAAAAAAGACCGCACCAAAAGCATCATCCATGTGTATATCAGCCCGGAGGAAAACCCGGCGGAAGCCATTTCTTTCCTCAAAGAGCGTTTTGAAGCCGTCGGCATTGAGAACACCATCACCGCCGCCAACTGCGCGGAGGAGGATTGGATCAACAACTGGAAAAAGTATTTTAAGCCCATCCCCGTCGGCAACCGCTTGCTTGTGCGCCCCATGTGGGAGGACGAGTACGAAGCAGGTGACCGCGTCGTGCTGCATCTGGAGCCGGGCCTCGCGTTCGGTACCGGCACGCATGAAACGACCCGCCTTTGCATGGAGCTGCTCGAAAAGTATGTAAAGCCGGGCGATACCATGCTTGATATGGGCTGCGGCAGCGGTATTTTGTCCGTCGCCGGTCTGCTGCTCGGCGCAGGCAGCGCCGTTGGCGTCGATATTGATGCTCTCGCCGTCAAGACCGCCGTCGCAAACGCAGAGATCAACCACGTCGGCGATAAGTTCACCGGCATCTGCGGCAATCTGGCAGATAAGGTTACCGGCACATTCGATGTCGTTGTCGCGAATATCGTCGCAGACGTCGTGATTTTGCTCACAAAAGATGCCCCGCGCTTCATGAAACCCGATACCGTCTATATCATGAGCGGCATCATCGATACAAGGGAAGACGATGTTTTGGCGTGCCTCGCGGATAAATTCGAGATCATCGACCGCAAAGAGGAAAAAGGCTGGGTCGAACTTGCAGCAAAGCTGAAGTAAACATAGCGAAGCGACAAACAAAGTCTTTGGTCAAGTTTTCTTCAGAAAACTTGCGGGTTATCAGGGCAGAGCCCTGATTCGTCGTCCGCAGACGACGAAATCCTTTTGCCTACATTAGGACTAGGAAGGTAGGCTAAACAGTCCGGTGGACTGTTTAGCCGCAGGAAACCCAGTCAATGGGGTTTCTGAACGACTCGTAGAAATGAGTCGTTAGAAAATATAAATAAGCACTAAAAAGATTCGGGGGGATTATCATGACAGCAGAATTCCACAAGGCAAACCGTCAGCGCCTGTACGCCGAAATGAAAGACGGCAGCGCAGCCGTGTTCTTTTCCGGCAGCGCACCGCGCCAGAGTGCCGATGCGTACTATACATTCTTCACAAACCGCAATTTCCTGTATTTAACGGGCATTAAATTCGCGGGGTTCGTGTTGGTCGCCACAAAAATCGGCGGCAATGTGCAGGAATCCATCTATATCCTCCCGCCGGATCTCATGAAAGAGCGCTGGACGGGCCGCAGACCGAAAGCCGATGAAGTTATGGCGCAGTCCGGAATCACGGATATCCGCTTCGTTGAGAACTTTGAAAACGATATCCACCGTGTTTTGAACAGCGGCAACGTGCAGCGCGTCTACCTCGACCTCTACCGCCATACGCCGGACGAGGGCTTAGATGAAGCCCACCGCTTCGCGCAGACCATTAAGACCGGCTACCCGTTCCTCACGGTTGAAAATATCCTGCCCATCTTAAAGCGCCTGCGTACCCTGAAGGCTCCGTGCGAGATTGACGCCATGCGTCGTGCCATGACCGTTACGCGCGAAGGCATTCTGCGCATGATGCGCGCTTCGCACCCCGGCATGTATGAGTACGAGTATAAAGCCGAGTTCGACTACGCCCTCACCAGCGCCGGCGTGCTTGAGCCCGCGTTCCACTCCATCATTTCCGCCGGCGAAAACAACTTCTGCATCCATTACGACAGCTACATGGGACAAGCCAAAGACGGCGATATGATCTTGAATGACGTTGGCGCGCAGTGGGACGGCGAGTGCAACGATGTCTCCCGTGGCTGGCCGTGCAACGGCAAATACTCGAAAGAGCAGCGCATGCTGTATGAGTGTGCCCTCAATACGTCGAACTACATGTTCTCCATCATCAAGCCCGGTATGCTCATGGACGATGTGGATAAGACCGCCCGCCGCTATTGCTGTGAGCAGCTGAAAAAGATCGGTCTGCTGTCCTCTTACGATGAGATTGGCAAATACATGTGGCACGGCGGTGCGCACCATGTCGGCTACGACGTGCACGATGTTGTCGATGCACTCGGCAAGCCTATCGCGCCGAACATGGTCTTCTGCGTTGATATCGGCATTTACGCCGAAGAGCTCGGCATCGGCTTCCGCGTGGAGGATAACTGCCTTGTCACGCCGACCGGCGCAGAGAACCTCTCTGCGTCCGTGCCGCGCACCATCGAAGACATCGAGGCCGTCATGGCAAAATAACGGGAGAAATTTTAATGAAGCTCATTTTACCCGAGCAGATTACGGAAGCGCAGTATAAAGCGTATCTTGCGGATTGGGGTGCAGAGCGCATCGTGCCCATTGCGTCCGCGAACGCCGCAGGGGCTACGCCAAAATGCAACTTGCGCTCGCGTTGCCTATCGCACATGCCATGGGTTTGCAGAAGGCGCTCATCACCTGCGCAGACGATTTTGAAAGAAAGAAGTGAAAAACATGACAAATTTTAGCAAGCTCGTTTTGAAAATGACGGAGTACGAGGGCGGCTGTGTCGAGCGCGTCAACCACTTTTTGAAGGTGTTCGCGTTCGCAAAGACCATCGCGGAGGGCGAAGACGTGGACGATGCGACAAAAGAAATTTTGGAAGCCGCCGCCATTACGCACGACATCGGCATCCGAGTGTGCTTTGAAAAATACGGTAACTGCAACGGCTCTCACCAGGAGGTGGAAGGCCCGCCCATCGCACTCGAAATGCTGCCTGCGTGCGGTTATACCCATGGGCAGACGGAGCGTATCTGCTATCTCATCGGCCACCACCACACGTACACGAACATCAACGGCATCGATTATCAGATTTTGGTTGAAGCCGATTTCCTCGTAAACATTTTCGAGAGCGGCATGACCCATGAAGCCGCCGAAAAGGTGTACGAGAACATCTTCCGCACAAAGACCGGAAAGCAGCTTTTAAAAGACCTGTTCTTGTAAATTGCACATAAAATCAAAAATTAGAATATTGACATTTATGAGAAATAACCTTACAATTAACATTGCAAGGTTATTTTTTACTTGTCAAATTTTTAAGGAGTTGTGATATATGGCAAGAAATTTCATGTGCACCAAAACAGACCCGGTCGTCGAGACCAAAGCCGGTAAGCTGCGCGGTTTTCAGCTTGACGGCACATATGCGTTCCACGGCGTAAAATACGCCGATGCAAAGCGTTTCCACCAGCCGACCCCGGTAGAGCCGTGGGAGGGCATCAAAAACGCGCTGGCTTACGGCTACGTGTGCCCCATGCTGCAGCAGGATCAGCCCAGCAACGAGCTGATGGTGCCGCACCGCTATTGGCCGCTCGATGAGAACTGCCAGTACCTCAATATCTGGACGCAGCATCTTGACCCGAACGCCAAAAAGCCCGTGCTCGTTTGGCTGCACGGCGGCGGATTCGCGGCGGGCTCCTCCATTGAGCACATCGCCTACGAGGGCGAAAACATGAGCAAATACGGCGATGTCGTCGTCATTTCACTCAACCACCGCCTCAATATCCTCGGCTATCTCGATCTTTCCCCGTTCGGCGAGGAATATAAGAATTCCGGCAACGCCGGCAACGCCGATATGGTCGCAGCTTTGCAGTGGATTCACGAAAATATCGCAAACTTCGGCGGCGACCCGGAAAACGTCACGCTGTTCGGCCAGTCCGGCGGCGGTATGAAGGTCTGGACGCTGATGCAGACCCCTGCGGCGGACGGCCTGTTCCATAAGGGCGTCGTGCAGAGCGGCTGCATCGATCACTTCGTCTCCGGCAATTCCACGGAGCAGAACGGCAAAGCCATCGTCACGGCGCTTCTGGCAGAATTGAAGCTCGATGATGTCAAAGCACTGGAGACCATCCCGTACGCACAGCTCGCGGCGGCGTACAACAAGGTCGCGCCGGAGGTCGCAAAGACGGGCGCATACGTCGGCGGCAACCCGCTTGCAAACGATTGGTACCTCGGCGATCCGCTCGAGGTCGGTTTCACGGAGCACGCAAAAACCATCCCGGTCATGGTTGGCACCGTGCTCGGCGAGTTCTCGTTCATGCCGGCATTAAGCGAAGAGGAAAAGGCCGATGCTGCACTCATCGATTCTATGATCGAAAAACGCTACGGCGCAGAGGGCAAAAAGCTCAAGGAGATGTTCGCCGAGGTTTACCCGGATAAGGACGTCAGCGACGTGCTGTTCATGGATTCTATTTTCCGTGCGCCGTCTACCGATTTCATCTTGAAAAAAGCGCAGCACCCGGAAAGCGGCACGTATTCGTATATGATGACCTACACCTTCCCGTATGACGGTGGGCATATCGCATGGCATTGCAGCGAGATCCCGTTTGTGTTCCATAACACGAGCCTCGTCGCCGCGTATAACGAGCCCGGCGTGACCGACTTGCTCGAAAAGCAGATGTGCGACGCGTGGCTCAACTTCGCGCGTGACGGCAAACCGTCCAGCGAAGACCTGCCGGAGTGGCCGGCTTGCACCGCAGACGACGAAGCGACTATGATTTTCGACAAAAAGTGTGAAGTCAGACATAACTACGACCACGAGCTTGTTGCGCTGCATAAAAAATTGGCCCCCTCGCCGTGGAGCCATAACGATGACGAGGAAGAGCAGCAGATCCAGCACTAAGCGCTTCGCATTTGCTTGTGAAAGCGAACGAATAAAGGCTTTGATTTAAATTTTCTTCGAGAAAACTTGAGGGGACTTGGGGCACTGCCCCAAGTCCCCTCTGCTTTTGAAAAGGCGGGCGAAATTTTTAGTGTCGCTACGCTATGTTCCCCGCAAGCTTCTTTTTTTGCGCAGCAAAAAAGCCGAACACAACTTCTGTGCTCGGCTCATTTTGCATTAAATTAAATTACAGGTTAGCCTTCAGCCATGCAATGTCTTCAGCAAGGCAAGCTACGCGATCCTGCGGGTCGTTGTAGCTGGCTTCACGCTCAACAACGTAAATGACGTTGTCGCACTGTGCGTCGGCAGCTGCCTTAACAGCCTTCCAGTCCACAATGCCCTGACCCTGCGGCACGTTCAGCTTGTCGTGCTCTTCCTTCATCTTGAGGAACTCCGGCGGGAAGATCGGCTTGCCGTCAGCGTCTTTCTCAAACTTGAAGCGCGGGGTGGTGTCGTGGCGGGACTGCGGCTTGTTTGCGCCGATAACGCCGCCGTTTTCCTTAATGTGGATGCTTGCAATGCGGCCTGCGTGGCTGTTGATGAAGTCTACCGGGTTTACGCCTGCTGCGCTGCACCAGCCGCAGTCAAGCTGGAAAGCCGTAACTTCCGGGTCACATGCATCGATGAGCCAGTCATAAAGATACTTGCCCTCGTCCACATAGAACTCGTCGGTGTGGTTGTGGTAGCCGATCTTGATGCCGTACTGCTTCGCAATGTTGCCGAGGCGGTTGAGTTCTGCTGCAACTTCTTCAGCTTCTGCCTTGTTGCAGAAGTTCGTTGCCGGGCAGATGACGAGCTTTGCGTCCAACTCTGCAAAGTAGGGGAGAACGCCTTCAATCTGATCCAGACCAACGTGAGCGGAATCGACCTTCAAATTGTTCTCTGCGAGAACCTTCTTCATTTCTTCAACCGGCACTTCCGTGAAGTCCGCAGTGAATTCTGCGCCTGCAAAACCAAGCTTTGCAATGGTCTTCAGCTTCTCAATCGGGCTAATCGGCTCGGAAACCAGGGAATAAACCTGAACATTGATATTTTCCATGGGAAAAACCACCTTTCTGAAAATTATAACGTTTGCGGAAACTCCGCCTTAAAAAATGTGCGGCGACACGAAATGCCGCCGCACACAAAATGTACTGATTAAAATTAGTCGAAGTAAACAGGCTTGCCGGTTCTGTTGGACTCATAGATCGCATCGAGGATTCTCGTGACGACATAAGCCTGATCAGCCGTAACAAACAGCTCGCCTTCGCCCTTCAGAGCCTTGACCCAGATCTCAGCTTCCTTGGACTTCGGTGCCGGACCCTGAGAGAAGCCCGGGATGAAACCGCTGACCTTGTTGCCAACCCAAGAAATGGTCGGGTACTCAGCAACAACATGGTTCAGACGGACACGGCCTTCCTTCGTATCGAGGCCGCCCTCGGTACCAGCCAGCATCGTGTAAGCTTCGCCGTTTGCAGCGTAGTCTTCAGCCATGTTGATAGTCCAAGCAGCGCGCAGAACAATCGTAGCGCCGTTCTTCATCTTGATGAAGCCAACAGCGGAGTCTTCAACGTCGTAGGTCTCGTTGTTCCAGGTATCGAACTCACCGCGGTAGTTGACCTGACCCTGATGCTTAGCATCGAGCGTGTGGCCGAGCTTCTCGAAGGAAGTGCCGCAAACATAGTCAACATCGTAGTTGTTCATGAGGAACAGCGTGAGGTCAAGAGCATGCGTACCGATGTCGATCAGCGGACCGCCGCCCTGCTTTGCCTTATCCGTGAATACGCCCCAGGTCGGAACGCCACGGCGGCGGAGGTATGTAGCCTCTGCATAGTAAACATCGCCAAGAGCGCCGGAATCGACAACCTTCTTAGCAACCTGGTTCTCCGGGAAGTGACGATACTGATAGCCGATCGTCAGCATCTTGCCGGTTCTGTCTCTTGCTTCAAGCATCTTCTTAGCGTCAGCCGGGGTAGCAGCCATCGGCTTCTCGCACAGAACGTGCTTGCCAGCCTCAAGAGCAGCAACGGTGATCTCGCAGTGTGCAACGTTCGGGGTCAGAACGTGAACAGCGTCGATCGTCGGGTCTGCCAGAAGCTCATGATAATCGGTGTAAACCTTAGCGTCCGGGGTGCCGTACTCTTTAGCGGCCTTTTCTGCTCTCTCAAGAATGAGGTCGCAGAATGCACACATATCTACGCCTTCCTGCTGGGCCATGCCCGGGAAGTGCTTGCCGTTTGCGATACCGCCGCAGCCGATAAAGCCAACTCTTACATTTGCCATTGGAATTCTCCTCCTAAATTTACGCCGAAGTCCATACGGACTCCTAACGATTTATTTCTGCTTGTATTTTAGACCATTCCAAAGCAAATGTAAAGCCCTTTTTGTGAAAAAAGCGGATTTGCACAAGCTTTTTCTATTTTGCTTGTATCATTTGCATAAAAACTTTTGCTTTGTTGCCTGCGCGTCCCAAAATCAGCCGTGCATTTCATAAAAAAGAGCAAAAAAAGAGGCACACCGCAAAAAATACGGTGTGCCCTAAAGTATTCTTACAACATTCTGCTTATAAAAACACAGTTAAAACCGTGTAAAACACGTATGCCGATTTGATATAGCGCTACGCAAAGCAGAAAAATCAGTACTGTCTGCCCCAGTAGACCATGTGCTTTGCCGGCTTGCCGCAGCAAACGCAAACATCAGAGAGGTGCTCTTCCTTAAACGGAATGCAACGGGACTTCACGCCACCGGTCGCGTCCTTCAGCTTGTCCTCGCACGCGCTGTCGCCGCACCACATGGCCTTGATGAAGCCGGGCTTGTTTTCCGCAATGTCGAGGAACTCCTCATACGTCGTCGCCGTGAAGGTCTTTTCTTCAAGGTTCTTCAGCGCACGCTCGTAAAGACCGTCATGCACAGCCTGCAAGGCCTTTTCAATCTCGCCCTCAAGGTTATCGAGCGAAACGAAAATCTTCTCTCTCGTGTCGCGGCGGACGAGCACGCACTGGTTCTGCTCAATATCCTTCGGACCGATCTCCAAACGCAGCGGCACACCCTGCATCTCATACTGGCTGAACTTCCAGCCGGGGGAGTTGTCGGTGTCGTCCAGCTTCACGCGGAACTTCGTCTTCAGGGATTCATACAGCGCGTTTGCCTTGTCGAGCACGCCGGGCTTATGCTGTGCAATCGGGATGATTGCCAGCTGGATCGGCGCGACCTTCGGCGGCAGTACAAGACCGTTGTCGTCGCCGTGTACCATGATGATGGCGCCGATCATGCGGGTGGAAACGCCCCAGGAGGTCTGGTGCGGGTGCTGCAGGGTATTGTCGCGTCCCGTGAACGTAATGCCGAAGTTCTTTGCCCAGCCGTCGCCGAAGTAGTGGCTCGTGCCGCCCTGCAAAGCAACGCCGTTGTGCATCATCGGCTCAATGGTGTAGGTTGCCACAGCGCCCGCAAACTTCTCTTTCTCGGTCTTCTGGCCGGTCACAGCCGGAATGGCGAGCACGTTCTTGTAGAACTCCTCGTAGGTGTGCAGCATGCGCATGGTCTCTTCCATGGCCTCTTCTGCGGTTTCGTGCATGGTGTGGCCTTCCTGCCACAGAAACTCGGAGGAGCGCAGGAACGGACGCGTCGTTTTCTCCCAGCGCACAACGGAGCACCACTGGTTGTAGAGCTTCGGCAGGTCGCGGTAAGAGTTGATGATCTTCTGGTAATGCTCGCAGAAGAGAATCTCACTCGTCGGGCGTACGCACAGGCGCTCACTCAGCTTCTCGCTGCCGCCTTCCGTTACCCAGGCCACTTCAGGCGCAAAGCCCTTTACGTGGTCTTTTTCCTTCTGCAGGAGGGATTCCGGGATGAACAGCGGCATGTAAACGTTCTGGTGACCCGTCGCCTTAAAGCGATCGTCCAGTTCATGCTGAATGTTTTCCCAGATCGCGTAGCCGTACGGCTCGATGATCATGCAGCCTTTTACACTGGAGTAATCCATCAGCTCGGCTTTTTTAACAATATCGGTGTACCATTTGGAAAAGTCAACGTCCATGGAAGTGATGTCGTTGACCATCTTCTTCTGATTCGCCAAGAAATTCAGTCCTTTCACGATTCGTGCGGCAAACGCTGTGCCGCCGGGCCCAAAGCGGGCATATTGTTTCTTATTATACAGGGAATTTTCCTGAAAAGCAAGAGCGGCAGCCATCTTTATGCGGGCCGCCTAAGATTTTATTTAAAAAAACAGAAAAGAAGGTTCGTTTCTTCTTTCCTTGTACTATTCGGTGCAATTTGTACCAAAGGTACTTATACATAAATAATTAAAAGTTAGCTTAAGCTAATTTACAGAAACAGAGTACCAACAAAACAGCTGTCCATCGGAATAAATTAAATCAGCGAAAAAAACACCGGGAACAGCCAGAAAGCCGCTCCCGGTGTTTTCATATCGTTTTGCACAAGGCGAAAAATTTCACGCAGAGCGCAAAAATTACTGACCCTGATGTTCTTCGATGAACTGAACGATTTCGCCAACCGTCTTGAGGTTTTCAACTTCCGTATCCGGAATTTCTACGTTGAAAGCATCTTCGATGGACATGACAAGATCAACAACAGCAAGGGAATCTGCGTCCAGATCCTCAACTAGGTTGGAATCCTCGGTGATCTCGGAGGGATCTACGCTGAGCTCCTCAGCAATAATATCGATAACTTTCTCCAGAACCATTTAATTTTCCTCCTATCGTGTAGTATTTGTCAAGTACTGCACCGTCTGCCGTATGGACAAAACGCCGCAGGCATGATACAATCGGGGTGTACTTCACATACATTGTATGGATGCACGGCTTATTTGTCAATAGCAATTCCGCATTCCGTGCTAAATTTTTCTGTTTTTAAAGGAGAGCCTTAAAATGCAGCTTCGCCGTTTTGCCGTCATCGGGCACCCCATCGGGCACACGATGTCGCCGTTTATCCATGACCGCCTCTTCTCCCTCACAGGCTATAAGCCGGAATATTCCGTGCTGGATGTACCGTCCCTTACACAGGCGCTGCCCGCATTGCGCACGCTCGACGGCTTCAATATCACCATCCCCCACAAAAGCGACATCATTCCCCTGCTCGACGGTATCGACGAAAAAGCGAAGCTTTTCGGATCCGTCAACACCGTGCGTGTCGAAGACGGCAAAATGACCGGCTACACAACGGACGGTGTCGGCTGCAAAAAGGCCCTTGCGCGCTATGGGCTCGATTTTAACGGCGAGCTTCTTCTGCTCGGCCGCGGCGGCGCGGCGCGTGCCATCGCATTTGAAGCCGTGCTCACGGCCGATGCACCGCATCTTGATATCGTCTGCCGCGAAAGCTCGCTCGAAAAAGCACAGGTGCTCAGCGATGAACTCGCGGAGCTCTGCCGCACGCGCAGCAAAACCGGCGTGTTTCGCGTGCTGTCTTATGACGAGCTCGCAAAGGAAACCGAGCACTACGATCTCGTGCTCAACACCACAAGCCTCGGTATGTACCCCAAAACCGGTGTCAGTGCTGTCGGGGAAGACGTGCTCTCCCGCTGCAAAGCCGCGTTCGACGCCGTCTATAACCCCGGCAAAACGAAATTTTTAAAGCTTGCCGCAAGCTGCGGACTCAAAACTGTCGGCGGCATGGGCATGCTCGTCTGTCAGGCGGTCGCCGCGCACGAGCTCTGGTACGGCGCGTCGTTTAAGGACAGCGATATCGAACAGCTCATCTGCGATGCGGAAGCGGAAACGGCACGGCTTTTCCGCGCATAACGAACCGAAAGAAACGGGGAACGGGAAATGGACAAAAAAGTAAAAGGTGAAATCATAAAATCGGGCAATATTGTTTTAAGCGGCTTCATGGGCAGCGGCAAGACCACGGTCGGCCGTCGCTTGGCCGCCGCGCTCGATATGCAGTTTGTCGATATGGACCTGTACATAGAAAAGAAGACCGGCATGACGGTCAAGGAGATTTTCGCAGAATACGGCGAGCTGCATTTTCGCGCGCTCGAGACCGAGACCGTAAAGGAGCTTGCGCAAAGTAATCATTTCGTCATCGCCACAGGCGGCGGCACGCTGATGCAGCCGCAGAACGTAGAGGGCTTCCATCAAGGCGGCGGTACCATCTATTATCTCGACGTACCGCTGGCCGCCTTGCAGGAGCGCCTCAAAAACGATAAACGCCGCCCGCTTCTGCAGACGCCGGACCGCCGCGCGGTGATTGAGCGCCTTTTAAACGAGCGCCGCCCGAAATACCTCGCAAGCGCGGACGTCATCGTCGACGCCGGCGCGCCCACGGTTGTCGTTGTAGAGCGCATTTGCGCCCTGCGCGGCGAGCCCATTGAAAAAGCGAAGCGCAAAAAGCCGGGAAATACCTCCGAAAAGGAGCGGCCTCAAAAGAAGCGCTTCCGCAGAAGAAGACGCAAAAAAGGAACTTCTCCCGGAACACCGCAAGAAAACTCTTGACAAAGCGCCCGCGCGGCGGTATGATTTTAACACGGCGATGCAGGATAGATAAAGCAAACCTGCAAATCGCAAAGCAAGAGTCACATATAGGATGGTTCAAACTATGCAGTCCGTTTTATTCACAAGACGATTTACAAAGTATTTTAGCGCACGATTTTATACCGTGTGCTTTTCGTCGTATGTGAATATACCGGGCAACGCTTGAAAACGCGCGGAAAATTTCTGCGCGGAGGAATTTGAAGTATTCTGAGCAGTATAAAACCAAGCGGAGCCAATGGGCTTCGCTTTTTTTGTGCCGAGAGCGGCAGCGGGGCACGGCTCCTATAAAAGAAAGGTAAGGGAAAAAAACATGATCATCGTACTCAAAGCCAACCGCAGTGAAGAACAGGTCAAAAACTTCATTTCGAATCTCACCGACCGTTATGACGTCAGTGTTAACACATGGGTCGGCACACATTCTACCGTGCTCGGCCTTATCGGCGATACCGCTGCGGTAGACAGCGAGTACATCGCCGCACAGGATATTGTAGAAAGCGTTAAGCGCGTGCAGGAGC
>RRZT012553207.1_pt1 | contig 12937 bp, 12 predicted proteins | sample 2165551 | NCBI WGS metagenome assembly RRZT01 (sample SAMN10456910, study PRJNA506462) | wastewater metagenome | biome: wastewater; feature: sludge; material: wastewater sludge; isolation source: wastewater sludge with Escherichia coli K12::gfp cells carrying plasmid... | place: USA: Moscow, Idaho... | reverse complement strand
GTGCTCGGCGACTATTGCCTTTACTACGTCCAAATTTTCAACTGGTATTAATTCAGCCAATTTTCAAACCTCCTAATTAAATCGTGCAAACCTTTACGCTTGTGATTGCATATTTTCTAACGATGTCATTATAACACAGAACCAAATATTTCGTTATATTTATAACAGATAAATTTTTTACTCTTTTTGGCCGATATTTTAATGAAAACCTTTAACTTTATCGAATTTTGTCGTAAAAATTCTACTCATTTGTTTTTTTTTGAAATCAGCTGTAATAATTTTGCACAAAAAAACAGGCATCCCGAAAAATACCTGTAAAGTTGGCGGTCGCTACCGTACCGACCAATTGTTATCTGCTTAACCGAGGTAATCAATCAGAGTTTGCCGCTGCATATCGGCCAGTTCGAGGAAATATTCGCGCTCGGCAATGTCTTCCAGCTGATGGGCGTCGGAGCCATGGATAAACTGATAATCCTTGAAAAAGCGGTAGTTCTTGAGAACATTGTCAAAGGTTTCTTTTTTTGAAACTTCGCAGGTTTTGATATCCAGATCTAAGGGGATAAAACCCAACGATGAAATCAGGCTGTAGGATTTCCGGTCGATATGGGCGGGGACAATAATCCCGCCCAGATCAGCGACGATTTGCCACAGCTGCTCGACACTGATATCCGTGGCCGAGATCAGCAGCTTATCAACCTCACCGATGATGTTATCATTTTCGTCCATTATATATTGCGGCCCGAACAGTTCTTTTTCGTTCATCACCGCCGGTAAATGCTGATAAATAAGCGCATCCAGTTTCAGGGCGGCTTCGAGGGTCGGCAGATAAGCCAGAATATGAGCTTCTTCTCTGGTGGTCACCTCGATGCCGGGCAGAATACACAGCCCGGTGGCCATTTCGCAGGCCAGCTCTTTGGCTACGGCCATCACGGCGGGCAAATTTTTGGCCGAGTTATGATCGGTCACGGCAATAAAATCGAGCTCTTTAATGATCGCCATATTGACAATGTTGTTGGGGGTCATTTCGGGCTCGCCACAGGGCGATAGAACCGAGTGGATGTGCAGATCAACGGCTACCTGTTCCATTTCAGATGCCGGCGTTACCGAGGATTTTACAGACTTCGTAGGCGTTGAGGCCGGTAATGATGATCGGGATATCTTCGATGATGGCCTGCTCCAGGGTACTTTCTTCTACTTCAGCCCCTTCGGGAATGATCACGCAGGTCATTTCCAGCAGGGTTGCCACTGCGATAATATTGACGTGGGTCTGGATCGTCACCCAGGCACAGCCATTGCCGGCGTTGGCCATGACCCAGCTGAGCAGATCGCCAACATAGCCGCTTTTAATGACACCGTCAATGCCGACCTGGGGATTGAGACACTTGAATTCTTTGTTTACTAATAAATCACTAACCTTCATTGCTATTCTCCTTTGGGGGTTTTTGTTAATCGGTTACTCGGGCGATCACGGATCGCCCCTACGAGGTATTTTTACTTTTGCTTGTTCTAACCGGGTGGTCGGGCGATCACCGATCGCCCCTACAGATTTTTTTGATACTACTCTTTTTTGAGCAGCGGTTTTTCGGTCGGGTGTTCGACCTGGAGGAGTTCGTTGGTTAAGACGGAGAGATCGCGGACGCGGTCCTTGAGAACAAAGACACAATCGATTTCTTTGGCTTTTCCGGCGACGATATCTTCGGCCAGAGCCCGACAACCGGGGGAACCGCAGGAGCCGCAGTCGAGACCGGGTAGCTTGCTTTCGAGCCTTTCGATTTCCTTCATTTTGGCAATCGCCTTGTTGATATCCTGATCCAGCGGTTCGGGACTGCGGGGGGTGATCCGCTCTTTGATATGCATCATCCCGGAGTTATAAATACTTTTAACGTACTCGTCGGACATATGGACAATTGAGGTCTGTTTCATCGTTTTGGCGCGGTCCTGGATATACATTTTGGCGACATAATTATTTTCGACGGTCAGACAGCCACCAACACAACCGCCGATACAGGCCAGCCCCTCAAAAAATTCGATCGTGTCGAGCTTGCCGCATTCAATTTCTTCGAGAACATTGATGACGTTTTGAATGCCATCGACATGGAGGACGTTTTTGTTCTTGAGATAGTCGCTTTCGCCACCGGACAAGGCCCAGCTGCAGGATTCCGGGGTGGTATTGTGAATACCCTCCTGAACCGGACAATTGCCAATCAGACTGGCCAGGTCGCTATAGATATCTTTCATGGCAATGGCCCCGTCGATCTGGTCGTATTTATCATACTCACTGGCGGCCGGGTTGTTGACCATGGTGGCCTTGGCGGCACAGGGGGTAATAAAGAAGATGCCAACCTCGGGATTCTTGTATTGGCCTTCTTCGCGGATCCGTTTTCTGATCAGGCGGGCGGTCATCGCCATCGGTGATTTGAGCCGGCAGATATTGTCGGTCAGTTCGGGAAAACGGACCTGAATCAGCTTGACCACTGCCGGACAGGCTGACGAAATCAACGGTTTGGGATAACGCTTGGCATGATACTCATACTTCAGGGCCTGGCCGACGATTTCGGCGCCATAGGCAACCTCAACGACCTCGTCAAAGCCCAGCGCTTTAACGGCCGATAGAATCTCGGCAATTGAATATTTTGGTTTAAACTGGCCGATGATCGCCGGGGCCACCAGGGCGACGGTATATTTAAATTTTCCCGGTGCAGGCAGCGGATCGGTTTTTGCCAGCTTGGCATGATGGGGACAGATCCGGATGCACTCGCCGCAATCGATACATTTGGACTCATTAATAATCGCTTTACCACCGCGAACCCGGATCGCGCCGGTGGGACAGTTTCTGAGACAGGTGGTGCAGCCCAGACACTTATCCTCGTCAAGGTATACGGAATGAAGTAAATTTTCCATATTTCACCTTCTTCCTGTTATCTTAGTTAGACAAAAAATTTCATCACTATCTTAGTGCCGACACCGATTTTTGAGGTGATCTCAAAGGTGTCGGCATTGTTTTTCATGTTGGGCAGCCCCATTCCGGCGCCAAAGCCCATCGAGCGAACCTCGTCATCGGCAGTTGACCAGCCGGCGGTCATGGCCAGTTCAACATTGGCGATGCCCGGGCCGGTATCTTCGATGGTTAAAAGCAGTTCTGCTTCGCCCACTTCGAGGACAATTTTACCGCCGGATGAATGGATCGCCAGGTTCATTTCACCTTCATAACCGGCGATTGAAACCTTGCGGATGACCTTATTGGAAACCCCCAATTGTTGCAGGGTTCGTTTAATTTTGCGGGAGGCCTCACCGGCGGTGTCAAAATCTCCCCGTTTGACGTCAAAGACGAGTTGGTAACTCATCGCAGATGTGCTCCTTTAAGACCATTTTTATAGAGAATGCCACAGCATTCAAAAAGGATATATTTGGTGGACATCACCAGGAGATTGCGTTCTCTGGCGATATCGATCATTTCCTGACTGGGCATTTTGTTACGGACGAAGATAATGCTGTTCATGTTGGCCATATCGGCGGTATTGAGGACCTGCTTGTTGACCAGACCGGTAAGCAGAATGGCATCTTCGCGGGCAAAGCACAGCACATCACTCATCAGATCACAGCCAAAGCCGGACTGGACCTCTTCTTCCAGATGGCTCTCACCGGATAGTACCACAGCGTCGAGAAGGTCTCTAACTAGACTTAATTTCATCGAAGGTTCTCCTTTTTTTGTTATTGTTATTATTGTAAAGGATTTCGACCCGATAAAGCAAGGTGTTTGCGTCGTTTTTACAGTTTTATTTTATGAAAAGGGGCCTGTAGTGAACGCAGCAGCTGTTCTTCGTCGTCGTCACAGGTAAACAGAATCACCTGCACTTTACGACTGAGTTCGACGAGCAGTTTCAGGGCTGCGGTTTTTCGCTGCTTATCATAACGGACGAAGGGCTCATCGAGGATAAAGGGCAGCTCCGGACTGATCTGTTGGCCAATACCATAGCGGAAGGCAAAGTGAACCTGATCCATGGTTCCGGCACTTAATTGCTCGGCATCCTTAAAATCGCCCCCGCCCGGATCGACGACCTTGAGCTTCATGCTTTCGTCAATTTTAACGCCCTGATAATGACCGGTGATGGTTTTAAGAATCGCCCCGATATTTTCATTGAGCTCTGGTGCCGAGGCGCGGTGATTGCTTTTCTGGATCGTCTCAAACACCTCCAGAACGGCATTGCAGGCCTTCAATTCAATCTCGCAGGTACTGATTTGGGCTTCCAGCGATTTAATCGTTTCGGCGATTTCGACGGGCAGGCCGATGCCATCGGTGAGGGCGGCGTTTTCGCCTTCCAGTCGGGCAATTTCTTTACCCAACCGCAACAATTCGGTCGATTTGGGCGAGGCTTTCTGCCAGACTGCCTGGCCGTCTTCGGTTTTTCCGCCATTGACGGTTTCCAGCAGGTTCTCCAGCAACCGCAGATTGCCGTTGAAGCGGATTTTCAGTTCTTCCAGCTGCTGGCCTTTTTCGCAACGTTCGGCGTATTCGGCGATGTCTTTGACGGCATATTCCGCCAGTTTGCGCTCAAGTTCACGAACGATACCACGGCGCTGATCAAAGAGCACCTCAAAGCCGGCCTGATGACGGGAATGCTGAACAATCAACAGTTCGCACTCATTTTGCAGTTGCTCGAGTTCTTTCTGATTGCGGACCGCTTTTTTATAATAACTGTCAAAACTGGGACCATCGGGCAACTGATACTTGGCCAGGATTTCGGCCTGGAGCGGGATTAATTGCTTTTCTTTGAGGATCTGGCGTTTTTTCAGGGTGGTTGAAATGCCATAACTCAAACCGACAACGCCAACAATGGCGAGGGTCACCCCAACGGTTAATGACAGGTTTTCGATCCCCTGACTGGCTCCCATCAGACCGATATTGGCCAGGCCCACCAGGCCCATGCCCAGCAGGGTTACCAGCAGGGCAACACTATTGATAATAATATTGGCTTTGGTATCGACTGCGGCCACTTCATTTTGTTCTTTTTTATAGGTTTCATAATCCTCGCTGATGGTTTCCAGGCTATGTCCCGCCAGACAGCTGCGTTTGGCGGCTTCTTTCTGGCGCAGTGTTTTTAAATGCTCGGAGGCATCGGCCATTTCTTTTTCGATGTAATCCATCTGGCCACTGAGCCGTTCGGCCTGGTTGGCAATCGCTTTTAAACCCTCCAGCGTCTTGTAGCTGTAGTCTTCATAAATCTGGTCTTCGCGGATTATTTTTGAAAGGCGATTATTTTCTTTTTCCAGTTTATTAATTTTTTCATAGGATGCGAGCAGCTCTTTTTTTCGTTTGACGACCGATTCCTGGCTCAGATACTCGTTTTCAGCTTCGATTTGTTTCATCTGCATCTGATAACGGGTGATCTTTTCCTGGTTCCCGGCGACCCTGGCGTAGGCGGTCCGGGCTTCTTTGAGCAAGGTTTCCAGCTCATCGCGCTCACGGATGGCCGCGCCGATCCGTGACTTGCTCTGGCTGGAACGGCCAATCAGATTCTTTTTTTCTTCGAGTCGTCTGATTAAGCCCTTAAAATTAATTTCGATCCCGCTGGCGTTGTGCATCTCAAGGTAGGAATCGCGGATTTCGTCCTGGCTGCTGCCGTCATAATCCTGATCGCTCTGACGCATGTTGACGGTATGATTATAAATAACCGCCGTCATGCCAAGGTTGCCGAGGGGCAGATGCTGACGGATCACGCCATCATATTTAAACTGGTCGTTGATTATTTTGCCGGTGGTATTGTCGTAAATAAAGAGGGAGTCTTTGGCTCTCAGAAAATTACGTTCGAGACGGATTTCCTGGCCGTTGATTTGATAAGTCAGGGCGCCGCTGTAATCGAACTGATTCCAGGGCATATATTTCTGGTATTCTTCACTATAGGTTTTCTTTTTCCGGTAGGGTTTGTAAAAACCAAAAAACATCCCCTGAATAAAGGTCTGAACCGTGGTTTTGCCGGCCTCATTGGTGCCATAAACCAGATTCAGGCCGGGTTTCAGTTCGACCCTGGTATCTTTGAATTTTCCGAAGGCCCGTAATGACAGGGTTTTTATGATCATTCCAGTACCCCCTCGCCAATCATCGCTTCGATACAGTAAACAATCGCTTTTTTGCGGACTTCGGGCTCGGTTATTTTTTCCAGTTCACTTAAGATCTGGCCGATCGGATTGTTTTTATTTTCGCGGATCAGCAGTTCCAGATCGATGTCCGGCTCCAGCCCGGCGGTATCGGTTTCGATATAATAAAAGGCTTCCTCAAGGTCGTCATTAATCCAGTCCATCTGGATTTCGGGGTTGACATATCCGCTGAAACGGATCCGGTAGTAATGCTGCTGGCGGTTTGCCTGGCTGTCGCAACCGATCGCTTTGGCCAGGATATCCGGGTAGCTGTCTTCCGGTGTGATGGCGATTTCGATGGTCTGGTATTGTCGCGAGGCGATCGGATGAAAGCCGCTGGCGGTCAGATAGGCCTGGTTTTCGTAGTCGGTTTTGACCTCCGAAATGATAAAGCCCCGTTCGCCGCTTTCGCCAAAATTAAGGGGAACCGGCGAACCGCAATAGGCGACGCCGCCAGGGGTCAGGCCCGGTTTATGGATGTGTCCCAGGGCAATATAATTAAAACCCTTCTTCTCAATCAGTTTTAAATCGATCGGCAGATAAAGGCTTTGGTTGGTCACTTCGCCGTGAACCATCAGGATATTATAGCGGGTATCATTCAGCTTAATACTGTTAAAGGAGCGCTCGGGAAAGGCCCGGTACTCATTTTTAACCCAGGACATCCCGTAAATTTCGGTATTCAGTTCTTTGATGTAGACCGATCGAAAGACATCTTCTTTGAAGATGTGGACATTGCCGGACCACTCGACCTTTTTGTAGGGTGAACTGGTGCCATGATAATCATGGTTTCCGGTGATGATGACGACCCAGGTTTGATCGAGACTGGCTAAACCTTCGGCGACACGTTTAATATCCATGGTCAAAACATCGACGCTATCAAATAAATCGCCGGCGATCAAAAGCAGCGGGGCTTCGGTCGCTTTGACGGTGGCAATCATCTCGTCAAAGGCTTTCCATAATTCTTTTCTTTTATTTTTACCGTAGTAGTTGCCTTGCTGTAAAAAGGTAAAGGGGCGACCTAAATGAAAATCACCGGTATGGATAAAGGTTGTCAACATCCGCTTTGCCTCCCTATCTATAAATTTTTCTTATTTTTATCGTCATTTTATTTTCTAACTGATTTTTTATTATATCATCTTTTGACCAATCTGACATTTAAATTTTATTAGAATTGATCAGTTTATCCTGTTCGAGGAGCTGATAAAGGGTTGGCGCAAGCGTGAAGGCCGCGATGGCGTTGTTTACTTCGGTCAGGGCCTGGGCTTTTTTGGTGGCGGTTGAGCGGGTCTTTTTGGCCCGGATCAGGATGTTTTTGGGGGTGTGGGCCAGATCGACAAATTCCAGCAGCTGAACCTTGTAGCCGCAGGCTTCAAGGAGACTGCCGCGGATGGCATCGGTGATCAGGGCGGCGGTCCGTTCTTTGACGATGCCGTATTTGGTCAACAGGCTCAGTTCGGCAGTTTCGATCTGGTTGTTCAGCTCATGCTGGCAGCAGGGTACTGAAAAAATCAGCCGGGCATCCCATTTGATGGCATTGTAGAGGGCATAATCGGTGGCGGTATCACAGGCATGCAGGGTGATGATCATATCCACCGGAAATTCGGCCTGATAGGCATGGATATCCCCCCGTTCAAATGATAGCTGGTCATAACCATATTTTCGGGCACTGGCATTGCAGCGGTCAATAACATCGCTTTTTAGATCCAGGCCGATCATCCGCACCTTGATGTTTTTTATTTCAGTCAGGTAATAATAGAGAATAAAGGTCAAGTAAGATTTGCCGCAGCCAAAATCGATGACATGAAGCGGGGCATCAGGATCAAGGTGTTTTATCTCGTCGTCGATGATTTCGACAAAGCGGTTGATCTGGCGGAATTTATCATGCATCGACTTGACCACCTTGCCTTCTTTAGTAAAGATCCCCATATCGATAAGCGGGGGGATGACGACGCCTTCCTGAAGCAGGTAGTTTTTTTCGCGATTGTGGCTGGCGACCCTGGCAGGGGCCTGGCTGACGGCTTTTCGGGTCATCGCCGGCTTGCCTTTTTTGCTGATCTGAATGATGTATTCAAACTGATCATCCCAGCCGTTGTATTGCAGAAAATCATCTTCCAGGGCCTGGGCGAGAAATTCGCTGAGCTGACCGCTGCCGAGGTTTTCATTAAAGACCTGGGTGGCGGTAAATTTTTCCAGATGATAGGCTTCATTTATTTGACTGATGACTATTTTTTTTATGTCAGCGCTTTTTGATCGTGGTTTACTGAGGATGATTTTGTATATTTGGGGATTAAAGCTGTTAGCCACCACTTTTTTCAGATCGTTCATTTGTTTACCTCGTCGTTTTTGTTGTTATCACTATCCTATCATGGTTTGGCTTAAAATTATAGTCCGATTTAAAAGCACCAATTTAAAAGCAATAAAAAAATACCGGAACGATCGGTTGGGATCATTCCGGTATTTCGATTTAAATTTAATGAGTTGCTGGTTTATGCGCCCATAAACATGGCCAGGTCGGCGTCGACTGAGTCGATGCCGCCGATTCCAAAGGTATCGACCAGGACATTGGCGACATTGGCGGATAAGAAGGCCGGTAAGGTTGGTCCCAGATGGATGTTTTTGACACCCAAGTGCAATAGCGCCAGTAGGACGATGACCGCTTTTTGTTCATACCAGGCAATATTGTAGGCAATCGGCAGTTCGTTGATGTCATTGAGCTCGAATACTTCTTTTAATTTTAAGGCGATCAGCGCCAATGAGTATGAATCGTTGCATTGTCCGGCGTCCAGCAGGCGCGGAATTCCGCCGATATCGCCGAGATCGAGCTTATTATAGCGGTATTTGGCACAGCCGGCGGTTAAAATCACCGTATCTTTGGGCAGTTTTTCGGCAAATTCGGTATAGTAGTCGCGCGATTTCATGCGACCATCGCAACCGGCCATGACAAAGAATTTTTTAATGGCACCGGATTTAACCGCATCGACGACCTTATCGGCCAGGGCAAAAACCTGTTCATGGGCAAAACCACCGACAATTTTACCGGTTTCGATTTCGGTCGGGGCTTTTAAGCGTTTGGCCATGGCGATAATTTTCGAAAAGTCTTTTTTGCCGTTAGCATCCGCTTCAATATGCGTACAGCCAGGATGGCCGGAGGCTCCGGTGGTAAAGATGCGACTTCGGACTTCATCACTCTTGGGTGGAACAATACAATTGGTAGTAAACAGAATCGGGCCATTGAAGGATTCAAACTCTTCCAGCTGTTTCCACCAGGCATTGCCGTAGTTGCCGACAAAGTTGTCGTATTTCTTGAAGGCCGGGTAGTAATGAGCCGGCAGCATTTCACTGTGGGTATAGACATCGACGCCGGTTCCTTTGGTCTGTTCCAGCAGTTGCTCCAGATCGGTCAGGTCATGGCCGGAAATTAGAATGGCGGGATTCTTTTTAACGCCAATATTAACTTCGGTAATTTCAGGATTGCCGTATTTTCCGGTGTTGGCGCCATCCAGCAGAGCCATCGCAGTCACACCGAATTGGCCGGTTTTTAAGGTCAGGGCGACCAGATCATCAGCGGACAGCTTGTCATTAAGAGTCGCGGCCATCGCTTCATAGATAAAACCATAGAGACTCAGGTCTTCTTTGCCAAGATTGAGGGCATGCTCGGCATAGGCGGCCAGGCCTTTGACCCCGTAGGTAATCAGTTCTCTGAGTGAACGGACATCTTCATTTTTGGTTGCCAGAATCCCAACGTTAGCAGCCTTTTTAAGCATTTCTGCTTTTGTGGCGGTTTCAAAGCGGGCGGCGTCATGAAGGGTGGAAATATTTAATTTTTTGCCCTTTTGTTCTTTCTTTAAGCCCAACAGCTTCTGGAAAAAGCCGGGTGAATTCTTTTTATTGGCCACATCGACCATATCCCGTAACTGATTTCTCAGGGTTGTCATTTTCTTGATTTCGGCCACAAAGGCATCGCCGTCAAAGTTGGCATTGGTAATGGTCATAAACAGGCTTTTTAATACCTCATGGTTGACATCGCCCAATTCTTTGGCTTCCAGTTCGCCTTTTACGACGATTTCGGAAATCCCTTTGACTGTATAGATCAACAGATCCTGAAGTTTGGCAACCTCTTCACTTTTTCCACAAACCCCTTTAACACTGCAACCTTTTCCTTTGGCCGCTTCCTGACACTGATAACAAAACATACTCATAATTTCGTCCTCCTGTAATTTTTATTTTAGTCTTAACGATTATTTTAAAATCAACTGGTATCGCTACCTCGTTTGTATGTTGCTATTATATCTGGGATCTGGGATTGATGCCGTTGCAAATGCAACGTTGTGGTTATTTTTTAGTGAAATACGAAAAAAACACCTTGCGGTGTTTTTAATTGCTTTTTTTATCGTCAGTCTGGATGTTCTTATTTTTATAGAAAATACAACCGGTTTCCTTATATGGATTTTTTAACACATCCATATCCGGACATCGTCCGTTGACATTAAAACCGCAGTCTAAATAAGAACAGGCATTCTTTTCTGCTGCTTCCATTTGGCTCTCCTCTTTAGTTTTAACACGCAGGGTGTTTTTTTAAATTTTAATTGCGTGTAATTATATCAGTTGGATCGCCAATACTCAAGCGCTCCGTGCGCTTTAATTATTGCCGTGGGTTAAAAATACCATCGGTTAAAACAACTGCTGCATTTATAATAGGGCATAAAAAAACAGAGTCGCTAAACGGCTCTGTTATGAGTTTTTATCTGGTGCTCCCTCAGAGACTCGAACTCTGGACACCCTGATTAAGAGTCAGGTGCTCTAGCCAACTGAGCTAAGGGAGCAATAGTGGTGCCGAAGGCGGGACTCGAACCCGCACGTGATCACTCACAACGGATTTTGAGTCCGTCACGTCTGCCAATTCCATCACTTCGGCGTAAAAAACATCACATAGATATCATGTCCACAGGACACTGTCATAAATGATAACACAGCTTAAAAAGAATTTCAATCATTTTTTTTAATTTTAAATTATTTTCTAAAAATGAAAACACGACAAAATATTATCTTGTTTTTTTTCATTTATGGGGTACTATAAGTTAATGATGTTTTGGCTATTTGATACTGATGTAATCGTCTAATCGCCTGCCATCAATTTTATTTCCAGAAAGTCAGGTGAAGTGATGAGCATGTTTGAAAACCATAAAACAATCGCTTATAAGGAATACCGGGAGTTTGTGAATGAGTCGGTCCTTGAGTTGATTAAGCGCACCAAAGATAAAAAATGCAATGGCTGTATTGATTTTGTCTTTGATGAAGAAACCTCAACGGGGCATTGCGAGGCACTGGAAACCATCTGGCCTGTTAAAAACCCCGATGCGGTCCAACGACTGACAGATTGCTATATTTGTGATCTGAAAGCCATGAAATAATAAATTGCAACACCGGTCAACTGATCGGTGTATTTTTTTGTCCCGATTTTCAAGTCATGTCCGGCAATGAGCCTCAATTATTTAAACGATAGGCTTCGATAATTTTCTGAGCGCAGGCTTCGGCGGACCAGGTTTCGGTGGAGATCTTAAAATCACAGACATCATAATAGGCCTGTCGTTGGGCCAGCATTTGTCTGATTCGTAGCAGTGGGTCTTCGCATTTGAGCAGAGGCCGGGTGTCATCATCCTTGACCCGTCGATAGATGGTTTCTGGCTCAGCTGAGAGGCTGACCACAAAGGCTTTTTCAGCTAATAGTTTACGATTCCTTTTAAATAGAATAATCCCGCCACCGGTGGAGAGGACAATGTTTTCCATGTTTAAGGCCTTTTTTAAGGCTTCATGTTCGGCATCCCGGAAGGCATCTTCACCCAGCTCGGTAAAAATGTCGCTTACCGGTCGGCCCAGCTCCGCTTCGACCATGGCATCGGTGTCGATAAAATCATACTCCAGTTCCCGAGCCAGCAGCGGCCCGATGGTGGATTTACCGGTGGCCATAAAACCAATCAGGGCAATGCATTTTTTTTCATTTTTCATTTGTTTTTATTCCTTCCTCCAGTAATTTTTTGCCAACCGCCGGATCGGGAAAAATACCGGTCCACAATTCAAAGGCCAGCAACCCCTGATACAAGAGCATTTCCAGGCCGTTTTCGGTCTGGGCACCAGCTGCCCGGGCATCTTTCAGTAATTGCGTCTGCGGCGGGCTGTAGATCATATCATAAACCAGCAGCTCTTTTTTGAGCAGCTCTTTGGGCAAGGGCGATTGGGTGACGGTATCGGCCATCCCCAGACTGGTTCCGTTAACCACTACCATGGCCTCGTCGACGGCTTTTTCCAGCTCGTCTGAGGCCATCGCAATCGCCTCGGCTTTGCCCGGCCAGCTGTCATTAATCTGCCTGGCCAGCTCCTCGGCTTTCGCGACGGTGCGATTGGCAATGATGACCTTCTTAATGCCCCAGTCAGCCAACGCCATGGCTACCGACTTGACCGCGCCACCACAGCCCAGGATCAAAATCGTCAGCTTTTCTTTGGGCAGATCAGCAATTTTTTCCTCAATCGATTTAATAAAACCAAAGCCGTCGGTATTATAACCAACCATTTCGCCGTTCCGGTATACCACCGTATTAACCGCCCCGATTTTCTCAGCCAGGGGATCGAGACGATCCAGAAATTTCATAATCGCCATTTTGTGGGGCTTGGTGATATTGAACCCGCCAAAATTCAACAGTCGGAAGCCAGCCACCAGCTTTTCCAGATCCTCCGACTTGACCCCGATCGGCAGGTACAGACCATCCACCCCGGTCGCTTTTAATAATCCATTGTGCAGCTGCGG
>RRZT010203769.1_pt1 | contig 12937 bp, 13 predicted proteins | sample 2165551 | NCBI WGS metagenome assembly RRZT01 (sample SAMN10456910, study PRJNA506462) | wastewater metagenome | biome: wastewater; feature: sludge; material: wastewater sludge; isolation source: wastewater sludge with Escherichia coli K12::gfp cells carrying plasmid... | place: USA: Moscow, Idaho... | reverse complement strand
GATTATTGGTGCTATTACTGGGTGTAAATTGCTGAAGCCTTGCCTTTTTAAGGACATTGTAGATAGTAGGCCGACTGACTCGGTAGTGTTGAGCCAAGACGGTTACTTTCCACTGACGGGTTTGGTATAAACGCCAAATTTCTCTTCGATCTAATGGTGTAAGGCGGATACGTTTATGCATATTCATAACAGCATTCTCTCAGAAATACTGTAAACAACCCGTGGATTTCCTACACCTAAAGAACCTCTTATAATCAGCCCCGGGCCATTATCAGGCCTATAGCGTCAAGCAGGCAGATACACACCTCGCTTGTGCCCCTTGTGCTTACTTGAAGAGTCTTGAAACAAACTCAAAAGAAACTTATAACACTCCAACATACAAAAAAATCGAATATCATTTACCTTTTTATGGTGTTTTAGTTCATGACAATCTCAGAGAATATGGATCCGCTTGAAGTCGAAAAGTTTTCTCAATTAGCGCACCGCTGGTGGGATCCAGAATCTGAGTTTCGCCCTCTACATGAGATTAATCCGCTCCGGCTAAATTGGATCAATAGCCAAGTCAATTTAAACAACAAAAAAATACTAGATGTCGGCTGTGGTGGAGGTATTTTGTCAGAAGAACTGGCAAAATTAGGCGCTCATGTCACAGGCATCGATTTGTCTGAAAAAGCTTTGTCTGTTGCTAAACTTCATTTGTATGAAAGTCAATTGGATATTGATTATCAAAAAATTTCAGCAGAAGCTTTTGCTACCCAATATCCAAAACAATTTGATGTAGTCACCTGCATGGAACTACTAGAGCATGTCCCGGAACCAGCCAGTACCATTGCGGCCTGTGCTGCACTTGTTAAACCCGGAGGCTGGGTCTTTTTCTCAACAATTAATCGCAACCCCAAAGCTTATCTCTTTACAGTTTTGGGAGCGGAATACGTCCTTAATTTGCTACCACGAGGTACGCATGATTACGCAAAATTCATAAAACCAAGTGAATTAGTTCAATATAGTCAATCAGCGCATCTTAATGCCAAAGCATTTAAAGGACTTCAGTACAACCCTTTATCGAAACAGTACACTTTAAGTGCCGACATCTCTGTAAATTACATGCTTGCAACACGTTTAGACTAGCGTTTACTGTAAATCCCCATTTTAGCAACCAATACTGTATTTATTACCTACGTGTCATAAGCTACAAAAAGACCATTTATAAAGCATGGTTCTAAACCAAAGCAACTAAGCTTTGATTCCAAAAGCACCTGTGCGCATCACGTGCTAAGCGAGTTAATAAACTAAATCCTAATCAGACTGTGCCATATTTGCGAGCATGGCTTCGCGTTGGCGTTCAATAAAATCTTGTGTAGAGTCGATGCCGCGCATTTTTAAAATAGCAGCTCGCACGGCAGCCTCTAGTAGCACCGCTAAATTACGCCCAGCAGCAACAGGCAAGGTAACTTGTGGAATGGGTACGCCTAAAATTTCTTGAAACGCTTGCTCAGTTGATAAACGTGCCGGCTCGGGCTGACCGGGAACGTTGCGCATCATGTGCACAACAAGCCTTAAACGCATTTTGCGTCGGCAGGCAGTTTCACCAAAGATGGTACGAATATTCAAAACACCCAAGCCACGCACTTCAATGACATCTTTAAGAAGTGCTGGCGCACATCCTTCAATAACGGTGGGGGCTACACGTGAGAACCCCACAACATCATCAGCCACCAAACCGCTGCCGCGTGAGATTAGCTCTAAAGCTAACTCAGATTTTCCGGCACCGGAGTCGCCCGTGATAAATACGCCAAGACCAAAAACATCCATAAATACACCGTGTAACTCGGTGCGTTCAGCCAATTCACGAGAGAGATAAATGCGCGTTAAATCGATAACGCTAGCTGAAGGACTTGGGGAGCTTAACAACGCAATGCCGGTCCGTTCGCTCATTTCACGTAACACCAGAGGAATGGGCATATCATCGGCGACGATAAAAAGTGGCGATTGCGCTTGAGCGAAAATTGAAAGATAACGCGCCGTACGAGAGACCGGCTGGCGCTGTGCCCAGGCCAATTCAGCTGCGCCAACAACCTGTGTACGTGTAGGATGAATAAGATTTAAATGCCCGACTAAGTCTGCCGCCCAAACATGTTCTTCCGTAACACGAATGCTATGAGATAAATCACCGCTAACATGGGTCAGTGATAGTTTTTCGCGTAAAGCCTTGAAAAGATCAGCAACCCGAGTGTGCCGCATGGGCGGGCTCCCAGGTGGAAAAAATAGCGTGAGCGGTGGCTGCGTCGGCAGCGTTTAAGAGACGCTCACGGAAAGCAGGGTCGCTAAACATTTGCGCTAATTCTGATAAAAGCTGTAAATGGTACTCTGTGGCCTGCTCGGGTACTAAAAGCACGAATAAAAGCTGAACGGGCTTACCGTCTGGTGCCTCAAACGGGATGGGCTGTGCGACTCGAAAAAACGCACCGCAAGCAGTCTTGAGGCCTTTAATACGACCATGCGGCACGGCAACGCCATATCCTAAGCCTGTTGAGGCAAGGCGCTCCCGGGCTAACAAGCTGTCAAACACTGTGCTACGGGCAATGCCTTGGTTATTTTCAAACACCAAGCCAGCATGCTCAAACACACGTTTTTTGCTGCTAACGTCCAGATCGACCACAACATTGTCTAGAGAAAGAAGGGGGGCTATCGGATTCATAGGTCACAACTCATCCACACAAAGCTGTTGAAATTAAAAATAAAAAAGCGTTTGCTTCTTACGCAAGCGCTCAAAAAGGAGGCATTATATGCGTAAAAGCAAACGCGGGTAACAAAACAAAGCGTTTTTTAATTTTCAGGTTTGTGCGCGAGATTCTTGTTTCATACCATGATGTGCATGGTCTTGAAGTTTTTCTTTGTATTTAGAAACTTGGCGCTCTAGCTTATCTGCCATGCTATCGATGGCAGTATACATATCCTCTTCAGAGCTCTCAGCGAAAAGATCTTTGCCGCGCACATGAAGCGTCACTTCGGCCTTTTGCTGTAGCTTTTGAACGGAAAGGATGACCGCGACGCTGCTGACGTTGTCAAAGTGACGTACAACGCGCTCAAGCTTGCTGGTAACGTAGCTACGAATGGCTTCAGTGACCTCAACATGATGCCCAGTAATATTTAAGTTCATGGTGATTCCCTTTCCTAATTGCTTGTTTTAAATGGCCTTTCGCTGGCTCACCGGCGGAATATTGAGCAATTCGCGATATTTGGCCACCGTCCGCCTTGCCACCATTATGCCTTGTTCTGACAATAAGTCAGCAATTTTTGCGTCAGAAAGCGGATGTTTTCCATCTTCGGCAGCAATAAGTTGCTTAATAAGTGCGCGGATGGCGGTGGAAGAAGCTTCGCCGCCGGTATCGGTTGACACATGACTACCAAAGAAATACTTCAGCTCCAGCACGCCATTAGGGGTGGACATAAATTTTTGAGTGGTCACGCGCGAAATAGTCGATTCATGTAACTCAAGTTCATCCGCAATTTCTTTTAATGTCAGTGGACGCATGGCCACTTCACCGTGATCAAAAAACTGGCGTTGATGTGCCACAATGGCCTGAGAAACACGCAAAATCGTTTCAAAACGTTGTTGAATATTTTTGATGAGCCAACGAGCCTCTTGTAACTGCGTATTCATGCTGCCGGCACTACCCTTTGTCTGCTGCAAAATTTGAGCATACATAGTATTAATCTGCAGCTTAGGCATGGCATCGGGATTAAGCTGTGCTTGCCATTTTCCACGTACTTTGCGCACCAATATGTCGGGCACGATGTAGTTAGTGTCTTCTGCTGAAAAAGCGCTGCCCGGATGCGGGTCAAGCGCACATATGCGAGCATGAGCAGCGCGCAAAAGTTCTTCCGAACAACCGAGTTCTTTTTTGAGTTTGGCAAAATTACGCTCTGCGAGTAATTGCAGATACTCTTCAACGATTCGTAAAGCCAGCTTACGCACCGGACATTCAGGCTGAACGCGTAGTTGCAATGCTAAGCATTCTTGAGGACTACGCGCGGCGATGCCGGGGGGGTCTAAACTTTGAACTTGGCAGAGTGCAATTTTTAAGTCATCCAGCTCAAACGCTTCATCTTCCGGAAGATCTGTGGGTAATAACGCCAACAAGTCTTCCAGACTTTGTTTAAGAGAACCGTCTTCATCCAATGCGGCAATAATAAAACGCGCTAAGGCCCGATCCCGGTCTGAGAGAGGCGACAAAGAAATTTGCTCATTCAAATGAGCTTGTAAGGAAATGCTGCCACTTTGTTGAGCATGTGGATCAAAGTCCTCATCTTCGTCACGCGTACCGTTACTACTAGCGGGCCATTCAGATAAATTGCCAAGCTCTCCCTCTTGCTCGTATGAGGAACCCTCATGTTCTTCTTGTTCACTGGTTTGACTGCTATGTTCCTCGCTTGTGCTGGTAGATTGGCGCTCTTGCAGCGCACGCTCTTGGGCGGAAGGCGCCGTTGTGCTGCCGTCGGAACCCTCCGCAAGGCGTTCCAGTATGGGGTTTTCAACCAGCATGCGCTCAATTTCTTGCTCTAACTCAAAGGTAGAAAGCTGTAGCAGCTTAATGGACTGCTGCAGTTGTGGCGTGAGCGTGAGATGCTGCGAAGTACGGAGCTGAAGGATGGGTTTCATATGGGCTAAAGGTGAAAATGCTCGCCGAGATAAACTTGGCGAACTTGTTCATTTTGTACAATGTCTTGCGGGCGACCGCTGGTAAGAACCCGGCCGGCGTTGATGATGTAGGCCCGGTCACAAATGCGCAGCGTTTCTCGTACGTTATGGTCTGTAATGAGCACGCCAATGCCACGTTTTCGTAAAAACTGGATGATCTTTTGGATATCAATCACCGCAATCGGATCAACCCCGGCAAAAGGCTCATCTAGCAGAATGAGCCGTGGTGAGCTGGCTAATGCGCGAGCAATTTCACAGCGCCGACGCTCGCCCCCGGAGAGCGAAAGTGCAGTGTTATCCCGTAAATGCGTAATGTTCAGTTCTTCAAGCAAAGTTTCGAGCCGGGCTTGGCGGGCTTCAAGATCTAAATCTTGCAGCTCAAGCACCGCCATAATATTTTCCGCTACGGTAAGTTTGCGGAATACAGACATTTCTTGCGGCAAATAAGATAAACCTAGCTTAGCCCGGGCATGAATCGGCAAATGGGTCAGCGAGGCACCATCTAAAACAATTTCCCCGGCATCAGAAGTCACCAAACCCACAATCATATAAAACGAGGTGGTTTTTCCTGCCCCATTGGGCCCAAGCAAGCCCACCACTTCGCCGGGCTCAACGGTAAAACTAGCATCCTCTACAACGGTGCGCGATTTATATGTTTTGCGCAGCCCCGTCACACTAAGTAGCGTCATCGAACGGCTCCTTTAGAATTTTACGGATGATTTCAGGGGAAAACCCTCGCCCCGCCAAAAACCGGGCATGCTTGCTCCATTCTCGTGCATCTTGCGGCGGAGCCTTAAACTTGCCACGCCAAACGGCGCGTGCACGCGAATATTCATCTTCAGTTTCATCAATGCCACAACTTAAGGCAGCAGCGATGAGCTCATCTGAAATGCCGCGCTGTTTTAATTCATAACGCAAACGAGCACTTCCCAGCCTGGCAGCCTTGGCACGTACGTAACTTTCGGCCATGCGTGCATCAGATTGCAAATCTAGCGCGCTCAAATGCGTCAATACGGCATCTACTTCTGCCGGGGTGCCCACCCCTGAGAGCTTTTGTGTAAGCTCCGCACGGGAATGTTCCCGGCGCGCAAGTAAACCTAGCGCGCGCTGGCGAACGAGAGTTAAAGCATCCGCTGACATGCTGAGCACTTAAGCCAAGGCACTAAGCTTTATCTGTTTTGCCAGGTTTTGCAGGGCTTTCACCTTCGGCAGCGGCGGGTAAATCGGGCAAACCAACAGCCGCCCGAATTTTGTTTTCGATATCCCGCGCAGCAACAGGGTTGTTTCTCAACCATTCACGTGCATTGTCTTTGCCTTGCCCAATTTTTTCGCCACCGTAGGCATACCAAGCACCGGACTTGTCGATGAGTTTGTGGGTAACGCCCAGGTCGATAATCTCACCTTCACGGGAAATGCCTTCCCCGTAGAAAATATCAAAATGCGCTTCTTTAAAGGGAGGCGAAACCTTGTTTTTAACGACTTTACACTTGGTTTCAGAACCAACCACTTCTTCGCCTTTTTTGATGCTGCCGGTGCGACGAATGTCTAAGCGTACGCTGGCGTAAAACTTGAGCGCATTACCCCCGGTGGTGGTTTCTGGGCTACCAAACATCACGCCAATTTTCATACGAATTTGGTTGATGAAAATAACTAAGGTGTTGGTACGTTTGATGTTAGCTGTGAGCTTACGCAAAGCTTGGCTCATGAGGCGTGCTTGGAGGCCGGGCAATTGATCGCCCATTTCGCCTTCAATTTCTGCCCGTGGGGTAAGCGCTGCAACGGAGTCGACGACCACAATATCCACGCCCCCAGAGCGCACGAGCATGTCTGCAATTTCCAGCGCCTGTTCGCCGGTATCGGGTTGGGAGATGAGCAAATCGTTAATATTAACGCCTAATTTACCGGCGTAATTCACATCTAACGCGTGTTCCGCATCAATAAAAGCTGCCGTGCCGCCCAGCTTTTGCATCTCTGCAATCACTTGTAAGGTAAGTGTCGTTTTGCCGGAAGACTCTGGCCCGTAAATCTCAACCACACGCCCGCGTGGCAAGCCGCCGAGCCCTAAAGCAATGTCTAAGCCCAAGGAGCCGGTCGAGACAGTCAGAATGTCTTGCTCGACACCGCCATCGCCCAAGCGCATGACAGAGCCTTTGCCAAACTGCTTTTCAATTTGCGCCAACGCCGCAGCGAGGGCTTTTGCTTTATCGTCATCCATGACAGAACCTCATATAGGTTGAGATTGAAAGAGGGGGGCATTATCGCACAACTTGGCACGACCTTTGCTAGTCATTAAAATTTCACCCAATTTAGCGTGATGTACTTCACAGCGAGCATTTTTTGGGCAAGAAAAGCCCGGCCCTAACGTCTAAACGTAGGGCCCTAAGCAATCAGATGCAGCACTTGCCGGGCGTTTTTTAACGCCCGTTGAGGCGTCGCTCAGCTGAAATCAGCGTATTTTCCAACAGCATGGTGATGGTCATGGGACCAACGCCACCAGGCACAGGCGTTATCGCCCCTGCAATCGGGGCAACGGCTTCAAAATCCACATCACCGCATAATTTCCCAGCTTTAGGATGGCCTTCTGGATAGCGGTTAATGCCCACATCAATCACGGTTGCCCCAGGTTTAACCATATTAGGACCTACAAAGAGCGGCCGTCCAAGCGCCGCAATAAGAATGTCTGCCCGGCGGCAATGTTCGGCCAAATTTTTAGTTTTGGAGTGGCATACCGTCACCGTGGCTCCGGCGTTGGTGAGCAACATGGCCATGGGTTTGCCTACGATGTTGGAGCGCCCGATGATGACAGCATCCGCTCCTTGAACAGGAATTTTCCCGGCCTCCAGCATTTTCATCACGCCATGCGGTGTGCAAGGGAAAAAAGCGACTTCACCTTGTGAAAGGCGCCCAACGTTTTCTGCGTGAAAGCCGTCAACGTCTTTATCCACACAAATGGCTTTGAGGATGGCCGATTCATCAAACTGCGGTGGCAGGGGGAGTTGCACCAAAATGCCGTGGACTGCAGCGTCTTGGTTAAGCTGGGCAATTTTATTCAGCACCTCAGCCGGGTCTGCGTTTTGACTGTATTCAAACTTCAATGAACGAATGCCAGCTTTTTCGCATGCTGCAACTTTATTACGCACATACACGGCAGAGGCCGGGTCACTGCCTACCAACAAAACAGCTAAGCATGGTTCAACGCCTTTTTCTCGCAGTGCTTGTGCACGCGTGTGCATGGCCTGGCGAAGTTCAGCAGAAAGGGCATTACCGTCGATGATTTTTGCAGTCATAAGAGGCACTCAGCGGGTTTTAAAAGTCCCACATTTTACGCGCTTGCTTGGTATTCGGGGAAATGTACACCGGCATGTTGCATGCGCCCGCTTGAATTGGCAGCCATGGCTTACCCTCAAACTTAACATTTGCGAATTCCTATGCTATACCAGACATTCAAAGTTAAAACACTGAGTTAAAACTAAGAACGCCTCTTAGTTGCTCAGTCTCATGCGATGAGTTCTATATTTGTAGCAGCTAGTAGATAAGCGTCTAGTAGACTTTTTGAAACTAATATAGGAAAATAATCATATGTTTAATTATGTTTAATAAAACTTTTACTAAGGTGTCCTATGCGGTTTCGAAAAATTATTAAATGCTTGCTACGACCCTTGATAGGCCTGCTTTTTAGAGTTCGCATCAATGATGAACATATCGCACAACAAGCATCTGCGCACAAGCGCTTACTTGTTGTAGCCAACCATGAATCTTTCTTAGATGGGTTGCTGCTCGGGCTGTATTTGCCCTTTGACCCTGTTTTTGTTGTGCACAGCTACGTGCCACGCAAACCGTTTTTCCGTTTAATTCTCTCCCTTACAGACTACTTAGCCATTGACCCCGCCAATCCTATGGCCATGAAAACAATCATGCGCCTGATTGAAAACGGCCGCCCGGTTGTTATTTTTCCAGAAGGTCGAATTACCACAACAGGCAGTCTGATGAAGATTTACGAAGGGCCTGCTTTTATCGCAGCCCGCACAGGCGCCACATTGATGCCCATCCGCCTGGATGGGGGAGTACATTCATATTTTTCGCGCGTATCAACGCACATGCCTAAGCGCTTGTTCCCTGCTATCACGCTCACCGTGATGCCCTTCACCACCTTAGCCATGCCCGAAGCCCCCAGCGCCAAACAACGCCGTCGCAAGGCCGGGGAAACATTGCGCCACATGATGCAAGAAATGCTTTTTGCATCGCGCCCTCAAAAAAATCTGATCGAAGCTTTGCTAGATACCGCTAAGTTATACGGCCAAGGTCGACGTATTGTAGAAGATATCAAACAAATTGAATATAGCTACCGGGATATATTGAAAGCAGCCTTAGTGCTCGGACGCCTTCTTGCAAAAGAAACGCAGGCCAAAGAACGCATTGGCCTATTTTTACCCAATGCCATGCCAACTTTAGCGCTGATATTTGGTCTATCTGCCTTCAATCGTATCAGCGCCATGCTCAATTACACCGCCGGGATAGACGCCCTCAGCGCCGCGGCAGAAACCGCACAAATCAAACTCGTCGTCAGTTCGCGCGCATTTATTGAGAAAGCTCGCTTAGAAAATAAGCTATCGGCTTTTGGCGCACAACGAATTGTCTATTTGGAAGACTTACGCGCCAGCCTTTCTTTAAAAGATAAACTTTGGCTCATTTTCTACGCACTGCCTTTTACACGCCGGGTTGTTCACCGAGCAGAAGCCTCTGAAGAAGCTGTTGTGATGTTTACCTCCGGCTCAGAAGGCAAACCCAAGGGTGTCGTGCTATCGCACCGCGCAATTTTGGCGAACGTTAATCAAGTACGTGCAATTTATGACATCAACTCAAACGATAGATTCTTAAATGCCCTCCCGCTTTTTCATAGCTTTGGTTTAACGGCCGGCAGTGTTCTACCACTCATTGCGGGTGCCAGATTATTTCTTTACCCCTCTCCACTTCACTACCGCGTGATTCCAGAAATTGCTTACGATAGAAACTGCACCGTTATCTTTGGCACCAGCAGCTTTTTAGGCAATTACGCCAAATACGCCCACCCTTACGATTTTTACCGCATGCGCTATGTTGTTGCCGGTGCAGAAAAATTGGCTGATACCGTTCGCACTCAATGGATGGACCAATTTGGCATCCGGATTTTAGAAGGCTATGGCGCAACCGAAACCGCGCCGATTATTTCAGTCAATACGCCCATGGCTTACCGAAAAGGTTCGGTTGGTAAAGTGCTGCCCGGCATGGAAGCCCGTATTGTCCCTGTCCCCGGCATTGAGGTTGGAGGCATGCTGCATGTACGCGGTCCAAACTTAATGACGGGCTATCTCAAATATGGCCAAACCGGCAAAATTGAGCCCCCAAGCTCATCTTTGGGCGAAGGTTGGTACGAAACTGGCGATGTTGTCGACATTGATCCAGAAGGCTACATCCACATCCTGGGCCGGGTAAAACGTTTCGCCAAAATTGCCGGGGAAATGGTTTCGCTCGAAGTAGTCGAAAAAATTGCACAAACCGCCAATCCCCTCGCCCAGCACGCCTGCTCAACACACGGCGACTCCGCAAAGGGTGAAGCTCTCGTACTTTTTACAACAACCCTAGATCTTTCTAAAGAAATGCTGCAAAAAGCAGCCCGCAGTTTAGGCGTAACCGAATTAGCCATACCACGCAAAATCATACAAGTTGATGCACTACCTCTACTGGGAACAGGAAAAATTGATTACGTAACCCTTAAAAAACAAGCCGAAGCCATTGCCTAAGATGAACGCACCAACTCAGTTTAAGGCGAACGCTCGCACCCTACGTACTCATTTAAAAAACCTTTCAGCACACTTATTACACCAACTCTGGAACCCAAATTTAGCGCCAACATTACCCGAAGAATTAGCACAACACCCCATGTTTGAGCGCGCATGGCAAAATTTAGAACCGGCCCAGGTCTGGGACATGCATACACACCTTGCCGGCACGGGGGATTCCGGCGAAGGCATCGAAATTCACCCTCATATGCTCTCGTGGCGACACCCCAAAGATTGGATCACGCGCTGGATTTATGAAAACGGCAGCGGTATTAGCGGCTGTTTAACTCAAAAAGACCATGCTTTTACCGCCCGGATGGCCGCTTTACTCGAACGTACCACACCCCCCGGCGCCGCAAACGCACAACATGCCAAAGCCCTTCTTTTTGCGTTTGATTATTTTCATGACGACCAAGGCCAAGCCCAACCGGAACAAAGTACGTTTTATATTCCCAACGAAACCGCCGCCACCGTTGTACGCCGCTGGCCGCATGCCTTTGAATGGGTCGCTTCTATTCACCCTTACCGGGCAGATGCACTTGATGCCCTAGACCAAGCAATAGAGACGGGCGCATACGCCATAAAATGGCTGCCAGCCGCCATGAACATGGATCCCTCAGACGCCCGGTGCTTACCGTTTTATGAAAAAATGGCCCAGCATAAGCTCCCCATGATCATCCACTGTGGAAAAGAAACCGCCATTAAAAATGCTCAAAGCCAAGCGCTGGGTAATCCACTCAAGCTGCGTCTTATGCTCGAAACCGGCGTACGAACCGTGGTCGCACACTGTGCCAGCGTAGGCCAAGACGTTGATTTAGACATCGGCAAGCACGGCCCTTATCGCAGCAGCTTTGAACTTTTTACACGCATGATGGATGCTTCGGAATACGACACCGTACTTTGGGGCGACATTTCAGCCATCATCCTCAGAAATCGCGCCCCAAGCACCCTCATCACCCTGCTGACCCGGCAAGATTGGCATAATCGCCTTTTAAATGGCTCCGATTACCCCTTACCGGGCATCGTCCCCCTCATTAGTCCACAAGCACTCGCCCGCGCAAATTTATTAGATAAAACCTTATGTACACCACTTGAACGGCTAAGAAAACATAACCCACTTTATTTTGATTTTGTATTAAAACGCCACCTCAATTGGGAGGGAACACATTTTTCTGACGCCGTTTTTTCGACACGCAATTTTTTTATCCGTCCCCCTCATTAATATATTTTTATAAAAATCATATAGTTCGCAAAATAATCTGCTTTCCCCACTCAGTAGAAAATAATGAGAAACTTTTTGGCGATTTTATTGAAAAATATCCTTTCAATTGATTAGATTCACTATCCATTTTCTATTTTAAACCTAGTTTACGCGCTTCATAGGTAAACAAAGGAAGTAGAATGTATACAATTTTTGCAGAAAAATTTTGAGTATTTTCTGCTTTAGTTTGCATATGCTCAGCTCAATCTTGCAGAGCTTTAACTCTTTCAAGATTACTTTTTTTCATTTAAATTAATTCTAATTGTTTTTGAATTACAACATTTTGATTTAATGTGATTTCTTGAAGTAAAGCGATTACCTTTGTTTGATATTCGTTATCCATTTAAACTTCCTTCGCGTAAAAAGTTGAATTTAAGATGTTGGCGAAAAACATAAGCGGGATAAAAAGTTTGTAGCTGCTTTATGAATTAGAAAATGCATCACACATAAAGCACAAATAGCATCCATTGCTTAGAGTTCGCTCTAAAATCATATTAACGCGAGAGCGCTTGGCTAGGTGTGACTCCCATCGGGAGCAAAACCCACATTTGACCTTTTTGGCGCATTTTCCCGGCCAACTGGCCTGCTTGCGGTCCTAATCCCCAGAAAAAATCTGCTCGTACACCTCCTTTAATTGCGGTGCCGGTGTCTTGCGCAAGCATTAAGCGCTCTAAGGGTTTTGTGGACAATGGATGAGTGGTTGCTAAAAAAACCGGGGCACCCAAGGGCGTGCTGGTAGGATCCACTGCAATGCTGCGCCCTTCTGTCAGTGGGACGCCTAAAGCACCCACCGGTCCTAGATCTGAATTAGGCAATTCTTTAAAAAAAATGTAGCTGGCATTCGCGTTGAGCATTTCTTTTACACGCTGCGGATGTGCTTGAGCCCATGCACGAATGCTTTCCATGGAGGCTTTGTCGACTGTCATCTCACCTTGGTCTACCAGCCATTTTCCAATGGATTGGTAGGGGTGACCATTACGGTCTGCGTAGCCTAAACGTGCGCGTGTGCCATCTGGTAAATCAATGCGCCCGGAACCTTGCACTTGCATGAAAAAAAGCTCAACGGGTTCTTGTGCCCAAAAAAGCACCGGGGCGTTAAACGCGCTGCCCATTGCATTAATTTCGGCGCGCGTATAGTAAGGCACAATTTTGTCG
>RRZT012327619.1_pt1 | contig 12940 bp, 19 predicted proteins | sample 2165551 | NCBI WGS metagenome assembly RRZT01 (sample SAMN10456910, study PRJNA506462) | wastewater metagenome | biome: wastewater; feature: sludge; material: wastewater sludge; isolation source: wastewater sludge with Escherichia coli K12::gfp cells carrying plasmid... | place: USA: Moscow, Idaho... | reverse complement strand
ACATTACATCGGTCGCTTGCCGCAGCTGCGGAATCCTGGCATTTCCTGATTTTCATAACTGATTGAATTTTATCAATACGCCAATTTTTGTAAATATTGACTAATTGGCATTTTATTACAAGGTGAAGATATGATGAACCCTCAAGATTTGCAAGATGATGAGAATAATCCTCAAAATTACATGGAAAAAGTCACTTTTTCTAACTATAAGCCTGACCCTAACGATAACGGCATTGTGATTCTTACATCTTCTTTTGAAGAAGCCGAAGAGTTGGGGGCTATGCCTGTTTCTGATAAAGAGTTAAACGAGTTTCTAGGCATTGGGGGGCTAAAAGATGTCTAAAAAGGAAGAATATTTACAAGCCCTCACTGACCGATTAGTAGAGCAAATCAAGGACAATAAAGCCCCGTGGCAAAGACCTTTTGAGGCAGGCAGTTATATTGACATAATGCCTGTAAACTCAAAGGGTACAGCCTACAAGGGAACGAACATGCTTAACCTTATGCTGATAGCAGAAGCAAAAGGATATAGCGATAATCGTTGGCTCACGTTCAATGCAGCAAAAGAGTTAGGGGCGACTGTCAAAAAAGGTGAAAAGGGCAGTGACATTTTTTTCTATAAATTTCCTGATTCTGAAACAGTAAAAGATAATGACGGCAAGGCGGTTTTAGATGAAAATGGTAAACCTATTGAGGAAATGGCAAGACCTATCATTGTATGGTCGAAAGTCTTTAATGCCGACCAGATAGAGGGATTGCCCCCTAGAGAACATAAGGAAGTTAAACCACTTGAGGAATGGGAACGTCACGAGGCAGCAGAACGTATTTTAAAAGCGTCTGGGGTTGAAATTATCCATAAAGCAGGTGAACGAGCCTATTACTCACCCATTCAAGACCATATTGTCTTACCTGAACGAAGCCAGTTTAAAACCAATGATTTATATTATGCGACTGCATTACATGAGCTTGGACATGCCACTGGACATGAAACACGTTTAAACCGTGATTTATCTGGTGCTTTTGGTAGCGAAAGTTACGCAAAAGAAGAGTTAAGGGCAGAAATTGCCTCAATGACAATAGGACAAGAATTACAAATAGGGCATGACCCAAGCCAGCACATAGCATATTTACAGTCATGGGCTAATGTTGTTCAAAATGACCCAAAAGAAATTTTTAGAGCCGTAAAAGATGCGGACGCAATTCATCAATTTGTTTTGTCTTTAGACCCTGAACGAGCCAAAACAGTACAAGAAGATTTAGAACAGGTTAAGACTGGTGAGATCCAAGAGCAAGTTAAGGTAGAGAACCTTAATGTTAAAACATTTATCAATGTGCCATTTGCTGAAAAGAATGAGGCGAAAGCGTTAGGGGCAAAATGGGATAAGGATAACAAGTCTTGGTATATCCCGACTGGTGAAGACCAAGCTAAGTTTACAAAGTGGTTAAATGCCCCTGATTCGTCAAAAGGTGAACGTACATACATTTATACAATTCCCGAAGACAAAGACACTGTAAAGGCATTAGGGGCTAAATATGATAAAGAATCTCAAGTGTGGTATATCCCAAGTGGTGAAGACCAAACCAAGTTTAAGCAATGGTTAGACCGTCCTGATATTCCAACGCCACAAGAGGAATTTGCTAACTTCCTGCGTGATAGACAGATAGTAGTTAAGGGCGAACACCCCAAGATGGACGGTAAAACTCACCGTTTAAATAACGATGGGTCAGACCAGAAAAATGTACTATATCAGTTATACCCTAATGATGGTGGCGTACCTAGTGGACGTGTGACCAATTTTTCAAGAGATGGTGTACCAGAAAAGTGGGTTTATCCAATGGAATATATCCAACGGCAGCAAAATATAGATGCTGTTGAACGTGCAAAATATGGGGCAAATTATAAACCTGAACCAGTAAAGCCTAATCATGGGGTTACTGCACCAGAAGAAAAGCTAGAGCCTAAACAGAATCTTGATAAAGAAGAAATTTACAATAAAACGGCTGAACGTGTGGAAGCCTTATTTAAAATTGCTCCAGTAGCGAACCAACACGATTATTTAGCACGAAAAGCAGTAGGGGCAAATGATGTTGCTCGTATTGTACCAGATGCAAAGATGTTACCACCTGAATTAAGCCATGATATAGCCATTGCGAATGATTGGCGACAAGCAAAGTTTTTGCGTGAAAACAATCCAGAAAATAAAATGATTGTTCAAAAAGGTAGCTTAATTATACCGCAATATAATCAAGATGGTGCATTAAGAAGTTTTGAAACGATTGGTTATAATGGTGCAAAATATGCTTTAAAAGATGGTGAAAAAAATGGTTTATCATTAAAACTTGGTAATGTAGAAAATGGTAAACCGTTTATTGTGGCAGAGGGTTACGCCACTGGTGCAACATTTAAAGAGCAAGCCAAGATACCTGTTGTTATAACTTTCGGTAAAGGTAATTTGGTGGACGTGGCAAAAGAACTAAGGGAACACTACCCCGATAGTAAAATCTATTTCGCTGCTGACAATGACCATGAGAACGAGTTAAAAGGCAAAGGGAACGGTGGCGTTGAAGATGCTACAAAAGCTGCGGAAGCTATTAATGGTCATGTTCTCATACCCCAATTTAAACAAGGTGATACAGGTAAGGACTGGAACGATATTTTTGTTGATAAAGGGTTAGCCGAGTTCAGGAATCAGCTTAAAATCCAACTTGAAAAAATCAATGGTGTATCAGTGGGAAAGGACGAACCAGCCAAAATAGATAAAATTAATATAGATTTTGGTACATTAAGTCACGCCCAACAAAAGCCTATACGCAACTTTATTCATGTATTGGAAGAAAGGCTAAAAGATAACCCTGTACAATTACAGCAATCGTTACAGTATTTACAATCTAAAATACCAGACATTGCCAGTGGTAAAATCTCACTTACTGAAATTTCACAAAGTGAAAATAAAGAGATGAGTAGATAATTAGTGTATTATATGCAGCAATGAAGATAATACTTTATTGCTTGCTTACTTTTTGGGATTAGTGAAATGAGCGAAATATTTAATATTGAAGAGATTAACGACCTTACTCAACTTGAAGAAATGAAAACTCAAATTGAGAATAGAATTTCTAAGTTACGCAAACTAGAGATTAGCGAGGCTCGTAAACAAATTCAGGAAATGGCGGATAGATTAGGCGTAGATGTTTCTGATTTAGTACCACAACTCAATAAGTTAGCTGCTAAATATGTGAACCCTAAAGATACCACACAAACATGGTCAGGGCGTGGTAAACGTCCAGTATGGTTAAATAATGCCTTACAGAAAGGGGCAAAACTTGAAGACTTTAAAGTTTAACTTATTCATCTTGTCTTTTTCCAATTTACTAAATCTTTAGTCAATTTGGTCAATAGATAGAGCTGAACCAGGATTAAACTAAATTATCAAAATCATGTGTTTATGATTTTGATAATTTGTCAAAAAAGTCAATTACTCTGTGTTGATTACCCCTCTTTCTGCCCTGCCTGTTTTTGTGGTTTTGGTGTAGGTGTACGTCCTTTAGTATCCGTTGTTTTTTCCAAAGCCTTTAAGGTTTTATCAAGCTGCTGTTGCAAGCTATCTTTTTGCGATTGCTGCTGTTCTAATAAGCCTTTCAAGTCCTGTATATGCTCTCTTGCCTGTTTAGTTGTAGATTCAGCCGTGTTGATCTGCCCCTGCATCTCAATGATACGTTTCTCCAGTCCAACGACTTCACTATTATATTTATCAATCAACCTAAAGGCTTCTTTTTCACTTTCATGCAATTTTAGCTTAATTCCCTCTAGGGCATTAGTAAGGCTAGTAATTTTCTCGTCTTTTTCGGTCAATTCTTTTTCCAAGCGACTAATATCATTTGTTTGTGTACTGATATGTTTATCCAATTCAATATTTTTAGCGGTAGCTACCCTTTCCGCCTCTTGTGCTTTGGCAAGCTGTTTTTCTAATGCCTCTACTTTAGCTTGTAATGCCTGATTAATGGTTTCCTCCTGTTCTCTGGTTATAGTTTCCACTTTCAACGCCTCTGCGGTGCTATCAAGCTGCTGCTGTAAGCTATCGCAAGCATCGGATAATTCAGAACGTAATTGTTCCGCTTCGGCTCTTTCTTCAGTATATCTAGCTTCAGCTTCTCTTAGTTTAGCTTCAGCTTGGTCTTTAGCTGTTGTCCAGATTTGACTAACTAGAGTTCTTGCCTCGATTTGTATTTCACTTGGGGCTTCTTCCTCGATTCGTTTAACTGGCATTAACTTCTGTTGTCGCCATTCTTTCATTACAGATGATGCGTCACCCATAGCCACTTTAGCTAGTTTACGGACATCATCAACTTTTGGCGGTTTTGCTGGGTCGGCAGCATGAAGTTTCTCCGCAGCATCAATGATGCGTTGTCTAATCTCACTTGTTACACCTGACATTTTTAATACTCCCTAAGTAATAATAGTAATATTACTACTACTATTATTACTATTCAAGAGATTACTTCTATTTGCTTGTGTTGTTTTGTAACAGACAGCCATGCACAGGTGAGCCGTACCCTACCAATAAGCGTACTTAGGCTATACCCTATTTACACTAAAAATATTCCCGACAAATTTGTAAAAATAGGGTTATTTCCTTATTTTTTTACTATAATGTACTTTAAGTCATAAGCCTATTTACACAAAATGAATGACCATGCCCCAAAAAATAGGGATAAATCACTAGACCTACTCAAATTGACCGCCTTAGCGTCTATAGTGCTAGATCATCTCCGCTACATTTATCCCGACTACCAAAATAACTTTATTACTATGGGTCGCTGGGCGTTCCCTCTTTTCGCCTTATTAATTGCAACAAATACATTCCATGCCATAAATGCAAATAAGACAGATACCCTAAAGAGGTATGCCATTAACTTAATTATCTTTGCCTTTTTATCAGAACTGCCCTATCGGCTTATGTCGGGAAATACTCCAACTTTTAATATTATGCCTACCCTTTTATTAGGTTTTGTCTTGATACTTCTGCTGACTTATTCAAAAGCTATTTTTCAAAAAATCTTTATCATCATAGCATCAGGAATAGGGCTGTTTTTCTTTGGCAATTACTTAGAATATGGTTTATTTGGGGTCTTTCTAATAGTGCTTTTGTTCTTATCTATAAGTACCAGTCATAGGCTTATGAGTGCTATATATTTCATCTTAGCTATTATCTTTGCCTTATTATCTAGCCTACAATATTACTACCCTCTTATCAGTATTCTTGGTCTATTTAATAGTTACACAACGCCAGTAATTATTAGTATCGTTTTGGCAATGTTTTACAGCAAGGTGCTGACCAAAATTCACATAAATATAGCTGTTCCCAAAATTGGTAAGTGGGTCTGGTGGTTCTATCCAGTCCACATGCTTGTTATTTTTCTTATTGCAAAATATTTAGGTGCTTTATGATTGACGAGGAAGATAAGCTAACAATAGATATGGTTGATTATATAAACAATCAAAAAGGGCAAGTTGTAGGCTATATCCGTGTATCTAGTGAAAGCCAGAATACAGATAGACAACTGGACGGAATCAACCTAGACAAGACTTTCATTGAGAAAATATCAGGAAGTAAAAAGAATAGACCTGAATTAAACAGGTTAATTGAGTATGTTAGAGATGGTGATACCGTTGTTGTTCATAGCCTAGACCGCTTGGCTCGTGATTTAAGTAACTTGATTTCTATTGTTGAGATGTTGAATAAAAAAGGCGTTACATTGAAGTCCTTAAAGGAAAATTTGACATTTAACGGCTCAAACAATTCATTGGATAAATTCTTATTGCATATATTAGGTGCTGTTGCAGAATTTCAAAGAGCATTATTAAAAGAGGCTCAAAAAGAGGGTATCAGGAAAGCTAAACAAAAAGGCATGTATAAAGGTCGAAAACCAGCCCTAACCCCTGCTCAAGTTGAAGAATTAAAGGAAATAGCCCAACAGAAATATACATCTTTAGAAAGTTGGAAAAAGACATCTTGGCAAGATGTAGCTGACAAGTTTAATGTTTCCAGAAAGACCATATTTAACTATTTACAAAAGATTGATAAAGAGGTAATGGAATGAATACCACTACACAAAATGAGTGCTACACGGTTAGTAGATTGCGTGATGAATTTAAGTTACGCCCTAGAAAAGATGCACCAGTAGCCAGAACATACAAGAACGATTACGGCACTATTTGCAAGTTGTACAACGTAGTTGATTGTGTACCTATACGCAAACGTACCAACTCATCAGAAAAGCAGATACAGGCTCAAAAGTTGTTAGGGATTAGGGCAAAGCTAAAAAGTAAACAGATGATTGCTGCAAAAAAAGCCCATGACTTATTAAAACTGAATCCAGTTTTTCTCGATACTGAAACAACAGGACTAGGTAGTAATGCACAAATTATAGAGATAGCCCTCACCGATCAGGACGGTAATGTATTACTAGAAAGTCGGTTAAAGCCAACTATACCAGTGGAATTAGGGGCATTTGATGTACATGGTATTTCTGACAATGACTTAATCAATGCTCCAAGCTGGTTGGATATATCAACCGATTTACAGGCTATTTTAGCTAATAGGGTCTGTGTAATATTCAACTCGGATTTTGATGAGCGTTTGATTTTACAGACTGCACAGGCATTTAATGATGATGTGACTTGGTTCTATGATGTAAAAATTTATTGTGCTATGGCATTAGCTGCTAAATGTTTCGGTTCAAGTAATCGTTATGGCAGTATTTCATTAGTCGATGCAACCTATTACGCTAATGTTAATTTTCGGGGTTCTAATCATAGTGCCGTTGTTGATGCTCAAGCAACTGCGGACGTAATTAAAGCTATGGCACAGTCGTATATTGACCTTGCAAGCCAGCTAGAATGATGAAAATTATCTTCCCTTGTCTTTATCCTTAATATGGCTTTTTATCAGTTTATCAACTTCTTTTTTCAAGATTATTTCGGATTCTGGTAACGATGAACTATATTTTTTATATTGATTTGCCACGTCCTTATGAGTGGCTTCAATCTTTTTCATACTCTCACCAGTTGGGTTATTTTTCGGCTTACTGCCCTCTCGCAATTCTTTATGTATTTGCCCTTGTTTTTTATTATCTTGATACTTGAATCTATGCACTCTACGGCTTGCCGTTGCTTCAATTCCTTGCTCTGCAAGTTTATGTACAAACTGAACACGATAATTATGTAAGTCGGCTTTTCTTGGGTTTAATCTCGCCCCTCTATCATCAGTAGCACATAATAAAACATGAACATGCGGACTATCTGTATCTAAATGCTGTGCCATAAAATATTTATGACCTGAAAACTCTTCATTTACTAAATTTCTAACAGCAGATTTTAACGCATCTGGATTAGTACCATTTGGCATAGAAAATACAAAATGAAAAGCCTCTTTCCTCGTTCCTGTTTTATCTTGGGTATGTATTCCCATTGCCGACCAAGAATCTAGTAAATCCTTTTGTGCATCTTTTCCTGAAAACTTTTGTCCGTCTTGATTTTCAATTTCAATATTTCCATGACGACCTATATAGTCCGCATGTGCCTGTGCCTTATCAGTTCCTTTTGATGAACCACTTATTTTAACGACTACTTGAGGGATATTTTTATTTACTGCATTTATTGCTTTTAATGTTGTTTTCTTTGGGGTACTAACAACCCTATTACTTTGTATAGTTAGACCGCCCCCTGCCCCACTGGATTTTTTTGTTTTTCTTGCTGTGCCATTAAACCAATCATCAGGATTGTCATAAATTGCCATACTGCACCTCATTTAATACTAACTAATAAAAAAGCAATACCGATACAGATACCAAAATTTATATAAAAGTTTGTTATCTTCAAAAAATCAAATTTTTGGCTCTTGATGAGATTATATAACCAATACCAGATTAAATATAATAAACATAAAATTAATGTTACTGCACCAATAAAAAAATAACTAAATGGCGGTACTATATCAACCCCAAAAATACTAAATTCAAGATTTTTATTTAATGCTTTTATAAATTGAGGAAGAGCAAGGCTAGGAATAAAAAAAGACATTAAAAATATAATTTCTCTACGCATATTTTAAACCTACTTTCTTAGATTGTTTGCCAATATCTCTTTTACAATAGATATATGTTCTTTAATTTCTTTACTTATTGTATCCAATTCAAAAGATACCTTTTCATCAGAATTTAAAGCCCTAGCTATCTGATTTATATTTACCCCTATTTTGTGCAACTCATAATTTGATTTTTTTAAATTCTCTATTTCAGTTCCAAGAAGTTTTATTTTTTCATCATAAATATTATTTAATACAGTACAAATGATATAATGTTGTGGTGATGAATCCGTATTTTTTGCAACTTCCAAGAGGTTATTATAATCATGCTCTTTTAATGAAAATTGAATACGAACCTTTTTACCGTTAGTCAAATTTTCAGTTGGAATCGGCTTGTTCTGTGCTGGCTGCTCACTGGACATCTTTTCATTGATTAGGGCAAGAATTGCCTTAGTCCTAGATTTTGAACCTAACTTTTTCTGGGCGTACTCGTACAGAAAATCTTTGTGCTTATCTGTAAGCCCCAAGAGCTTAAAAGGAAGATTAGCCAATCTGACCCCCAACAACAACCAAACTACAATAACAAATATTGTACCATGTTTAACGGCTTTAGCCTATCCTGCCATCAAAAAACAAAAAGAAAATCCCTCTTTTTTCTATCCGCTTTCCGCCCTTAATCCATATATTGCCACTGTATGCTTGTTTTTGGTTTGAAATGGTTGTTTTTCTCTTGGCTTTTGGTTTGTTTTAGTTGTTTTTGGTTGTTTTATCATCTTTTTATAGTTGTTTTTAGTTTGAAATGGTTGTATTATGCCTTTACGTTGTTTGTTTTGGTTGTTTTTGGTTTGTTTTGGTTGTAGAATCCAGTTATCAAATTTTTGAGGTTTCCAGATGGCAAAATCTATATTGACTAAGGAAGCTATCAAGTACCTGATTGAAACGTATGATTGTGAAACAACTAATTATACGTTTACAGAAGTTGCAAACATGATAGCGGAAAAATTTGCAATCAAAGTATCAAGCGAGGCAGTTAGAAAAAGCTATCTTAAAAATAAGGGTAGTTTTGAAGTTGTTAAAGCTGATAATAAGGCTGTCCAAGTTGAAAAACCTAAAAAGGTTTTTGAACGAACAGAACAAGTTAAACCAAAAACTGGCGAGGGCTTTAATGATAGTGCTGGTGAAACATTATCAAAAAGCGATATTAAAGGTTTGTTAGACTAGGTGATTTATGAATATTAGTAATACTGCTCACTTCATTATGCAGTCAAAAGGTGGGGCTGGTAAAAGTGTGTGTTCTACCATTCTTGCACAATATCTTAATGATAAAACAGAGGGAAATTTAAGCCTTATTGATACTGACCCCTCAAATAAAACACTGGGTTCTTACGAGGGTTTAAGTGTTCAGATGGTTGATGTTATCGGGAAAGATAAAGTTGTCGATCAATCCAAGTTCGATGATTTCATCAACAACTTTATCGAAAATGATAAAGCAATGGTTGTTGATACTGGTTCAGGTGACTTCTTGGCAATTAACAATTACATCTACGATAATGCTATTCCAGATGTTTTTGAAGAAATGGGTAAACAGTTAGTAATCCACTGCCCTATTAACTATGGTCAAGCGTCTATCGAAACTATTAAATGCTTAACCAAGCTAATTGAAAACTATCCTAATGTTCCAATCGTAGTATGGGAAAATGAATTTTTTGGACGTGGCGAAAAAGAATTATCCGATACCAAGCTAATTAAGACCAATAAAAACATTATTGGTGTTGTTAAAATAGCGAAAAAGAACGCTGATACTGACGAAAAGGATTTTAGTAAAATGCTAGAAAATGCCATGACTTTTAAGGAAGTCAAGGAAACAGAGAATAAAAATTTGTTCGGGTTTATTCAGAAAAACCGTATCGAAAAAATACGGAAAGAGATTTACGAACAGTTAGATTCTATTTTTAACGACTAATCATAGGGGCTTTTGCCCCTTATGTGTTTCCTATCGAGAAATATAGACATATATATTTTCTTTGTCTTTTATCTTAATACTATATATTCGTGAGGATTAAAATGTTTGACCAGATAACACAAATTGATGCTATAAACGAAAATGCAAATGCAATAGCAACACTATTAGCAAGTTCCAATAGAGGTAAATTTATAAAATTCCCTGTAAGGTATCGTAACGATACAACAGGTTTTATTTCATTATATACAGGTATGATTTATAAAATATCAGAACACGAAAGCAAAAAAGAAGAATGTGAAGTCTATTACATAGATGTACAAGAAAAGTATTATAAAGGAAGTTTAACATGCTTATTTCCAGCCGATAAAGTACACGATATTATAAATAGCGATAGTGAGGTTTAAAATGAGTGATGAATCTCAAGCATTAAGATTAGAATTGTTTGAAAAAACAGGTTTAAAGGTTGATGAAAATGACCCTATTATTCAGCTCTACCTTATTCAAAACTCAATCATGAAAAGTAGTGTGCAGCAATTCCAAGATGGGTTAAATAGTCTGGGTGATGCTATCCTGACGGACATTGCAGAACAACAGGAAAAAGTCCTAAGTGGCTTTGATGAAAAGCGAGATGAACTATTAGAAATTTTGACTAAGCTCGAAAAGCAGAAAGAAGCGATTGTAGCGGACGTTTGGCAGAAGCTAGACAAGCGGATCTCCGACAAGATACACAAACAGTTGAGCAAAGACATGCAAGCCATAGCAAATAATGCTAACAATAAAATCAACAATCAACGAAATATGTTTATCGGGGGTATTGTAGGGCTGCTTATTGGCATAGTTTTTAGCATTATTCTTTTTGCCTTTAAATAAATGTAACCAACTGATATATATATGATTTAATTACTATAATCATTGCATATCTATGATATAATTAACTAAAAGGCAAACTTGAGGAATTAGATATGAACGCTATTCTTAAAGAACGTGAAAAAGATATTATGGAAGTCCGTAAAGAAGTCCATAGACTACAAGATGAAGCTGCAAAAAATCCTGAACATTGGATTAATGACGGTTTAAGAAAACATTTTGAGGAAGAGAAACGTAAATTAGAATTATTGAAAAATGGAAACAAATAAAACCAAAGTAGCTATTATTGTTGCTGGTGGCAATGGTGCAGGCAAATCAACTTTCATCAATAACCAGCTTTTAGCATTATATAGTAACACTAATGCTACTTATATAAATGCTGATGATTGGCAAAAAAAGACTTTTGGTGAGTTTGATAATACTACCACGACCCAAGCTGAACAAGCCCAAGCATGGGCTGAAAATGAGAGAAAAAGTCATTTAGAACAGGGCAAGTCTTTTATTGCTGAAACTGTGTTTTCTCACCACTCAAAAGTAGAACTAATCAAAGAAGCTAAAGCTAATGGGTACACGGTGGATTTATACCATATTAGCCTAGATAATGCTGATATGGCATTAGAAAGAATTAGCAATCGTGTTCTTATGGGGGGGCATGATGTCGATGCGGAAAAGGTTAAAAATCGCTATGAAAGGGTGAAAGGAATCATCACCGAAGCAATTAAACACGCTGATAAAACCGTTGTTTATGATAATAGTGTGATGTATAGACCTCATGCAAAAATATTATCTATTGAGCATGGAAATATTACAAATATACATAACAAATTACCAGATTGGGTAAAGGAAACTTATAGAGAGCCATTAAATGCTTTTTATGAAAAGTTAAAAGAAAACTTTACCAGTGAGCAAAGTAGGGTATTTAATGACTTACAGAAAGTTGTTAAAGAGTTATATAAAGATAACCCTAGTTTACTTGCGACCAAACTAGATGAGCTAAACGAGAAGATACCTACTATCGCAAATACTGAAATATCTATCCCAAGTCCAGAAAAAGACAAGGGTATAGACAGATAATTTCTTTTGTCTTTTATTCTAATATTTAAAAAGACTTTTTATACCAGCCATTCACACTTAATGGCTGCCAAATTTTTAATAACTTCTCAAAATGAGGTTTCAAAAATTCTTGAATTTGTTTTACATTTTCCTCTTTTACTTCCTTAATTATAATAGGCATATATATACCCTTTCTTTGAGCAATAATGATTACTTTCATGTAATAGCCTAATGAAATATCTTCATCATCATTTTGGTAAATATCCCACCTTACAATTAGATTCATATCAATATCAGCATCTCCAAACTCTTGATAAAATTCGTTCCAATTTGCATAATAACCTGTTGCATCTTTAGAGTAATAATTGATTTCACTAGCAAAGTAATCATGATTACAAGCTAAATCTTTTAATGATAGTTCCATACTTTATACCTATTAAGATTAGTAAAAGATTATGCACCGTTTTAAGGTGCAATACAAACCGCATTATATCTCCGTTATTTCACCAATAAATAGATCAGTGCCACAAAGACAACCACAATCAAAGTATCTTTCACATGAGCCAATACAACAGCTTGCAATGATGGACGTGGACTAGGGGCTTTTGCCAAATAAGTAACTGCTGGTTTTGTATTCATCTTGAGTATTCCTGAATCACATTTGATATAGAAATTATAAGATTTTTAGGGTTTGTCGTCAATCTTTTTTAGTTGTTTTTGGTTTGTTTTAGTTGTTTTTGGTTGTTTTATGCTCATTTTTTGGTTTGAAATGATTGTTTTTGGTTGTTTTTGTTTGTCCGTCACTAAGGTAGTTAAATCATCTTCCGTTGGGTTCATCATATCTTCACCTTGTAATAAAATGCCAATTAGTCAATATTTACAAAAATTGGCGTATTGATAAAATTCAATCAGTTATGAAAATCAGGAAATGCCAGGATTCCGCAGCTGCGGCAAGCGACCGATGTAATGT
>RRZT011581172.1_pt1 | contig 12941 bp, 9 predicted proteins | sample 2165551 | NCBI WGS metagenome assembly RRZT01 (sample SAMN10456910, study PRJNA506462) | wastewater metagenome | biome: wastewater; feature: sludge; material: wastewater sludge; isolation source: wastewater sludge with Escherichia coli K12::gfp cells carrying plasmid... | place: USA: Moscow, Idaho ... | reverse complement strand
TCTCGGGCCCAGTCTCAGGCAGGCGCCCGCCTCAATGCGCGTACCGGGGTCCGCTCAAGCTCCTACCAGTCCAGCGTACCCCGCGCCAGCATCGGCGACGGGCGCGTACGGCGCAGCGGCGATGGCAGAGGGGGAGGAGGTGGCTAGCGGCGCAAGCTCAGCATCCAGCGCCACCGGCCAACCGGTGCAGCTGCTTTGGGCCGGCACCACTGCTGGTATGGAGCAGGCGCTGGTCGAGCGGGCAAGCATAGCATTCCAAGGGATCAGCAGCGGCCAACTGCGCATTGCAAACCCGGTCAAGATCGTGAACAACCTGGGCAAAATGACGACGGGTTTCCAACAGAGTCTGGCCCTGATCGATCGATTCCAACCGGATGTTTGTTTTGTCACCGGTGGGTATGTGTGTGGTCCGGTAGCAGTCGCCTGTTCGCTGCGCAAAGTACCGATCTTGATTTACCTGCCCGATATGACGCCGGGCTTTGCCATTCGTTCGTTGAGCAGATTGGCGCAGCGAGTGGCAGTGACGCTGCCGGAGGTAGCACAGCAATTTGGTGGCGAGGCGCCGCAGGGGAAAGCCGTGGTGACGGGGTATCCCGTGCGCCAGGAACTGGAAGATGCAGCAAACGATCGCCCGCTTGCCAGGCGCCAGTTGGTCGAGGCCTTGCAGTGGCCACAAGGAGGCGATGCAGCATTACCGCTGTTGTTGATATGGGGAGGAAGTTCGGGGGCGAGGGTAATCAATCGAGCAACGTGGGCAAGTGTGGCGAAGATGCTGCCAGGGGCAGTGATATTGCACGTGGTCGGCAACCGAGACTGGACGCTGCACCAGGAGTGGGCGCAGGCCAATCCACTGCCACCCCAACTAGCCGATCGGTATCATCCGGTGCCTTACCTGCATGAGGAAATGGTCTTGGCGTTGGCGGCAGCGGATCTTACCGTGGCGCGCGCAGGGGCAAGCTCGCTCGGGGAGTTCCCGGCTGCGCGACTGCCCGCCATATTGGCGCCGCTGGCAAGTGTCAACCAGATGGACAATGCGCAAGCGCTGGCGAAGCGGGGCGCGGCAGTAATCATTGAAGACCAGGATCTTGAGGCGAAGTTGGCCACCACTGTAGTGGGACTGCTGGCAAAGCCATTGCAACTCCAAGCGATGAGTGACGCAATGGCTGGGTTGGCTCGACCGCAGGCGGCCAAGGCAATTGCGACGGAGATAGTCAGATTGGCGCAAGAGAGATAGCGAAGCCGTGTTTCCATTTCAGGACTTCTTAACACCACCACCGCCAACACCGACGCTGCCGGGCGGGCCCGCAGCGCAGGCTGCGCCGTTGACGACGCCGCTGCCGACTGTGCCGGTGCCGACGGTACCTGTGCCCACCCCCGTTCCGGGTGTGCCCACGGCGACGCCTATCCCTGGTGTCCCGACGGCTGCGCCCATCCCGGGGACAACGCCTACTGCATCGGGCACGGCAAATCTGGCAGCCATTGTTGCCCTCTTTATCTACCTGGGCTTCTTCGGCGCTATCGGCTACCGCCGCGGTACCCAGCGTGAGCTGTGGGTGCTGCTTGGCGCAGTGTTTTTGGCGTTCGGTCTGCAGCAGTTCAGCGATCTCGTCGTGTCGGTTTTTAACCGCTTTGGGAAAGGTGTTGCCTTCTTATTGGGGCAGCCGATTCCGGACGAATCAGGATTGGGGGCCTGGGCCGCCGCAAACACCCAGACGCTGCTGCTGCTGCTGTGGCTGGGTGGGGTCGTCTTCACCTATTTCTTGACCAACCGGCTCGTGCGCAAGAGTAAGCAGGATGGCTGGTCCATGCTGTTGGGTGTCTTGAACGGCATCGTTTTTGCGATGATCTTTGCGCCCCTGCTGACCAGCCTGATGTATCCGGGGGTCAGTATCCAAGGGCAGATCTCGCAGACGCCGGTGCTGGGCTTTTTCAGCAACCTGTGGGAACAGATCAGCACTTTGTTCTCGCGCTTCTGGATCGCATTGGGACCGGCGGCGTCGAACGTTTTCTTTCTTGGAATCGTGGTGCTGGTACTCTTTGCCGCCTTTACGCTGCGCACCAGCGTAAAGGCGAAGGCGAAGTAATGGCTCGTAGTGTGTCGGTAAGGTAAAGCTCGCAGTCGCCCGTTGGAGTTGGTGTGGGACCAATTGAAGCGTTGTTCGTCACTATACAAGTCATTATTGCCATCGTCGGCGTGGTGCGCGGCTACGCCAAGGAACTGGGCAATACATTGGTGTTGATGGCGGCGATCTTCTTTCTGTCCTATGTTGGGTCCCGTGCACAGGATACCATTGCAGAATTCATCCAGCGGCTGTTTGGTTATGCGCCCGGTTCAACCCAATCTAACTCTTTGCTATTTTTCTTGTATGTGGGTACATTCCTGACTATTGTATTTGCGAGTTATGCTGGGAGAACCTTGGATTTTGGCGGCAAACCGATGCGGGCGCCGGAGGGGACGATTCTCTCGCTCCTGGTGGGCCTGCTAAACGGTTACCTGATAGCGGGAACGATTTGGTATTACGCCAATCTCTTTGGCTACCCGTTTATGAATGTAGATACAGCTCAATTCTCGTCCACGGCCCAATTTATGCTGGCATATCTGCCGCAGAATGTCGTATCGAACCCAGTGGCGTGGATGGTACCGGTAGCCCTGTTGATCTTGCTGCGTGTACGTGGATGATGGGAATCGTGTCATGACCTTGGAACAGCCAGGGCAACAAGCACAACCAGATAACCAGGTTAGTTGGCGGGAGCGCCTCGTCGCCCGTGATAAGACGCTGCGCGTTCACCTGGTGGGCATTGGCGGCACCGGCTTAAGCGCAATCGCCCGCGTGCTGCTGGAAATGGGGATTCAGGTTAGCGGCAGCGACCGCCAGGTGGGAGCCGCCCTGGCCCCCCTTGCGCGCCAGGGCGCCCGCATCATGTCCGGCCAGGCGCGTGACAACTTGATCAACCTGCCCGCAAATGAACTGCCCGACGTCGTGCTGATCAGCAGCGCCGTCGACGCGGCCAACCCCGAGCGCCAGGCTGCGGAGGAACTGGGGCTGCCTGTCGTCAAGCGCAGCGAGTTTCTGCCCGTGCTGCTGTTTAACCGCCGGCTGATTGCCGTGGCCGGCACCCATGGCAAGACGACAACCACGGCAATGATCGTCCAGGTGCTGCGTCAGGCCGGTATCGACTGCGGCTATATTATCGGCTCGGAAGTGCCAACCTATGGCAACGCCGCGGCCGGGAGCGCAGCGGAGTTTGTGCTCGAAGCCGACGAGTACGACCACATGTTTTTGGGTTTTCACGCGCAGATTGCCGTCGTCACCAATGTGGAGTGGGACCACCCCGACTGTTACCCCACACCCGCCAGCTTCCGGCGCGCTTTCATGCAGTTCACCGACAACGTCGATCGCGACGGCGTCATCATTGCTTGCGCCGACGACGTGGGGGCAATGCTCGTCCATGATTATGCTCCCTCGCGCGGGCCGCGCTGGCTGCTGTATGGCACCGGCCTGGCCGCCGGCTTGCGAGCCGTCAACGTTCGCCCGCTGCCCGGTGAAGGCATTAGTGCCGAGATCGAGTGGTGGAATGCGCCGAGCGGCCGCTTGCAGCTGGCAGTAGCCGGCATCCATAACGTGCGCAATGCCTTGGCCGCCTTAGCTGTTGCCGCAAGCTGCGGATTGTCAAGCGAAACGGCCGCGGCGGCGCTGGCAGATTACCGCGGCTCGGCGCGCCGCTTCGAATGGAAGGGTGAAGCCGGTGGCGTCACCGTGATCGACGACTACGCCCACCATCCCACCGAGGTGATGGCTACCCTGGCCGCGGCACGCCAACGCTATCCCGATCGGCGTATCTGGGCAGTGTTCCAGCCGCACACCTACAGCCGCACGCAGCGCATGCTCTACCAGATGGGTGAGAGCTTTGAGGCTGCCGACGAAGTCATTGTGCTTGATATCTACGCCGCGCGCGAAGTGGATGACGGTACGGTCAGTGCCGCCGAACTTGTAGCTGCGAGCCCGCACCGTTCGATCCGCCATATTGCGACGATTGCTGCTGCCGCTGATTACCTTGAGGGCCACGTGCGCCCAACCGATGTCGTCATAACGCTTGGCGCCGGTGATGGTAACCAGGTAGGCGACCGGCTGCTGCACTATCTGCGGGAGGAGGGAACGCCATGAGCGCGCAGACGTTGCCCACCATCGTGGGGGCCGAGATCGCCCGGGGCGTGACCCTTGCACCGTACACCACGATGAAAGTAGGCGGCCCCGCCGACTACTTTGCCACGGTTACGACCACGGAACAGATGCTCAAGGTCTCACGCTGGGCGCGTGCCGCTGTGATCCCCTATTACATCCTAGGTGGGGGCTCCAACATCCTTATCGCCGACGCAGGCATTCGTGGCCTGGTGATCTATAACCGCTGCCGCCGCGTGCGTGTGGATGAGGCGCCCTGCTGCGTCTTCCCGCTCGACGATCGTCCCTTCTTGTGGGTCGAGAGCGGCGCTGCCATGGCGGGGGCTGCCCGCACGAGTACTGCTGCCGGTCTCACGGGCCTGGAGTGGGCGGTCAGCGTGCCCGGCACAGTGGGCGGGGCGATTGTCGGCAACGCCGGGGCGCACGGCATGGAGATCAAGGACAACCTCTGGAACGCCATGATCCTGGACGAGCACGACATGGTAGAGGAAGTGCCGGTCGATAAGCTGGATTTTGCTTACCGCAGCAGCGCACTCAAGCAGCAGGTTTCGGTTAAGGCCGGCTTCGGGCCCATCGTGCTGAGCGCCAATTTCCGTCTCGACTTTGGCGATACCGAGACCATCAAGGCCAAGGCCGACGAGTATCTGCAGCACCGCCGCCGCACGCAGCCGGTAGAACCAAGTGTGGGCAGCACCTTCCGCAACCCGCCCGGCGACTATGCCGGCCGGCTGATCGAGGCGGCCGGGTTAAAGGGCACGCGTGTGGGCGGTATCGAGGTGAGTGACGTGCATGCCAACTTCTTAATCAACCGCGGTGGGGTAGGCGCTGTCAGCGCCGCCGCCGTGCTTCAACTGATGCATCGCATCCAGCAGACAGTCCAGGATCGCTTTGGCGTGCACCTGGAACCCGAAGTGCAGTTGGTGGGCGATTGGCCCTTGGATGAATGAGTGAGTTTGTGAACGATACGATGAAGGACCGCAAATACCGCGTGGGCGTTCTGTTTGGCGGACGCAGCAGCGAACATGAAGTATCGCTGGCAAGCGCCAAGAATGTCATGGACGCGCTGCGCGAGGCAGGGCATGAGGTAGTGCCCATCGGCATCACGCCCCAGGGGCGCTGGCTGCCACAAGGAGACGCCTGGGCCCGGCTGAGCGCTAAGACCGCGGGTGTGTTGAACGGAGACACGGCGCGGGAACGTACCGGCAGCGCAGGCGCCGATGACGAGGCCGGCTGGGGCCTGCTGCCGCATGGGGAGACAGGCCATGCGCTGCCGCAGATCGACGTAATTTTTCCCGTGCTGCATGGGCCCTACGGCGAGGACGGCACCGTGCAGGGCATGCTGGAGATGGCTGACCTTCCCTATGTCGGCTCGGGCGTGCTGGCCAGCGCGTGCGGCATGGACAAAGAGGTCGCCAAGCGTCTGTTTGCCGGGGCCGGTCTCCCACAGGTGGCCTACGTGCTGCTGTCACGCAGCATGTGGCGGAGCAAACCCGGCGACTGCTTTGCCAAGGTCGAAACTGCGCTGTCTTACCCGGTGTTTGTCAAGCCGGCGAACCTGGGGAGCAGCGTCGGCATCAGCAAGGCACGCGACCGCAGCCAACTGGCAGAGGCATTCGACCTGGCGTCGCAGTTCGACCGCAAGCTGCTCGTGGAAGCAGCCGTGCCGCACGCCCGTGAGCTTGAAGTCAGTGTGCTGGGCAACGACACACCGATCGCCAGCGTGCCGGGCGAGATCGTGCCCGGCAACGAGTTTTATGATTACAGCGCCAAATATATCGACGACAACAGCGAGCTTCTTATCCCGGCGCCGTTGACAGCGGCGATCGTGCAGCAGATCCAGGAGTATGCCGTGCGTGCGTTTGTCGCACTGGAATGTGCCGGGCTGGCGCGCGTGGACTTTCTCTTGAATGGGGAGAGCGGCGAACTGTACTTGAACGAAATTAACACAATGCCGGGCTTTACCCGGATCAGCATGTATCCAAAACTGTGGGAGGCAAGCGGTATCAGCTACCCCGAACTCGTAGACAGGCTCGTACAGCTGGCGTTGGAGCGTTACGCCGATCGCCAGGAGAACAGCACGGCACATTGAGTGTCGGTGCGATGGACACAGCAGGTGACAGACTAGGTAAGCATGGCTAAGGGCATGAACGCAGGGAGCAGCAATTCAAGAGCCAGCACCGTGGCGAGGACATCCTCCTCGTCGCCGCTGCCCCCTGCCCGCAAACCCCGCGCTACCACGAATGGTGCTGCGCTCAGCCCTGCTGCCCGCCGGCGTGTCAACCAGCGCCGCAAGGAGCGCATTACACGCCAGGTGCGGCGGCTGGATGCCGTCCTCCCAAGCGCCACGGTGGGGATCTGGCGGCCACGCCTGCCCGAGATAGGCAGCTGGGCACTGTGGCGGCTGCTGCGTGCACGTTGGTTCATCTTCGCCGGCCTGCTGCTCGCTGCTGCCATTGCTTTAACCGCGTGGGTGCATACCGATGACCGCTGGTTCCTATATCGTGAGGACGCTCGCTTCTCCGGGTTGACATACCTGGCGGAAGACGAATTGTGGCAGCTGAGTGGAATCGACGGTTGGAATATGTTCTGGCTGGACACGGGCGCAGTGCGCCGCCAATTGTTAGCAAACCCGTATGTAGCGGATGCCGATGTTTACATCTCGCCCCTGCAAGGGACGGTAAACGTCGACGTTACGGAAGCTCGCCCTGTGGCGTTGTGGGTGACGGACGATGGGACGCGCTGGCTGCTGCCAAGCGGTGCCGCCGTAGAGCCGCGTGGGGCAACTCCGCCCGGGCTGCTGCAGATCATCGACGGCGGGGCAGTGGCAACGGCGCCCGGTGCTGCATTAGGCAGCGAAATTGACGGGGACGTATTGGCGAGCGCCGAGAGCCTGCTGCAAGTGCTGCCGGGCGTGGCGCCGCTGCGATACAACCGCCAGATAGGTCTGAACTTTCAACTGCAGGACAAGCCGTACTGGGTGTACTGGGGCGACGGCGCCAATGTCCAGCGCAAGCTAAACAACCTGGCGGCAGCCGTCAAGCTGCTGGAAGACGGAACCTTGGAAGGTACTGTGATCGACGTGCGCTTCGAGCGCCCTTATGTGAAATAGAGCGGGAGTGTCGGTATGCAAGAAATTGTCTGTGCTATTGATATTGGAACTACGAAGATCTGCGCACTGATGGCGTCGGTCTCGCATGACAGCCTCGGCAAGCTCTCGCTCACTCTGCTCGGTGAGGGCCAGGCGCCAAGCCGCGGCATTCGCCGCGGCGTCGTCGTCAACGTGCCGGAAGCCACGGCCGCGGTTGGTGAGGCAATGGAGAAGTGCGAGCAGACGGCGGGCCGGCAAATGCTCAGCGCTTACGTCGGCATCGCCGGCAGCCATATCGGCACGCGCAACTCCAAGGGCGTGAGTCCTGTGGACAAGCGCAGCGGGGTCACCGGCAACGATATGCAGCGCGCGCTGGAGGGGGCACGGGCAGTGGCTCTGCCCGAGAACCAGGAAGTCATCCACACCATCGCCCGTGACTGGACCGTGGACGGGCAGACCAAGGTCCAGCAGCCCGTTGGCATGAGCGCCTACCGCCTCGAGGTGGACGCCCACATCGTGACCGGCAGCAGCACGGCGGTCAGCAACCTGGTGCAGTGTGTGATTGCCCACGGGATCGATGTAGACGAACTGGTGCTGGAGCCGTTGGCAGCCAACGAGGCGGTGCTCAAGCCTGAGGAACGGCGCATGGGGGTAGCGGTCGTCGATATGGGAGGCGGCACTTCGGATCTTGCCATCTTTATCGACAACGGCTTGTGCCACACGGTCATTCTTGACATGGGGGGCAACCATCTGACCAACGACCTGGCGGTCGGGCTGCGCTGCCCGTTTGAAACGGCCGAAGATCTAAAGCTGCGCTACGGCACGCTGCTGCCCGAGCGCGTGGCCGAGGATGAGGCAGTCTGGGCGACCGTGTTTGGCGAGAAAGCGGAACGCAGCTTTAGCCGGCGTTTTATCTGCGAAGTGTTGGAAGCGCGAGCGACCGAGATGCTGGAGATTATTGGCCAGCGTCTTGACGAGAGCGGGTATTTAGACAAACTGCCGGCCGGCCTCGTGCTGACCGGCGGCTGTGCGCAGCTGCCTGGTTTTTCTGATCTCGGGCGCAGCGTACTCAATATGCCCGTGCGGATCGGCGCACCGTCGCCGTCGCTGCCGATCGCCGGTCTCAGCCGGAACCTGTTGTCGCCCACGTACGCCACGACCGTGGGCCTGCTTCTGTGGGGGCTGCACGAAGATGCGCGATCGATTCGCCATCGCTTTGATGCAGATCATGGCCCGAACGGCAGCAACGCCGCGTGGGTACGCCAGGCGGCCCAGTGGCTCAAGAATTTGCTGCCGGACCGCAACTAGGTGTGTGAATGGGTGTGAATTCGGCGTAAGGACGGCAGGGGGAGCCGGAACTCCCTTTCCACAGCTGCGCTGAATATGGACTTTGCCTGCAGTAGGAACCAATAACCCGTACCGTCACATTGTCGTCACCATCGCAGAACTATTGATCGAAGGAGCCGGAATCCAATGACACGCAGCACGAACAACAGCAGCAAGTCACAATCTTCATTTGTGGACAACTTCGCACAAATCAAGGTTGTGGGCGTTGGCGGCGGGGGCCAGAACGCCGTCAACCGCATGATTGAGGAAGGTATTCAAGGCGTAGAATTCATCTCGGTGAATACCGATGCGCAGGCGTTGATGTTGTCAAGTGCCCCACAGCGCTTGCGCATCGGCGAGAAGATTACCAAGGGGCTGGGGTCGGGCGGCAATCCCGACATCGGCCTGCGCGCGGCCGAGGAAAGCCGTGAGGAGATCCGCGAAATGCTGAGCGGCTCCGATATGGTTTTTGTGACCGCGGGCATGGGCGGCGGCACTGGCTCGGGCGCATCGTCTATCGTTGCGTCGTGTGCCCGCGAGATGGGGGCACTGACCATTGGCGTCGTAACGCGGCCCTTCACCTTTGAGGGAGCACATCGCCGCCGCGCGGCCGAACAGGCGATCGAGAACCTCAGCGCCAACGTCGATACGCTTATCACGATCCCCAACGACCGCCTGCTGCAGATCGCCGATAAGAAGACGGGGATCAAAGATGCGTTCCGCCTGGCCGACGATGTACTGCGCCAGGGCATCCAGGGTATCAGCGAACTTATCACGATTCCCGGCCTTATCAACCTGGACTTTGCCGACGTCAAGACGATCATGCAGGATGGCGGCGCGGCGTTGATGGCGATCGGTCGCGGCAGTGGTGAGAATCGGGCCCGCGAGGCGGCCGAGCGCGCCATTCACAGCGCACTGCTCGACGTTTCGATCGAGGGTGCCCGCTCGATCATCTTCAACATCAGGGGCGGCGAGGACCTGAGCCTCTTTGAGGTGAATGAGGCTGCCGAGGTCATCCGGGCCAGCGCACATCCCGAATGCAACATCATCTTTGGCGCCGTCATCGATCCTGAAATGCGCGACGAGACGCAGCTGACCGTGATCGCCACGGGCTTCGACCGGCCCAAGAAGGAGACGCTGGACTTCGTCGACACTGCCTTCCAGCGCCCGCGTAACGGTTACTCCAACAACGGCTACAGCAGCAGTCGCGACAGCGGCAGCAACAGCGGCAACAGCAACAACGGTAACAACGGCAACAACGGCAACAGTGCCAATAACGGCAAAGACAGCACGCGCGACAGCAGCCGTGAGAACGGCCGCAGCGAGCCCGCCAAGCAGCAGGCGGATTACAATGTGCGCACGTTCGATCGCGATGATCTGGATATTCCCGCTTTCTTGCGCCGCCAGCAGCGGACGACTAACGGCCACTAAGTCCTAAGTTATGGACAGCCTGGGACCGGGGCTGTGGCAGGCATGCTGCGCCCGCCACAGCTCGGTCCCGCTGCCACCTTATGGAAAGCTTAAAATTTCGGGCTCTTCTTCCTCAGCTCCCGAATGTACCCCGTTTTCGTGCCTCGAACGCCTGTGCGGCACTTGCGGCCTCGCCGTATCTATGCTATACTCACAACCCGTAGCCCAATATATTGTGTCCGTCATAAACTAATGCACAATATGTAGGCGGTGCCCTTATGAATTGCCCTCATTGTGGTTATACAGCGCACCGCGTGATTGATACACGTGATGCAAGCGACGCCATTCGTCGGCGCCGCCAGTGTGAAAGGTGTGGTCAGCGCTTTACGACGTATGAGCATGTTGCCGCTAACCTGCTCGTGATCAAAAGTGACGGCCGCCGCGAACCGTTCGACCGCCAGAAGTTGTTGTCCGGCATCCAGGTAGCTTCGGCCAAGCGGCCGATCAGTCGTGAGACGATCGAGCACATGGTCGACCAGATCATAGAGTCATTGCAGTCGATCGGGCGAGCAGAGGTGCCAAGCAAGTCAATCGGCACCATGGTGCTCGATCATCTGGCACAGATCGATCAAGTCGCCTACATCCGTTTTGCCAGCGTGTATTTGAATCTACACGACCTGGCGGAGTTGCGCTCAGAAATCGATCGCCTGATGGGACGTCCTTCGGCTACCGAACCGGCATAGATTCGCTTCCTACCTATCAAACTGCATTCCTTCACTACGTCGCCGACTCGTCGTTCTCGCCGTGGTGTAGTTTGATGTTCCTTTTCATCGCAGCCCCCCAGAGGTTGTTCCACTATGGGCATCTCTTAAGGGGCAGGTATCCGTATTTGTTACGTTGGATAGGAGATAGGGCATGTCCAAAACAATTGTCGAACCCTTGGCTGCCGCAGCCGCAGCACCAGAAAATCCCCCCGTCGTTTCCGAGCCGGTGCATACGGTAATTGAAAACGTCAAGGGCGAGCGCGTCTACCTCACGTGTCCCGATTACGTGAGTGATGCTGCCGTCAACTTGAGTGAGAACAGCATCAAGGTGCTCGAAAAGCGCTATCTGCGTCGGGATTATGACGGCTCGTTGCTAGAAACGCCGGCCAGCATGTTCTACCGCGTCGCCTATCACATTGCGCAGGTAGAAACTGAGCACGGCGGCGATGCGGCGGCCGCGGCCCATACATTTTACGACCTCCTGTCACAGCGCCGCTTCTTCCCCAACAGCCCTACTTTCACCGGCGCCGGCACGCCGCTCGGCCAGCTCGCCGCCTGCTTTGTGCTGCCGATCGAAGATGATATGGGCAAGGCCAGTGACGGCATTTTCAGCACCCTGCGCGTGGCTGCCTTGATCCAGCAGACGGGCGGCGGCAATGGGTTCTCCTTTAGCCGCCTGCGGCCCAAGAACGACGTCGTGCACACTTCGTCCGGCCGCGCGACGGGTCCCGTGGGCTTCCTGCGCGTCTACGACCAGGCCTTTGGTGAGATTGCCCAGGGCGGCAGCCGGCGCGGCGCTAATATGGGGGTGCTGCGCGTGGATCACCCGGACATCGAAGATTTCATCACCTGCAAGGCCGAAGAAGGCAAGATTGCCAACTTCAATATTTCGGTGGCCATCACCGACGAATTTATGGTCGCCGTGCGGGACGACACCGATTTCAACCTGCGCAATCCGCGCGACGGCAAGATCTGGCGCAGCGTGCGGGCACGTGACCTGTTCGAAAAGATCGTCAAGTATGCACATCACAACGGCGAGCCGGGCGCGCTGTTTATCGACGCCGCCAATCGCACGAACCCGGTGCCGCACCTCTACGATCTGGAGGCAACCAATCCCTGCGGCGAGCAGTGGCTGGGGCCGTACGAGAACTGCTGCCTGGGGTCGATCAACCTGGCCTACCATGTAAAGAAGACGGAAGACGGCGAAACGGTAGTAGATTGGGATCTGCTGCGGCGCTCGATCCGTGAAAGCACGCACTTTCTGGACAACGTGGTAAGTGCCAATGCCTACGTGCCGGCCGTGCCCGAAGTAGCTGAGGCAGCCTATCGCGCCCGCCGCATTGGCCTTGGCATCATGGGGTTGGGCGACCTGATGTATCACCTCGGGATTCGCTACGGCAGCGAAGAAGGGCAGGAGTTCGCGGCCCAGATCATGGAGTTTGTGCGTTACAGCTGCATGCAGAAGAGCATCGAGCTGGCCCAGGAACGCGGCGCGTTCCTTGCCTTCACCGACAGCATCTATGACCCGCAGCAACTGGGCGGCATGAAGTGGCAGCCGCCGGTACCGCTCCAGCCGTATGCGCGCGACTGGCAGCGCCCGCAGCTCGACTGGACGTCGATCGTCAGCGGTATCGAGCAGCACGGCCTGCGCAACGCTGCCCAGACCACCGTGGCGCCGACCGGCACCATTGCCACCGTGGTTGGCTGCGAAGGCTATGGCTGCGAGCCGGTGTTTGCGCTCGGGTACATTCGCCATTTTAAGGACGGCGATCGCGACGTCGAGCTGTATTACACCAGCCCGCTCTTCGAGCAGGCGCTCAACGCCACTGCCTTGGGCGAGAACGAAAAGGCGGATATCAAGCAGCACGTGGCCACCTATGGCACGTGCCAGGATCTCGCAGATCTGCCCGAGCGCCTGCGCCATACGTTTGTGGTCAGCAGCGACATTACGGCCGAGGAACATGTGCTGATGCAGGCCGCCATCCAGGCGTTCACCGACAACAGCATCTCCAAAACCTGCAACTTCCCCGAAGGCGCCACCGAGGAGGACGTTGCCAAGGCCTACATGCTAGCGTGGGAGACAGGGTGCAAGGGCTTGACCGTCTACGTCACCGGCAGCCGCCAGATTGTCGTGCTGGAAACCAAGGCGACGCGCGGCAAGAAGGATGAGCC
>RRZT012341287.1_pt1 | contig 12944 bp, 12 predicted proteins | sample 2165551 | NCBI WGS metagenome assembly RRZT01 (sample SAMN10456910, study PRJNA506462) | wastewater metagenome | biome: wastewater; feature: sludge; material: wastewater sludge; isolation source: wastewater sludge with Escherichia coli K12::gfp cells carrying plasmid... | place: USA: Moscow, Idaho... | reverse complement strand
TCGGCGCCGCGCGAGTAGGTGACCTCCCAGTCGGCGGGCACGTGGTTGCGCAGCCCGTCGAGGACGGTCGTGACCATCTCGCGCGGGTGCCCGTCCATGAGCCAGGGCGCCTGGCCGGACGCGCCGGCCCAGTCGCCGAGCGTCGTGTGCGGGTCGTCGGCGTTCGGGCCGACGACGGCGATGCGGCGCGGCGTCGTGTCGCCCCCGGTCGCCCGGGCGCCGGGCCCGGCGGTGAAGCCGCCCGCGAACGGCAGCACGCCGTCGTTCGTCAGCAGGGTGATCGAGCGGCGCGCGACGTCGAGGTTCGCGGCGGTGTGCTCGGCCGTGCCGATGACCGCCTGCTGGCGGGCGTCGTCGGGCTTGCGCGGGTCCTCGAAGAGGCCGAGCTCGAACTTGAGCGTGAGGATGCGCGCGGCGGCGGCGTCGACGAGTGCCTCGTCGAGCATCCCGCGGGCGACGGCGTCCTGAGCGCCCTCGAAGAAGCCGGGCGTCGTCATGATCATGTCGTTGCCGGCCTTCACGGCCGCGGCGGCGGCGTGCGTGTGGTCGGGCATGAGGTGCTGCTCCCAGATGAGGCGCCCCACGTTGTCCCAGTCCGTGATGAGGGTGCCCGTGTAGCCCCACTCGCCGCGCAGGACGTCGTTGAGCAGCCAGTCGTTGAGGGTGATCGGCACGCCGTCGGTCGACTGGTAGCCGAGCATGAACGTGCGGCACCCCTCGCGCGCGACGCGCTCGAACGGCGGCAGGAACCAGGAGCGCATCTTGCGGCGGGAGACGTCGGCCTCGCTCGCGTCGCGGCCGCCCTGCGTCTCGGAGTATGCGGCGAAGTGCTTGGCGGTCGCGAGGATCGCCGTCGGGTCGTCGAGGCCTGCGCCCTGGTAGCCGCGGACCATCGCGGACGCGAGCTCACCGATGAGGAACGGGTCTTCGCCGAACGTCTCGGAGACGCGGCCCCAGCGCAGGTCGCGGGCGATGCACAGGACGGGGGAGAAGGTCCAGTGGATGCCGGTCGCGGCGGCCTCGACGGCGGTGATGCGGGCGGCGCGCTCGACGAGCTCGGGGTCCCAGGAGGCGGCCATGCCGAGCTGGGTGGGGAAGATCGTCGTGCCCTTGAAGAACGAGTGGCCGTGGATGCAGTCCTCGGCGATGAGGAGCGGGATGCGCAGGCGCGTGGTCTCGGTGAGCGCGTGGGCCTCGCGGACCAGCTCGGGGGAGGTGTGCAGGATCGAGCCGACATGCTTGTCCTCGATGAGGTGGCGGACGCCGTAGCTCGCGTCGAGCTGGAGCATCTGGCCGACCTTCTCCGGGAGGGTCATGCGCCCGAGGAGGTCCGCGACGCGGTCGGGGACCGGGAGGGTCGGGTCGAGGTAGGGCAGGGTCACGGGAGGGTCCTCTCACGGCGGCGTCGGCGTCTCGGGCGGTGGCCCGGGGTGGGTGTGGCAGCGCTCCCACACTTGCACAGGCGAGCATAGTCGAATCGTTCCGACGAGGCCACGGGCCCTGACCAGCGGCTCTCCGTCGCCCCGCGGGCTGACCGATAGCCGGGCTGCACACGTGTTGTGGGGAGGGAGGCGATCGGTCGGGGTGGCGGGGAGCGAGCGCGGCTCGTCCGTGCACCGATAGCCGGGCTGCACACGTGTAGTGGGGAGGGAGGCGATCGGTCGGGTGGTTTAGGGCCAGGGCCAGGGCTAGGGCCGGGGCTCAGGGAGCCGGGGCGGCCGTCCCGGCCGGTCGAGGCGGCTCCGGCGCCGTCACCGCCGACCCGAGGCTCGCCGCGATGACGGCCCCGGCCGCCACCACGTGCAGCGCATCGACCCCTTGGTCGAGGAGCAGCCACCCGAACAGCATCGCGACCGCCGGCTCGAGGCTCAGCATGATCCCGAACGGACGCGGTGACAGCCGCCGCAGCGCCGCGAGCTCGAGCGTGTACGGCACGACCGACGCCAGCAGGCTCGTGACGACCGCGAGCAGCAGCAGCGACGCGTCGTCGCGCACGACGACCGCGTCCGCCGCGCCGAACGGCGCGAGCGCGACCGCCGCGACCGCCGCCGCGACCACGAGACCACCCTGCCCCGGCACAGTCCGCGCCACGCGCGAGCTCGCGAGGATGTACGCCGCCCAGAATGCGCCCGCGCCGAGCGCGAACGCGACGCCCCACGGGTCGAGCCGGCCGCCGACGTCGTCCGACGACAGCCCTAGCGTCGCGACCCCCGCGGCCGCCGTGGCGACCCACACCAGGTCCCTCGCCCGCCGTGTCAGCACCGCCGACAACGCGAGCGGCCCCACGAACTCGATCGTCACCGCGACCCCGAGCGGGATCCGCGCGATCGCCTCGTAGAACATGCCGTTCATCGCCGCGAGCGTCACCCCGAACACGACCGCGGCGCGCCACTGCGCCGCCGTCCATCCGCGCACGCGCGGCCGGAACAACACCCCCAGCACGACGGCGGCGACCGCGAGCCGCAGGAACGACACCCCGGCGGGGGACACGTCGTCGAACAGGTGGGCGGCGCCCGCGGCGCCCAGCTGGAGAGACACGCACGAGCCGAGCACGAGCCCCAGCGCGGGGACGGACGACGGACGGGCGGACGGCACGTGACCACTGTCTCACCCGAGCTGGAGATGTCAGGACCCGGTAGTCGAGAGATCATGTGGATGTGAGCGCCCACACCAGCGACGCCGCCACCAAGCCCGCCGCACCCTTCGACATGGCCGCCGCGCGCGCCCTGTGGCAGGAGTACGCCGCGGCCCACCCGGACGTCGTCGCCGAGCACCCTGAGTGGGAGGTCGACCGGTTCGCCGACACGGCTGACTACGCGACCGAGATCGCGGGGTGGATCGAGACGCGCCACAAGCGCGCGACGTCGGACCTCGTCGACACGTTCCTCCAGCGCGGCGTGCCGCTGCCGCGCGTCGGCGCGCACTGGGTCGTGTGCGACGGCGACGGCAAGCCCCGCTACGTCCTGCGAACCGTGGGCCTCCGCCTCGGCACGATCTGGACCGCCGACGAGTCGTTCGCTGCCGCGGAGGGCGACGGCACGCTCGACGAGTGGCGCGACGTCCACCGGCGCTACTGGACTCGGGTCTGCGCGTCTCGCGGCGAGGTGTTCACGGACGCGACGCCCGTCGTCCTCGAGCGCTTCGAGGTGGTCTGGCCGCCCGACGCCGCCGACCGCTAGGGCGCACGTGCACGGCGGCGGACCAGGGCAGACGCCCACGGCGCCACCCAGTCCGGTGCTCACGCCCACGAGGGTGCCGAGGGCAGGGTGCACGACCTCGGGCCTCATGTCGGGCGCGGTGTCGTGCCGATAGGTGAGCAGCGGTGCGTCCGGGGGGGATCTGAGGGGCCCGAGCCGCGCCGGATCCGGGCACCACCACCAAGGAGAAGCACTATGTCAGTCATCACCTCCGGCGCGCGCAGGATCGTCGCCACCGTCGCGACCTCCGCGCTCATCCTGGCGGGCGCCGCCGTCGCTGCCGCGCCTGCCGGCGCAGCCGACGTCAAGCCCACCGTCACGATCGGCAAGATCGCGAAGAAGTCGGTCGTCAAGGGCAAGAAGGCGACGGTCAAGCCGGTCGTCAGGGCCAAGGGCAACGTCAAGATCCTCTCGACGACCGTCACCGTGACCAAGGCGGGCAAGGCTGTCGCGAAGAACAAGAAGTCCGCGAAGCTCGGTACGGGCGTCTACAAGGTCAAGACGACCGTCACGTACAAGACGTGGACCACGAAGACCACGACGAAGAAGGTCACGGTCCCGCTCACCGACGGCGCGGCGCCGATGATGTGCAAGGCGTCCGACGTCGAGAAGATCAAGCCGGTCGAGATGCTCACGCACATGGCCGACGTCGCGTGCACCGACCCGAAGACCAAGGGCACCGTCAAGTTCTCGAACGTGCTCTTCGGGTACGACGAGCAGAACGGCGCCTGGATCGGTGGCGACACTCGCGGCAACGGCATCGCCCTCGAGGACCTCATGCGCACCACGTCGCAGGAGTCCTATGTCATCCCCGTCGACTCGCTGAAGGTCACCGTCAAGACCAAGACGAAGGTCTGGTCGAAGATCAAGACCAAGAAGTCCGTGCAGACGGTGAAGATCGCCGCCGAGTGATGTGACAGGGCCGGGCGCTGAGGTGCCCGGCCCTCGTCGTCTGGCGCCGACCCTCGGCGTTCGTCGTGTCCGGGGCCCCGGTCAGCGACCGGACCGTCGGTCCGCGCTCAGCGCGCGGGCGGCGCTGTCGAGCCGCGCACGACGAGCGACGTCTCGACGACCGTCTCGTGCTGCGCAGGGCGGCCCGCGAGGGTGTCGAGGAGAAGCTGCGCGGCAAGCTCGCCCTGCAGGGCGACCTGCTGGTTGACGGTCGTGAGGTCGACGAACGACGAGACCGGATGGTCGTCGATGCCGACGATCGAGATGTCCTCCGGGATGCGCAGGCCGCGCCGGACGATCGCCTGGGTAGCTCCGTAGGCGAGCTCGTCGCTGTGCGCGAAGACCGCGGTGGGCATCGGTTCGCCCCGCTCGGCGCAGCCGTCGAGGATCGAGTCCATCGCTGCGGCGGCTTCCGTGCCGACCCAGGTGATGTTCCGGACGAGGTTGCCGTCGGCGGCGACGCCGGCGTCGCGCAGCGCCTCGTGCCAGGCGCGTGACCGTCCGGAGGCGTCGGGCCAGTCGGGGTGGTGCGGGTCGGTGCCGGCGATCATGGCGATGCGCCGGTGGCCGAGGTCCAGGAGGTGCTGGACGGCTTGCCGTCCTGCGGCGGAGTCGTCGATGTGGACGTTCGGGTAGTCGGCAGTCTGGCCGCCTGCGGCGACCACCTGGACGCCGAGCAGCTCGAGGCGCTTCTGCTCTGCGGCGTCGACGGGGAAGGCGACGGCGATGACGGCGTCGACCTTGCGGCGCGCGGGCAGTCGCGTGAGGAACCTGGCCCGGTCCTCGGGGCCGTCGACGTGGTACAGCAGGAGGTCCATGTTGGCGCGCGAGAGGACGCGCTCGATCCCGGAGACCATCTCGCCGAAGAACCACCGGTTGATGTGCGGGACGACGAGCGCGACACGGCGGGCCGTGCCGCCTGCGAGGCGCTGCGCCTCGGGGGAGGCGACGTAGTCGAGCTCGCTCGCAGCTTCGAGGACGCGGGCGCGGGTCGAGGCGGCGACGCCGTAGGCGCCGTTGAGCGCGCGTGAGGCGGTCGCGAGGGAGACTCCGGCGGCCTGGGCGACGTCATTGAGGCTCGACGTGCTTCCAGAGGACATGTGCCGATCGTATGCCTGGAGCTTGCCCAAAAGGAAGCGCTTCCGGTGGACCGCCGCTTGACGTCGGAAGCGCTTCCGATCCATGCTGGGACCATGAAGAACCAGGTCCAGCTCATCACCTACGCCGACCGCCTCGGCGGCGACCTCGCCGGCACCGCGCGCATCCTGCGCGAACGCTTCGCAGGAGCGTTCGGCGGCGTGCACCTCCTGCCCTTCTTCACGCCGTTCGACGGCGCCGACGCGGGCTTTGACCCCGTGGACCACACCGCCGTGGATCCTCGCCTCGGCTCGTGGGACGACGTCCGCGACCTCTCCCAGACGCACGACACCGTCGTCGACCTCATCGTCAACCACGTCTCCGCCGACTCCGCCGCGTTCCAGGACGTGCTGCGCCACGGCACGGCATCCGCGCACTTCCCCATGTTCCTCACCATGTCGTCCGTCTTCCCCGACGGCGCGACCGAGGCCGAGCTCGCGCGCATCTACCGCCCCCGCCCCGGCCTGCCCTTCACCGCGATGCGCCTCGGCGACGAGCTGCGCTTCGTCTGGACGACGTTCACCCCGCAGCAGGTCGACATCGACATCCGCTCCGAGCAGGGCCGCGCCTACCTCACGAGCATCCTCGACGCCGTCGCCGCCGCAGGCGTGAGCCTCGTGCGGCTCGACGCCGTCGGCTACGCCGTCAAGACGCCCGGCACCACGAGCTTCATGACCCCCGAGACGTTCGCGTTCATCGGGGAGTTCACGGCCGAGGCCCGCGCCAAGGGCGTCGAGGTCCTCGTCGAGGTGCACTCGTACTACCAGCGGCAGATCGAGATCGGCCGGTCCGTCGACCTCGTCTACGACTTCGCCCTGCCGCCCCTCGTGCTGCACGCCCTGTACACGGGCGACGGCTCCGTCCTCGCCGAGTGGATGCGCATCCGCCCCCGCAACGCCGTGACGGTCCTCGACACGCACGACGGCATCGGCGTGATCGACGTCGGCCCCGACCAGACCGTGCGCCCGGGCGAGGCCCCGCGCCCTGGACTGCTCGACGCAGCCCAGATCGACCAGCTCGTTGAGGGCATCCACGAGCACACGCGCGGCACGAGCCGCCTCGCGACCGGCGCCGCCGCGTCCAACCTCGACCTGTACCAGGTCAACTCGACGTTCTACGACGCCCTCGGTGGCGACGACCGCCGGTACCTCGCGGCCCGCGCCATCCAGGTCTTCACGCCGGGCGTACCGCAGGTCTACTACGTCGGCGCGCTCGCGGGCGGCAACGACGTCGAGCTGCTCGAGCGCACGGGCGTCGGACGGGACATCAACCGGCACCACTACACGCCCGCGGAGATCGACGACGCCCTCGAGCGTCCCGTCGTGCGCGCGCAGCTCGACCTGTTCCGCCTGCGCAACGAGGTCCCCGCGTTCGACGGCGACGTCGAGGCGAGCCTCGACGGCAGCGTCCTGACGATGGTGCGCCGCGGCATCGAGGTGCCCGACGCCGTCGCGACCCTGCGCGTCGACCTCGCCTCGGGCGAGGCGGACGTCGAGGTCGCCGGGCCCGTGCCGCGGACCTGGACGTCGCGCGTCTAGCCGAGGATCACCGGTACGCTCGCCCAGCCGCCGACGGGCGCGACCTCACGCACGGGCGGGGTCGTCGGGTCGGCCGTGAGCGACCGTGTCCCGGTGATGATCGCCCGGACGAGCGTGCGCAGCTCGATCGTCGCCAGATCCCGCCCCGGGCAGACGTGCGCGCCGATGCCGTAGACGAGGTTGTGCGGGGCATGGGCCTCAGGCTCGAACCCGTCCGGGTCGCCGAAGACCTGCTCGTCGCGGTTCGCCGACGTCCAGTGCAGCTTGATCTTCGCCCCGGCCGGGATCGAGACGCCGCCCAGCTCGACGGGGCACGTGGTGACGCGGCGGTTGCCGATGAAGGGCGAGTCGCGCCGGAGGAGCTCGTCGATGATCGCGTCGAGCTCGGCGTCCGAGACTCCCTCGCGCAGGCGCGCCTGGAGCGCGGGAGCCTGCGTGAGCTCGTGGAGCAGCACGCCCGCGCACAGCGCGATCGAGCCGAGGTCGCCTCCCGTCCAGTTCCGCAGCACCGAGATGACGTCCGCCCCGGCGAGGGGTGCGCCGTCAACCGTGACCGCGAGCAGCTGGTCGGTGACGTCAGCCTCGGGGGACGGGTCCGGGAGCCTGCCGTCGAGGATCGTCCGGATGATGTCGTCGAAGTCCTCGGCGACCTGTCGGGTGCGCTCGAAGGTGCCCGAGCGGGTGGCCTCGTAGTTCTCGCTCATCCAGGACAGGAGCCGCTCCTCGACCTCGGCAGGCCAGCCGAGCCAGGCGCTCTGGGCGCGCACCGCGAACACGGCGCCGATGCCGTTCACGGCATCGACCTGCGTTCCGCGAGGCAGGCTCGCGACGAGGTCGGCGGCGACACTCTCGAAGACGGGGACGTGCCGGGTCAGCGCGTCGAGGCTCAGCAACGGGTCGAGCGCCTCGCGGACACTGGCGTGCTCCGGGCCGTCCAGGCCGTTGGGGACCTGCCGGAAGCGTGAGGTCGCGCTCGAGAAGGTCTCGGCGTCGAGCGCCGCGCGGCGCACGAGGTCGTGCCTGAGCAGGACCCACTCGCCGCGGTCGTTCTGGACGATCGGGTGCTCTGGCCGCAGCTCGTCGGTGTAGGCCCGCAGGTCGCGTCCCACGGGGGAGACCTCGCCGGGGATGTGGTCGGTCATGCGTCCAGTATCGTCGCGTCGGCGTGGGTTTGCGTCGGATACCGTCGTGAAAAATGCTCGACGAGGTTTCGCGGAGGTCCGGGCGATCAGGCCAGGATCGACGTGACGGCCCGGGCGGCCGAGCGGAGCGGGTCGACGAGCGCCGCGTCGCGGCCGCACGTCTCCACGAGGCTCGCGACGGGGAACGGAGCAACGGTCGCCGGCGCGAGGTCACCGACGACAGCGGCGACGGGCACGCCCGCGGCGCGCGCCCGGTCGGCGACCCCGCCCACGACCTTCCCCGCGAACGACGTCGCGTCCAGCAGACCCTCACCGGTGATCACGAGGTCGGCGCGGGCGATCGCGGCGTCGAGCCCGACGACGTCCGCGACGAGGTCGAAGCCCGGCACGAGGCGGGCGCCGAGCGCCGCGAGCCCGCCCGCGAGGCCACCCGCCGCCCCCGATCCGGGGATCGCGGCGACGTCCACCCCGAAGCGCCGCTCGTAGAGCCGCCGCAGTGCGACGAGACGGCGTGTGAGCGTGTCGACCTGCTCGGGTGTCGCGCCCTTCTGCGGACCGAACTCGCGGGCTGCGTCCTCGAAGCGCGTGGTGACGTCGCACGCCACCTCGAGGGCCACGCCTGCCGGGAGCGCGCCGATGGCGTCGAGCGCGGGGGCGCCGCCGTCCGTCATGGCAGAGCCGCCGACCGTGACGACGACGCGCGTCGCGCCGGCGTCCAGCGCGGCCCGCACGAGCTGGCCCGTGCCGTGGCTCGTCGCGTCGAGCGGCCGCAGCCGCTGCCCCGCGAGCAGCGCGAGGCCGGACGCTCGCGCGGACTCGATCACGGCCGTCCCGTCCTCGAGCCGCCAGCCCGCCGTGACTGGCGCGCCGAGCGGACCGGTCACCGTCGTCGTCCGGTTCGGGCCGCCGAGGACGTCGAGCGTGCCGTCGCCGCCGTCGGCGAGGGGCAGCAGCTCGGTCGTGTGACCGCGCTCCGCGCAGACGGCGGCGATCGCGGCGGCGATCTCCGGAGCGGTCGCGGTCCCCTTGAACTTGTCGGGGCAGATCAGGATGTGCACGGTCCCATCGTGCCGTGTCGTGCGGGGGTGACATGGCGCGTCGAGGCCGGAAGTGCCATGCGGGATGCTGTAGACGAAGCTCTCGAAGCGAGTTACGATTTCTTCGAATACTTCGGAAGGACTGACGATGAGCCAGCGAGAGGTCCTCGCGCAGCAGACGTACGTGCCCGAGGATGCACAAGACGTGGCCGAGGTCCACAGCTTTCTCGCGGCGCACGAGGCGGCCCGCGGAGAGGGAGTTCCGCGCAGGTTCTTGCTGGTCGGGGGCGCCGAGCACGAGCAGGTGGAGATCCCACAGCAGGTATACGAGGTCCTGTGCCAGGTTGTCGAAGCAATGTCGGCAGGCAAGGCGGTGACCGTAGCTCCGCATTCGACGTCGCTGACGACGCAGCAGGCCGCGGATCTGTTGGGGGTGTCTCGCCCGACGGTTGTGAAACTGACCGATTCCGGGGAGATCCCGGTCATGCGCGTTGGCAGCAGAAGGAAGGTCCTCCTGACGGATGTGCTTGCGTACCGCGAGAAGCGCCGGCAGCGCCAGTACGACATGCTCGCGGAGACCGCTGTGGACATCGACGAGGATGAGACTCTCGAGACTGTGACGGCAAGGCTTCGCGAGGCGCGGCGCGCCGTGGCTGCGAAACGGCGCACATCCTGACAGACTCCGCGGCATGTTCGCGGTGGTCCTCGATACGTGCGTGCTCTGGCCGAGCCTCCAGCGTGACTTCCTGCTCTCGCTCGCCGTTGAGGGCCTGTACCGCCCCTTGTGGTCATCGGTGATCCTTGACGAGCTCAACTACCACGAGTCCCAGAAGCTTGTGGATCGCGGGGTGCCTGTGGGTGAGGCGGCCTCGCGTGCAGAGGCACTCGTCGCACAGATGGCGGAGCACTTCGATGATGCGCGCGTCGAAGGATGGGAGCCCTTGGAAGGCACCTTCCACCTCCCGGATCCTAACGACGAACACGTGCTAGCCGCGGCCGTCATGGGAGGCGCAGGAGCCATCGTCACGGAGAACCTCAAGGACTTTCCGAAGCGAGCCGTGCCGAACCACATCGACGTGGTTCCTGCGAAGCAGTTCGCCTACGAGACGGCCCTGGTAGATCCGCAACGGGCCCTCGCGGCGGTCCAGCAGATCGCCGCCCGGTGGCGACGCCCGCGGCGCACAGTGGACGAGGTGCTCGACGCGCTTCGTGCCAACTATGGAATGGGGGAAGCGGTCGATCTCATGAGTGACGTGCTCTAGTCCACCTCCCCCGTACCGGGCGACGACTTCCGCGCCGCGCGGACCAGGGCGAGCGCCGCGACGAGCAGGACCGCGACGACACCGCCGAGCACGCACAGCGTGCCGTAGCTCCACGTCGACACGACCACACCGGACAGCACTCCTGCGCCGGCCCCGGCGAGCGACACGAGGACGTCGACCGATCCCTGAGTGCGCGCACGACGGTCGAGCGGGAGGTTCTCGGCGACCGCCGTCGTCCCTGCGACGAGGCCCAGGCTCCATCCGAGGCCGAGCAGCCCGAGGGCGAACGCGAGCCACGGCACCGACGACTCGGGGGCGAGCCACGCGGCGAAGCTCGCCGCGAGCAGGGTCAGCCCGGCCAGCCCCGCGACCGCACGGGACCCGAGGCGGTCGACGAGCCATCCCGACAGCGGTGACGGGAGGTACATCGCGCCGATGTGGATCGCGATGACCAGCCCGGTCGCGCCGAGCCCGTGACCGTGCGCCTTCATGTGGATCGGCGTCATCGTCATGATCGCTGCCATGACGATCTGCGTGACGACCATCGTCGTCGCGCCGAGGCGTACCCCCGGGGCAGACCCCGGCGCGCGGTCCCCGCTGACGGCGTCGTCTCCGTGCGTGGTCGGCACTGGTGCCGTCGCCGCGTGCGCGCGGGCGAGCAGCAGCGGGTCGGGCCGCAGCGCGACGGCGAGGATCGCCGCAGCGGCGCCGTACGCGACCGCGGCGAGCAGGAAGGGGCCGGCGAGGCGGGGGATGGAGAGGGTGTCTGCGACGTCGCCCATCACCCCGACGAGGTTGGGGCCGGCGACCGCGCCGAGAGTCGTCGCGACGAGGACCGTCGAGACGGCTCGGCCGCGGTTGGCGGGAGCTGCGAGGTCGGCGCCCGCGTAGCGCGCCTGGAGGTTGGTCGCGTTGCCCGCGCCGTACACGAACAGGGAGGCGAGGAGCAGCATGGCGGACCCGAGCACGGCGGCAACGATGACGCCGACAGCGCCGATCGCGCCGGCAAGGTACCCGAGCGCGAGGCCGGGGCGGCGCCCGCGCAGCTGGGACACCCGCCCGACGGCGGCGGCGGCCAGTGCCCCGCCCGCCGCGAAGAGGGCGGTGGGCAGGCCGGACAGCGCGGTCGAGCCGAGCAGGTCTTGGGCGAGCAGCGCCCCCACCGTGATGCCCGCGGCGAGCCCAGCCCCGGAGAGGAGCTGGGCCCCGACAAGGACGTTCAGGGTGCGGCGTTGGGCGTGCGCGGTCTCGGGCTGGTCAGGTGCGGTGGCCACGAACGCAGTGTGTCACTGCGGACCGGTGCGGCGAGCGGGGTGCTTGGCGTGGTGGCGCGGCTCAGAAGGTGTGCGGCGCGACGACGGTGACGGTCGCGCCGGCGGTGGCCAGCGCGTCGATCAGCAGTGCGGCCTCGGCCGGGGTGTACAGGCGCGGGAGGTCGGAGGGGGCGATGAGGGCGAGGCGCTGGCTAGGCGTGAGGCTGCCGTGCTCCTCGATGGCATGGCGGACGGCGCCGGAGAGGGCGCCGTGGGGGGCCCCGCCGTCGGCGAGGCGGAGGCTCACGAACGGGGTCGTGGCGGGTGCGGGCCGACGAACATAGGAGGCCCGGGCGTGGGCACGTCCGTCGAGGCTTGTCGTGATCGTCATGGGCAACAGCATGAAGGCGAGTAAAGAAAGCGTCAAGCCCATGCGGCGAAAGTGTCATGTATCACCCTCGGCAGAGTCGGGACCGAGGTCCTAGGCGGGCGGCTCCGATCTGCGGCGATACGCCTCATCTGCGCCGACCCGACCATTTGTTACGTTCTGAGACGTGAATGCCAAGACCATCACCTCCTTTGCCCTCACGGCAGTCCTCGCGACGAGCCTGGCAGCCTGCTCGTCCGACGACCCCGCCGCACCCGCCCCCGCGACGTCGTCGAGCAGCGGCCCGGCACCCACAACCTCCGAGCCGGCCGAGCCCGCACCGACCGAGACCGCACCCGCCCCCGCGCAGACGCCCGACTCGTGCGCCGACATCTCCACCGCCCCGGGTGCGGACGTTGCCGGTAAAGCCCTCGGCACGTGCGTCGTCGACGCCATGACCGCCGCCGGCACCGGGCAGATGGTCGTCGAGGACGGGACGAGCACGAGCACCGTCGTGTTCCGGTTCGACCCGAAGTACAGCGCCTATGTCACGGGCGGCGTCGATGGCGGGCTCGGACTGATCCTCGAGGAGAAGACCGGCTGGTTCCTCCAGGGCGGCACCTGGGTCCAGGAAGGCAGCGGCGACCAGCTGGTCGACGCCGCGATCGGCCTCGCCCGCGTCTTCAGCGACCCGCTCATGATCAAGACCTACCTCGGCACGTGCGGCACGTGGTCGACGAAGGGCAGTGACGGTGGCCAGACCCGCTACGACTGCACGGACACGTTCACGTTCGCCGGGTCGTCGATGAGCGACGTCTGGTTCACGGTCGACGAGGACTTCCTCGGCGTCGAGTCCGTCGCGACAGCGTCGATGGCGGGCATGTCTGCGACGACGACGCAGACCTTCTCCCGCTGGGGCGAGCCCGTCGAGATCCCCGACCCGCGCTGACCCTGCGTCTCGCAGTACGCCGAGGGCGCTGGCGGGCACCAGGAAGTCACTGCTCGCTCTGCACCGGCAGGTATCCGGCTGCTCTCGAAGGTAGGGTGCGGATCTCGGGGC
>RRZT010149804.1_pt1 | contig 12952 bp, 13 predicted proteins | sample 2165551 | NCBI WGS metagenome assembly RRZT01 (sample SAMN10456910, study PRJNA506462) | wastewater metagenome | biome: wastewater; feature: sludge; material: wastewater sludge; isolation source: wastewater sludge with Escherichia coli K12::gfp cells carrying plasmid... | place: USA: Moscow, Idaho... | reverse complement strand
GGCGCTCGCTGAAATGCTTGAGGATCTCGCCGGCCTGGTCGAACTCGAGGTGCACCAGGATGGTGGCGATGATCTGGGGGTGTTCGTTCTTGATGAGGTCGGAGGCGGTGGGGGCGTCCATCCACTTCAGGCTCTCGATGCCGGCGGTGTCGGAGCCCTGCAGCACGCGGCCGATCAGGTGGTTGGCGCGCTCGTCGCCGAGGGCCTTGGTGAGCATGGCCTTGATGTGATCGTGGTCGGCCTCGATGGGGGTGCCCTTCTCGGCGAACAGCAGCACCTCGTCGAGGATCTCCTCGAGCTTCTCGCGGCTCTGGGCCGGCATCGCGGCCATCGCGGCGCCGAGCTTCTGGACCTCCTTGGGGCCGAGCTGCTTGAGCACTTCGGCGGCCTCGTCGGCGCCCAGGGCCATCAGGAGCAGGGCGCTCTTGTCGAGCCCTTCATCGTTGCTGCTCATTGCTTCCCATCCATTCCTTGATCAGGTTGCCGAGCACCTTCGGGTTGTGCCTGGCGAGTTCGAGCACCTTGGTGAGTTTCTCTTCGTACGCGAGGCGCGCTGCTGCTTCGGGGGAGAGTTCGACCTCGGCGCCTTCTTCCTCTTCGCCTTCCTCGCCTTCGCCGGCCTCCTCGCCTTCCCTGGCCGCTGCGGCGGCCGCTTCGGCCTCTTCTTCCTTGGGTTCGGGCTGGGGCATGACCTGCTTGAGCAGCGGCCGGATCACGCCAAAGGCCACGAAGGCGATCACGCCGGCGATGACCAGGTACTTGATGAGCTCCTTGATCAGGGCCTGGTTCTCAGGGTCTTTCCACAGCGGCGTCTCGGGTTCGGCGCTGGCGACGAAGGGGCTGCTGGCGACGCTGATGGTGTCGCCCCTTTCCTTGTTATAGCCGACCGCGTCGCCGACCAGCTTCTCGATGCGCTGGCGCTCGTCGTCGGCCAGCGGGACGGGCTTGAGCGCGCCGCTCTTGTCCTTCTCTTCGCGCTGGTTGACCGCCACTGCCACCGACAGGCGGCGCACCTGGCCGAGGGCCTTGCGGGTGTGCTGGACGGTCTTGTCCACCTCGTAGTTGATGGTGGCGTTCTTGCTGGTGGTGAGCGGCGGCTGCTGGCCCGGCCCGGGGGCGCCGGCAACGGGCGGGGTGGTGACGGGGGCCGTGGCGGGCACCGGCGGCTGGTTGGTGAGGGCGCCGGGTACGCCCTGCGGCCCCTGGTCGCGGGTCTGGCTCTCGCTGCTCTGCTGGCTGCGGATGGCCTGCTCGGGGGACGGGTTGGGGCGATAGGTTTCGGCGGTCTGCTCGGTGACGTTGAAATCCACATCGGCCGACACCTGGGCGCGGAAATTGCCCTTGCCGAAGAGCGGCGTGAGGATGGCGTTGACGCGCTCGATGAAGCCCTCCTCGAGTTCGCGGGTGTAGATGATCTGGCTCGCGTCGAGGGAGGCGTTGCGCAGCGGGTCGGGTTTTTTGGTGAGCAGGTTGCCGTTCTGGTCGATCACGCTCACGTTGTCGTTGGTGAGCTGGGGCACGCTGGAGGAGATCAGGTGCACGATGCCGGCAAGCTGGGTCGGGTCGAGGGCGCGGCCCGTATGCAGGTTCACCATCACCGAGGCGGTGGGCTTCTGCTCATCGCGCAGGAAGGCGGTCTGCTTGGGGATCGCCAGATGCACGCGGGCGCCGGCGACGCTGGCGATGGCCGAGATGGTGCGCGACAGCTCGCCTTCGAGGGCGCGCTGGAAATTGACCTGTTCGTGAAACTGGGAGATGCCGAGCTTCTGGTTCTCCATCAGCTCGAAGCCGACCAGGCCGCCCTTCGGGATGCCCTGGGCGGCCATGCGCAGGCGCAGGTCGTGGACCTGGTTGGTGGGCACCAGGATCGCGTTGCCGTTGTCGGAGAACTTGTAGGGCACGTTCTGCTGCTGCAGGCTGGCCACCACGGCGCCCCCGTCCTTTTCGGCGAGGTTGGAGAACAGCACGGCGTAGTCGGGCTGACGGCTCCACAGGATCACCCCGACCACCAGCGCGATGGCAAAGGCCAGCGCCGCGCCGGCCGCGATCTTCTGGCGTTGCGACAGATTGCGGATGTTTTCCAGCACCTGCGCGAACGGTGAGGCGGGCGGTACCGGAGCGGCGGCGTCTTCTGCTGCCATGGAAACATTCCCCCTTTTTCGGATGCACGCATTCTGGCCGCGGCGGAGGGTTTCCGGCGGCAGGATTAGCGGCGGTTTTTGCCGCCTATTTGCCGCCTTGCCGCTTGCCGGGCAGGCCTAAGCTGCGAAACGGTGAAATTCATCCTCGCCCATTCATGACTCTCCCTGCCGCCGCCGATGAACGTCTCGATGCCCGCCAGCTGGCCGAAGCCTTCCGCCAGTTCAGCGAGGCCTCGGAGGCCCTCACGGGCGCCTACGCCGGCCTGCAGACCCAGGTCTCCCAGCTGACCGAGCGTCTCAGCGTGCTGATGGGCGCACTGCCGGCCGGTGTCGTGGTGCTCGACCGGGACGGCCGCGTGGTGCAGGCAAACCGGGCGGTGGAGGCAATGTTCGAGGCCGCGCTGGCCGGTGTCGACTGGGCCGATTTTTGCGCTGCCCGCCTCGCCGCCACCGAAACGCCGGGCGAGTGGCAGTTCGAGATGCAGGGGGCCCTGCGGCGGGTGAGCCGGGTCGACGCGCCGCTTGAATCCGGCGAGGGCCGCATCGTGCTCCTCAGCGACGTCACCGAGGCCCACCAGATGCGCCTGGCCGCCGAGCGCAACGAGCGGCTCGCCGCGATGGGCGAGATGGTGGCCGGGCTGGCCCACCAGCTGCGCACCCCGCTGGCCGCGGCGCTGCTCTACACCGCCAACCTCGTGCAGCAGGAAATGGGCCCGGCCGACCGGGAGCGCATCGGCAACCGCGCAATGGAGCGCCTGCGCCACCTCGAGAAACTCATCCGCGACATGCTGCTCTTCGCCCGCGGCGAAACCCTGGGCCGCGAGCCCTTCGGCATCTGCGAGCTGGTGGCCGAGCTGGCCCAGACCGTCGAGCCCCTGAGCCGCGCCAAGGGCATCGCCTTCAGCGCCGACTGCGATTGCGGCGACACCCGGGTGGTCGGTGATCGCAAGGCGGTGGCCGGCGCCCTCACCAATCTGCTGGAAAACGCCGTGCAGGCCCTGGATGCGGGCGGCACGATCCATTTCGACGCCAGCCTCGACGGCCCGCTGGCGCGCTTTGCGGTGTCCGACAACGGCCGCGGCATCGAACCGGCCCTTCAGTCACGGCTTTTCGAGCCGTTCTTCACCACCCGCCACGACGGCACTGGCCTGGGCCTGGCGATCGCGCGGGGGGTGGCGCGGGCCCACGGCGGCGACATCCGGATCGACTCGGAGCCCGGCCGCGGCACCACCTTCACGCTGACCCTCGCCATGGGCGCCTGACGCCCGACAGCACCCGTAACAGAGAGACACCCCATGCCCGAAGAAGCCCTCAAGATCCTGGTTGTCGAAGACGACGCCCCCTTGCGTGACGCCGTGTGCCTGACCCTCGAAGTGGCCGGCCACGCAGTCACCGGGGTGGGGGATGGCCCGGCAGCCCTGGCCGAAGTGGAAAAGGAGGCCTTCAACCTGGTCCTCTCCGACCTGAAGATGCAGCCCATGGACGGCCTGCAGCTGCTGGCCGAACTGCGCCAGCGCCTGCCCCAGCTGCCGGTGCTGTTGATGACCGCCTTCGGCGACGTCGAGAAGGCCGTCGATGCCATGCGCGGCGGCGCCTGCGACTTCCTGATGAAGCCCTTCGAGCCCAAGGTGCTGCTCGAACACGTGCGGCGCTACGCAGTCACCCGCCAGGACGAGGGCATGATCGCGGCCGACCCGCACACCCGCAAGCTGCTGGCCCTGGCCGACAAGGTCGCCGAGACCGACGCCACCGTGCTGCTCACCGGTGAATCGGGCACCGGCAAGGAGGTCTTTGCCCGTTATCTGCACGAACACTCGCCCCGCAAGCGCGGCCCCTTCGTGGCCATCAACTGTGCGGCGATCCCCGACACCCTCCTCGAGGCCACCCTTTTCGGCCACGAGAAAGGCGCCTTCACCGGCGCCAGCTCGGCCCAGGCCGGCAAGTTCGAGCAGGCCGAGGGCGGCACGCTGCTCCTCGACGAGATCTCCGAGATGCCCCTCGGCCTGCAGGCCAAACTGCTGCGCGTGCTGCAGGAGCGCGAGGTGGAGCGGGTGGGCGCCAAGAAGGCGATCCCGCTGGACATCCGCGTGCTGGCCACCACCAACCGCGACATGGCCAAGGAGGTGGCAGCCGGGCGCTTTCGGGAAGATCTGTATTACCGCCTCAACGTGTTCCCGCTGGCGATCCCCTCGCTCCGCGAGCGGCCGGGCGACATCGTGCCGCTGGCGCGGCACTTCGCGCTGCTCCACGGGGTGCGCCTGCGGCGCAGCGCGCAGCTCTCCCCCGAGGCCGAGGCGGTGCTCGTCACCTACCACTGGCCGGGCAATGTGCGTGAGCTCGAGAATACCGTGCAGCGAGCCTTGATCCTCAGCAGCGGGCAGGCCGTTTCGCCCGAGACGATCCGCCTGTGCCTGCCCCACTGGAACGGCGAACCGCTTCGCTCGCCCTTGCCTGCGCCGCTGGTGCCGGCGGTTTTTGCCGCGGAGACGGCAAATTCTGCCGACGAAACCCCCTCGCTGGCGGCGGCCGAGCGCCCTGCCAACATGAAGGATCTCGAGCGGGAGCACATCCTGAAAGTGCTGCGCGAGGTCGGCGGGTCGCGCAAACGCGCGGTGGCGCAGCTCGGCATCTCCGAACGCACCCTGCGCTACAAGCTCCAGCAGTACCGGGAAGAGGGGCTGTTCTCGGGTTGACGCATCCTTGTGCCGCTTGGCACGTGGCTTGCTCTGCTATAGTGGAGAAAAAGGAGCCGGATCATGGATACCCGCGGAATCGATCAGATGTTGTCGGAGTTGCGGGCCACCTCACAGGTGGCCGCGGGCAAGCCCACCCAGGCTGCGAGTGCTGCAGGCGGCACCGATTTCGGTGAAGTGCTCAAGTCGGCGATCGACCAGGTGAGTTCTGCCCAGATGCAGGCCCAGGAGATGGCCAAGGGCTTCTCGGCGGGCGACCCGAATGTGAATCTGCAGGATGTGATGGTGAACCTGCAAAAGGCGAGCCTCTCGTTCCAGCAGATGGTACAGGTGCGCAACAAGCTGGTGACGGCGTATCAGGACATGATGAACATGTCCGTCTGAAAAGGCTTCAGGAATCTACTGCGCGGCCAGATCTCGCAACTCCGGTGCTCAACGTACGCTTGTACGTTTCCGCTCCTCGTTGCGACCTCTGACCGCTCGCTACGATTCCTGAAGCCTTTTGTCCCTGATGAGGTCTGTAACAAACAAAAGCCGGCGATTGCCGGCTTTGTGCTGTCTGGGGGATGCTTCAGCGGATGCGTTCGCGGGCGTTGCGTTCGCGTTCGACCTTCAGGATGTAGCGCTGGATCGTCGAGGCCATGTTGCTCGAGAGGTGGATGAACTCGCAGCCGGCGCGCAGGGTGATGCTGCCGTCGCGGTTGGTGACGCGGAAGAGGTTGCGGACGCGCAGGGAGGTCACGATGGCGCCGGTCTCCGGGAGCATCAGGCGGCAGTTGGCAAACTCCATGTCGGGTTCGACCACCATGCCCTCGGAGGGCACCGTGATCGACAGGCCGCCGCCGCTGATGTCGAGCACGCTGGCCTCGACGGAGATCTCGCGCTGCTCGCCACCGATGGTCATCGGGATCAGGCAGGTGAGGCTGTGGGAGCTCGGCGCGGTGAGCCGGAAATATTCCCGCCGCTGCAGGCGCAGCATGACCTCGGGCACCCGCACCCGGAAGGCGTCGTGGCCTTCGTGCTGGATGCGCTGGATGCCGCGGGCGGCAAACTGCACCTTGATGCGGTCGAGCTGGGTGACGCAGATCAGCTGCTCGGCGGCCTCGACGCGGCGGTTCACGGTTTCGTCGCTGGCCGCGTCGAGCACCAGGTGGTTCTCGTCGGGGGACAGGGCGACGATGGCGGTGAGGAAGGAGTCGGCGCTGGCGTCGATGAAGGCCGACAGCATCGCCCGCTTCTGGATCATGCCGCGCAGGTTGAAGAGGATGTCCGTCCGGCCCCGCAGCAGGTAGCGGGAATAATCGTCGGCCTGCAGGAGTTCAAACTTGAGCGACATGGCGGTGATGGCGTCCGGCTGAAACGGAGTAAGGCGCCAATTCTAGCAGCCCCGCTGCCGGCTGGCGCCATCGGCCGGCCCGGTGCCCAGGGCTTGCCCTATAGCCAGGCCCAAAAAAAGGGGACGGCATGCCGTCCCCCGTGTGCGAAAGCCGCGCTGCTCAGCGGGTGGCTTCGCGTTCGATCTCTTCGAGGCTGGTATGGCGCACGTCGCGGCCCTTGACCATGTAAACCACGTACTCGGCGATGTTCTTGGCGTGGTCGCCGATACGCTCCACCGACTTGGCGACGAACATCAGCTCGATGGCCTGGGAGATGGTGCGCGGGTCTTCGATCATGTAGGTGATCAGCTGGCGCATGATGCCCTTGAACTCGGCATCCACCTCCTTGTCGTGCCGGACCACCTGGGCCGCCGAGATGGTGTCGAGGCGGGCATAGGCGTCGAGGGCTGTGCGCAGCATGTCGACGACGGCATCGGCGATGTGGCTGAGGCGGATCTGCGGCGCGAAGTTGGAAGTGGCCGTGTGGAGCTGCTTGGCGGTCTTGGCGATCTTCTTGGCCTCGTCACCGATCCGTTCGAGGTCGGTGATGGTCTTCTGCACGGTGCTCACCATGCGCAGGTCGACCGCGGTGGGCTGGCGTTTGGCGATCACCTGGTTGCAGGCCTCGTCGAGCTCGATCTCGAGGAGGTTGACCCGGTTGTCGTTTTCGATGACCTGATCGATCAGCAGAAGATCGCCGCCCGTGAGGCCTTCCATGGCCTTCACGATCTGCAGTTCGACCATGCCGCCCATCTGCAGCACCCGCGTGCGGATGCCTTCGAGTTCGGCGTCAAATTTCTTGGAAGTGTGCTCGTTCATGGTGAAAGCGGTGCCTCAAGGCTGACAAGCGTTGCAGGTTAACAGGGCTAGATGACGTTTTTGTTTCAAGTACGTTCGAATGTCTGCACGCCCCCGGGGGTGGCGAGCAGCAGCACGTCGGCACCGCGCTTGGCGAACAGGCCGTTGGTCACCACGCCGACGATGCCGTCGATGGTGGCTTCGAGCGCGGCCGGGTCGGTGATGGAGAGGCCGTGCACGTCGAGGATGAGGTTGCCGTTGTCGGTGATGAAGCCCTCGCGCAGCACCGGCCGGCCGCCCAGGCGGGCCAGTTCGCGGGCGACCTGGGCGCGGGCCATCGGGATCACCTCGACGGGCAGCGGAAAGCGGCCGAGGCGCTCCACCCGCTTGCTGGCGTCGCAGATGCAGACAAACTTGCGGGCCACCGCGGCGACGATCTTCTCGCGGGTCTGGGCACCGCCGCCGCCCTTGATCATGGCGAGGCCACCGTCGATCTCGTCGGCGCCATCCACATACACCGGGATGTCGTCCACGTCGTTCATGTCGAACAGACGGATGCCGTGGCTGGCAAGGCGGCGCGCCGAGACTTCGGAGGAGGCCACTGCGCCGACGATGCGGTCTTTCATGCCTGCCAGCCCGTCGATGAAGAAATTGGCCGTCGAGCCGGTGCCGACGCCGACGATGCTGCCGTCGATCACGTAATCGAGGGCCCGCAACGCCGCCTGTTGTTTGAGTTCGTCCTGGGTCATGGTGATGTGCCTGCAGCCAAAAGCATGATTCTAACCGGGCAAAGGGATGTGGTCAGATTCTGCAAAACTTCGCCACAACGGCGTATCGGCAGGTAAAGTGAAAAAGGTTTGCCGCCGCAGGGATATCCCGGTGGGGCAGCGTACTTTTACGGTATTCATTGGAGGAAGATCATGGGTTTGCTCGATCAACTGGCGGGGCAGGTGCTGGGTTCGTTGGCTGGTGGCGATAGCCAGCAGCAGGGTGGTGGTGGCCAGGCAGTGCTGCTGCAACTGGCGATGAGCCTGCTCCAGGGCCAGGGCGGTCTGGGGGCTCAAGGGGGTCAGCTTGATCTCGGCGGGCTTATCGGCGGGCTGGTGGCGCGCTTTGGTCAGGCGGGCCTGGCTGAGCAGGCGAACTCGTGGGTGAGCGCGGGGCAGAATCTGCCGGTCAGCGCCGAGCAGATCAGCCAGGTGTTTGGCAATTCGGCGCTGGGCGACATGGCGGCGCAGCTCGGCATGCCGAGCGAGCAGGTGGCCGGCCATCTGGCGAATCTGCTGCCTCAGGTCATCGACGGCCTGACCCCCGGCGGCCAGCTGCCGGCTGCGGGCGGTGCTGATCTGGGCGATGCGCTGGCTGGGCTTGCGGCGATGCTCGGGCGCGGGTGACCCGCCAGGTTTTACCCGCTCACGGCCCCGCTTGGGGCCGTGAGTGTTTTCAGGGCCCGGTGGCGATGGGCCGCGCCGGGTCGGCGCACCATTCGCTCCACGAGCCCGGGTAAAGCCGGGCGCCGTCGAGGCCGGCGGCTTCCATGGCCAGCAGGTTGTGGCAGGCGGTGACGCCGGAGCCGCACTGGGCCACGACCTTGTGGGCGTCTCCGCCCTTGATGAGCTTGCCGAACTCTTCCTGCAGCAGGGCGGCCTGCTTGAAGCAGCCGCTGGCGTCCAGGTTGTCCTGGAAGAAGCGGTTGATGGCGCCGGGGATGTGCCCGCCTACTGGGTCGAGTGTTTCGTTCTCGCCGCGGAAGCGGTCGGGCGCGCGGGCGTCGATGATCAGCACCTCAGGGTCGTCGAGGTGGCTCAGGACGTAATCGGCGTTCACCTTCATGTCGCGCTGCAGCTGTGCCTCGAAGTGGCAGGCGACGGGCTCGGGAATGGCGGTGTCGATGGGCTTGCCGCTTGATGCCCACGCCTGCAGGCCGCCGTCGAGCACTGCGACCCGGGTGTGGCCGAGCCAGCGCAGCAGCCACCACAGCCGCGCCGCAAACATGCCGCCCATGTCATCGTAGGCGACGACCTGGGTGTCGGGCCCCACGCCGAGGCTGCCGAGCTTGGCGGCCAGGTGCTGTGGGTCGGGCAGGGGATGGCGGCCGTTGAGGCCGGATCTCGGGCCTGACAGGTCTTCCTCGAGATCGAGGAACATGGCGCCTGGAAGGTGGCCCTCGGCGTAGGCGCGCTTGCCGGCCGCGGGGTCGGCGAGCCGGAAGCGGCAATCGAAGATCCGCCACGACGAGGTGGCGGATTCGGCCAGTTCCTGGACGCTGACGAGGCAGGTGAAAGGCTTCTGCACGGCGGCGTCTTTCTCAGGCAGCGGGTGACTCGGTGCCCGCCAGCCAGGCTTCGGCGTCGTCGGCGTCGTTGAAGACGCGCACGTCGGCGTTCAGGAAGATCTGCGACAGCCAGGCGCTCCAGCTGACCCACTGGTCTTCGGTGAGCACCGCGATGCGGGCGAAGTCGTTGGGGTGGGCCCGGGCGAAGCGGATCTCCTCGAGGGCCATGTCGACGGTGAAGCCGTTCATCTCGCGCAGATCGACGAACAGGTCGACGGTGCTTTCGAGTTTCATGACGACCTCCTCGAACTCCTTGAAGTCGGCCAGCGTGAACTCGCCGAGCACGGTGACGTTGATGCGGCTTTCCTGGGTATCGGTGGTGATCATCGTCGCTTTCCCTTCTGTGCGGACTGGATGCCGCCAGTGTAGCAGCCCCGCTGGCCGTGGCGTCAGTCGGAGTCCATGGCCGGCGCGGGTTTCCGCGATGCGACGGAGACCATCACGCCGCTAGCGATGATGATCGCGATGGCGATCAGGGAGGTCGAGGGCAGGGTTTCGCCCCACAGGGTCACGCCGAACAGGCTGGAGAAGATCACCGTGCTGTAGGACAGGTTGGCCGCCACCACCGTCTTGCCGTAGCGATAGGCGCGGGTCATGGCAAGCTGGGCGCAGCCGCCGAAGATGCCTACGCCGAGGAGGATCGCCGCGCCCTCGAAGCTCAGGCCGTGAAGTGCGCCGGACGCCAGCGCCCAGGGCAGCCCGAGCAGGCTGGTGACAAGGGAGAACCAGAGCACGGTGCGTGCTTCGGGTTCGCCGAGGCGGCCGAGTTCGCGGACGTTGATGTAGGCCAGGCTGGCGATGATGCCCGAGCCCAGCCCGGCGACGGCGCCCAGCCATTGGTCCGGTTGCAGCGTGGGCTGCAGCAGTACCACCACACCGATGAAACCCAGCGCCACCGCGCCGAACAGGCTGCGCCCGACGGGTTCGCGGAACCACAGGGCGAGCAGCAGTGCGACGAACAGCGGCGAGGTGTAGTTGAGGGTGACTGCGGTGGCGAGCGGTAGCGCACCGAGGGCGAAGAAGTAGCACATCAGCGAGCCGGTGCCCGAGAGGCCACGGGAGAGTTGCCGGCGCCAGTGGGGTGTGCGGTAGGAGATGCCCTGCCAGCGGGCCAGCAGTGCCATCAGCAGCAGCCCGACGAAGCCCCGATAAAAGACCAGTTCGCCGGTTGAAAAGTAGGCCGAACCGAGCTTGACGCAGACGCCCATGCAGGCGAACAACAGGCTGGCGACGATCATCCAGAGGGATTGCATGGGTGGGGCTGGCGCGACGAAAGCGGCATTTTAGCCTGCACCCCGCGCTCGTTTTGCGCTGCAACAAACAAAACCCCCGAGGGCTTGCGCCCGCGGGGGTTTATCAACCAAGCGTGCCGGTGAGGGAAACCGGCGATCCGGGTCTTAGTGGAACTGTTCTTCTTCGGTGGAGCCGGTGAGGGCCTTGACGCTGGAGGAGCCGCCCTGGATCACGGTGGTGACTTCGTCGAAGTAGCCGGTGCCCACTTCCTGCTGGTGGGACACGAAGGTGTAACCCTTTTCGCGAGCGGCGAATTCCGGCTCCTGAACCATCTCGGTGTAGTGCTTCATGCCTTCGCCGCGGGCGTAGGCGTGGGCGAACTGGAAGGTGTTGTACCAGTTGATGTGGATGCCGGCCAGGGTGATGAACTGGTACTTGTAGCCCAGTGCGGACAGCTCGTCCTGGAAGGAGGCGATCTGCGAGTCGGACAGGTTCTTCTTCCAGTTGAAGGAAGGCGAGCAGTTGTAGGACAGCAGCTTGCCCGGGCAGGCGGCCTGCACGGCTTGAGCGAATTCGCGGGCGAAGCCGATATCGGGCACGCCGGTTTCGCACCAGACGAGGTCAGCGTACGGAGCGTAGGCAACGCCGCGGGAGATCGACTGCTCGAGGCCGTTCTTGACGCGGTAGAAGCCCTCTTGAGTGCGCTCACCGGTGAGGAAGGGCTTGTCGTTGGCGTCGTAATCGGAGGTGATCAGGTTGGCGGCTTCCGCGTCGGTACGGGCCAGGATCAGGGTCGGCACGCCCATGACGTCGGCGGCGAAGCGGGCGGAGATCAGCTTCTCGATGGCTTCACGGGTCGGGACGAGCACCTTGCCACCCATGTGGCCGCACTTCTTGGCAGCAGCCAGCTGGTCTTCGAAGTGAACACCGGCGGCGCCGGCGGTGATCATGTTCTTCATCAGTTCGAAGGCGTTCAGCACGCCGCCGAAACCGGCTTCCGCGTCGGCCACGATCGGCAGGAAGTAGTCGATGAAGCCTTCGTCGCCCGGGTTGATGCCACGGGACCACTGGATCTCGTCGGCACGCTTGAAGGTGTTGTTGATGCGGCGAACCATGGTCGGGACGGAGTCGTAGGCGTACAGCGACTGGTCCGGGTACATGGTTTCGGAGGTGTTGCCGTCGGCGGCGACCTGCCAGCCGGACAGATACACGGCCTCGAGGCCCGCCTTGGCCTGTTGCATGGCCTGACCGGCGGTGATGGCGCCGAAGGCGTTGACGTAGCCCTTCTTGGCGCCGCCGTTCACCTTCTCCCACAGCTTCTTGGCGCCGTTCTGGGCCAGGGTGTACTCGGGCTGGAGGCTGCCACGCAGGCGCACGACGTCAGCAGCGGAGTAGCCGCGCTTGACGCTCTTCCAGCGGGGGTTTTCGGCCCAGTCTTTTTCCAGAGCGGCGATTTGCTGTTCGCGGGTCAGAGACATAGTGTCATCCTTTACAAATAGAGGGAGGGGAAGCCTGGGGGCGGAACTCCGGCCGGGGAGCCGGGGGTCGCGCTGTTACCTCAGCGGTTTGATCGCCTCGTGGTGCTCCGGAAGGGGACGTCACCGCAACGAAGATCAATGCGTGCAGTATAGGCAAGATCTTGCACGGCAGCAATAGGTCTTATATAAGACATAAGAAATAAATATCTGTTCATAAACAGATATTTATCTTCTATTTTTTGTATCGTGAAATAATCTTGGGCTTGGTGAAATGAAAAATCGTTGCGCCGCGTCGTGATGCACTGCACTTACAGCAGTGGAGACTCGGAAACGATCACGCCGTCTTCGTCGGCATACAGCCACTGGCCGGGGGTGAAGGTGACGCCGCCGAAGGTGACCGGGATGTCGCGGTCGCCGGCGCCCTTCTTGATGCTCTTCATGGGGTGGGTGCCGAGGGCGAAGACGCCGAGCTCCATGCCTCCGATCGGGCCCGAGTCGCGGATGCAGCCATACACCACGATGCCGGCCCAGCCGTTCTTGACGCCCAGCAGCGCGAGCTGGTCGCCGACCATCGCGCAGCGCATTGAACCGCCGCCGTCGACCACCAGCACGCAGCCGTCGCCCGGGCCCTCGAGGGTGCTGCGCACCAGGGCGTTGTCCTCGAAGACCTTGAGGGTGCGGATCGGGCCGGCAAAGCGCTGCTTGCCGCCGAAGCTGCGGAACATCGGGGCGACGGCGCGAACCTTGCCTTCGTTGGCGTCGCAGAGGTCGGTGGTCTGGAAAGCCATGGCGTGCTCCGTGAGAGGGGCAAAAGAACGGGCGGCCTCGTGGCCGCCCGTGGTCGTGACGTGTGAGACGGCGGGGACTATACCGTAACTTCCGCGACCTCTTCGAACTG